>Ga0335396_10003507_pt1 | contig 17976 bp, 11 predicted proteins | sample FRY02_FD_205743 | JGI IMG/M metagenome (GOLD analysis project Ga0335396, IMG submission 205743) | Freshwater microbial communities from Lake Fryxell liftoff mats and glacier meltwater in Antarctica - FRY-02 (spades assembly) (version 2) | ecosystem: Environmental > Aquatic > Freshwater > Ice >... | reverse complement strand
GTGTAGGCGCTGATGGAGCCGATATTGACAATAGCTGGATGACTGCCCGCAGAACCCTCACCCCGGCCCTCCCCCGTTCCAGGGCGGTGTCCTGAGCCTGTCGAAGGGGAGGGAGCAGAAGTTGTGCTCTGGGCAATCATCGCCTTTGCCACCCGCTGGGTGAGGAAGAATGGCCCTTTCAGGTTGACCGCCATCACTTCGTCGTAGGATTCTTCGCCGGTTTCCAACAGGTCGGCGCGCACGCGGGGGGCCATGCCCGCGTTGTTGACCAGCAGGTCGATGCGGCCAAAGCGGGCGAGGGTCTCCTGTACCAGGCGCTCCCGATCCGCGGCGTCGCCGATATCGGCCTGGACAATCAGTGCCTGTCCACCCGCCTGTTCCACTAACGCGGCGGCTTCCTGCGCGGCGACGGCATTGCCCCGGTAGTTGACGACAACGGCCCAGCCCTGCGCGGCCAGTCCCAGGCAGATGCCCCGCCCGATGCCCCGGCTGCCGCCGGTGACGATTGCTGTTTTTTGCATTGGATGATCTCCGAAAATAGGAGTGATGAGGAAACGTGCGCTGGTATTGTATCCCTTTGGCGGGGAAGGGGCAAGATTGTTAGTACCTTACCAGTGATATTCGTAACTGCTCAGGCATATTCAGATCAATTTTGAGCAGTTACCATTCTGGATAGATAGCGGTCAGCCATCCGCTGCCTACCAGTTCTACGGCAAATACAACACCAGCCGTTGGGTTGCCACCACCTCCCCGCCCATCCGCCATTCCAATATACCCGCGCTGGCGTCCGGCGACCAGAGGCCGGGCGGTGGCAGTTGCAGGCGGCGATAGGGGCGCAGGCGTTGGCGCTCCCAGGCCGGGAGAAAGAGGGCCGCTGTCTCGCCTTCCGTACGCACAAACCAGCGCTTGCCGTCTGCGTCATAGACCCGATCCAGCGCGGTCGATCGCTTACTCAAGCCCAAATTCGCCCAGGCAAAGCTCTTCCCGGCGACAGCAACCAGGGCACGCGCGTCAAAATAGCGGTCCTGGCTGCCGAGAATCACGGCGAAAAGCTGGTGGCCGCTGCGGTCGATCCCGGCGATGAGGGATTGGCCCGCCGCGGTCGTCGTCCCCGTTTTTACACCGTTTGCGCCGGGAAAAGTGCCCAACAGTTGATTGGTCGAAACCAGGGAATGGCCCGCCACCTCTGCCGAAGCTGTGCCAACGATCTGACGGAAAAGAGGGTATTTCCACAGCAGCCGGATGAGGGTGAGCAGGTCTTGCGCGCTGCTGATCTGCCCCACAGCGTCAAAGCCATTGGGGTTGGCAAAGTTCGTCTGGGCCAGCCCCAACTCCTGGGCACGTAGATTCATGCGTTGGACGAATGCGTCGACCCGACCGGAGTGGTGGCGGGCCAGGGCCATCGCCGCGTCGTTGCCGCTGGGGATGAGCAGCCCCCAAAGCAAGTCCTCCGCCGTCAACAGTTCTCCGGTCTGTAGCCCCATCGTGGCCTCGCCCACCAGGTCCTCCCCCTCCACCACTACAATCTGATCCAGCCCGCCCTTTTCAAGGATCAGTAGGGCAGTCATCAGCTTTATCAGGCTGGCCGGGGCGCGGGCTACGGCTGCGTTGTGCTGAATGAGTACCCGATCGGCGTCCACATCGTAGACAAGTACAGCCTGTGCGCTGATTGTTTCTGGTGGGCGGCCTGCCTGTTCGATCTGGCGCAATTGGCCGACCGTCAGCCGCTGGGGCGCGGGGCCGTCCCTGTCCAGCAGAGTGGGCGGGCCAAAGCCGCATAGAACCAGCGCAAGCAGCGCCAGGGCAGCCACAGCCGTTCGGCGCTGCCATTTGGCTCTCGCGGATCTGCCGAAGCCTGTGTGCGTATGAGTGTCCGGTGATTTTTCGGCAGGGCTGGGATAACAGTTCACGAATGGGCCGATGACTGGGCGGGTGACTGGGCGGGTGGGTGACAGCTACTGTGGATATTCTAAAGGAACCGAGGGGAAAGGTAAAGCGTGTGCCATGCACAGACAGAAGGCAAATGTGACCGGCTCGACGATCCACAGTATACTTTCAGAGACAGATGAGCCTGTAAACAACTAATTTTGTTCGTAAAAGGATTCTCTTTTCTATGACCGACACAATCTTTGCCCGCACCCACGACATCGAAGCTCTTGCCCGCCAACGCATTCTGATTCTGGACGGCGCAATGGGCACGATGATTCAGCAATACCGGCTGGACGAGGCCGACTATCGGGGCGAGCGTTTTGCCGATTGGCCCACCAGCCTGAAGGGGGACAACGATCTGCTTTCCCTTTCCCAGCCCCTGATCATCGGCCAGATTCACCGGGATTATCTGGCCGCTGGGGCTGATATTATTGAGACTAACACTTTCAACGCCACCCGCATCTCCCAGGCCGATTATCAGATGGAAGAGGTGGCTTACGAAATTAACTTGGCCTCGGCCCGGATTGCCCGGCAGGCCGCGGACGAAATGACCGCGGCCACGCCCCACAAACCCCGCTTTGTGGCTGGCGCGCTGGGGCCGACCAACCGCACGGCCTCCCTTTCGCCGGATGTGAACGACCCCGGCAAGCGCAATGTGACCTACGACGAACTGGTAGCGGCGTATAAAGAGCAGGCCGCTGGGCTGATGGACGGAGGGGTGGACCTGCTGCTGATTGAGACGATCTTCGACACCCTCAACGCCAAAGCAGCTTTCTTTGCGGTGGACGAAATTTTTCAGGAGCGGGGCGAGCGGCTGCCGGTGATGATCTCCGGCACGATCACCGATGCCAGCGGGCGCACCCTCTCCGGTCAGACCACAGAAGCGTTCTGGAATTCGGTCTCCCACGCCAAACCCTTCAGCGTCGGCCTCAACTGTGCCCTGGGCGCAGCAGAGATGCGTCCCTATTTGGAGAGTCTATCCAATCACGCGGATACGCTGGTCAGCGCCTATCCCAACGCGGGACTGCCCAACGAATTTGGCGAATATGACCAGACGCCGGACGAGATTGCCGCCCATTTGCGCGAGTTCGGCGAGAGCGGCTTTGTCAATATCGTGGGCGGCTGCTGCGGCACAACACCGGATCACATCCGGGCTATTGCCCAGGCGGTGGAGAAGGTTCAGCCTCGGCACGTCCCGGCCATCGAAGCCCACACCCGCTTCAGCGGTCTGGAACCCCTGGAAATTACCCCCTTTACCAATTTCGTCAACATCGGCGAACGCACAAACCTGACCGGTTCGGCCCGCTTCCGCAAGCTGATTCTGGCGGGGGATTACGAGGCTGGTGTGCGGGTGGCGGCCCAACAGGTGGAGAGTGGCGCCCAGTTGATCGATGTCAATTTCGACGACGGGATGCTGGACGGGGAAGCCTGTATGACACGCTTTCTCAACCTGATCGCAGTGGAGCCGGACATCGCCCGGGTTCCTGTGGTCATCGACTCGTCCAGATGGAGCGTCATTGAGGCCGGTCTGAAGTGTGTTCAGGGTAAGGCGGTGGTCAATTCCATCAGCTTGAAGGAAGGCGAAGCGCAATTCCAGCAGCACGCACGACTGGTGCGGCGTTACGGAGCGGCGGTGATTGTGATGGCCTTTGACGAGCAGGGCCAGGCGGATACGATCGAGCGTAAGGTGGAAATTTGCACCCGGGCCTACCGCATCCTCACCGAAAAGATGGGCTTTCCGCCCGAAGATATTATTTTTGATGCCAATATTCTGACGGTGGGCACGGGTATTGAGGAGTATAACGACTACGCCATCAACTTTATCGAGGCCGTGCGGATTATCAAAGCCACCCTGCCCGGCTGCAAAACGAGCGGAGGGATCAGCAATCTATCCTTCGCCTTTCGGGGCAACGATCTGGTGCGCGAGGCGATGCACAGCGCTTTTCTCTATCACGCCATTCAGGCCGGGCTGGATATGGCGATTGTCAACGCGGGCGCGCTGCCGGTCTATGCCGACATCCCCACCGGCCTGCTGACACTGGTGGAAGATGTGATCTTCAATCGGCGGGCCGACGCCACCGAACGGCTGGTGGACTTTGCTGAGCAGATCAAAGCCGCGGGCGGGGATAAAGTAGTGGCGAAGGCGGAGGAAGCCGTCTGGCGTCAGTTCCCCGTGAAGGAGCGGCTGATCCACGCGCTTGTCAAAGGGTTGACCGATTACATTGAGGCCGATACGGAAGAGATGCGCCAGCTCCTGCCCGAACCGATTCACGTGATCGAAGGGCCGCTGATGGACGGTATGAATGTAGTCGGCGATCTCTTTGGCGAGGGTAAAATGTTCTTGCCCCAGGTGGTGAAGAGTGCACGTGTGATGAAGAAAGCCGTGGCTTATTTGCAGCCTTACATAGAGGCAGCCAAACTTGTCAGCGGCAATAACCAGCCCGCGGGCAAAATCGTGATGGCGACGGTCAAAGGGGATGTCCACGACATCGGCAAGAATATTGTGGGGGTGGTGCTGGGCTGCAACAACTACGAAATTGTCGATTTGGGTGTGATGGTTCCCGCCGAGAAGATATTGGAGGCCGCCCGCCGGGAGAAAGCGGACATCATCGGCCTGAGCGGGCTGATCACCCCTTCTCTGGATGAAATGGTGCATGTGGCGAAGGAGATGGAGCGCCAGGGATTTATCCGTCCCCTGCTCATTGGCGGAGCGACCACCTCCCGCATCCACACCGCGGTCAAAATCGACCCGGCCTACAGCGGGCCGGTGATCCACGTCAACGATGCCAGCCGCAGTGTGGGGGTGGTGGAAAAGCTGCTCAACCGTAACAGCCAGAAGCAGTTCATCGACGATGTAAAAGCCGAGTATGCCAGCCTGCGCGAACATCACAAGAGCAACCAGAACCGCAAGCCTTTAGTACCCCTGGCTGCGGCCCGTGCCCGCCACTTCAGCAGCCAATGGGAGCAGGTGGAGATTGTGCGTCCGGCCCGATTGGGCGTGCAGGCCTTCGACAATATCGACCTGGGCCGGGTGGCCGAACGCATCGACTGGACGCCCTTCTTCCACGCCTGGGAGATGCGCGGTGTCTATCCCGCCATCCTCAATGATCCGCTGAAAGGGGTGGAAGCCCGCAAACTCTTGAACGACGCCCAGGCGATGCTGGCCGATATTATCGCCCAGGGCAAGCTGACTGCGCGGGCAGTCATCGGTCTCTTCCCCGCCAACAGCGTGGGTGACGACGTGCAGCTCTTCACCGATGACAGCCGCGGGGAAGTATTATCTACACTGCATATGCTGCGCAGCCAGACCGACCGGGGCGCGAGTCGCCCTTGCCTGAGTCTGGCTGATTTTGTGGCCCCGCTGGAGAGCGGTGTGGCGGATTATATGGGCCTCTTCGCTATCACAACGGGGATCGGTGTGGACGCGCTGGTGGCCCAACACGCGGCCGATCACGACGACTACCAGGCCATAATGGTCAAGGCTTTGGCCGACCGTCTGGCTGAAGCCCTGGCCGAACGGATGCACGAGGATGTGCGTACAACCCACTGGGGCTACGCGCCTGATGAGGCGCTGGACAATGAGGCACTGATTAAAGAGAAGTATCAGGGCATCCGTCCCGCGCCGGGCTATCCCTCCTGCCCGGAACATACGGAGAAGGGTACGCTCTGGTCGGTGCTGGGCGCGGAACGCGCCATCGATCTGCACCTGACCGAGAGCTTTGCTATGACCCCCACAGCGGCGGTCAGCGGTTTCTACTTTGCCCACCCCGACAGTCACTATTTTACTGTAGGCAAGATTGGCCGGGATCAGGTGGTGGACTACGCCGCGCGCAAGGGGATGGGCGTGGCCGAAGCCGAGCGCTGGCTGGGGCCGAATCTGGAGTATGACGCGTAGGCGTTGGGGGGGGGGCTGGCACAGACACAGGCCGATTGCTGCGTCCGCAGAGTTTATGGCTCGATCAGCACTTTGAGTACGCCCCGTTTGCCTGCGTGGGCGAGCGCGGCCACTCCCTTATCCAGAGTGTAGCGGGCGTGGATGATTGGCTCGACGGTTACCGCACCCTCGGCCAGCAGGCGGATGGCCGGAGGGAAGGGGCCGCAGCGGCTGCCGATGAGAGTAATCTCATCCACGACCAGACTGCTGATGTCGAAAGAGGGGAGTGCGTTCGCAAAGGTGCTTTTCATTGCCAGGAGACCGCCGGGCCGCACCAGCCGTCGGGCCAGGGCAAAGCCAGCGGGCGAGCCGGTCACTTCCACCACCAGATCGGCGGGGTGGGCGAGGAGTTGCCGCAGGTTGTCCGGTTCGTCCGTGCGCGCTGTGGCGATGCCGCATTCTGTCAGGATCGCCAGTTTGGCTGGGGTGCGTCCCAGCGCGATCAGATCACAGCCTGTGCGGGCCAAGACCTGGGCTACCAGCAACCCCAGCCGTCCATCCCCCAGCACATAGACCCGCTGATCCGGGCGCACGTGGCACTGTTCCAACAATTGCAGGGCCGCGGCCAGGGGTTCTATAAAGACGGCGCGTTCGTCGGGTAGAGCGTCGGGCAGGGGGTGCAGATTGGCGATGGGTAGGGTGAGAAAATCGGCAAAGGCCCCGTCCCGGCGGATGATGCCCAACGATTCCCGCTGATGGCAGTGCTTGCCCAATCCCCGGCGGCAAAGATCGCAGTCGCCGCAGCCAATATTCAGTTCCCCGGCCACCCGTTGACCCATCCATCGCTCGTGGCCGGGCGCATCCACCACTTCCCCCACAAATTCGTGACCCAGCACGCCCCGATAGCCCCCTTTGTAGCCCGCCAGCAATTGGATATCGGTGGCGCAGACACCTGCCAGCCGCACGCGGATCAACGCTTCGCCCGATCCGGGGCGAGGTGTCGGATAGCCCGTATCCAGAATCGGTCCGTCATTGGTCAGCCGCAGTGCGCGCATTTTGCTGCCTCCCCAATCAAAAACAGCGGAGCCGAACCGGCTCCGCTGGAAATCAGATCAGAAGTTCGACTTTTTCTAAAAGTCGAACTTCTGATGGCTTGTCCCACTCAGGCGCGAACAGCCACGCTGCTCGCCTGTGTCTCCGGCACAACCGTGCCAAAGAGCTTGCGTTCCTCCCAGGCCACCACCACCGGCGCGGCGTTGAAGATGGAGCTATACGTTCCCGAAATCAATCCGACCAGCAGCGTGGACATAAAGATGCGCAGGGTGGCTCCGCCAAAGATAATCAGCGCAACGAGAATGAGCATCGCCGTCACTTGTGTGGAGATGGAGCGCTGCATCGTCTCAAGCAGGCTGCGATTGGTGACTGTGGCAAAGGCTTCGCCCCGATGGCGGTGCAAATTCTCGCGCATACGGTCAAAGATGACGATTGTATCGTTCACCGAAAAGCCGATGACAGTCAATACCGCGGTCAGGAAGAGAGCATCGATCTCCCAACCGGCCACCAGATTCATTATTGACACAAACGAAATCGTGACAAACACATCGTGGACAAGGGCGAGGATGGCGGCTGTGCCAAAGCGGAAGGGATGGGGCACTTCCCGAAAGGCAAAGGCAATGTAGATCAGAATCAAGACCGAGGCGGCAATCACTGCCAGCAGAGCGGCCCGGCTGACTTCACTGCCGATGGTGGGTCCGATGCTGCGGTAGGAGCGCTCGTCAAAGTTGCCAAAACGGGCAATCACTGCCGCGCCGATGGTATCTTTCTGGTCCGGGTCGATGGACTTCAGTTTGAGCTGAACAGTGCGTCCATCCTCGTTTACCAGAAAGGCCGATGTATCGGGAAAGCCAGCCTCGACAAATATCTGGCGCACATCTGTGGGGGCGACGGGCTGTTCAAAGCGCATCTCCCACTGGGTTCCGCCCGTGTAGTCGATAGCCAGGGGCAGGGGTGTCCCAACTGTCGCCATGTGCCAGATCATAAAGAGAATGCCGGGCAGAATGGCTATTACCGAAATGCTAAACCAAAGTTTACGTCGTTCAACAAGATTCATAAGTCAAAAGTCCCCGTTCTTGCGTCAGAAATTAGAAGTTCGACTTCTCGGAAGAAGTCGAACTTCTAAAAATTTGTTAGTATCCGATCAGGCCGCGATTGTCCAGCAGCCTTTGCCCCTGGGTGGAGAGAAATGCCCGCATAAATGTCCGGGTGGCAAAGACTGCCGTGAACATCGAGAGTAGCACACCGACGGCCAGGGTGATGGCAAACCCCTTGACAATACTGGCCCCAAAGTTGTTGCCAAACCAGTAGAGTACCGCGCAACTGATGAGGGTGGAGAGGTTGCCGTCGCGGATGGCAGGCCAGGCCCGGCTAAAACCGGTCTCCACAGCCAGACGCACCGAACGACCCGCCCGCAACTCTTCCTTCATCCGCTCGAAGATCAGAATGTTGGCGTCCACGGCCATACCGATGGAGAGCAGGAAACCGGCGATGCCGGGGAGGGTGAGTGTAACTGGCAACAGTTTATAGATGGCAATGTTGAAGGCCACATAGGCGGAGAGGGCGACATCGGCCAGGAGGCCGGGTAAGCGATAGAGTACCAGCATAAAGAGCAGAACCATCGCCATACCGATAATACCGGCAGTCAGGCTGGCGTCCACCGAATCCTGGCCCAGGCTGGCGCCGATGGTGCGCACATCGACCACTTTCAGGGGGACAGGCAGCGCGCCATAGCGCATCTGAATCGCCAGACCGTCGGCCTCTTCGCTGCTGAATTGGCCGGTGATAACGCCGTTGTCGTTGATGGCTGCGTTGATGACGGGGGCCGAAAGTACCCGGCCATCCAGCACAATCACAAGCGGCTGCCCGATGTGGTTGCGGGTATATTCAAAGAACTGACTGCTGCCATCGCCGGTCAGGCTGAACTGAATCTGCCACTGGTTGTACTCGTCCTGGGAGGCGACGGCATTTTGCAGGATGTCACCGGTCATGACTGTTTCAAAAGTGCGGTCGGGGAAGGGAGCCGCAGCCACCGCAGCCGGGTCGGTTGCCACGGCACGTTTCACAGCATCCGGGCGGTTGGTTGTGTTGATGATATTGCCGCCCGTCAGCCGTTCGCCCGCCGGTTCGATAAATTCAAGCTGCCCAGTCGAGCGGATTGTATTGATCGCCTGGTCCGGGTTGGAAACGCCGGGCAGTTCCACAATAATCCGGTTCTCGCCCTGCAATTGGACGTTTGGCTCGGAGACGCCCAAGCCATTGACACGCTGTTCCACAATGACTTTGGCCGTGCTCATGGCGTCGGCGTCGATTGCCTGTCCTTCCGGCAGATCGGCTTCCAGCAGAACCTGTGTCCCACCCTTCAAATCCAGCCCCAACGTCAGGTTCCGGATGTCTCGCTGGGTGTTCTCGCCAGGAGCCAGCGCCTCTTCCAGCCAAAGAGGGTGATCGATGGGAAGCGCGATGTAGAGCGACGCCACAAATAATAGTAGAATCGCCACAAGTGTGACAGTATTGTTATTCCGCATACAGGCCCTTCTCTCTGGGATGATTGCACTAAACTGTACGCTGCCGTGCCAATGTGCCGGGGCTGACTGCTGCCGTCTGTGGGAGACCGAAATGGAGCGGGCCAGAAATAGAATAGGCAAGAGTGGAAAAACAGCGATATTCAAACCGACGTAGTATAGACCACCCCGATCCGTGTGTCAAAATTGGCCGTACATTTCAGACGTAGCGGTTGCTGCTTACTGCCCGAAGGGGTATACTGTGGGTCGGCAGGCAATAGACCGCGGACGGCTGACCGCCGTCCGATGATACTCAACCACTTCTATTTCGAACCCCGGAGTAAGCGATGTCCTCCCGACCGAACATTCTTGTTATTATGACCGACCAGCAGAAGGCCACGGCCAGCCATCTTTGGGGCAGCCCCTTCTGTCAGACACCCAATCTGGCCCGTCTGGCTGGAGAAGGGGTGCTGTACGAGCACGCCATCACCCCTCATCCCCTGTGTATGCCCGCCCGCGTCGCCTTTTGGACGGGGCGCTATGCCCACAGCACAGGCAGCCGGCGCAATGAGACGCCGATGGCCCCGGACGCGCTCCACGCTTTCAAGCTGTGGAAAGAGGCGGGTTTTCGCTGCGGACTGATCGGCAAGAACCACTGCTTCACCGAGCAGAGCGACCTGGACCTCTTCGATGTCTGGTGTGAGATCGGCCACGGCGGGCTGCCCGCAGACCCGACGACGAAAGGGATGGAATGGTTTCGGCCCATTGAGGGCATCCACGCCGCGCACGAACTGCGCCGGTCGTTGACACCCCAGAACCCCCGCTTCGGCTATGCCATCTCCGACCACCTGCCGCTGGAAGACCACAGCACGGGACTGGTGGCCGGGCAAACTGTGCGTTTTCTGGAAGAACAGGGGGAGAAGCCTTTCGCTCTTTGGGTCTCCTTCCCCGATCCCCACGAACCGTGGGTCTGCCCCCGCAGCTATTTTGAAGAGATGGAAGATCAGGTGCAGCTTCCTCCCTGGCGGCCCGGCGAATTCAGCGACGGCACGGCCCCGGAACGCAACCAGATTCTCTACGAAATGGTGGGTGTGCGCAGCGAGGAGATCGACGAACTGCGCGGGCTGTTGGCTGCTTATTACGGGATGGTGCGTTTTTTGGACGACGGCGTCGGGCAGATTCTGGACGCGCTGGAACGGACCGGTCTGCGCGAGAATACGATTGTCGTCTTCTGTTCGGATCACGGCGATTTTATGGGCGAACACCGGATGCAGTGCAAAGGCGGCGCTTTTTACGACGCGCTGGTGCGCGTGCCGCTGATCGTCTCCTGGCCGGGTCACATTCCCCAGGCCGTGCGGGACGATTCGCTGGTCAATCTCATCGACATCGTCCCCACACTTTTGCAGTTGCAGGGAATGGAAACGCCCCGCTCCTTCCAGGGCGATCCGCTCTTCCAGGGCGGTCTACTGCCCACCGCCACCGATTCTGCGCCGCGCGACGCCGCTTTTTCCGAATACGGCGCGGGCGGTCCCCTCTTTCATCTCTCCGATCTGGCAAAGCTGCCCGAACCCCACGGACGGCACACACTCATCCAAACCCTGCGCTGGCGGGAGGCCGAGGGGCGGCGCAAAATGGTGCGCACCCGCGAGTGGAAATACGTCCACGACCCAATGGGTGATGTGGACGAACTGTACGATCTGGCGACTGACCCCTGGGAACTGACAAATGTAGCGGGCGATCCGGTCAACGCTGCTGTGCTGGCCGATCTGCGCCTGCGCCTGGCTGATTGGAGCATCCACACGGAAGACAGCCCGCCGGTTCCTCTGCCGGAGGATCGATTCTATCATTTGGCCTGACCCATTGTTTGGTCCAACTTCCCAATCCATTCTGTACCAATTGAGCGCATCGAAACCCAAATTCAAACAACCTAACATCGCACTAAACTATTGCGCCAAACCATTGCGCCAAACCATTGCACAAAACCATCGAAACAAAATAGGAGCAGGACATTGTTAAAAGCAGGCATATTTTTAGATGTGGAAAATCTGAGCAGGAACGGCGGGTGGGGCATCCGCTACGAAGTGATCAAAGAGTTGGTGGCAGCCCAGGGCGATATGGTTGTCCTGCGGGCCAACGCTTATCTGGCCGTGGATGTGGAGCGCGAGGGCGAAGACCCGGTCTATCGCCAGCGCCAGTCGGACTATCGGGGCGCGATCCGGCGCACAGGCTTTCATCTGATCCACAAGGAAGTGCGCCGTTATCGGGATTCCGAGGGCGAGCTGGTACTGAAGGCCAACGCCGACCTGGACCTGGCCGTGGATGCCCTTCTCCAATCGGACAATCTGGACTACATTCTTCTGGGCAGCGGTGACGGTGACTTTCTGCGCCTCGTGCGCGCCGTTCAAAATCGGGGCAAGCGAGTAGACCTAATCTCCTTTGCCAATACCAGCAGCGAACTGATTCGCGAGGTGGACAACCATTTCAATGGCTTTTTGATCCCGAATGTTGTGCCCGCTGATAGTACGCGGGAGGGTCGATTGCGCGGGGTGTTGCACGCAGTGAACGAGGAAAAGGGCTTTGGCTTTCTGACTGTGCGCACGGGGTTGGGGCCGGATGACGTGCGCTACGACGTTTTTTGCCACATCACAGATATCACCCGTAATGGAATAGCCATCGACAACGCCTCCTTCGCCAATCTGCGCAACCGCCGAGCCATCATCGAATTCGACTTGTCCCCCACGGAAGATGGGCGAGTGAAAGCGATAAACGCGCGTGAATTCCGCTGGTCAGGCAAATTTGGCAGCGGGAATGATGAATAGCGGAGTGTTGAATGATTGCAATCGACAATGAACGGCTGGCCGGACAGATTCAGTTTCTGCTGGAGATTGACGGGTTGAAGCAGGTGCTGCGCCGCTCGGTGATTCTCGGCTCGTCCCGGCGGGAGAACTCGGCGGAACATTCCTGGCATCTGGCGATGATGGCGTCGATTCTCTACGAGCACGCCAACGAGCCGGTGGACCTGCTGCATACGATCCGAATGGCGCTGGTGCATGACATTGTGGAGTTGGACGCGGGCGATACCTTTGCCTACGATTTCTCAGGCTACGAAAGCAAAGCCGCACGGGAGCAGGCCGCCGCGGACCGCATCTTTGGTCTGCTGCCTGCTGATCAGCGCGCAGAGTTGCGCTCGCTGTGGGATGAATTCGAGGCGCGGGAGAGTGCCGAGTCCCGCTTTGCCAACGCGCTGGACCGGCTGATGCCCATGTTTCACAACCTGGCCGATGCCGGGGGAACGTGGCAAATAGCTGGCGTGCGCCCCGAATTTGTGGCGCAGCGGGCCGCGGCCATCGGTGAAGGTTCAGCCGCGCTGGCCTCCGTGGCCCAGGAGATTCTTCGTCGGGCCAAGGCCGAGGGGCTGTTTGGTACGGCAGATGAGCCGGAAGAGGACAGGACGCCGATGAACGCAGATAAACGCTGATCCGGAAACAATCAGCGTTCATCCGCGTAAATCTGCGTCCAAAATTCTTTGCTTTTATCCGCCTCATCAGCCCAATCCGTGTCATCCGCGTTCTATCTTTCTTCTTCGTGCTTTTGTGTCTTGCTGGTTCCCTTGTTCAGGAATGATTCTGTGTATTTTCGCCGCTTGCGTCTCTGGTTCAAAAACCACCCCGATCTGAGCTTCTGGCTGCTCTTTGGCCTGCTCAACTGCCTGCTCTTTCTGCCCGGCGTGTTGACCAGCGAAACGGGCGGCGCGTTCTGGGCGCAGATGGCCGCGGCCTGGCCCAATCCTGTCCAGCTCTGGAGTAATCTGGCTATCTGGCGGCCAGCGCCGGACCTGGCCCGCTTGCAGTTGGAATGGCTTCTGTTGGTGGCTCTTTTCGTGGCATTCCGTCCCCTGCGCCGTCCGGCTACCGGTCTGCTTCTTCTGCCGGTCTATTTTTTTGGACTGGTTTATGCGGTCTATGAGGCTGTGATGCGCTCCCTTTACCAGATGGAGCCGGTCTTTTACAGCCAATACCGGATACTGACCGAAGGCTTTGCTTTTCTTCTTGAAAATGTGAATCTCCCCGTCTACGATTACCTGCTGGCTGTGGTGAGCGTTGGATTGCTTTTTGTCGTTCTCTCGACAGCCATCCGTCTGTTGACCAGTGAGGATGTCGCAGGTGGGATCAGCCATTTCTCCCAGGCTCTGCTGGCTCTGCTGGTTGTCTTTGGAATGGGCCAGGCCGTGCGCTACCAACACTATCTGGCCCAGCCGGAAATGGTGGTGAGTAGCCTTTTCTACAAAGTGCAGGCCAATGTCCAGGCGTCGGAGCAGATGTACGCGACCGTGCGCTCCTTTGATGATAGTTACGTGCGCCGGGCCTACGACTACAGCGGGCAAAAGTTGGTGACAAAGCCGAATGTCTACCTGCTTTTTGTGGAATCCTATGGCAGCGTCCTCTACAAACGGCCCGACTGGTTGCGGGCCTATACCGCGCTGACCGACGAACTGGAAACGACGCTGACCGCCAATGGCTGGCACGCAGCCAGCGCGTTGAGTGAATCGACCACCTGGGGCGGTGGCTCGTGGATGGCCTACACCAGCGCCCTCTTTGGATTGCGTATCGACTCGGACCCGGAATATTCTATGCTGATGGACCGCTATCAGATGGACGATTTCCCGGATTTGGGCAGCTTTCTACGCGGCCAGGGCTATCGCTACTACGGCCTCTCCTCCATCGCGCTGGAGCTGCCCGACGCCAAGTGGGATCGCTATCTCAGGTTCTATGGCGCGGACCGCTGGCTGCGCTACCGGGACCTGGACTACACCGGGCCAAAGTATGGCTGGGGGCCGTCGCCGCCGGACCAGTTTGCGCTCAACAAAGCCAGAGCCGAAATTCAGGCAGAGACCGATCAGCCCTATCTGCTCTTTACCATCACCCAAAATCTTCATTACCCCTGGGCACCGTTGCCAGAGCAGGTGGCGGACTGGAAGGCGTTGAATGTGCCGGGGGAAGATCCCCCGTCCATCGACGCCGAGGGCATTCCTCACGAACTGCGCCGCCAGAATTATCTGGACGCGGTGGAGTATGACCTGCGGGTGCTGGTCGATTTCATTTTGACTGAAAAAGAGCCCAATGCCCTCTTTATTCTGGTGGGGGATCACCAACCGCCCCGGGTTTCGCGCAAAGAGGACGGCTGGTCCACGCCCGTCCACATCATCAGCCGCGACGCCGCGCTGGTAGAGAGCTTGTCGCAGTACGGTTTTGAGCCGGGGCTGACAGTCTCGAACCTGACCCCATCCCTGCACCACGCAGGGCTTCATTCGTTGCTGGCCCGTCTATTGTTAGAGCAGTATGGCGATCACAAACTGGCCCTGCCCGCTTATTTGCCCGACGGCGTACCCTTTGTGGGTATGCTGGCGGCCCAACCAAAAGAAGGAAATCAAACGCAATGAAACGCTTACTTTTTCTACTCTCTGTTCTGTTGTTGATGGCTGGCTGTGGCGCGGCAACGCCTGCTCCATCTGCCCCCGCCGAGCCGACTGCCCCCGCCGAGCCGGCTGCCACGCTGGCGGCCTCTGCGCCTGCCGGTGTCCGCACATTCGTTATCATCCCCGAAGAATCGGCGGTTTCCTATCTGGTGGATGAAGAGTTCTTCGCCGCGGCGCTCACCAAATTCAATATCCCTGTGGGCAAAAAGATTACAGTCGGCAGCACCAGCGCAGTCGCCGGCGTCCTCGCACTGGATTTGGGTGGTGAACAACCGTTGGGCGACAATCGCTTTACCGTCGATCTGCCCTCCCTGACCAGCGATCAATCCCTGCGCGATGGCTGGATTCGGGACAACGCGCTGGAATCGAACAAATATCCAGAAGCGGTTTTCGTCGCCTCTTCTGTCGAGGGTGCGCCCGCCAGCTATACAGACGGGCAAGAGGTCAAGTTCCAACTGGTGGGCGAACTGACCGTGCGCTCCATTACCGTGCCTGCCACTTTCGACGTGACAGCCACCCTCAGCGGCGATACAATCACAGGCGTGGCCGAGGCCCAAGTCAAAATGAGCGATTTCGGCGTCACCCCGCCCAACTTTGCCGGTACGCTCGTCGTGGCGGATCTCTTTACGATTCGTATTGAACTGACAGCCAAAGAGCAGAAGTGATAGAGACAGAAGTACACGGATTTACACGGATAAAGTAGGGGCACGAGGTGGGGCGGGACGAAATTTAGAGGCGAAGACGAGAGATAATCCTGCCCCACCTCATGCCCGTACCGGTGTCGCCCGCACTATTGAGAAGATACGTGCGATACGTACGATACGTCCAAATCTGTGTCCTTATTTTCCAAAAGGGAGCGGCACCCGGTGAATGATCTGACAATTCTCTGCATTGGAAGTTTTTTCAAGGGCAATGCCTTTATGCGCGAATGCAAACGCCAGGGCTGCCGGGTAATTCTGGTCACAGTAGAGAAGCTGAAAGACGCGGCCTGGGCGCGGGAGAGCATTGACGAGATATTCTATATGTCCAAATCGGTCCTCCCGGACATTATCAACGCCGTAAGCTACTTGGCCCGCGACCGGCGTATTGACCGCATTGTGCCCCTCGACGACTTTGACGTAGAAGTGGCCGCGGCCCTGCGCGAGCATCTGCGCACGCCGGGGATGGGCGACACCACCGCCCGCTATTTCCGCGACAAACTTGCCATGCGTGTGCAGGCCCAGGACAGCGGAATTCCCGTGCCGCCCTTTATTCACGTCCTCAACTACGACAGCTTGCGTGGGTTTATGGCCGAAGTGCCGCCGCCCTGGATGTTCAAACCCCGCTCTCAGGCCGGTTCGATTGGGCTGAAAAAGGTGGAAAACAGCGAGGAACTCTGGCGCAGTCTGGACGAGTTGGGCGATCTCCAATCCCATTACGTGCTGGAAGAATACCTGCCCGGCCCGGTCTATCACGTGGATTCTATCGTCTCCGAGCGGGAGGTCGTTTTTAACATTGCCCACCGCTACGGGCGACCACCGATGGACGTTTTTCACACAGGCGGCATCTTCACCACCCACACGCTGGACTACGACAATCCGGAAACCGAGGCGCTCTTTGCCCTCAATCGCCAGGTTCTCAGCAGCCTGGGGATGGTGCGGGGCGTCACCCACACCGAATTCATCCGCGCCGACCACGACGGCCAGTTCTACTTTTTGGAGACAGCCGCGCGGGTGGGTGGGGCAAATATCGACGAATTGGTAGCTGCGGCCGCGGGTGTGAATCTGTGGGCCGAATGGGCACGCATCGAGCTGGCCCATCTGCGGGGCGAAGCCTATCTTTTGCCGCCGTTCCGCCTGGAATACGCGGGGCTGATTCTTTGTCTGGCCCAGCAGAACCACCCGGACTTGTCAGCTTACGGCGATAACGAAATTGTCTGGCGGCTGCAAAAAGAGAACCACGCGGGCCTGATTGTAACCTCACCCCACTTGGAACGGGTGCAATCCCTGCTCTCTGGGTATGCGGATCGTTTCTCGAATGATTTCCTGGCTGTCCTGCCACCTTCGACAGAGGCGTTGTGATGTCATTGACGACGAGTCCCCGTTCGATTGCGAACCCCACCAACCGCTTTCCCCTAAGCAGCCCAGCGGACGGCCCTGCGCGTAGCCGCCAGCGCCGGGTGGCCGAACGCGCCAAATCCTTGGCCGTTGGGTTGGCCCGCTACCCCGGCGCAGATGCCATTTCCCGCGCGCTGCGTGAACCCCACTATCTGTGTGACGAAAGCCACAACACATCCCGCCCGCTGCTGGAACGGCTGCGTATTCTGGGGCTGATGGCGACCAGCCTGGACCAGTTTTGTGTGGATCAGGGCGGGGATGGCGGTGACACGGACAGCGACAACATCGAGGATGACTTCGACCAGCCAGCGCTCTTTTCCGACGAGTTTTGTGCGGCAGTAACGGCCCTGCTCGCCCGTTCCTCCCGTCTGTTACGCACGGATTTGCTGCCTGCTCTGGCCCAGGAACGCAACGCGCTCATGCGCCAGCCAACCACCCTCACCCGTGAGCAACGGCTCTGGCTGCGCTCTTTTTTCCAGGCCCAGATATTCCCACTGCTCACGCCTTTGGCAATCGATCCCGGCCATCCCTTCCCCTTCATCAGCAGCTACAGCCTGAACTTTCTCGTCCAGTTGCGCGGGCTTAAACCCGGATCGTCAACGCCCGTAACCAGCTTTGCCCGCGTCAAAGTGCCCCGTCTGTTGAGCCGTTTTATCGAGGTGCCTCGGCTGGAAGAAGACAGCCACAACGAGCGCAGTTTTTTGTGGAGTGAAGAGATTGTGCGTTTCTTTCTGCCTGAACTCTTTGCGGGTCTGTCGGTGGAAAACGCCTGGCTCTTCCGGGTGCTGCGCCCAGTCTCTGCCCTTGCCCAGCAGGCCGAAACATTCGATTCTCTGCCTGCGCACCATCACCGCAATCTGCTTTCGTCGGTGGTGCGGCTGGACGTGGAGGCAGATATGCCCCAACCGATGCTGGACTGGCTGGCGAATCATCTGGGCGTACCCGCCAATGGCATCTACCCCATTGATGGGAATATGGCCCTCTTTCAGCTAACCGATCTGATTAATCTGGTGGAAGGCAGCGAGGCTGTGCGGGCGTTGATTT
>Ga0335396_10003506_pt1 | contig 17977 bp, 11 predicted proteins | sample FRY02_FD_205743 | JGI IMG/M metagenome (GOLD analysis project Ga0335396, IMG submission 205743) | Freshwater microbial communities from Lake Fryxell liftoff mats and glacier meltwater in Antarctica - FRY-02 (spades assembly) (version 2) | ecosystem: Environmental > Aquatic > Freshwater > Ice >... | reverse complement strand
CGGAGATGTTCAAGCGGATTGCCCATCGATGCGCTCATGATACGGACGCACCCGTCGATTCTTCGTGCCACTATCCTCTCGTTTGTGACCAACCTTCGCCTGACGAATTTGCGTAAAGCATTCGACAAAACCTTTGCAGTCGAGGATGTGAGCGTTGAAGTTCCAGCCGGTTCACTTTTCTTTCTGTTGGGACCGTCCGGTTGTGGAAAGACCACAATCTTGCGGATGATCGCGGGATTTGTGCAACCAACCGCCGGCAAAATTTTCTTCGGCGCACGCGATGTAACCACACTTCCCCCAGAGAAACGCAACGCTGGCATGGTCTTTCAGAATTACGCGCTCTGGCCACATATGACCGTCGCGCAGAATATTGGATTCGGACTGGATGTGCGTCGTATGCCAGCGGCCGAAAAGAAAAAGCGCATCGGCGAGTCGCTCGAACTTGTGCGCATGAGTCCATACGCCGACCGCGTTCCAAATCAGTTGTCAGGTGGACAGCAACAACGCGTCGCATTGGCAAGGGCTATTGCATTTCGCCCTGACTTGCTCTTGTTGGATGAACCGCTGTCGAATCTCGATGCGAAATTGCGACTGGAGATGAGAGCCGAGATTCGGCGCATTTCCAACGAACTGCGTATCACGATGATCTATGTCACACATGATCAGCAGGAAGCGCTTTCGCTCGCCGATCAGGTCGCGGTGATGTGCGTCGGTCGCATCGAACAACTCGGATCGCCCCGCGAGATTTATCAGCGTCCGCGCACAAAGTTTGTTGCGGAATTCATCGGTGAGACGAATTTCTTGGTTGGCGAGATCCAAGGCTCATGCGATGGCGATGGCTTTGCCAGTGTCACATCACCCTTGGGAACACTGCGCGCGTTTGTTCCGCCAGCCAAGAGATCTGGCGGACGCATCACGCTTTCTATACGGCCCGAAACGATTATTGTGCGGGCCGAGTCGGATTCATCCAGCACGGTTGGCGGCGCGACCGTCGTGCGCGGCAAGTGCGTCGAGTCAACCTATCTCGGCGCATATGCACAGCACATCGTTGAGGCCAACGGACAACGCATCAAAGTGTTCGAGGTCAATCCGCACCTCTCAAGCATCGCTGGGAAAAATGTCAATCTCTCATTCGCGCCAGATCAGGTGATTGGCGTCGAAGACTGACCAGTCGAAGCGAGCGGCGTTGGTGCCGCTGGTGCGCTTCGAATGAATGAATATCCCGTCACTAGCGCCACGAGTGCAACGAGGATGTGCAATGCGTAACCAAATCCAATTTCGCGTGCGCTCAAGTTGGCGCTGCCGAGACTCGTCGAAGCGGAATTTGACGCACAGTGCATCACCAACACCATTGCCGCGATTCCGATTGTTGAACCAAACTGCCGCATCATCTGCACCAGTCCGCTCGCCTCGCCTCGTTGCGCGGCGGGCGCACGGGCGAGTGAATCCGCGTTGGCAGGACTCATCGCAAATCCACATCCCGCGCCGAGCACCGCCATTCCAACCGCAAAAATAGGGTAATACACGCTGAAAACTCCGATGGCCTCGATGATGGTTCCCACAAAGACGAGGCAGAGTCCAATCATGATCGGACGGCGCGGGCCATGTCGGTCATACATCCGGCCTGCGAAGTGAATGATGACCAGAACCGGAATCAAGAGCGGCAGCATTCCAAGTCCAGCTTGCAGCGGAGTGAATTGCAACGAGTGCTGCATATAGAAGGATCCGTAAATCCCTTGACCGACATTGATGAACTGAAAGCAGAAGAGCAGGAAGGCGTTGCCAAAGATCGCACGATCTCGAAAGAGTCTCACATCAATCGTCGGTTGCGCAAGCCGAGTCTGTTTCCAAACGAACGCGCTGAGCATCGCGACGCCACATCCAGTCGCAAGCCACGCCGTGTCTGCTGTCAGTCCGTAAAGTCCAAGACCCTGCAGTCCATAAATCAACAGCGGTGTGCCGCCGAGCAATAGCACCACACTTGGCCAATGCGTTGGGCGTGCAGCGGTGCGCGCGGATTTCATGCGCAAACTGAACGACAGCGCGATGGACGCGATCGCAATTGGAACATTGAGCCAAAAGCACCAATGCCATGATGAATATTCCACAAGTATGCCGCCAATCAGTGGACCGCCGGCCATAAAGAGCAACGAAATGCCGGCGTATGTCGCCATCGCACGGCCGCGTTGAGCTGGCGGATAGATGTCGACGACGATTGCGGCGCTTGCTGGTTGCATCGTGCCGGCACACACGCCTTGCACAATTCGAGCCGCGATAAAAAACCACGCGGATGGCGCCAGCGCACACGCTATTGACGCGAGCATGAATCCAATCATGCCCAATCGAAAGGCGTTGATCCGACCGATCCAGTCTCCGATGCGACCGCCGATTGCGATCCACGCAGCGATCGCCATCAAGTAACCATTGACGGCCCACGCTTGGGTGACATCATTGAATGCAAGTGTTTGTTGAATGCTCGGCAGTGCGACGCCAAGAATCGTCGAGTCGAGGAAAATCATCGAGAGCGATCCTGTCATGGCGATCAGTGCACGCCATCGCCGATCAGGAACAGTCGCGTCGGTCATCGTGCGAGTATAAGACGCAGATGCGCGCCATTCATTTCGTATCTCCTCGCCATGTTGCTTGCCATCACCGCGGCATGACGACTGCGTCGACACTCTTCAAGATTGTCGCGGGCACGGTCGCGGCCATCGCCATTGCATTCGTGATCGTCGTTGCGTTTGTTCGCCCCGAGCCAACAGCAATGCAGGAACCAGTTGTGGCTTCAAGCGGTCAACTTGAATTTGCGTTCACTTCAATCGATGGGCGCGAATTGACTCCCGCGTCGTTGGCGGGAAAAATTGTGATGATCGATTTCTGGGCGACATGGTGTGGACCATGCCGCGCGGCGATTCCAGCGCTTGAGCAAATGGCGCAGATGTTTCCAGACGATCTCGTGGTGATTGGTGTATCGAACGAGCCACAAAAAACTGTGACAGACTTTCTGGCGACTCGGAAGGTGACCTATCCAATGGTCGCACCTGCCCCGCCAGTTGGACAACCGTTCTCTTCGGTGCGGGCCATTCCAACCATCTTTGTCGTGCGACGAGATGGATCGCTCTCGCAGATGCTTGTTGGTGCGCACTCGTTCGAGCAACTCGAGCGGGCATTTCGCACAGCTGATGTGCCCGCAGTACCCTGAATTGATGCGAATCACACTTTTCTGCTGTGCTGCATTTTTCTCGCTGATGGCAAGTTCGCTCGCTCGCGCGCAATCCGCGCCGCAAACCGCGCCACAAGCCGCGCCACAAGCCGCGCCACAATCCACACCACAATCCGCGCCGCAATCCGCGCCGCAATCCACACCACAAGCCGCGCCACAATCCGCGCCACAAGCCGCGCCCACGGCGGCGCAAGCCGACCACGATCGCCGCATGGGATGGTTTCGCGATGCACGATTTGGAATGTTCATTCACTGGGGTCTCTATGCCGTTCCCGCAGGTCAGTGGGATGGCAAGCCAGTTGGAAGTGCCGGCGAGTGGATTCTCAACACAGCGAAGATTCAGCCGACGGAATATATGAAACTGCAAACGCAGTTCAATCCCATCAACTTCAACGCTGATGAATGGGTGCGCATCGCCAAGCTTGCAGGCCAGAAATACATCGTCATCACCAGCAAACATCATGACGGATTTGCACTTTGGGATTCCAAGGTTTCGAGTTTCGATGTGATGGGCACACCTTTCAAGCGAGACATCTTGCTTGAACTCGCGCGCGCATGCGAGCGCGGCGGAATTCAACTCTGCTTCTATCACTCGATCATGGATTGGACGCACGATGATTACATTCCCCATCGTGCGTGGGATCCGCGCGGCGATGAGAGCGCCGATTTCGATCGCTATGTTGGATATATGAAGCAGCAGTTGAAGGAACTTGTTGGGGGCAAGTACGGCAAGATCGGAATCCTCTGGTTTGACGGTGAATGGGAGGATTCCTGGACCCACAGACACGGTCTTGATCTTGCCAAGTATGTGCGCTCGCTCGATCCCGACATCATCATCAACAATCGTGTCGACAAGGGTCGCGCTGGCATGGCGGGCATGACGAGCGCGGGCGATTGGGCTGGCGATTATGGAACTCCCGAGCAGGAGATTCCATCCACGGGCATCGCAGGCGCGGACTGGGAAACATGCATGACGATGAATGACACTTGGGGATTCAAGAGCGACGATCACAATTGGAAGAGCAGCGATGAAATGATCCGAATGCTGTGCGACATTGCTAGCAAGGGCGGAAATTTTCTCCTCAATGTGGGACCGCAAGCCGACGGCCGCATTCCAGGCGAATCGATCGAGCGACTCATGCGCATCGGAGCGTGGATGGAGACGAACGGCGATGCAATTTATGGAAGCAGTGCAAGTCCATTCGTTCGATTGCCGTGGGGTCGATGCACTCGCAAGTCGCTTCCAGATGGAAGCACGCGGTTGTATTTTCATGTCTTCGATTGGCCCCAGTCCGCCGACGCCAAGGGCAATTCACTTTTCATTCCCGGATTGAACAACGAGATTCGCTCGGTTCGGCTGCTCGGCGACACGGCATTCGTATCAAAGCCCACGCGCCAGGCCGAGGGTTGGTCGATCACACTTCCAGTTGTGGCTCCGGATCAAGTCAGCAGTGTGATCGCTGTTGATATTGTTGGCGCACCAAACATCGCCGCATTCGTAAGCGCACCCGACGCGGCCGGCGTCTTTCATCTCATGGCCAAAGACGCTGATTTACACGGGAAAATCGTCTACGAAAACAATTCGAATAGCCTGGGATATTGGCTCAACATGACGGGCAATGCACGCTGGACGGTGCGTTTTCCATCGAGCGCAAAGTATCGCGTGACCGCCGAAGTCGCGGCGGCACCCAATCAAGGCGGCAGTCGTTATCAAGTGGCGGTTGGAAGTTCCACCGTCGAAGCCGTGGTCGGCGCACGCGCGAATTGGCATGATTTCCAAACGGTCGATCTTGGCATATTGGATTGCGCAGCTGGCAATGGCGAGGTCGTGGTGAATCCGCTTTCGATCGCAAAGACTGCGCTGATGAATCTGCGGTCGATCACGCTCACTCCGATTGCGAAATGAAAGCTGCGGCCATCACGGCGACGCACATGCAGGCAGTGCGAGCGAGATCGTTCGAGCAAGAGCAGATGAAACACGCATGCGCAGACGGCACGAAACCGCTAGGCTTTCTGCATGGCATTCATGATTCTCAACGGGCAGGAAGTTGCACTCACCACACAGTCGCAGGAAACTCTCGGCACACTCGCGCAGGTGTTGCTGCCACTCATCGCGGCCAAACAAGGGCTCGTCGCATCGCTCGGCGGTGTGCTTGGTCAAGGTTTGCAAGCGGGATTGCCCACGACTGACCCGCGAATTCAAGCGTGCCTTTGGTTGCTGCACGAAATGGGTGTGCGTGTGATGACAGTCGCGCCCAACGGCAGTTCTGGTTCGGTTGATAAGGCGCTCAGCGATGAAGAGCGGGCGCGCGATACATCTGATCCATATTCCGCTGGCAACATGGTGACGGGTCGCGCCTTGGCGACGGCACTGTCAAATGTTGCAACTCGAGTCTTCATGCTCAATGGCGAGGCTCGCGAGGTCAAACTTCTTCCGCGAGAAAAGATGGACCCCGCGATGCAGGCGGTTATCGACATGCGCAGACTCAATGAGCCGATCCATCTCACAACGACGCGTGTGCTTGCTTCGATGATCGGCAGCGGAGTTGCGAAAGATGACGAGCGAATTGACGCAATGGTTTCGTTGATTTCAGATCTCGGAGTCGCCGGAATCACGATTGACACAACGACGAGCACGATCACTTTTGATGGTCCCTTCTCGCAAGCGAATGCTGTCGCAAGTGCATACCTGCAAGGTGGTGGAATCCAAGGTGTGCAGGGAACGCGGAATCGAATTCAACAGATGAATTCGCAAATGCAAAACAGTGCCGCAGGCGCGGCCCAGCAGAATTCGTTGACGAGTGCGGCAAGCGGTTCATCAGTCCCAAACGCCCAGGCTCGCACAACGGCTCGCCCCAAATCGTTCGTCAAGGCTCGACGACGCGGATAATTGCAACGGCCCAGTCTGAGCGCCGCCCAAATCGGTCAAATTGCGCAAATCCAGCGATCAGAAGTCGATTTTGTCGGAATCGGTGCTAGTTTATAGGAACGATGAACCATCGCTTGAGCGCTATTGTTTTTTTACCGCTTGGAATTTCTCTTGCAGCGCAAGCGCAGATTCAGTTCGTCGATCAGACGACGACGCGCTTTCCAGTGCAGGCTGAATACACCAATTACATCGCCGTCGCGGATATTGACGCTGATGGCGATTTAGATATTTGCTTTGCCAATGGTCAGGGATACAGCTCGCTAGGAACATTGCTCAAGCCGCGCATCTATATCAATAACGGCGCGGGCGTTTTCACCGATCAGACCGACACGCGCGTCGCAGGCATCACGGGTTGTTTTCGCAGTGCGGAATTCGGCGATGTTGACGGCGACGGCGATGTTGATCTCTTGCTCGCTCAGGATTACAGCCGGCAGATGCTCTTGTTGATCAATAACGGCGCGGGAGTCTTCGCCAATGAAACGAGCTTTCGCATTCCAACTCTCAACACATCAACCTCGCGTGCGACCTTCGGCGATGTTGACGGCGACGGCGATCTCGATATCGCACTTTGCAATTCAGGCACCAGCAGATTCGGCACGACGGGACAGCCGCGTCTCTATCTCAATGATTCAACAGGTCGTTTCACGGATGCCACCGTTGGTCGCATTCCCACTGGCAATATTTCCCAACAACTCGATATGCTCTTTCTCGATATCGACGGCGACTATGACCTCGATCTGTTCGTAGGAACGCGTGCGTCGGCCCCAAGTCAAAGTCGCCTCTGGCTGAACAATGGCTCTGGAGTCTTCTCAACTGGCGGCAATTTTCCAAACGATACGACCGCATACGCCTATGACGCAGGCGATATTGATGGTGATGGCGATCTGGATCTCATCGGAACCAACGCGGGGTCATCGTCGCAAGAATTGCTTGCTCGCAACGCCAATGGACTGGGTACGGCATGGACAAATATTTCATCGTCCATCTCACCTAATCCATCATCCGATGACAATGACACCAAGTTTTTCGATATGGATAATGATGGTGATTTCGACCTCGTCGTCGCAGTGCTCGGAGCGACCAAGCGCATTTATCGCAACAATGGAACTGGCGCCTTTACGCAAGTCACCAACATCATCACAGCGGCCACCGACGCATCACTCGATGTGAAGGTCGCCGACTTCGACGGTGATGGTCGATACGACATCGTCACAGGGCAGGGCGAGAGCGGCGCGTTCCAGAACCGCATCTATATGAACAATGGGCCAGTCGACACGCTGCCTCCGGTGACCGTTCGCACCGAGCAAGTTATCGCGGGAACTGTTGTGGGCGTCGCACATCCCGTGCGCGTGACTCTGCGCGATGCATACACCAGTCACATGGGTTTCCATTCGCGCAGCGTGACGCTTCGATTTGGAACTGGCGGAGTGCTTTCTCAATCCGTGTCGATGAAACTCACGGGCAATTGTCTCTATCGCGGCGTGATGCCAGCGCAACTCGCGGGATCGACCGTAAGTTATTCCGTGCGATCGGTTGATGCATTCGGCAACACGGGCGATGGTCCAATCTTAACTTTCGTCGAAGCTGGAACACCGCCAATTCCCGCCGATCTCAATGGAGACGGACATGTGGACGGCATCGATTTAGCCATCGTATTAGCCGCATTTGGGACATCAACCGCAGGAGCAGATCCAAGCGGAGATGGTTTCGTTGATGGCACCGATCTCGCGATCGTGCTCGCGGCCTTTGGACTTTGATTGGTGCGGTAGCCTTCGAAGCAGCGGGATTCACCCGTCTGGAGATTTGATCGCGCTTATGAACAACGCCGCCATATTCATTGGTACTGCTTTCACCCTCATCGCACCGTTGGCGTGTCAAAGTCCACCAAGCCAACCCGGTCCTGTCGCAGGTCAGAATGTCACGACGGTTGGACGATGGTCGGGCAGTTTCACCGCGCAAGACCAAATGAGCGGAGGGCAAGCGCGTCTTGCAATCGCCGCCGATGGATCCGTCAATGGATCGCTTGTCGATTCGGTTTGGCAACAGGCGCACGGTGTTGGTCGCACCGGCATCATCACCGGATCCGTCACCGCAGGTGTCGCACAGGTTTCGATCGCGTGGAGCACTCAACAGACCGAAAGGTTTGAGGGCATGGCCAGCGCGCCGTCATACGGTTCGATGGGCATCAATCTTCGACAGTATGGACCCGATGGCAACTTCGCCAAGGGCGGCGGTCTTGTTTTCGCATTGCACGAGCAAGGAGTTGCGGCGAGTCCTCCGTATGGCGTTCCTCCGACAACACAATCGAATTTCATGGATCAATTTGTCGGCCGTTGGACCGTGAACTTTTATACAGTTGATGGCAATGCTGGAACTGGAACCGCGACGATCGCATCGAACGGCGATCTGCGTGGTGTGCTCGTCGATGATTCGTGGGCTGATAGTGCGACTGCCCACGGTGCTCAGCATGGATCGCTCAGTGGAAAGATCGACGCCTCTGGCAAACTCGCGCTTGCTGTGACATGGGGCACATCTGCGGCGCAGAATCTGCAGGGAACTGGATACTTTGAGGCAGCTCAGACGCTGGTCTTTCAAATGGGGACCGACATCGAATCCTTGAAACAGAATGGACCGGCGTTCACCATGACGATGGGTCGCAATTAGTTCGTGCCGATGTCGATTCATCATGATTCAATTCACCGTCAACACTCTTCGCAAGGGTTCGGCGCGTCGGTCGCGTTCGCCGCATTCGTCGGATATGCGCTGATTTTCGCGCTCAATGCTGTGGTGGCGCGCATCCTTGCGCCGGATCAGTTCGGCGAGTTCGCCGCAGCGGTCGCAATGATCGGGATCATCTGCACATGCGCGACATTGGGTCTTGAAAAATATGCGCTGCGACTTCTGCCGCAATACATCCAAGAGCGGAAACTGGCTCTCGTTTCCGGATTTCTCGCGTTCGGCGTGATCATCAGCGTCGTCTTGGGAGCAGTGATTGGCTTCGTGGGGTTCAAGAGCTATGGCGCCTTCAAACCTCACACCAACAATATCGAAGAGATCGCACACATGATCTGGTTCGCGCCGGCGATCGCGGTATTTCTCTTCGCCGTCGAGATCGCTTCGGCGTTTGGATCATTTGTTTGGTCTGCCATCATTTACCGAGTGATTTTTCCGTTGATCGCACTTGGATCGATGGCGGCGCTCCCGTTGCTGACGGCCAAGCCAACCACCGCCGATGCGATCAATGTCTATGGCTTTTCATGGATCATCGCGCTTGGTCTGATGGCGATTCTCTTGCTGCGATCCGCACCGCGACGGCTCTATCGCAGCAAGCCGATGATGATTCCCCGGCAGTGGATCACCGAGGGAGTTGCGTATCTCGGCTTGAGTCTCTTGCTGACGGTCTTTGCGCAAGGTGCAATCTTGACAACCGAAGTGATCCGCGGCGATCGCGTGAGTGTGGGATTGATCTCGGCGGCGATGCAAGTATCGATGCTCGTGGTCATCGTGCAAACTTCGACGCTTCGAGTCTTTGGTCCGCAACTCGCAACGCTGATCGCACGGGGCGATGCGGTCGGCGAGCGCAAGTTGATATGGAATCGCGCTCGCTGGATGCTCTTGATCGGACTGCTTTTCATGGCAGCGATTGTGCTGTATGGCCGAGCAATATTGAGCATCTTCGGCGAGTCGTACACCGTCGCCTATCCCGTGCTTGTGGTGCTGTCGATTGGGAATACGGTCAACACGGTGCTTGGATTCAGTCCAACGATTTTGCAATTCCACGGTGCGCACAAGGTGACACTACGCATCGCAACTATTGGAACCATCATCGGCGTTGGTTCGATGAGCCTCGCCGCCGCATATGGCACTCATCTCGAAGTGGCATACGCATATTCCGGATCGCTCATCTTGATGTACTTGGCGTTCCAGGTCGCCGCACAGATTGTGTCGCGACGAAGCGCAGCGACAGTGCCCAACGCGTGATCGAAATTATTTTGCCGCGCTTTGGAGTGTGCTGAGATATGCGACGAGGTCGCGCATCTCGCTCGGTTTGAGCAGCGGTCCCATCGGCAGCATCGCAGATGTGACGCCAAACCCTGGCGTGATCACCGCCTGTGGTTCGAGCATCGACTGCAAAAGTGCGTGTCGATCCAAACGCGATCCCACACCATCAAGCGCTGGGCCTGCATGACCGCCGACGCCGCCAACGGCGTGGCAGCGCAGACATGCCGCGGCGGAGTGATACATCAACACATCGCGGCCGCGAATCGGATCTCCACCGACAAGTAGATTTGGTGCGAGCGAATCGGTCAGGCTTGTTCCAGCTGTTGGCTCCATCAGCGCTGCAACCTTCGCCGCATGTGCGCCGCCAGTCTGAAGCGCAGTATCGATGAGATCCAAACGCAGACTGGCATCGATCACGCCCTTGTTGAGCTTGTCGAGCATCGTGCCAAGCTCGCGCTGCGCATCGGCACTCACCGCGGTGTCGGGACTCTGCGTCAGCTGCCCAATTAAGTGCACGCTTGCTTGTTGCTCCGATTGCGTGCCACTCGCCAATGCGCGCTTGGCTTCTTGAAGCGAACGCGATGGATCAACCGCCGCCAAGTACGCGCGAGCGGAAATGCGAAGGTCGGGATCGCTTGCGACAAGCGATGCATCAAGCGCTTGCGCGAGTGCTTCATGCTTCGCGCTGGCGAGTTGTCCCAAACATGCCACGCGCTCGGCCGATGGGCGGTTGGGATCGAGCACCGCTTGCAGATTCGCACGCTGGTCGAGGGCGATACCAGAATCAGTGGCCAACTTGAGCGAGCTCGAGCGAATGGCATCGCTCGCATCTTTGGCCAGTGCGGGCAATGTCATCGCAAGGGCGCGCCGAAATGAATCCAAATCGCGCGTGGTCAGCACCGCCATGTCAACGCGGCCATGCACACGATCGCGTCGCCCTGGCGACTTGTATTCGCCGAGCGCAGCAAGTGCGTCCATGCGAATCGACTGCGGCAAATGAACATTGGCCGCGATGTCGGCGATCGCACGCGCGCCGTCCGTGCCAACAGTGACATTGGCGGCGATGGTTCTGCGCGAAAATGCCGCAATATTTGGGTCGATCTCGACCTGACCGATCGGTCTCTCGAACGCGCCGCTGGGAAGTTTCCAACCAATCGCAACATGATTGCCACCTCCGCCTTGAGCGTGAAGCGCCACGAGCAAATATTTCTTCCCTGCCGTCAGCTGAATCGGCGTGGAGACTTGCGCCGGATCATTCTCCCAGGCACTCGCATCGGTATAGCCGTCGACGCGCGCGATTGTTTGAACTGTCTTTGGCGCACCATCTTCTTGAATCGTCAGGACCGAGTGATCATCGCTCGTCAGATAGAACTGGTATGGACCGTCCGCGGGCGCAGTGATGACGCCGCTGAGTCGCTGAAGATAGTTGTCGCCATGACTGGAAAATCCCGTTGCCTCATTGACCTGCGCACTTTCGTCGGGCGGATGGCTGAACGCCTTGCTGCTCTCGAGTGCGAGCGACGATTCCGCGCTCTGTCCCTTCCAAACTTCGCGCTTGAAGAGCAGTGGTTGCGATGGTGTCGAGGCTGCTGTATCCACCCACTTGGCAATTCGTCCGCTCGCCGTGGCGAGTGCTTGAAATTCACTTGCAATGGGAATGTCCCAAATCGCGCGCGCTGCTTCGGTGGCGATGCGCATGTCGGGATCGAAAAGAAATCGTGAAATGGCTGGATCCTTCTGGCGGCGCATCGCAAGCAAGACTCCCAAGCGGACGCTTGCAAACTGATCGGCCGAAAGTTCCTGCAACTTGGCAGAATCCGCGCATCCAGCGAGTGCAATCACCAGCGCATGACGCAGAAACGGATCCTGGTCGGCGTTTTCAAAGAGCGCGGCGGTAATCGGTGCGACTGCATCGGCAAAGATGCCGCGCGCGTGCGGCGCGAGTTGCCCGCATGCCAGAGCGCACGCCGCACGCACCCGCAAGTTTTCGTCGAGCACATGTTCGATCAACTTCGCCGCCGCCGGCAGATATCCAGCGTCGCCAAGCACGCGCGCGGTCTGCACTCGCACCTCAGCTTGTTCGTCATCAAGCATCGAAACAATCGGCGCGAGTGGATCAGGTTGCGTGACGACCGCGCAGCGAATGCCGCTCGCCTGCATTCCCAGCGCCCACAGCGCGTGAATCTGCGCAAGTTGCCGCGTTCGTTCGCTCGCTTCGCCCGACGGTCCAGCCTGTGCAAGCGCAAGCAGTTGATTCGTTGACAGCGATCCCATCGATACCAACGCAAATTGCGCGCCACGGCGCACGCGCAGATCGGCATGTTGCAAGAGCACGATCAACTCGTCAATCGGACGCGATGCAAACCCAGCCGTGAGAATCGCGGCGGTTTGTTTGGTGATGTCCGCATCCCGCGCCGCTGGATTCCATATTGCCAAGATTTTCCCTTTGTCGGTTGAGAACCAGCCGCCACCCCACACGCTCGTGTACATCCGGCCGTCGGGTCCAAACATCACATCGGTCGCGAGGATTCCCTTGGCAAATGATTCGACTTGCGTCACTTTATATCCAGCGCCATCCATCTCGGCGTGCACAGCATTGATGCCGCTGTGAGTCTCGCTGCCTAAAAAGTCGCAGAGATAAAATCGTCGATCCCATCGCGGCGGCATGCCAGTTCCCGGCGTGTAAGCAAGTCCCGATGGACCGCTGCCAACATGCGCCAGCGGAGGCAATGTCCACGCGGGATACTCACGCTCGCACTTGGTGCGCAGATGCCAAATGCCCTCTTGATTCCACGGCCCGCGCTGATTCGATCCCTCGAGCGTTTGATAGTTCATATCCCAACCCGTTTCGCCTTGCGCCATGAGATAAACGAATCGCGCGCGGTCGCCACCATCGGAGTTGTTGTCGCCAGTAAAGAGATCGCCGTATTCATTGAACGCCAACTCTTGCGGATTGCGCAGACCGCTGGCGAATACTTCAAGCTGAGTGCCATCAGGACGGCAGCGAAAAACAGCGCCAGACTTTGGATCGGCCAACACACTTCCTTCACGCGTCGTGACTCGATAGCCACGATCGCCGATCGACCAATACAGTCGTCCGTCCATGCCAATGACCAATCCATGCATGTCATGACCACGCAGTGCAGTGCGCACGCCAAATCCACCAAACATCGAGTCGGTCGCATCGGCCTTGCCATCATGATTCGTATCGCGCAATCTCCAAAGATTTGGAATGCAGGTGTAATACACATCGTCGCCGTCGACGAGAACGCCAGCGCCAGTTCCATCGAGCGGGTCGCGAAAGTCGCGCGAAAAATTGCTCACGCGATCGCCGAATCCGTCGCCGTCGCCATCTTCGACCAGACGAATGCGATCTGCAAACGCCGTGTAATACGACATCGCGCCTTGTCGCTTGTCTTTCCACTTTTCCATGTAACGCAGGCGATCATCCACTGACTGCGCGGTGAGATCATCCATCAACCAGAACGCGCTCGAACGATTGTCCTCGATGCCGCGTTCTTGGCGCGCACTTTCAGCGATGAAGACTCGTCCACGGGCATCGATATCAAATGCCACTGGATCGACCACGAGTGGCTCTTGCGCAAAGATTTCCATCTTGAACTCACTTGGAATTTCAATGGGATCGACTGCGGGTAATGGCGCGACCTTCGGACTGGCGTTCGCATCGCCAGCAGTTTGCACGGCGTTTGGCGGCGGCAAGAATCGAACGCTTGCTCGAGCGATGAAGACACACATGAGTGACGCCAATATGGCATTGAGCATCGCATCAGAATAGACGGCATATCCAACTCGTTGACGCTGCGCGATCATGCGCGCGCTGCGATCTGAACGACTATTGTGCGCGGATGAACGCCGAAGAGCTCAAGCGAATTCGCAGTGAAGTCGCGCAGGCTGGAGAAAAGATTCAACCGCTCTTGTTGCCACACGAATCGCTCGCTCGGCGCAATGCATTCGCGCACATATGGCTTGGCATTCGCACAATTTTTAGCGAGCATTGGCGGGATGGCGGCAGAGTCGATGAAGTCAGTCATTTCATCGATTGGATCGGCAAAAACCCCAACGCGGATTATGAGTCGTTCGGCGGTCAGGTGACGCCGTGCCCACCACACGCCAAAGCAGCTGGCCAACGGGGACTCTTTGACACCACCGACGATCAATAGTGAATACTTCGCGAATTTGTTTTGCAATCAGCCCCCTTCGTGACATACTGCGCCTGTGAAGAAATCTATCTCGATCGTTGTGTCATCGGCTGTTGTAATTGCCGCGGCATGCTTGGCTTGGTCCCCATCATCCCCGACCACCTTAGGCGGCGGGGCGAACGATCAGGTTCAACCCAAAGTCGCCCCGACAACCGACGGCGGTTTCTGCATGTCGTGGTTCGACAATGCCACCGGTGGCTATGACGTTCGCGTCAATCGATTCAATGGATCCGGCGCACCGATGTGGGGATCCAACGGAGTCTTGGTCGCTGATCGCAGCTATTCCTCGACAGTCGATTATGGTTCGTGGGTTTGTACTGGAAACAAATTTGCCGTTGCATACAACGATGATCGGCTCGGCGGAGATCGCATCAGCGTCTCGCTCTTGAGCGAAGCGGGCGCCATCGAGTGGACAACCACCATCGATCCACTTGGCGCATTCGTCGCCAATCCAAAGGTCTGCCAGGATCCGCTTGATGGATTTATTTATGCGGCGTGGTATCAAGGCACAAACGGCAGAGTGCAGAAATTCGATCCAGCAACTGGTGTTGCGCAGTGGGCAACCGCTGTCGTCATCGCCGACGCAACAGCGCAGACAACTCCAGCCGATCTTTGGCCAGCCGCGGATTCATCCGGTGGTGTCATGGTTTCGGCTGTGCGCCAAGTTGGTTTCACTGGTGCAAAGACTCTCAAGGCATTTCGCGTCTCATCGGCTGGTGTTCTTGGATGGACCGCTGGCAGTACCGCGCCGTCCGTTGTCTTCTCAACTGGGTCTCTGCAAATTGGTAATTTCCCAAACTGCCAGTCAATCCCTGGAGTCGGCTATGTTTTCTGTTGGTACACATCGAGTCCACTGCAGTGCTGGGTGCAGGTGTTGAGCCCAACCGGTGTCGCACGATTCGCGGCCACGACGGGTTCCGCAGTGACGGCGACCACTACTCTCAATCGGGTTAATCCAGCATTCGCCGCGGATGGACCAAGCGATCGTGTCTATGTGGTCTTCCCTGAAAATGTTCCAAACTCATCGACTTACACGGTCGCTGCGCAGTCATTTGCGTTGAGTGGAACGGGCACTCGTCTGTGGGGTGAGTCTGCGAAGAACCTCATGCCAACGGCAACGCTTTACTCAGCCGACTTCACCGCTGTCCGCTGTCATGGTGGAGCGACATTTGCTTGGCAGGCGTCAACCGCATTTGGTCAAGATTCGCTCTATGCGCGCAGACTCAACGACAACGGTTCTGATGCATGGACCAGCGGAACTGTCTTGGTGGATACCGCGACCGACAAGGGAAAGATGGTTTCGTATCGACAAGCAAACGCAGCCGTCTTCGTTTGGTCAGATGGCGCGACCGGCAACACCGACATCAAAGGCCAGAGTGTTGGCAACGATGGAACAGTTGGAGCCAATCCAGCAATGCCAGGTGATATCAACTCGGATGGTGTCGTCAATGGACAGGACTTGGCCGCACTGCTCGCCGCTTGGGGTTCAGCCGCCGGCGGCGCAGCGGATACGAATCAGGATGGCATAGTTGACGGAGTCGATCTCGCAACAGTGCTTGCGAATTGGACTTGAGACCGCAAACGAGTTTGCGATTCACTTCAGTTGGTGCGGTTGACGCGATACCACTTGACGGTGTTGGCGAGTCCGTCGTCGAAGTTGACTGCGGCGAATCACCCCTTCGCCTGCGCGCACGCCCCAATGATATTGCGCCGAATCTGCGTAAAATATTGCGCCTTCATTTTCGCAAAGACGAATCCCGCATATCCATCGAGAATGCCGAGTTTCCAAATCCACGAATAGAAAAAGTACGCCGGCGCGAGCCACCAGCGTGTCAGGTTGGCATACTTGCGTTGCTGAATTGGGGTCAATTGATCCAGTGGGTTGGGTGGATTGCGCATCAATGTCAAGTATCGCTGCGTTTCCCATGCCGCATATTCCCGATGCCGAGCGATGTATGCGTCGAGACCTTTGAAATCTTGATGATCGACGAGCGTCTCGAGTTGTCCAACCGAACCGTCGAGAATCGGATGCTCATGCACTTCCATATCAAGACCGCTCCAATGCTCTTCATCGATTCGCTCATAGAGGCCGCTTCCCACTCGAAAGAGCGGCAGCTTGATTTGCGGCACACCATGTCGCAACTTTTTTCCAAGAAAATAATTCCAGTACACCACGCGGAATCCGACATGAGCAGTGGTGGGCAGGGTTCGTGCCAATTCATCGACAAACGATGGAGGCACATACTCATCAGCATCGAGAAAAAACACCCACGGTGTGGTCGGAGGATGATTCATCAGCAACCAATTTCGCTTCTTGGGAAATTTTCCATTCCAGACAAATGAGACAAACTCGCAACCGTGCTCGATGGCAATCTCGCGTGTCCGATCGGTGCTCCCCGAATCAATCACAACAACTTTGGCGAATCGCTTCAGAAGCGCAAGGCAGCGCGGCAGATTCCGCTCCTCATTCTTGACTGGAATGATGACCGTGATCGGCAATTGCATCGTCGTATTCATGTTTCGTGCGCATATTATCAGGCAGGCACGCAATGTCACTTGATATTGATGAGTGATCGTGCCGATGAAGCGAGACAGAAATGAGTGAGCCCGCAACGCATTCTCTGGCAGACACCGCGTCGAACTCATCGCGCGGCCAATCACCATATGGCTTTGGCGAAAAATTTCGTCGAATGCTGTGGAGTGTGGTGCAATCCACACTCTTCGCTTGGAGCTTTCATAATTGGTACCGCTTTCGCCGATTCCTCGTGCGGGCTTTCGGCGGTCGCATCGCGCACTCCGCGCGCATCCGGCGCACGGTACGCATCGAGATTCCGTGGAATCTCACAGTTGGCGACGAATCATCAATCGGCGATCGCGCGATTCTCTATTGCCTCGGGCCAGTGGCAATCGGTCATCGCGTGACCATTTCGCAAGGTGCTCATCTCTGCGCAGGAACCCACGATTATCGTGATCGTCGGATGACCTTGCGTCGGTCGAGCATTGTGATCGGCGATGATGTTTGGATCGCAGCGGACGCGTTCGTCGGTCCCGATATCACCATTGGCGATGGCGCCATCCTAGGTGCGCGCGGCGTGGCGATGAACAACCTCGAGCCGTGGACGATCTATCACGGAAATCCAGCTGTTGCCGTGAAGCCACGACCGCCAATGCGCGATTGACCGCGGGCACATCGATCACGCCGCGAACTTCCATCGGCATTCCATCGGAAGCACTTCTTATAGGATCGCACCGTGCACTCGATTGCTCTTCACAACACACTCACTCGTCAGACTGAGCCATTCGTGCCAATCGACACACTCGGTCGCACGGTCACTTTTTATTCCTGCGGTCCGACGGTGTATGACGACGCGCATGTCGGCAACTTTCGATCGTTTCTCAACGCCGATGTGCTGCGGCGCACACTCGAGCTCATTGGATACACCGTTGTTCATGTGATGAACATCACCGATGTCGGCCACATGACCGATGATGATCAAGCGGACGGCGGCGGCGAGGACAAGATGGCGGTCGCTGGTCGACGCATCGCGGAAGCCAAGAAAGCGGGGCGTTTTCCAGATGGCGCCGACATCGATGCGCGTGATC
>Ga0335396_10003501_pt1 | contig 18005 bp, 13 predicted proteins | sample FRY02_FD_205743 | JGI IMG/M metagenome (GOLD analysis project Ga0335396, IMG submission 205743) | Freshwater microbial communities from Lake Fryxell liftoff mats and glacier meltwater in Antarctica - FRY-02 (spades assembly) (version 2) | ecosystem: Environmental > Aquatic > Freshwater > Ice >... | reverse complement strand
GGTTAGTATAAATTAACGTGAGTTCGATATAATTATATTTTATGATAAGCTTTATGATGATTTTTTGAGCTGGTGTTAAGGTTATTATCGTTTGGAAACCTGCTGTTGTGCCTCTTTTGATGGAAATCCCGCCTTTCGCTCATACTACACAGGCCTTAAGCACAGGCCGGTATCCGCTACAATCGGGTTTAAGCACATCAGACAGTACTATTAATTCCTGATCTATCCTTCAATAATATCGAACTGAGGTTATTTTACTAATTTTTATCAAAATCTGCCTAGATAAGAATACGCTGGGGACAGGCAATAATTCCTTAAATTTATCTTTCAGTCAAGAAGATAAATACTTTCACTATTTTTAAATCCTAGCAATAAAAAATTGATTCCTAAAGATACTGTTGACAAGATTATTGAAACATCCCGTATTGAGGATGTTGTTGGTGATTTCGTGTCATTGAAACGACGGGGTACCAGTATGATCGGTCTTTGCCCTTTTCACAATGAAAAGACACCTTCTTTTCATGTTTCTATTGGAAAAGGAATTTTTAAATGTTTCGGATGTGGGAAGGGTGGCGATTCTGTCAGGTTCATTATGGAACATGAGAAGGCAAGCTACCCTGAAGCCTTACGTTATCTAGCCAATAAATACAGCATTGAAATCGCAGAAGTAGAAAATACTCCTGAAGAGCAGGCGGTTAATGATCGACGCGAAAGTTTGTATATCGTTTCTGCCTGGGCGGCAAAGTTTTTTCAGCAACAGATGCTAGAGACAGATGAAGGCAAAAGTATTGGACTAAGTTATTTCATTGAGCGAGGCTTCAGAGAAGATATCATTAAGAAATTTGAGTTGGGATATTCTCCCGATGTGTGGGATGCATTAACCCAAAGTGCCCTTACTGAAAGTTATAATATTCAATTTCTCGAAGAAACCGGTCTGACTATTCGCAAGGAAAATGAAAAGTTTTATGACCGTTTTCGCGGTAGGGTAATGTTTCCAATACATAGTTTTACGGGCAGGGTTATTGGTTTTGGGGGAAGAACTTTAAAAACTGATAAAGCCGTTCCGAAATATGTCAACTCTCCCGAGAGCGATATTTATCATAAATCGAATGTGCTTTATGGATTATTCTTTGCGAAGAAATCCATGCGCGATGAAGATAATTGCTACCTGGTAGAGGGCTATGCAGATGTGCTATCTGTACATCAGGCGGGAATTGAGAATGTGGTCGCCTCTTCTGGTACTTCATTAACAATTGAGCAGATCAGGATGATAGGGCGCTTCACTAAAAATATCACTATTCTGTATGATGGAGATGAGGCCGGAATCAAGGCATCATTAAGGGGTTTGGATATGATTTTAGAGGAGGGATTGAATGTTAAGATCGTTCTTTTCCCTGATGGAGATGATCCCGATTCGTATGTGCAGAAGTTTGGAAGTGCTACATTTCGAACTCATATTGAAGGGAATAAAAAAGATTTTATTCTTTTTAAAACCAATATACTTTTGAAGGATGCCGGAAATGATCCTATCAAAAGAGCTGGAATCATCAGAGAGGTTGTAGAAAGTATTGCTAAAATTCCTGACGGGATTAAGGCTTCGGTATTTGTACGTGAATGCAGTTCGCTGCTTCAGATAGAGGAACGGGTTCTCATATCAGAGCTGAATAAAATTCGCCTCGGGAAAATAAAAAAGGATACAAATTTCAATCCTCAACAAGCACAGCCTGAAATTGTTCCAGATCCTGAATTGACTGATCAAATCGGAATTTCTGATACAGATGAGACTCAGGAAAAGGAAATTGTTCGCTTACTGCTAAACTACGGACACGAGTTGGTGCATTGGGATGATATTACAGATACCTACATAGCTCCTTATATCATCTCCAATCTGGCTGATGTTACATTTGAGCATCCGCTTTGTATCCGTATTATTGATGAATATAAAAAGCAGCTCGAAAATGGGGAACTTCCTTCAGAGCAGGATTTTACTAAGAACTCCGATCATCAGATAGCTGATCTGGCGATAGCTATGGTTTCATCACCTTATATCTTAAGTGAGAACTGGTATGCAAAAAGAAAGATCTATGTCAGGAATGAAAGTGAAAATCTCAGGTTGACAATTCTGGGAGGGATTTTTCATTTAAAAAAGCGTAAGGTTGACCGAATACTCAGGAAAATTCGTGATGAAATTCAGGCTGAGCAGGACGCTGATAACCAAGCAATTTTGATGCGTAGATACCTTCAAGTAAAAGAAGTTGAAAAAGGTATTTCCATATTTTTAGGTTCGGTTATTCTAAAATAATGGCTCGGCATAATGTCTTTGGGAACCAGGGCGAATTGCTTGCAAGAAAGTATCTTGAGGAAAAGGGTTATGAAATACTGGATGAAAACTGGACTTTTAGAAAAGCCGAAATTGATCTGATTGCCTACAAGAATCCAATTATTGTTTTTGTTGAAGTTAAAACAAGAGAGAATAATAGATTTGCTGAGCCTGAAGACTTTGTGAGTAAGGAAAAGCAAAAATTAATGGCTCTTGCTGCCGATGAATATATTCATCTGATGAATCATCAGAATGAAGTTCGTTTTGATATAATTTCAATCTTGTTTAATAAATTTGGGGATCCTGTAATCAGGCATACAGAAGATGCATTCTGGCCTTGATATTTTGGATCCTCTTTAATAAAATAGAACCATGCGATTTAAGTTAATTTGCCTCTCATTCTTTAGTATTTTATTTTTCACTCATTGCTCAAATGTGGAGAAAAAAAGTGCTGAATCTTCTAGCTGGCTTATGCCCGAAGCCGGAACTTCTGTGAATCTTGGGGATTCGGTAAATCTGGAACTTAAATTGAATGAGAAGGCTGATTCTGTGGTCTATTTTGCTGATGGAGTTAAGTTAAAAAAGGCTGCTGATGAGAAAGCGGTTGCTATACCAACACTTGATCTGCAATTGGGTATAAAAGCAATTACTGCGAAGATTTACCGTGGGCAATCAGAGCCTGAAGAAATCAGTACTAATATCGTTGTTAAGTCGACTCTGGTTCCTCAGAAGTTTGGCTATGTTGTGCAGCAGGTATTTAAACATGACACCAGTTCATATACCCAGGGTCTCGAATTTTACAACGGATATTTATATGAAAGTGATGGATTGGCCGGTGAATCCAGTTTACGGAAAACTGACCCTGCAAGCGGTAGAGTTCTGCAAATATCAAAGGTTCGGGATGAGCTTTTTGCCGAAGGAATAACCATTGTGGGCAACAAAATTCTGATGCTGTCTTATCAAAATAATGTCAGTCTGGAGTATGATCTCAATTCCTTGAAACTACTTCGTGAATTAACTAACCAATACCAGAGAGAAGGATGGGGTTTATGCAATGATGGTAAAGTAATCTATAGTACCGACGGCAGTAATACCATTTACATCCTGAACAAGGAAACGTATATGCAAGAAAATTCTATCGAGGTTTATGATCAGAATGGATCAGTAGGAGAACTGAACGAGTTGGAATTTATTGATGGTAGAATCTTTGCGAATATTTATAATTCTAACCGTATTGTGATCATCGATCCGGCGAATGGACAGGTTACAGGTGAGGTTGACCTGAGCGACTTGTATGCTGACGCAATAAGGCCGATGAAAGATTTCGATGGCTTTGTTTTGAATGGCATTGCCTGGGACAACAAAGGGAAGCGTTTGTTCGTTACCGGTAAGAAATGGGATAAATTATTTCAGATAAAATTGAATCCATTGAAATAATTGCAGCCGTCATTTCGAAGGAGGCACGAAGAGAAATCTGTTTCAAAAAGCACAATCCCTCAATAATTATCTTGAATTAAAACCAGTACTCTCCTTCAACAGATTTCTCCACGCGGTCAATATTATCAGAAAAGTAATAATATTTTTTAGCGTGTTCGAAATGACGTTAATGGGAGCGTCATTTCGAAGGAGGCACGACTGTGAAATCTGTTGCCACGTGCACAATCCTCTGATAATTATCATAGGATCAAATAAGTACTTTCCTTCAACAGATTTCTCCACCCGGTCAATATTATCAGAAAAGGAAAAATATTTTTTCGCGTGTTCGAAATGACGTTAATGGGAGCGTCATTTCGAAGGAGGCACGACTGTGAAATCTGTTGCCACGTGCACAATCCTCTGATAATTATCATAGGATCAAATAAGTACTTTCCTTCAACAGATTTCTCCACGCGGTCAATATTATCAGAAAAGTAATAATATTTTTTAGCGTGTTCGAAATGACGGGTACACTCACCTCCAATTTTTATACCGATTAATCAGCCCATTCGTTGAAGAATCATGCCCGCTAACAGGCTGATCATCTTCCAACTCTGGAAGAATCCGTCCGGCCAATTGCTTTCCAAGTTCAACACCCCACTGATCATAACTGAAAATGTTCCAGATGATACCCTGGACAAATATTTTATGTTCGTAAATCGCGATGAGCGAACCTAAAGTAAAGGGAGTTATTTTTTTGATCAAGATTGAATTTGTTGGCCTATTCCCTTCAAAAACCTTGAATGGAGCCAATTTCTCAATTTCATCTGCGTTTTTTCCAGCAGCTTTTAATTCTTCTTCAACTTCTTTCTGGCTCTTTCCATTCATTAATGCCTCTGTTTGAGCAAAGAAATTGGAAAGCAATAGCTGATGATGGTTTGCGATAGGATTATGGCTTTGTGCCGGTGCGATAAAGTCGCAAGGGATAAGTTTAGTGCCTTGATGAATAAGCTGGTAGAATGCATGCTGCCCGTTGGTACCCGGCTCTCCCCAAATCACGGGTCCGGTTTGATAATTTACTGGATTACCATTTCGATCGTTTGATTTGCCATTGCTCTCCATATCCCCTTGTTGGAAATAAGCAGCAAAGCGGTGCAAATACTGATCATAAGGAAGTATAGCTTGACTTTCAGCTTGAAAAAAATTTGTGTACCAAATACCCAGCAGTGCAAGAGTTACAGGTATATTTTCATTGAAATTTCTATTCTGGAAGTGATTATCGGCTTCATGGGCCCCAGCAAGTAACTCCTTAAAATTTTTAAACCCAATTCCGCAGGCAATACTTAATCCGATAGCACTCCAAAGCGAATATCGCCCCCCAACCCAATCCCAGAACTCGAACATATTGGCAGTATCGATCCCGAACTTTGACACCCCCGATTCATTAGTAGAGATAGCCACAAAATGCTTGGCAACGTCCGCTTCATTTCCCCCGCCTTTTAAAAACCAGTTACGTGCAGAATAAGCATTTGCCATAGTTTCCTGCGTGGTGAAAGTTTTAGAAGCGATCATGAAAAGCGTGGTTTCAGGATCTAGTTTTTTGAGTGTTTCGGCTATGTGTGAACCATCAACATTTGAAACAAAATGTAGTCCGAGATGATTGCTGTAGGCTTTTAAAGCCTCAGTCACCATTACCGGACCAAGATCAGATCCTCCAATTCCGATATTAACAATATCCTTTATTGTTTTACCTGTATATCCTTTCCATTCTCCTGAAATAACCTGATTCGAAAATTGCTCCATTTTATCCAATACCCGATGTATTTCAGGTAGAATATCACTGCCATCAAGAATAAAACCACTCCTTTCAGGCTTGCGTAATGCCGTATGAAGAACAGCCCGACCTTCTGTTTCGTTTATTTTTCCCCCCTTAAACTGCTGAATTATGGCATCTTTTAGCCCACACTCGTCTGCAAGTTGCAGCAATAGCATATGAGTTTGCGAATTAATGCGGTTTTTTGAATAATCAAGCAAAATATCACCAAAGCTGATGGAAAACTGTTCAAAACGTTTTGGGTCCTTAAAAAGATCGCGGAGGTTATCTTTTTTGATCTGCTGAAAATGTGTTATAAGTGCTTTGTAGGCATTGGTTGTGCAGAAATTTATTCTTGGAAGCATATAATCAGTTAATAGAATTAAGAAAAATCAGTCTATTATAGTAAAATTAGATTTTATATCTATTAATTTGAACTAATTTCGAACTAGCCAATTAATTATTAATGAAGAAATTACTGAGTATACTGCTTATGGGCTGCTGGATTCCCCTGCTTGCCCAGACTAATGCCGATGATGTAAAGACATTTACCTTAAAGAACGGCATGAAATTTCTTGTTCTTGAGGATAGTTCTATCCCTAACGCCAATATGTATCTTTTTTTTAAGGTCGGGTCGAGGAATGAACATCCTGGAATTACCGGATTATCACATTTCTTTGAGCATATGATGTTCAATGGTTCAAAGAAATTCGGTCCCAAAATGTTCGATCAGACCATGGAGTTTAATGGAGGAGCCAATAACGCCTATACTACCCAGAACGTAACTGTTTATACGAACTGGTTCCCGGTAAGTGCTATGGAAACTATTTTTGACCTTGAAGCCGACCGTATCTCTAGTTTAAGTATCGATCCTAAAATGGTTGAAAGTGAGCGTGGAGTTGTTCTTTCTGAGAGAAGCACATCCCTCGAGAATTCACCATGGAGCATGCTTGGGGATGCGGTAAATGCTACCGCTTTCCAAGAACATCCTTATCACTGGACCGTCATTGGATATGAAAATGACATCAAAAACTGGACTAAGGAAGATCTGGAAGGATATTTTAAAACCTACTATGCCCCTAATAATTGCGTGGTAGTTGTTTCGGGGAACGTTAAAGTTGATCAGGTCAAACAGCTTGCTGAAAAATACCTTGCTAATATCCCTAAAGGGCCAGATCCGAAACCGGTACACCTTGTAGAACCACCACAAACAGGAGAACGCCGCGTGATGGTTCAGAAAGACGTACCCACGCCCTATATGATGATTGGGTATCATACTCCTGAAGCAAAACATAAGGATTACTATGCTCTGAGTATACTAAGCTCCATCCTTAGCAACGGAAATTCATCACGCCTATATTCTTCATTAGTGGATAAAAAACAATTGGCTACGGCCGTGTTTACCGATTACAGTGAAAGTTTTGATCCTAACCTCTTTCAGTTCTCTCTGCAAAGTGCCAAGGATGTTAAGGATGCTGATCTTGAAAATGCAGTTTACGAGGAGATCGAAAAAATTAAGAAGGATGGAATAACATATCAGGAACTGAAAAAGATCAAAAATCAGAAGTTAATGGAGTTTTATTCCCAACTAGAGACGATCAATGGCAAGTCAAATAATATTGGCACTTATGAAGTATTTTTTGGAGATTATCGTAAAATGTTTGATGCACCAGCAGAATATTCTAAAGTAACTGCTGATGATGTTAAGCGTGTTGCAAACGAGTATTTCAAAAAATCCAATCGTACGGTTGGGATCTTAAAAACTAATGTTGAAGAATAAGAAGATGAAGACAATCACACATTATATATTTTCTGCGTTAACACTGATCATGTTTTCATTGTCAATTAATGCTCAAACTAAGCAGGCTGCTTTTAAGGTTCCTGCTTACGAGAAATTTACATTAGCAAATGGATTAACAATTTACCTGATGGAACAGCATGAAGTTCCGGTTATCAGCTTTTCGGCAATCCTCCCTGCAGGTGCAATTTACGATGGATCGCAATCTGGGCTGGCCTCGATTACAGCTTCCGGCTTGCAATATGGGACGAAGAGCTATCCTAAAACGAAGATTGAAGAAGAGCTTGATTTTATCGGGGCAAGCTTGAACACTTATGCCAGCAAAGAATCAGCAGGTTTATCCTGTAAATTCGCCTCAAAAGATGTAGATAAAGTGATGCCAATCTTGAAGGAGGTGCTTATAGATCCGGTTTTCGATAAAGATGAATTTGAAAAGGAGAGAAAAAGAGTATTGACAAACCTTGACCAGGCAAAACAGAGTCCGCGAAATGTAATCGCGTCGTATTGGGACAAATTTATTTATGGTGATCATGTTTATGGCAACTCTTTAACAGGAAGCCCTGCAACTGTAGGTAAATTCAGCATTGACGATCTAAAGAATTTTTATTCCTCGAATTATTCACCTAAAGGTGCTGCCATTGCAATAGTCGGAGATTTCAATTCAAAAGATATGCGAACACGGCTTGAAGCTTTGTTCGGGACTTGGAAACAAAAGGGTACAGCGCATTCGAATCTTGCCGCGCAGAATGTTCCAGCGATTACCACTACCCGGATCTTATTAGTTAATAAAGAAGATGCACGCGAAACAACATTCCTGATAGGTGGCTTGGGTATTCGCAGGGATAATCCTGATTTTGTTGCCATTGATGTGGTAAACACAGTTTTTGGAGGCCGGTTTACTTCTTGGTTGAATGATGAATTACGCGTGAATTCCGGCCTTACTTACGGAGCAAACAGCAGGTTTACTCCCTTGAAAAACTCGGGGACATTTGCTATCTCCACATTTACCGCTAATAAAACAACCGAAGCTACCATTGATAAAGCGATCCAGGTTCTGGATAGCCTTCATAAAAAGGGCTTTGATGATAAGACCCTGGCCTCGGCGAAGAATTATGTAAAAGGCCAGTTCCCGCCACGATATGAAACATCCGGACAGCTTTCGGGCTTATTAACTCAAATGTTCTGGTATGGCTTTGATGAGTCCTTTATTAATAACTTCGAGAAAAATGTGAATGGCCTTACTGCAGTAAAATCAAGGGAAATTATTAACAAATATTTTCCTAAAGATAAGTTGCAGTTTGTTGTTATTGGAAAATCAGAAGAGATTAAAAAGATTGCTGAAAAGTATGGACCGATAGTGACGAAGGAGATTAAGGCGGACGGATTTTAGAATCTAAATTCTCGTTTTTCCCTGTGGCGTCTACCATGCAGCTATATCTTTTATTTAATTTGGAGTTTAATCAATTGCAAGGAGCTTAAGCTCCTTGTCTCAAATGAAATATGAATAGGCTTTTGCCGAAATTAGAGTGAAATTTCATCCTTTGGTCTTTACTGATTTTGCATCTGAAGTATATTAGAAATTACTTGTGTGTACAAGGAAGCCAGGCCGCCGAAACACATTAAAATAGTTTATGTTTTTCAGTTATTCGGATCATATCTGCCTCCTAGCAGATTTTCAATTGCGTTACTTGCTCCAGTACTACCGTTAACTCGATATTTTTCATCAATTCGTTAGATTTTTGTAAATTCACCCTAACGCTGACAGGGTTTTAAACCCTGTCAGCGTTATCAGCGTTATTAGCCAAATTGTGAAATTTCTAAATCCTTTCCAATAAACCATTAATACCAACGGGTAACGAATGATTGAAATTAAGGCGCATCATTAAATTTATCACCCTTCTTTATACCACAACCCACATAAGTCTTTCCGTTGGCTGTTACTTCAACGGAGTAATTATACTGCCTATCCGACATTCCATCGCTGCACTTCTCTTCGCGGATCACAAGAACAAGCTTTTCGTTCGCTGAGTTCGTTGCTTCATAACGGTGAACGCCTCCTGCGACAGTCCCAGGAGAGTAGATAAATTCAAGCGCCTTTTCTTCTCCCACATTTTTGAAAACAATCCGCTGCTCATTAGGGATTATATCTACTGACCAGAACAGCTCATTTCCCAGCGCGATGAATTCATAATTATAGCAATCGGTTCTGAAATTCTTTGCCTCAACCTTCATGATCCCTGTTACCACAAGCATGTTTTCATATTCTGAGGCATATCCAATTTTAGATTTTCCTGATAGATAACTCCTAACCTCAGCATAGACGCTTTCGTAAGGATAGGATGGAAATCGGTTAGTTTTTTCATAAGGCTCATGGAGGCTTGCTATGCTATCGTTCACCCAGTAAACTGTCTGGCGGACGCTACAATCTTGGAAGGTTTTTACTTCATTTCCAAATGTATACAGACCTTTAAAAATGGATGAGGTAGTGTCCTCACGAGAAAGGATGGTATCCACAGTTTCAATTGAATCCGCTGTATTACTTTGTTTTTGAGAATAGCTGTAGGCCTGAAATATCATTACTGCGAAAATTATCAGGATGTAAGTTCTCATATCTTATAAATTTAATCCCATCTAAGATGCGAATTTTTATATTTTTGCATTATGACCAAAGAAAATATTACGGATTTAAGAGACAGAATAACGTCTTTGAGGAGGCATCTTTGACATCGACAAGAAGTTAGATGATCTTAAGAACGAACAGGACATAGCCCTCAGGCCCGATTTCTGGGATGATCCCAAAGAGGCTGAAAAGTCATTGCATTCTATTAATTCAAAGAAAAAGTGGACGGATGAATTTAAAGCTGCTGAAGCCTCTGTGGAAGATGCCGTCGTTATGCTTGATTTCTTCCAATCAGGTGATGCAAGCGAAGCCGAACTCAAAGAACAGTATCAAATCACCTTGGTAAAAGTTGAAGAACTTGAATTTAAGAATATGCTCAGTTCCGAAGAGGACCAGCTGAATGCGGTGATGCAAATCACTGCAGGTGCGGGAGGTACAGAAAGTTGTGATTGGGCTTCAATGCTGCTTAGGATGTATGTGATGTGGGGAGAAAAGCATGGATTTAAAGTTTCAGAACAGGATATTCAAGAAGGTGATGTTGCAGGAATCAAGACTGTAACCATTCAGTTTGAAGGTAATTTTGCATACGGTTACCTGAAAGGGGAAAACGGTGTTCACCGGCTGGTTAGGATATCTCCTTTTGATTCAAATGCTAAGCGCCATACTTCATTTGCATCGGTTTATGTTTATCCTCTGGTTGACGATACGATTGAAATATATGTCAATCCTGCGGATATTGAATTTGAAACTTTCCGTTCTGGCGGTGCCGGTGGACAGAATGTTAACAAGGTGGAAACTGCTGTTCGTTTATATCATAAGCCATCAGGAATTATCATCAAGAATCAGGAATCAAGATCTCAGCTTCAAAATAAGGAGAATGCGATCCGCTTACTGAAGTCACAGCTTTATGAGGCTGAAATGCGTAAACGTCAGGAAGCCTCCGCTGCCATTGAAGGAAATAAGAAAAAAATTGAATGGGGTTCACAGATCAGGAATTATGTGCTGCATCCTTATAAATTAGTTAAGGATCTTCGCACGAATTACGAAACTTCAAATGCCCAAGCTGTGCTCGATGGCGATCTGGGTGAATTTTTGAAGGCTTATTTGATGGAATTTTAGGAAGAGAATCAAGCATCAAGAGCCAAGAATCAAGGCACTGTCATGTTATAACAAAGAATAAATAGTGTACGCATAAAATTTTCTCGATTCTTGGTTCCTGGATCTCGGCTCTATTGCTTTGGTTCTGGGAAAATCGAAAGTAATTCTTCCAGTTCTGCAACCTTTTCAATAGCCGAAAGTTTTTCATAAGCACTGATCAGGTTTCTGAGCACCCGCTGGATAATTTCAGTATTAGTGCAGGGCTCATAAAAATGGTTAAGAGGCTTCAGATTCAGTTGTTTTAAGAATGCATCAACGTCTTTTCGGCCAAAAATAAAACCCTTGTTAAAGGCATTGATATAAAATAGGATGCTGTTCTCAAATATATTTTGAGATACCTGGAAATTATCCTCTGGATTGTCATCTACATAGGCAAGTATGAAATGTTGAGGCAGATTTACTCCGTAGACTGGAATATCCAGCTTTTGGGCTATGATTGAATAGATCACTGCAAGCAGAATCTGGTTCCCTTTTTTACTTTCAAGAACTTGGCTCAGGTAAGAATTTTGCGGATCCTGATGATTTATGGTGTTTCCCGAGAAGCCATAAGCTCCATAGAAAATATGATTGATTAGTTTTACTTTCTCAACCGCACTCATTTCATAGATCATCTGCATCCAGATGTCTCTCTTGATATCCTCAATCTGGTTGATAATTTTTTGTTCATCGAGATCGGGGTACTGATATTTATTGACTATCAGTATTCCTTGCAAGAGGTCAAAAGAACCACCAATTTGCCATAATTCAAGCTCGCGTTTAACATTCTGAAATTGAATTCTATGAACAAGGTTTTCTATCCTTTCCTGCAAAATGGTATCCAGCGACTGAGACCAGGCATTTTCAAGATATCCAATAACATCATTGCCATAGGATAATAACTTATCCTCCACATGACGCGATATCTCCGTGTCCGGATCGTCGAGCAATTTAATAAGTGATTCTAATTCCTTCTCATCCATTTGTATTTACAAATTTACGCAAAAATGTGTTTGTTCTTAACAGCTATTGGCTGTCAGCTTCTACTATCTCAAATCTCTTGTCTCCCATCTCAAATGCGAAAACTATCTTTAACCCTATGTTAAAGCAGGTAAATGTAATTAGTTTCCTAAAGCACCGTTTTAAGGCCAAAACACGTCATGGAATTCATTCCCCATTTGTGTATCGGCTGCTTGATGAGGTTATTTACGATTTTCGTGCCAAAACAGTTTACAAGGATATTGAACAATTAAGAGTTGATTTGCTGCATGATAAGCGGCAGATCAGCATTTCTGAGGCTGGAAAAGCATCGAATTTTTATCAAAATAAACAAAGACAGATCAGTTCAGTGGTGAAAGAAGTCTTAAAACCTGCCAGACTGGATCAACTGATCCATCGGCTTGTAGCTGATCAAAAGCCGGGGAATATAATCGAATTGGGCGCTTGTTTGGGTATTACTACAGCATACCTTGCAAAAACAGCACCAGAGGCAAGGATTTTCAGCATAGAGAAATATTCTGATACCATAGCCATCGCAAGGGAGAATCTTCAAAAACTAAATATCCGTAACGTTGAACTACTCTCCGGAAATGTTGAAGAATTATTGCCAAAGCTCCTCAAAGAAATACCAGAGCTCGATTTTATAGTTATCGGTGGTAACAATTCCGAAGAAGCTACCCTGAATTATTTTAAGTGGTGTTTTCCCAAAATGACTGAACATTCCATGATTGTCTTTGAGGATATTTACAGAAGTAAAGAGGCCAAATTAGCTTGGAATGAAATCAAATCAATTCCTGAAGTCAGTGTTACCATTGATTTGTTTTGGATAGGATTAGTGTTCTTTAGAAAAGCGCAGAGGAAGGAAGATTTTAAAATTCGCTTTTAAAATTTAGTAATCTTTATGATGAACCTAATCCTGTTATTTTACCTATTATAAACAATTATTACCGTATACTCATCAGGTAATTAAATTCCGGATTTTCTTCATAACCTGAGATTCAATATAAAATCTTGCTGGGCTATTTTGAATGGAATAATTTTCATTTGTTTTAGAAAGCAAGGTCTGTGCTTCTTCGGTCGCGCCATTCCCGTGTTCTGCCGTAGTTTTTGCAGCAGATTTAAAGGATATCGTGAAATTCAATTGCAAAAAGCTACAGCTGCCACCCGGGTTTATTCCAAATGGCTTTGGTCCTTTTGTCGGGCTGCCCTTCCCTATGAAACACCGCTTTGGGTAAAATAAACCTTGCCGCAGGAGGTAGCTTCCGGCTGCTGGTAATTTGAAACGGAACGCTATTTCTTGCCGGAACTAACCGAAGGAAAGGGCTGAACCGACCTATACTACACAGGTATTGCTTTCAATAATAAAATTGCTTTGGCTCCAGAGCCTTGTCTAACTAATTTTAACCTTATTAGTTTAAGCATTGGATACAAAATTCACCCAAATGAAGAAGCGAATTTAAAATCTGGAAACTGATAGATGGGGTTAATTCTCAACTCTCCATTCTCCACTCTCAATTTTTCACATACGCCTGCCCATACAAAGCTTTCCCACTTCTTGTTCCCATATGCTTTTCATTTTCAACCACCAACTCACCATTTACAATTACATACTTAAACCCTTTTGAATAAGCATGAGGTTTCTGGAAGGTTGCCATATCATTAACCTCCGCTTCGCTGAAGATCACAATATCTGCGGCATAGTTTGGTAATAATAGTCCGCGATCACTCAGACCAAATTTTTGTGCTGCCAATGAGGTCATTCTCCTGATTGCTTCCTCCATTGTAATTACTTTCTCATCCCTGACATACTTGCCCAATACTCTTGCATTGGTGCCATAACCACGGGGATGTGGCATTCCTTTGCCGGGTACGGGAACGCCTGCATCCGCCCCGAACATACTGAATGGATATTTCATGATGTTCTTTACATCCGCTTCATTCATGCTGTTATAAACCATTTGTGCACCACCCTTTTCAACCATATCCATAATGGTTTCTGCTTCATATTTGGCCTTGGCTTTTCTGCCCATCAGTTTATTGATTTCCGAAATGTTTTTGCCGTTCATACTGGTATCCGTTGGGTAGTTGGCTACTACGGCATAGCTGTAATTCGGGAATTTATAGCCGGCAAGTTGTGCCAGCATTTCCTTTTTTATCTGTGCACGGATATCAGGAGTATTCAACCTCACCTTCAATGAATCATTTCCACCCGCAAAAGCCCAGTCGGGTAAACGAATTCCGAGATTGGTACTGCTCGCAGTGTAAGGATATTGATCAATAGTTACATCCCAGCCATTCTCTCTTGCCTGCTTAACCAAAGCAAGGGTAATATCTGATTTGCCCCAGTTTGACTTTCCTCCTATCTTGAAATGTGAAATCTGGACAGGAATATTGGCTTCTTTACCAATATTAATAGCTTCATTTACAGCATCAACGGCTTTATTTTCTTCATTTCGTATATGTGAAGCATAAACTCCTTTATTCCTTGCTGCAGCTTTTGCCAATCCAATTACTTCTTCGGTTTCTGCAAAGGTTCCGGGAATATAAATCAAGCCGGTGGAAAGACCTACTGCACCTTCTTTCATTGCCTGATCCACCAATGCATCCATTTTTTGCTGTTCCAGAAATGTAGGCTTACGATTGTCACGGTTCATTACTTGGGCGCGTACCGTATTATGCCCGATCAGGCTTGCCACATTGATCGAAGTGCGAGTACGGTTAACCTCCTCTAAAAAGCTTCCAATATTTTCTGCAGATCCACCACAATTACCGGTAACCACTGTGGTTACACCGTCGAAAATATAATTATTTGCGGTTGGTGTTGTTATGATTCCCCCCTCAATATGGCCATGAACATCAATAAAGCCCGGAGCGATCATTAATCCTTTGGCGTCGATAGTTCTATTGGCCGGGATATCAGTTATATATCCCATTTTAAGGATCTTCCCATCTTTTACAGCAACATCACCGTAATACCAAGAGTTTCCGGTACCATCGTATATTTTTCCATTCCGAATGATAAGGTCCGCGCTTAGCTGAGCCTTAACCATTAAGGAGCTTAAAACTATTCCGGCAAGGGAGAGTACTTTCTTCATATTTTGTATTTTTTTAAAGATGATAGAAGAAATCAATCGTTAATTGCTTGATAGGTTAATGCCCTGAATTTTTCTACTACCTCATTATGGGTTCTGGCCTGCAATTGGCGGAAGAACAGGTAAACCATTTTTTCTTTGGGATCAACCCAGTAAGAGGTTGCAAAAGCTCCACCCCAGTTAAAGGTTCCTACCTGTGCGGGAGCAGTTCCGCTGTTTTGATCAGTAACTACTCCGAATCCAAGTCCGAAAGTCCCGCTGGCGTATGGTACACCTTCAATCTGATTAACAGTCATCATTCTTACGGTATTTCGACCTAATAGTCTTTTGCCATTATAAACACCGTTATTTAGGAGCATTTGCAGAAAGATGCCATAATCATACAATGTAGAACTTAAACCTCCACCACCTGAATAATAAGTATGTGGCACAAGGGGGTAATTTGAAGTTGCCGGACTGTTTAACATTCCTGCATTAGCTTTCACTAATTTTCCTTGAGGGGTTTCAGTATATAGGTTTACCAGACGATTCGCCTTGCTCGCAGGGAGGTTAAAATAAGTATCCTTCATCCCAAGTGGCTCAAATATCCGGGTTCTGAAAAACTCATCCAGACTAACACCGGATATTACTTCAACTAAACAACCCAAAACGTCGGTATTTAGTCCATAGGTAAATTTTTCGCCGGGCTGGTGCATTAAGGGTAATTCACCTAAGCGGGTCATTGCTGAAAGTAATGTCCTGTCTTTTACACCTAAACCTGCAGTGATATTGTTTTTGGCATATATCGCATTGGCCTCTTTTGAACCAATTTGTGCATAACCAAGTCCTGAAGTATGTGTCAAAAGATCCTTGATGGTGACTTCTCTTTTTGCAGGAATTGTAGTGTAGGTCGAATCTGCAGGGTTGAAGTTAACCAGAACATTTTGCTTTTTAAACGATGGAATATACAATGAAACCGGATCAGTTAGCAATAGTTTTCCTTCATCAAACAGCATCATGATGGCAACACTGGTGATCGCCTTGGTTTGTGAGGCGATTCTGAAAATGCCATCTTTTTGGAGTGGGGTTTTATTGTCTAGATCATTGTAACCATTTGCTTTGTAATAGGCGATTTTGCCATCACGGATAATAAGGGCTGCACCGCCGTTCATGTATCCCTTGTCCACCCATTCATTCATGGCTAGGTCAAGGCGTTTCAAACGCTCAGATGAGAAGCCTGCAGCTTCGGGTGTAGAATTAATGATAGTCTGACTAAAGCTTGATAAGCTTAGCGAACATACAAACAAGAGGATTAAGATTTTTTTCATCAGTTTTTTTTGTTTTTTAAAGGTGATGAAGCGATCATGATTTGATAAGCATGCCCCTGCGGGTTTTAGCAAATCATGATGGTTCCATATCAATAAAACTACGGGTTATTTTTTGTGGGTTTAGCTTTTATTAGCGAATGTAAATTATGAAAATAGAACTCATAATACCAAATCAATAAACCGGATTTTAATTTCTTATTTCATCCGTACAAATTCAGTTAGCGGATCCTCGAAAGGGCGGGTACTAATTCGATCGATTTCTCCCTTATCATTTGTCAGAAAGCTGATCCGCATATCAGGAAATCCTTTCCCATCATCCATTGTAATAAACTGGTCGTAATGCCAATGATGTAGTGTTGCTCTTAAACTTCTGTACTGTATTTGTAAATCATTGTTTGTAAGTCCGATAAGAATATCGCCGTATACCGGGTGATTAAACCTGCCGGTATAGGCCAAAGACAGATGTGATGGGACTGTGTTTTTCACCTGTAAGGCATTAATCTCATCTACGGTTTTTTTGTTTTTTTCTTGATCCTCGAGATAATCTTTTCTATATCTCGAACTCCAATCTGTTAGTTCTCTGTTCTGCAAAATATCAATTAGTGGCAGATTCATGACTGAAAGAAGAGAACCCGCTGATACGGAATTGTGAACGATGAACAGAGCCAGACTATCTTTGGGCAAATAACTTAAATTGGAATAGAATCCATCAATTGAGCCGGTATGACTAATTATTTTAGTGCCTTTATATGTTTGAAGAGAACGCCCCATGGCATAAATAGCATTCGATAGTTCATCATATCTCCCTCTTTTGTCGGAAATAGAGTTCGGAATTTTGGTTTCCTCAACAGCTGTTGCTGCAATAACCTGCTTCCCTTTGTATTTGCCACCATTAACCTGCATGATCAGCCATTTGCTCATATCCGTCATATTGGAGTAGATATTACCTGCTGGTGCAATTAATTCTAATTGCGCAAGAAATGTTCGGGCTGTAAGTTTACCGCTTGTTTCTGCTTCAAAGTAGGATAAGGAATGATTATCCGGCCGAACGCTAAGGCCAGTAAATCCGCTTGAGTTCATTACGAGTGGCTTGAAAATTCGCTCCTGCACATTCTCCTCCCAGCTTTTAACGCTTACTGCTTCAATTGCAATTCCGGCTAAGGTATACATGTTATTATTATAAATATATCCCTCCCTAAAGCCAGATCCTTTGGCGTAAATTATCTGATCTTTATGTACAATAACCAATGCAAGACCCGGAATATTCCAGTCGAGAATTAAACTGCTAACATAGCTGTCAATCTTTGTCGCTTTTTCCTGAAATCCATTATTCTGGGCTGATATTCAAAGGGGAAGAAGGAGCAGTAAAAGTATTTTTTTCATAACTTAAAGAAAATCATCACAAGATTTATTTGATTAGGAGTTCACTTGGCAGGACTGGATTACTAAGCAATTGCTCGAAAACCTCCCAGCGCTTATCCATATTTCCTTCATGCCCTGATTTTG
>Ga0335396_10003494_pt1 | contig 18035 bp, 12 predicted proteins | sample FRY02_FD_205743 | JGI IMG/M metagenome (GOLD analysis project Ga0335396, IMG submission 205743) | Freshwater microbial communities from Lake Fryxell liftoff mats and glacier meltwater in Antarctica - FRY-02 (spades assembly) (version 2) | ecosystem: Environmental > Aquatic > Freshwater > Ice >... | reverse complement strand
AAACTCAAAACGAGGACAGCACACTTAAAGACCAAATGAATGCCTTTAAGCAAATTCTTATTCACGATATTACGCCCAAAGGTTTTGCTGATGTATATGCTCAAACTATTGCTTACGGTATGTTTGCGGCTCGTTTGCACGACCCGACATTACCAACTTTTAGCCGACAAGAAGCGGCAGAATTAATTCCAAAATCAAATCCATTTTTACGCAAACTGTTTGGCTACATTGCCGGACCAGACCTTGACGACCGAATTAAATGGATTGTAGATAGTTTGGTGGAAATATTTTTGGCGTGTAATGTTGAAGAGATTTTAAAAAATTACGGGAAGTCAACAAAAATGGAAGACCCAATCATCCATTTTTACGAAACTTTTTTGAGCGAGTACGACCCGAAATTACGAAAGGCTCGTGGCGTTTGGTACACACCTGCACCAGTTGTAAATTTTATTGTTCGTGCAGTTGATGAAATTCTGAAAACCGAATTTGATTTGCCCAATGGACTTGCCGACAATAGTAAAACCAAAATAAAAGTAAATGTACAAGGCAAACAAGTGGAGCAAGAAGTTCACAAAGTGCAAATACTTGACCCAGCGACAGGAACAGGAACTTTTTTAGCTGAAGTAGTAAAACACATTCATAAAAAATTTGAAGGACAAAAAGGAATTTGGAGCAATTATGTAGAAACGCATTTATTGCCTCGCCTAAATGGATTTGAGTTGCTAATGGCAAGTTATGCGATGGCACATTTAAAATTAGATTTACTTTTAACGGAAACAGGCTACAAACCTACAACTAACCAAAGGTTCAGAGTTTATCTTACCAACAGTTTAGAAGAACACCATCAAGACACAGGAACGCTGTTTGCAAATTGGTTAAGTACAGAAGCCAACGAAGCCAACCATATAAAAAGAGATACTCCCGTAATGTGTGTAATTGGAAATCCACCTTATGCAGTAAGTTCAACAAATAAAAACGAATGGATTCAAAACTTAATTTCAGATTATAAAAAAGATTTAAACGAACGCAAAATAAACCTAGATGACGATTACATAAAGTTTATACGTTACGGACAGCATTTTATTGATAAAAATGGAAGCGGTATAATAGCTTACATTTCTAATAATAGTTTTATTGATGGCATTACGCACCGCCAAATGCGAAAGCATTTATTAGAAAGTTTTGACAAAATTTATATTTTGGATTTGCACGGAAGTGCAAAGAAAAACGAAACTGCATTAGATGGTAGCAAAGATGAAAATGTATTTGATATTCAACAAGGCGTAAGCATAAACATCTTTATAAAAACTAATCAAAAGAAAAAAGGCAAGTTGGCTGAAGTCAATCACTTTGAGATATTTGGAAAAAGAGAAGAAAAATACACAACTTTGAATGGCAATTGTTTTAAGTCAATAAAGTGGGGAAATCTTGATTATAAAGAACCTAATTATTTTTTTGTTCCAAAAGATTTTTCAGAAGAGAAATCATATGTAAAAGGCTTTAAAGTCAATGCTTTTTTTGAAAAATATAGTTCAGGAATTGAAAGTCAAAAAGATAGTGTTGCAGTTCAAATTTCACAAACCGAAATAAATCAAATTTACGATGACTTTTCAAAATTGGACGAAAGTGATTTAGCTAATAAGTATAAATTAAAAGATGGTCGTGACTGGAAAATAGCAACTTCAAAAAATGACGTAATAAATAACGGGAAAGGTAAAATAGCGAAAATCTTATATCGCCCTTTTGATGTAAGATTTTCATATTTATCAGGCGTTAGTAAAGGTTTGGTAGCATACCCACGCTATGAAATATCAAAAAATTTATTACAACCCAATTTAGGTTTATTGACTTGTTCAAGGCAAACATCATTTGACTTTCAACATTGCTTTATCACAGATAAACCAACTGAAAGATGCACCGTTTCATTACAAACAGGTGAAGTCGGGTACGTATTCCCACTCTATCTATACCCCGAAACCAACGGACAACAAACTATCGAACAAACAACAGAAAGAACCCCAAACCTTAATCCAGAAATAGTAAAGGAAATAGCAGATAAGTTGGGGTTGAGGTTTGTTGCGGAGAAAGACCTGACAGGTTTTGAAAACCTGTCAGGTCTGCCAAAGCCAAAAACATTTGCCCCAATAGATATTCTCGATTACATCTATGCAGTTTTGCACTCGCCAACTTACCGCGAAAAATACAAAGAGTTTTTAAAAATAGATTTTCCAAGAGTGCCGTATCCAAAAGATTCAAAAACATTTTGGGAGTTGGTAAAATTAGGTGGAGAAATTAGACAAATACATTTATTAGAATCTCCAATTGTAGAAGAATACATTACTCAATATCCTGTTGATGGAGATAATGTAGTTGGCAAACCACACTTTATTGAGAACGTCATTGCGAGGAACGAAGCAATCTCTGAAAGCGATGAGACTGCTTTGCTTCGTGCCTCGCAACTCCTCGCAGTGACGGGCAGGGTTTACATAAACGAAACACAATACTTTGACAGCGTTCCGCAAGTAGCTTGGGAGTTTTACATTGGCGGTTATCAACCAGCTCAAAAATGGCTAAAAGACCGCAAAGGAAGAAAATTAGAGTTTGATGATATTTTGCATTATCAAAAAATTATAGTTGCACTATCGGAAACAGATAGATTGATGAAAGAGATTGATAAAATAGAAATTGAGTAAGTGAATGAAAAGAATCCGACTAAGCTACAAAGTCAAATATCCGAAAGATAAAATTATTGATAACTTGTAAAAAAACCCGAAACGCAATCCTAACCGATTGCGTTTTTTTATAACTTGTTGAACGGATTGTTTTTTTTCTAACTTTACACAAAACGATTTGCCATGAAAAATTACTTACTACTTATTATTTCTTTTTTTATGTTTTCTATTAACGCACAAACTATTGCTTTGCAAAGTTTTGCCACAGGATTTTCTTCTCCAGTCGAAATTGCACATCCTGCAAATGATACCCGTTTATTTGTAGTTCAAAAAGCAGGATTAATCAGAATACTTAATTCAAATGGAACCATAAATGCAACTCCTTTTTTAACCGTAACCGGATTAAGCTCAGGAAGTGAACAAGGTTTATTAGGCATGGCATTTCATCCCAATTATGCAGCTAATGGGTTCTTTTTTATTAATTACACTGATTCTTTAGGCGACACCGTTATTGCGAGATATACTGTTTCTGCTAATCCGAATATAGCCAATACAACAGGACTTATTTTAATGACAATTGATCAACCTGCTGCAAACCATAATGGAGGTTGTATAAAATTTGGCTCTGATGGTTATTTATATATCGGTATGGGCGATGGTGGAGGCAGTGGCGATCAAAGTGGATATGCTCAAAATCTCACGGTTGATGCCGCTTTTCCTACTCGTGTATTTTTAGGCAAAATGTTACGAATAGATGTTAACACTACTGTTGGAATATTAAATTATGGCATTCCGGCAAGTAATCCTTATGTTGGTCAAACTGGAAAAGAAGAAATTTGGGCATATGGTTTACGCAATCCTTGGAAATTTTCTTTCAATAGATTGAATGGCGATTTATGGATTGGAGATGTTGGTCAAAATGCTTGGGAAGAAGTAAATAAAGTTGTTGCTCCTTTGCCAGTAGGTTTAAATTTTGGATGGCGTTGTTATGAAGGGAATGCAGCATACTTTACTTCTGGTTGTGCCGCTATGTCAAATATGTTTTTCCCAGTTGCTCAATACGACCATTCAACAGGTTGCTCAATAACCGGCGGTTATTTTTATACAGGAAGTATGTATCCAAATTTTGCTAATAAATATTTTTATACGGATTATTGTGATAATAAAATTAGAACATTAGACGGCTCAAATGTGGTGGCAACTACGGCATCATTTACGGGTAATTTTAGCACTTTTGGCGAAGATGCAGCTGGTGAATTATATGTTGCAGGTATGAATGGTACAGTTTATAAAATTATTGACTCTTCGCTTGGTTTAAATAATTTTAATAAGAAAGGCTTGAGTTTTTACCCAAATCCAGCAAAGACAGAAATTTTTATAAAAAACACCTCGGAAACCACACTTTCGAATGTGAAAATTTTTGATTTAACTGGGAAATTGGTATTAACCAAAGCAGTTGAAAATACTGATACTCCTTCTGTAAATATTTCGACTTTATCTAGCGGATTATATTTAATTTCCGTGGAAGATTTGATCGGAAATCAATATAAGGCGAAGTTGATTGTTGAGTAATTAAGGAGCAGGATTCGGGATTAACTCTTGAATTTTATTAATTTCTGAAAGGATTTCTGGCGATAAAACGGTTTCAAAAGCAGCTATGTTTTCTCGAAGTTGTTCCATAGAAGTTGCGCCAATAATAGTTGATGTTACAAAATCTTGTTGGTTGACAAACGCCAATGCCATTTGGGTTAAAGTTAATCCATTATCGTGAGCTAATTCTTGGTATAGTTTGGTAGCTTTATGACAATTCGCATTAGAATAACGGGAAAACTGAGGGAATAATGCCAAGCGTGAATTTGGTAAAATTCCGTTCAAATGGTTGCCTGTCAAAAAGCCAAATCCCAAAGGAGAATATGCCAATAAACCAACATTTTCACGCATTCCAATTTCCGAAAGACCAACTTCATACAAACGGTTCAGCAACGAATATGGGTTTTGAATGGTAACTATTCGGGGTAAATTATGCTTCTCACTTTCGCTAATAAACTTCATCACACCATACGGATTTTCATTAGAAACGCCTAGGTGTTTAATCTTTCCTTCTTTTATAATTCCATCAAAAACAGTCAATACTTCAAAGAAATTATCTTGCCATTGTGTATCAATTTTAGAAACTCCACGTTGTCCAAACATATTCATCACACGTTCTGGCCAGTGCATTTGATACAAATCGATATAATCTGTTTGAAGATTTTTTAAACTCAATTCAACTGCTTCGTGAATACTTTTCTTTGAAAAATTTAATGGATTTCTAATGTATTCCATCTTTCTATTTGGTCCAGAAATTTTGGTAGCGATAACCAAATTTTCTCTTTTCCCTGATTTTTTTAACCACGTTCCAATATATTTTTCGGTAAGTCCAAGTGTTGCATCGCGAGCAGCAATTGGATACATTTCGGCAGTGTCAATAAAATTAACGCCTTTTTCAATGGAATAATCTAGTTGTGAATGGGCATCACTTTCAGAGTTTTGCTCACCAAAAGTCATCGTGCCAAGACAAATTTTACTAACTTTTATATCGGTGTTGGGAAGAGTAGTGTAGTTCATTTTGATTATGGTGCTGTTTTTTGCACCGCAAAAGTAAATTATTAAAAGGATTTATTTCTTGTAATTAACATAATATTCAGGGCAAACGCATCAGTTGGGAAATAAAAAATTTACCACATAGAATCATAGGTTTTTGGTAAAATAGCATAAAATTGTTATGGCTTTAAAGGAAACATAGCAAAAAAATCGAAGATTTTTTCTATGAAATCTATTTTCAAACTAAAGAATAAAAAAAATCTATGAATCTATGTGGTAAAAAAAACTCATACGTTTGGCCTAACATAATATTTGGAAATGTTTAGAATAGAAAATGCCACAAAGAAAGCTTTGTGGCATTTGAAAATATAAAACATTACAGTTCTTTTAAAACTCATTCAATAACTTTGAAATCTCATCTAATTTAGGGGTTAAAATAATTTCGATTCTCCTGTTTTTTGCTTTACCTTCATTGGTATCATTGCTCAATAATGGTGCAAATTCGCCACGACCAGCAGCGGTTAGATTTTCCTTTTGGATTCCGCCATTTTCGCCTAAAATGTTCACAATAGCTGTGGCTCTTTTTGTAGATAAATCCCAATTATTTTCAATACCACCGCCAATGTTTCCTAGTATTTTATCGTTATCCGTATGTCCTTCAATCAAGACGGTAATGTCTGGATTTTGAGCCAATACTTTACCAATTTCTACAATAGCTTTTTTACCTTCAGCACCAACTGCCCAACTGCCTGTTTGAAAAAGTAATTTATTCTCCATAGAAACATAAACTTTACCGTTTTTTTGTTCTATAGTTAGACCCTTACCTTCAAAACTATTTAAAGCTTTAGATAAAGTTTCTTTTAATTTTTTCATGCTTGCTTCTTTAGATGCAATCATGTTTTCTAGTTCGTCTATACGTTGAGATCTATCTTTTAAATCTCCTTGTAATTTAGACAATCTATTTTGTTCTGCTGCAAGAGCTTTTTCTTTAGTATCTAATTGAGCCAATAACTCTCTGTTTTTTTTCATGTTAGCCTGTAAAGCTTCATCAGAGTTTTTTTCTAAAGCATTGTATGATGCTTGCAGCGTTTTTAAGTTGTTAGACACAACAGCTATATCATTTTGTAATTTATCGTGTTCTGCTTTTAACTTAGATAATTCGCCAGTTGCATTTGCATAGTCTATATCTAATTGATTTTTATCTTTAGATAGTGCATCAAATTTATCAGATGTTGATCTGTTCTCTTTGCTTAATTCTGCATATTTGTTTTCTAAGTCAGAGTATATCTTTTTAGAAACACAAGATGTTGTTAATGCCATTACTAAAACAGCTAAAGAAATTTTTTTTATCATGTTATTTATATTTATTGTGGTTTTTAATTTAATTCTACAACAATTGGACAATGGTCTGAATGTTTTGCTTCTAACAAAATAACAGCCCTTATTAATCTACTCTCTAAAGATTTTGTAACCAAACAATAGTCTAATCGCCATCCTTTATTATTATTTCTAGCATTAGCTCTATAACTCCACCAACTATAATTATGTGGTTCTTTGTTAAAATGTCTAAAACTATCTATAAAACCGTTTTTTAAAAAATTATCTAGCCAGGCTCTTTCTTCTGGTAAAAACCCAGAAACTTTTACATTTCTAATTGGGTCATGAATATCTATTGCTTCGTGACAAATATTGTAATCTCCACAAATAATTAAATTAGGAATTTCTTTCTTTAAATTAGTAACATATTCTTGAAAGGCGTTCATGTATTTAAATTTAAAGTCAAGTCTATCAATATTCGTACCAGACGGAAGATATAAACTCATTACCGACACATCTTTAAAATCTACTCTTACATTTCTACCCTCAAAATCCATATGTTTAATACCTGTACCAAACTGTATATTTGTTGGTTCTGTTTTGCATAAAATTGCAACGCCACTATATCCTTTTTTTTGTGCCGAATAATAATATTGATAAGGGTAACCTGCCGCTGTAATATCTTTGGTTGGAATTTGGTCTTCTTGTGCTTTTATTTCTTGTAAACAAATAACATCTGGATTAGCTAGTTGTAGCCATTCTAAAAACCCTTTGGCTATTGCAGCTCTAATTCCGTTTACATTATAAGAGATAATTTTCATAAAATAGTAATGTATATTTCCTCAAAAATAAGTAAAAACATTGATTTTTTATATGGTTTTACTAATAATAGTAAATGTTTAACATCTATTTGTTTTTCTTTCTTTTCTAAAAAACTTAAATTCAGATTTACTATATTTGTTACTTGCTCAAAAAACAAATTAACTTATAGATTTAAATGGGATTAGTTACAGCTAAAGAAGTTGCAAAAGTAATAAATGTAGACAAATACGGGTTTCTCGGTACTTTTATTGGATGGTTGTTAATGAAAATTTTAAAAATATCTACAATTAATAAGGTATATAATAGAAACAAACACTTGTCTGGGGTTGCATTTTTAAGTGCTATTTTAGAAGAATTTAAAATTAAGTTCGAAATTCCTAAAGAAGATTTTAAAAGATTACCAAAAAACGGAGCTTATATTACAATATCTAATCATCCGTTAGGCGGAATTGATGGGGTTTTACTTTTAAAATTAATGTTAGAAAAAGAACCTAATTTTAAAATTATTGCAAATTTCTTACTTCATAGAATAGAACCTATGAAGCCTTATATAATGCCAGTAAATCCATTTGAAAATTACAAAGATGCTAAATCTAGTGTTATTGGATTAAAAGAAACTTTTAGACATTTAAGCGATGGCAAACCACTTGGTATGTTTCCTGCTGGCGAAGTTTCTACATACAAAGACGGCAAAATAGTTGTAGATAAACCTTGGGAAGAAGGTGCAATAAAAGTTATTAGAAAAGCACAAGTTCCTGTTGTGCCAATATACTTTCATGCTAAAAACAGCAGACTTTTTTATTTACTATCTAAAATTAGCGGAACCTTTAGAACTGCTAAATTACCTTCGGAAGTTTTAACACAAAAAAAACGTATTATAAAAGTTAGAATAGGCAAACCTATTAGTGTTGCAGAACAAAACGAACATGTTTCTTTAGAAGCCTATTCGGAGTTTTTAAGAAAAAAAACGTATATGCTAGCTAACTCTTTTGAAAAAGAACACTCTTTTTTAAAAGCACCAAATTTAAGCATGCCAAAACCTCCAAAATTGATTGCAAAACCTGCAAATCACGATAAGATAATGGAGGAAATTGCAGAAATTAAAAAAGGCGATTTTAGACTTTTACAATCTAAAAACTACCATGTTTATTTAGTAACTGCAGATAAAATGCCTAATATTTTACATGAAATAGGGAGGTTAAGAGAAATTACTTTTAGAGAAGTTGGAGAAGGCACAAACGAATCTATAGATTTAGATAAATACGACCAATATTATCACCATATGTTTCTTTGGGATGATGATGCCCAAGTTATTGCAGGAGCTTACAGAATGGGGTTAGGTTCTCAAATCTATAAAAAGTATGGTATAGAAGGTTTTTATTTACACGACTTATTTAGATTTGAACCAGAATTAAACGAAATGATGAGTACTTCTATAGAAATGGGGAGAGCTTTTATTATTAAAGAATACCAACAAAAACCAATGCCTTTGTTTTTATTATGGAAAGGTATTGTACATACAACTTTAAGATATCCCGAACATAAATATTTACTTGGTGGCGTAAGTATTAGTAATCAATTTTCTGATTTTTCTAAATCGTTAATGATTGAGTTTATGAAATCTCACTACTACGACCCTTATATTGCGCAATACGTTCATCCTAAAAAAGAATTCAAGGTTAAATTAAAAGATGCAGATAAAGATTTTGTTTTTAACGAAACAGAAGCTGACCTAAATAAGTTTGATAAAATTATTGACGAAATTGAACCAGGAGCTTTAAGACTTCCTGTTTTAATAAAAAAATACATTAAACAAAATGCAAGATTAGTTGCGTTTAATGTTGACCCGCTTTTTAACAATGCTATTGATGGATTGATGTATATTAGAATATCTGATATTCCAGATAGTACCGTTAAACCTGTTATGGAAGAATTTCAGGCAGAAATGGAACGGAAAGAGAAGAATTATAAATAAAAAAGTCCTCTCGTTAATTGACGAGAAAACTTTTTTATTATTACTTAAACTACTATTATTCTATTGCTTTTGGATCAGCACCATATTTATTTTCTCCACGATTACCTTCAGTGCAGAATAAAACTAATAACCAAACAGCTCCAATAATTGGTATTAAACCTATAAAGTAAAACCAGCCGCAGGCATGTTTATGACTTAAAGTCACTTTTTCAAAAATCTTTATTTCCAAAATTAAATTTTTTAAAAAAATCTATTACTTATTTACCTAACTTTATCAAAAACTACCTATGCTTATCTCCAACAAATTTCGTCTTGACAATAAAGTAGCTATTATAACAGGTGCCAGCAAAGGAATTGGCAAAGCCATCGCATTGGCATTAGGACAACAAGGCGCAAAAATTGTGATTGTCAGCCGCAAGCAGGAAGCTGTAGATGAAATCGCAAAAGAGTTTTTGGCAGAAGGAATTGAAACTATTGGCATCGCTGCAAATATGGGAGATTCGAACCAAATAAAAAATCTTGTAGCTCAAACGGTAAGCCATTTTGGAGGAATTGACATCATTGTAAATAACGCTGCAATCAATCCTACTTTTGGTCCAATAATAGAAACGGACACCTCAATATTTGACAAAATAATGGCAGTTAACGTAAAAGGGCCTTTAGAATTATGTAAACTGGCCTACCCTTTTATGAAACAAAATGGTGCTGGTTCAATAATCAATATTAGTAGTATCGAAGGCATTACACCGGGATTAGATTTGGGATTATACAGCATAAGCAAAGCTACTTTAATAGCATTGACCAAAGTTTTAGCAAAAGAATGGGGCAAGGATAATATAAGAGCTAATGTGATTTGTCCAGGTTTGGTCAAAACAAAATTCAGTCAAGCTTTAACCGAAAATGAGAAAATATTAAAATATGTTTTGGCAAAACAAGCATTACCACAACTCGCGGAACCTCTTGATATTGCAGGGTTGGCGTTATTTCTGGCTTCGGATGCATCTTCATTTTGCACAGGTTCCGTCATCACTGCCGACGGTGGTTATACAATTTAAATAATTTTTTATGATAGCATTATTTGCCAGCGAACGTCTAAAACAAATTCATTCCAAGTTTAAAAATTTCATAGAACAGGAACTATATCCCATTGAATTGAACTTGTTGCATCTACCATTCAATGAAGCGGCAATTATTCTTGACGAAAAAAGAATAAAAGCAAAACAAATGGGTTTGTGGGCTCCTTATTTATCAGAGCGAGACGGCGGACTTGGTTTAAACATGATTGAATTTGCTCAGTTAAGCGAATTGATGGCTATGACTCCTTTTGGCCATTATGTTTTTAATTGCCAAGCTCCAGATATTGGCAATATAGAATTGATGCATAAACATGCTTCATCACTATTAAAAGAAAAATATTTGAATCCGTTAATGAAGGGAGATATTAGAAGTTGTTTTTCAATGACCGAGCCTGAATTTGCGGGTTCAAATCCCGTAAATATGGGAACTACAGCAATCCTTGATGGCGACGAATATGTCATCAATGGCCACAAATGGTTTACTACCGCTGCCGATGGTGCTAATTTTGCTATTGTAATGGCAAATACAAATGAAAATGCATCCCGCTACGAAAAAGCAAGTATGATAATCGTTCCAACAAATACCGAAGGTTTTCAATTAAAAAGAAATATTTCGATAATGGGTGAATCAGGTGAAGGCTGGCTCAGTCATGGCGAAATAGAATATTCAAATTGCCGAGTTCCTATCACAAATTTGATTGGAAGTGAAGGCAGTGGATTTTTATTGGCACAAGAACGGTTGGGACCAGGACGAATACATCATTGCATGCGTTGGGTAGGAATTTGTGAAAGAGCCTTCCAAATGATGTGCAAAAGAGCCGTCGAAAGAGACATGGGTGATGGTTCAAAATTAGGACAAAAACAAACCGTCCAAAACTGGATTGCTGAAAGTCGCGCCGAAATTAATGCCGCAAGATACATGGTTTTGCATGCTGCAAATAAAATGGATACCGAAGGAAGTAAGGCAGCAAAAGCAGAAATTTCAACCATTAAATTTTTTGTGGCCGGAATTCTGATGAAGGTTCTCGATAGAGCGATTCAAATCCACGGAGCATTAGGAGTTACTGATGATACGCTATTGTCTTTTTGGTATCGACATGAAAGAGGTGCCAGAATTTATGATGGTCCAGATGAAGTACACAAATCATCTTTGGCAAAAGCCATATTAAAAGAACATGGTTTAAAAATATAAGCGCACCAATAACAGGTCAAAATTATCATGGGCAACTATTCAGACAATATCGACAAAGCAGTGGCTATAAGAGAAGGCGAAGCCCTAGATATCAATAAACTTAAAAATTATTTCTCCGAATTTTTGCCCGATTTTAATGGTGAACTAGCCCTAGAACAGTTCCCAGGAGGCTATTCTAATCTCACTTTTTTGGTAAAAACATCGAATAAAGAATTTGTTTTACGCAAACCTCCCATTGGCGCCAATATCAAATCGGCTCACGATATGGCGAGAGAATTTAACGTATTGACAGCATTAAAACCTGTTTATAAACCAATCCCAAATCCAATTTTATATTGTGATGATTCCAGCATTATTGGTTCGCCTTTTTATATAATGGAAAGAGTTCGAGGAATTATTTTAAGAAATAAAGCGCCCAAAGGAATCGAACTTACTCCGGTTATAATGAAATCCATTTCGGAATCGGCAGTGGATAATCTGGCAGCTTTACATTCGATAAACCTGGAAACTACTGGTTTAATTAGTATGGGGAAGCCCGAAGGTTACACCCAAAGACAGGTTGAGGGTTGGATAAAAAGATATGTTGCCGCTCAAACTGACAGCGTTGAAGAAATGGATAAAACAGCCGAATGGTTGAAAGCAAATATCCCAAATGATGGCGTTCACGCTTTTATTCACAACGACTATAAATACGATAATTTGGTGCTTGACCCCGAAAATTTAAACAGCATTATTGCCGTATTGGATTGGGAAATGGCAACTGTAGGAAATCCCTTGATGGATCTTGGCACATCACTCGCTTACTGGGCTGAAGCCACTGATAGCGAAGCCCTAAAACCTTTTAATCTCACGTGGCTTCCCGGAAATTTGACTCGGGACGAAGTGGTAAATAGATATGCCGATTCAAAAAAAATAAGTCAGCCAGATATGCTGTTTTATTACGTTTTTGGCTCTTTTAAAATTGCCGTAATAGTGCAACAAATCTATGCCAGATATAAAAAAGGATTTACTACAGATCAACGCTTTGCAGGTTTATTGTATGTTGTAAATGCCTGTGCCTCGAATGCACAAAAAGCCATCAAATACAAACGCATCAGCCATTTTTACTAAAATAAAACGTCTTCATCCAAAACAAAAAATATGAAATAGCCATGTTTGATAAAAACACAAATACGAATGAAAATATTCTTCAAACTGGCGTATTCCATATGATCTATAAAAAACAATAAATATTCACATATGAAATTAAAATTAACCGACATCAAAAATGTATTAATCCTTGGAAGCGGAACTTTGGGTCTGCGAATTGGATTACAATCAGCCATCAGCGGATTTAACACTGTCATTTATGATATTAATGAGGCAACATTTATCGCCGCTAAAAAAATTCAGGAAGGCATTCTCAAAAACTTGATTGAAAGAAAACTCATTACAAGTGAAGAAGCTCTTGAAGCAAAAAACAGGATAACATATACAACAGATGCTGTCAAAGCCTCCGCCAATGCTGATTTCGTCAGCGAATCTGTCGTTGAAGATTTGGAAATTAAGAAAAAAGTTTGGTCGCAATTTGCTCAACTCTGTCCTAAACATACCGTTTTTACCACAAATACCTCTTATTTGCTTCCATCCCTTTTTGCTGAAGAAACTGGAAGACCCGAAAAGTTCTGTGCCTTCCATTTTCACGATGTTTTTATGGCCAATGTGGTTGATGTCATGCCAAATTCAGCAACAGAAAAATGGGTAGTCGATTTATTAATGGAGATGGGAAAGAAACTAAATCAAACTCCTGTTTTTGTAAAAAAGGAATCTTCAGGATATATTTTTAATGCTATGCTTGTGGCATTAATTGGTGCTGCTGGAGCATTGGTAACTTACGATATTGCAAGTATTGAAGACGTTGACAGGAGTTGGATGGGCAACTTCAAAATGGAAATAGGACCTTTTGGAATTTTAGACACAATTGGGTTAGAAACGGCTTGGCATATTACCAATTCCTTGACCGATAATCGAAGCATAAAGTTCGCTGCTTTGCTAAAAACGTATATCGATGAAGGGAAACTTGGCACTAAAACTGGCGAAGGATTTTATAAATATCCAAAACCTGAATACCAGCAAAGTTATTTCGTAAATGGAAAATAACAATAAAAAAATAAAAAATAAAAGGCGATGACAAAGCAATATATAAGTATGGAAAATTTACGTTTTCTGTTGTTTGAAGTACACAAAATACAAGATTTATTAAACTATAAACGCTATGAACACGTTGGCGGCATCGAGGAAATAAACCTGATAATCAATGCTGCGAAAGATATAGCTGACAAGGAAATGTTTCCTTTTTTTAAAGAAATGGACGAAAAACCCGTTGTGTTCAAAGACGGAAAAATACACTCGCATCCGCAATTGAAAAATATTTTTAAAGCTGTGGCAGATGCAGGATGGTTTAGTGCCACTTCAAACTTGGAACACGGTGGAATGCAATTGCCTTTTACCCTTTATTCAGCGGGGCATCTCATTTTTGAAGCAGCAAATAGTAGTGCTCAGGGCTATATCGGCGTTTCCACAGGAGCAATGGAGCTTATAGAATCCTTTGGCAACAAATCATTAAATGAAATTTATGTTCCCAATATGATGGAAGGGAAATGGCAAGGAACAATGGCGCTAACTGAACCTCAAGCCGGAAGCTCATTGTCAGATATTACAACTTCTGCAACCCCAACTGAAGATAATTATTATGAAATTGTAGGTCAAAAAATATTCATTTCTGGCGGTGATCACGAAGCTTGCGACAATTTCGTGCATCTTACATTGGCAAGAATAAAAGACGCACCAGCTGGCACGAAAGGGATTTCATTATTTGTTGTGCCAAAATTTATTCCTCAAAATGATAAATTAATATACAATAATGTTGCGTGTGTTGGCGATTTTCAAAAAATGGGGCAACGTGGTTATGCCACCACACATTTGATTTTTGGCGAAAGTAGTATTACCAAAGGTTTTTTAGTTGGCGAAGAAAATAAAGGATTGTTTTATATGTTCCAAATGATGAATTCGGCTCGAATTGCAGTAGGACAAACGGCTGCGGCTGTTGCTTCGGCAGCTTATTATGCTTCTTTGCATTATGCCAATGAAAGACCACAAGGCAGACCTATTGCCAGTAAAGATTTGGCACAAGAACAAACTTTAATTATTAATCACGCCGATGTACGCAGGTTATTATTCCAACAAAAAGCAATCGTAGAAGGTTCGCTAAGTTTAGTTTACCAATGTTTACAGTATTTCGATTTGGAAAAAGTTACTGAGGGAGACGAGAAAGAAAAAATGTACTTGCTGCTGGAAATTTTAACTCCCATCGTAAAAACTTATCCTACCGAAGCAGGAATTTCTTCAGTAAGTAATGCCTTGCAGGTTTTAGGCGGTTATGGTTATACAATGGATTTTGATTTGCAGCAATATTACCGAGATATTCGCATTATGTCAATCTACGAAGGCACTACCGGCATACAATCACTCGACCTTTTGGGACGAAAAATACCAATGCAAAACGGCAAAGCATTCCAGTTATTGATAGACGAAATAATGCAAACTATCCTTTCGGCAAAAGAATACAATGAGTTGAATTCGTATGCCGATGAATTGGCTCTAGCAGTTGAGACTTATAAAACTACACTTCTTCATTTGCAACAATTTGCAAAACAGGGCGAAGTTGAAAGATATTTGGCTGATGCCACTTTGTTTATGGAACTTTCTGGGATAATTACCATCGCTTGGCAATGGTTAAAACAAGCTGTCATTGCACAAAACACATTGAAAGTTGGAGATGTTTCAAACCAAACAACTGCTTTTTATGAAAGTAAAATAGCAACTATGAAATTTTTCTTCAAGTATGAATTGCCAAAGAATATGTCCATTAGCAATACATTAATGAACCCAGAAATGGTGACAATTAAAGCGGAAAAAGAGGTTTTGATGTAAAGGGCAGTTCTAAAAATTAGTGTTAAAAGCCGAACGAGGGTACATAAAACAAGGCAAAAGATTTTTTTATTAAAAAACCTCCCTCGTAACACCCGGCACTTCCATAATTAAATCAGCACCATAACAACCAGCTGGTGTTTGATAACCGGGTTTAAAATTTCCATCAAGTATTTTTTTGGAAATGATAAGACTTGTGATTGCGGTTAATGTATAACCTTCCGGTCCAATAATTCTTGCCTGCATGGTTTGTCCTGTTGTATTTTTTACTTCGCCCCAAACCAGCGCCTTTGATTTTGCCCTTTGTTCATCAGATGGTCCTGCGGGACGGGATTGTATTTTTTTTAACTCCCGGTTTTTCATAAATGAAGTACGAAGAAGCCAGTTGAACAAACTTTGATATTTCAGCATCTTAAATGTCTTTGGCGAAGCCCCTGTATAAGTCACAATATTTGGAATGCCTGTTGTGGTATAAGCGGTGGAAATATCGCCCCATGGAATAGATATCACAAATAATTTTTTTAAGCCAAAATCTACAAACATACCCTTGTGACCCAGAGGAACAGCGACAATTTTTCCGTCTCTTCTTTCTGCACTTTTTCCTCCTGCATTTTCCGCCATAGTTGTTGCAGTACCATGACTTAATCCTCCACCAAGAGATGCAAATGCCAACTTAAGCTCATTAGCATCAGGCATTTTCTCTTTTAAAAACAAAGCCATACAATCCGTCGGGACTACATCAAACCCAACACCGGGCATTAACATTATGCCAGCTTTTTTTGCAGCTTCATCATATTTTTTTGCAAGCTCATAAACAAGTATTTCGCCAGTAATATCTACGTAATGTGTTTTTGTTCTTATGCAGGCTTCTATCATTTGTTTGGCAGTATGCTTAAATGGTCCTGCAGCGTGTAATACTAATGGGACATTAATTAAAGCTTTGTCTAATGCGGAGTTGTCTTGCAAATCAACAATTGTATAATTTGTATTTGTCAAAGCGGCAAGAGGCTCCAGTGCTTCTTTTCTTCTCCCTCCAAGGATTGGTTTTAGATTATAGTCTTTCGCCATTTTGGCAATTAATGTTCCTGTATAGCCATTGGCTCCGTATAAAAGAAAAGAAGAGTTACTCATTTTGAAAATTTTAAAGTTGAATAAAGTAAAGATATGTTTTTGGCTGAATTTTGATGCCCATAAAAGTCTTGATTAGAAATTAATTAGGAGTAAATATAGTTGTTTTCTTCCAAAAGAAAACCCATAAGAGGAAGATAAAAAAGTTTAAACCAGTTCTTATTTGTGTATTGGATAGTTCCGATACAAAACTCTCAATCAAGGCATCTTACTCAAAAACAAACTTTTCTGTCCTTCTATCTTCTTAATCTCATGTTTAGCATTTTCTACTAAAATTGCAATTTCATTTTCATCAAAACAACGATCAGCTAATTTATAGAATCCATCTTAACTAATTTATTTTTCTCATTTGATTTTGATAATATTTGAACACTAATACTATTGATGGATTGATGTATATTAGAATATCTGATATTCCAGATAGTACCGTTAAACCAGTTATGGAAGAATTTCAGGCGGAATTAGAAAGAAAAGACAAGGGCTAAAATGCTTTAACTCTTACTTTAAACTCTTCCCATTCTTGGTTGGTTATAATTTGTTTTGATTTGATTTTTTTTCCTTTAATAAATTTTAAAATATCTTTAGCTCTAGACTCAGAATCTGGATGTGTAGATATAGCTTCGGTATATTTCTCGAATTCATTATCTATAGATAAATCATATAAAAAATCTGCAAAAGGTCTAGGGTCAATAGATGCTTTTAACATGTATTTTACACTTTGTAAATCTGCTTCTCTTTCTAAATCTCTATCATAAGAAGTAGACGTTATGGTTTTTAAAATCTTGCTAATTATTCTACTATTAGAGCCTGCTGTTATTGCAAATATTGCAGACAAACCTATTTCTTTAGATAGCTTTTTCATTACATGATTGTTTTGAATATGAGCTATTTCATGGCCTATTACACCAAGTAACATTTGTTCGTTTTTAGATTTATTTATTAAACCGGTATAAATAACCAAATGATTGTTAGGTAATGCAAACGCATTAACCTGACTATTGCTTATAACATGCACTTTTAAACTATCTCTATCTATGTTATTCGTTTTACACAAGGGCATTATTAAAGAGTCTAAAGTGCTTAAAATAGAATCTTCGTAAATAACTTTTTCGCTATTTTCTATTTGTTCCCAAATTATATTACCTAGGTTTATTTCAATATCAGATTTTTTGATTTCAATTTTAAAAAACGCTATATAATCTAGTTTTGATAGTAAAAACCAAATTCCGAAAAACGATGCTACAATTACTAATCCTTTACTTAATATCTTCATTTGTTTTACATATTAAATTGGTAATATC
>Ga0335396_10003490_pt1 | contig 18038 bp, 14 predicted proteins | sample FRY02_FD_205743 | JGI IMG/M metagenome (GOLD analysis project Ga0335396, IMG submission 205743) | Freshwater microbial communities from Lake Fryxell liftoff mats and glacier meltwater in Antarctica - FRY-02 (spades assembly) (version 2) | ecosystem: Environmental > Aquatic > Freshwater > Ice >... | reverse complement strand
AAATTAAACCAGAAAAAAATGAAAATAATAGTTATAGTTATAGGTTCTTTAGGGAACGTAAGCAAACCCTTAAACAAGATATTGGTTCAAAAGCGCAACAGGTCAAAGTTATCATTAGTAATAATGAAAGAAAGGATGCAATTGAAGCATTGGGAGTAAAATACAGGATTGTAATTAAGAAAAATGTTAGTTTTCTTTCGGAAACTTTTAAAGGTTCGGGTTCGGTTTTTGTAATGGCTACACTTGGCAAGGAAATTTTCTTTGATGAAACTATCGATATTATACAAGAAATAACACAGCTAGGTAAAGCCTTTAAAGCCGCTAATGAACAATCTGGGGCAAAAAAGTGGTTACATTAAGTGCTCAAGGTGTCAACAAGAATTATGGAAGTGGTCATCTGGTTTTGAACTACAACATCGAAAATATCCTAAAACAACTACTCTCGGATGTCGCCATTAAAGTTATGTGTCTATCTTTTTTTATCAACTTATTAAGGTTAGTTTAAAGCGCCGGGGCCTTGCTTGCTATTTGGATGTAATAAAATAGATAATGTTTAGTTCTTAAAGATATCCAAATATATACTCGCTAAAGCCATTTTCTTCATCTACATTATTCATCAAAAATCCTTGAGGTTTCAAAGTGGTTTTGTGGCTGTACCTCCTTTCTAGGCACGCTGCACTCGGCTCTTCGCCTGGCTAATGTAATCCGCAGGTAAATGTTGAATTTACCGTTTTCTTTGGCTTTACTTTTTTTGATATAAAATAAGAGAGAAAGAGAATGTGACACCTTTTATTTTTTAAATTCTTCTAAATCTACGAAAAAAAATTAAAAATATATTAAGTCAACTATTTGTTCTTCAGACAACTAACTTCAATTCGGTGTCAGTTGGTAAACGTATTTAGGTGACATCGAATTAGCCCCTTTTAGATTGCATTTATTTGATATCAAATGATATTGAATAAAATAAAAAAACCTGTAAATCAATTATTTACAGGTTTTTTTTAGTGCCTTTTAAAGGTCTTTAAGCGGAGAAAGAGGGATTTGTTTTTTCTTCGTGAAGTGCCGTAAAGTAAGGCTTCGCGAAGCCAAAATCTTTAAGTGACACCTCAACCGACACCTCTTTATTTGATACAAAAAATCATAAATTCAAAGCTCTCAAATATATGAATAATTACTTGATAATTAAAGCTTTAACGTCAAAATTTGAACTGGTTATTGAATGAGTTTTGAACTGGTAAAGTTCAATATTTGACGAGGTTAAATAAAGTTACTACCCAATAATTAAAGGTTCAACTTGTTCAATTTTTAGGCTTGTATATTGGCAGAACTCTTCTATAGATACAAGCTCATTTTGGAGCTTATTGCGTTCCTTTCGGATGTTTTGTAACAGTCTAATACTTTGGCGATAGCTCTTTCCGGTAATGCGTTGTATATCCTTCGGGTAAATACACAATCTCTTATATTCTGTTTTCATACTCTATCTATAGCTTTGATTGGGCTTTGACTTACTTGAAACTCCTGTAATCCAATTTATTTGATTCAATAAAATTAGTAAAAAATCTCTTTTGTTCAGAAGGGACAATTGTTGCGGTTTTTTGGTTGGTGGGATGAGACATTTGTGCTATTTCCTGCCATTTATACCTAAAAGGGACATATGGAATAGGGGAGTGTTTTTTATGCGATTTAATTGGCTAAAATTTGTTTTAGGATTCATTGGAATTGTTGCAACGGAAAGTGGATCGAGAGACTATTTAAAACAAATTATAAACTTAAATTTTAGGAATTATGGCAAGACAGAAAGGCATAATTAAGTTGAAAGGTACTATTGGAGATATTACTTTTTACAAGACCCAAGACGGGCATTTGGCACGTGAAAAAGGAGGCATCGATGCCAGCAGAATCAAAAATGATCCTGCGTTTCAAAGAACGCGTGAGAACGGTTCTGAATTTGGAAGAGCCGGTAAGGCTGGGAAAATATTAAGAACGGCTTTGAGAGCTTTGCTTTTAAATTCTGCAGACGGTAGAGTGGTAAGTCGATTGACTCAAGCTATGGTGAAAGTGATCCAAGCGGACACGATTAGCGAGCGTGGGTTACGAAATGTAATTGATGGTGAGGCTGAATTGCTTATTGGTTTTGAGTTCAACATCAGAGGGAAACTGGGGACTAGTTTGTTTGCTCCCTTTGTAGGGATAATCGACAGAGTATCTGGAGATATCAGCGTTGATTTGGATTCGTTTATTCCCGCTAATATGATTGCAGCTCCAGGAGGAACGACACATTTTAAAATTATTTCAGCTGGTACTGAAATTGATTTTGAGGCAGAGACTTTCGTATCAACGAATTCTGAAACTGCGATTCTTCCATGGGATATGACAGCAACAGCGGCGATTAGTCATGTAAACCCGGTCACGCCAAACAGCACAAAACCGTTGTTTTTGGCTTTAGGTGTTGAGTTTTACCAACAAGTAAATGGCCAGATGTATCCTTTGAAAAATGGATCCTACAACCCGTTAGCTTTGGTTAGCGTAAGCGGATTGTAATACCGATTATGTATTCAATATAGTCCAATAAAAATTGGACCGTTTTCATACTATACCGAAAAATCGGTACAAGTTATCGGCATTATACCAGAAAATTTTCGGATAAATACAAAAATATAATTGATATAAGATGGGTTTAGTATTAACCAGAATCTATTTTCCTGAAGGAACGCAAGGGATGCTAGAATGGAACGGCACACTAGTTTGTTATACCATCGAATTGCCTTGGTTGGGAAATCAAAGGCGTATCTCTTGTATTCCCGAGGGAGACTATGTTTTGAAAAAGCGATACAGTGCAAAATTCGGATGGCACTTGCATGTGATACATGTTCCGGGAAGAGATTTGATCTTAATCCATCCCGCCAATGATGCCAAAAAAGAATTATTAGGCTGTATTGCTCCTGTTACCAAACATACGGGAATAGGGAAGGGCAATTCTTCCCGAATCGCATTGAAAAAGCTGAAAGCAGTGGTTTATGCTGCTTTAGAATCTTTGAGCCTCTAGAAATGACTGACACGCACTATATTTGGAGCAATACGATTGACGAAAAACGTGTGGCTATTGGATATGACACTAAAGGAAAGCCATACGAAACAGTTAAAAACAAATCAGCGAATGGAGCAGACGATCTATTGACAACAGTGGAAGACTATGGAAAGTTTTTGGTTAGTGTAATGAACGGTGATGGGCTTTCGGAAAAAGTATTTGACGAGATGGTCACGGCTCAAGTTGCAACTAAAAACGGAAAACATTTCGGACACGGATTTGAAATTTATAATTTTAAAAATGGAGATTATGCATTATCACACGGTGGAGCAGACAACGGAGTTCAAACCCTTGTTTTTATATATCCGAAAACAAAAAAAGGACTTATTATCTTCACAAATGTGGATGATGGATACAAAGTTTATGAGAAAATTTTGACCCATTATTTGGGCGAACAAGGAAAAGAAATAATTAAAATTGAAACGGCAAAATAAAAATTACTGGCAAAAGATTAGAATTCATTGGGTTTGAATAGTAGCGATAGCCAAACGGTAGCTATCGCAAGAGTTAAAGAAGTCTATGTAGTATGAAATTGCAGGTTTGCTATTACTTGGAGAATTGTTTTACAGTAACACGAAAGTGATTTTGAATTCAATTCTTTTGTATGATAAATCAACTATATTTACATAAAATCAAGTTCTAATAAGACGTTTATCGATTTTTAGAAGTACTAGCGGTAGGCGACAAGTAATCAAAATCAATAATGAACGACAATAATTTAAAAATTATGCAACATTACAAACAACTATTCTCAATTTTTACTATTCTCTTAGTTCTGACAAATAATACATTTGCTCAAACAAAAAAAATAGAGCAAATTGACTCTCTGATGAAATGGTCAAACCAAATTGGGGTTTTTAATGGAAACGTACTTATTTCAAAAAACGATAAAATAATTTATCAAGCTTCATTTGGTTTTACCGATGTAACAAAAAAGAAGAAATTAAATGCTGGTTATAGATTTAATATTGGATCTATTACAAAAGAATTTAGTGCGGTAGCTTTAATGCAATTGTAGGAACAAGGAAAATTGGAGTTGGATGATACCGTTTCAAAATTTATTCCTGAATTACCAAAATGGGCAAATGAAGTCGCAATTAGAGATTTATTACAATATACTAGCGGCATACCTAACGTAAACTGGAAAATTATTAAAAATGACAAAGACCTTTTTGATGGTTTAAAGCTAACCGATACTCTTGATTTTAAACCTGGCACAAATTACGATTACAACAACAATAATATTTTTTTGAGGCAATTTATTGTTGAACGATTAACAGGGATGTCCTTTAAAATGTATGCAGAAAAGTTCATATTTAAACCTTGCAAAATGAACTCGTCTATTTTGACACCTTTTGGAAATGAAAAAAATATAGCTAAAGGGTTTAATAATAATCTAATTCAAGATAAATCGGACTTACCAATAACCGGTGGAACTTACTTAACAACCATTGATTTGCTAAAATGGGTAAATTGTCTTCATTCAAAAAAAATAATTAATAATCAATCGCTGTATGAAATAGGTCAACAATTTGATTTAGAAGAAACTCAATCCCCTTTAGGACAAGCAAAATACAAGGATGAAAATTTGATTGAGCATTTACACGACGGAAGAGCTGGAAATTATGAAGCCATTTTAGTTTCGGATATTGATGAAAAGTTTACAGTCATTTTGTTAGACAATAACTATAATGGAAAAATTTTTGAAATATCAAATGCGATCATAGCAATATTGAAAGACCAAAAATTTAGCCTTCCACAAAACAATCATAAATAAGAAGCTATCTTCTAAAGTGGTTCCGGAGAACTTCTGTATCAGTACTAAATTCAATATCCGGAATTCTAATTAGCCTTTTTGATAATTTTATCATTGTTGCTGTTTAACATTTTGTTTCTCAAAATCATCATGTCCTCACTTACTTTTTTATCCAACACCTTTGCGTAATGTTGTGTAGTACGTAAGTTTTTATGTCCAAGCATTTTGCTTACGCTTTCTATTGGAACGCCGTTTGTCAACGTTACCGTAGTGGCAAAGGTATGGCGGGCTATGTGGAAGGTCAGGTCTTTTTCGATTTCACAAACGCCGGCAATTTCCTTTAAATACGCATTCATTTTATGGTTGCTCAAAATGGGTAGCAGTTTATTTTGATTGCAGCATTCCGGATGATCTTCGTATTTATCAATAATCATTTGGGTAATTGGAAGAATTGGAATCTTCGAAGCGGTTTCTGTTTTCTGGCGGATTAACTAATTTTTAGTCAAATAGAGATAGTCAGGCCTGAAACATTTCTACAAACATCGGTCTAAAACTCTCCTTCGTTTGTTCCTTGCAGGTCAAAGATATATACTAATTGCGTATGTTTGTAAAATTTAAAATGTGAAAGTCCGATTATTATGGGGCTAGACCATTAGTCTAATTTCGCACTATAAAGTCGGATTGTTTTAAGTCCTTATCACCCAAAATTAAAACATTAGAAAATCAAAAAAGAAAACAAATTATATTTCTTTAAAATTTAATGACTCCATTTTAAAATTTATAAATAACTTTGGGCTTTAACTTTTTTATAAGATATTGTAAAAAAATAGCATTCATTCACTATAAAATATAGCCGTTGAATAAAGATATTATAAATACCTCTTTTTTCATTCACCAATTGAAGCAAGGCCAAAACTCGGCTTTTGAAACGCTGTACCATTTATATTTTCAAAAATTATCTCATTTTGCCAATAGCTATATTGAGAATGAAGAGGAGTCGCAGGAAATCGTCCAAAATGTTTTTTTTAAACTTTGGAAAAAACGCGAAAAATTAGCTGTAGATGTTAATTTACATTCCTATTTATTTAAAATGGTTAAAAATTCCTGCTTGGATTATTTTAAACACCAAAAGGTAAAAGCAAACTATAGCCAACATTGTGACATTGAAAGAAAAAAAATCAATCACTTTGCTTTAATGGATACACCAAGTACCCTTTATATTGAAAACGAACTGTTAGAAAAAATAAATTCTTCTGTCGACAAACTTCCTGAAGCCTGCAAACGCATATTTATTAAAAGTAGGTTTCAAGGTATGAATCACAAAGAAATCGCAGAGGAATTAGACATTTCAACAAAAACAGTTGAAAATCAAATCACAAAAGCCTTGAAGTTTTTACGAGTAGAACTAAAAGAATACACCGCACTTTTTTTCTAATTTTAAAAAAAAAATCAAAATCGCATAGGGGGAACTTACTATTGAATCGTCTTAGTATAAACACCCTATGAAAGAGGCCGATTTAATACAGTTTATCGAGCGAAAAGGAGATGCCGAATTTGATAAAAAAATAATTTTCTGGATAAACGGTTCTCCAAATAATCAAGCTTTATTTAGTACAGTAAAGGCTAAACATGTAGTTGACACATTAGATTCTAATACCGAAAGTACCCTTGCCACAAGAAAGTATACTGAATTTCTAGAAAAAAAGAAAGCAAGGAAGAAACCTTTACGCTTTTTATTAAAAGTAGCATCTATAATTATTCTACCGCTACTACTCTCCACTTATCTTTATTTCAACAATCAAAACAGTACTTCTGATAAAGAACAACTTGCCTTTACTTCCTCTGTTAAAGAACAAAAAAAGGTTACTCTTAAGGACGGAACTGTAGTTTGGTTAAATGCCGACAGTAAAATTGTTCTTGATAATGAATATAACTCTGATGAAAGAAGAGTGAAGCTATATGGTGAGGCTTTCTTTGATGTTGTAAAAAACAAAGACAAACCCTTTATCGTAGAAACCGCTTCTGGAATCAAAGTAAAAGTTCTAGGAACCACCTTTAATGTTAAGTCTTATTCTTCTGAAAGAAATGTAGAAGCAACGCTAGTCACCGGAAAAGTGGAACTGTACGATCAAAAAGAAGATAAAGCGCTATTGACATTAAGTCCCAAACAGAAAGCCACCTTTTCTAAGAAAGAAAAAGAATTATCCATTACTGAATTAGCTACTGAAAATATTACCTCATGGAAATCAGGACGCTTAATCTTTGACAAAACACCATTAGATGAGTTTGCATTGAACATCGAACGCTGGTTTGATGTTAAAGTAGTTATTGCCTCAAATAACTTTAAAGGCTATTCGTTTTCAGGAAAAATTGACAAAACGAACACTATCGACGATATCATGAAAGTATTAGAAGTTTCCTCTAATTTGAATTGTACATATACTAAAAACACGAATACGCTTGTGATTAAATCAAAATAAAAAAAGAGAGTGCGCCAACACTCTCTTCATTCAAAAGGCTTTATAGCTGAATACCGTTTCAAAACAAAATACTAACCAAAAACCGATGTTAAAATTATGAAAAAAAACCGAATTAAAAAGAATTCTACTCGAAGCAGTTCGTCTTCTTTAGATAAATTTATTAGAATAATGAAAATATATTCTGTATTAGTTGCCCTCACGATTTTTAAAATTTCTGCTATAAGCTTGCCTACCTATGGTCAAAAAATCGCTATTGACTATGACAAGACAACTTTGAAAGAAATCATTTCAAAAATTGAAAACCAGTCGGAATTTACTTTTTTCTACAATAACAAATTAGTAGATGAAAATACACTTATTACCATCAAAGCGTCCTCAAATAAAATTAACAATGTGTTAGACAAGGCATTGAAAGGCACAGGTATTTCGTATGAACTGATGAATAATAAGGTTATTCTTTTTAAAGAAAACACGGAACAACGTAGAAAAAACTTTACTTTCGCCGAAGTCAAAATAGTAGAAAGCAGCTCTTTTATCCAAGAAAAAATAGAAGTAAAAGGAACTGTAGTTGATGAGTCAGGCATTCCTATTGTGGGAATAAATGTGAGTATCAAAAACACAACTTCAGGAACGCTAACTGATATTGACGGAAACTTTAGTTTAAAAGCAAACTATGATGACATCATAGAAATAAGCTACATGGGTCTAAAAACCGAAACAAGAAAAGTTACCAAACAAAACACCAGCTTTAAGATCACTATGATGGCTGACATCAGCGCCTTAAACGAAGTAATTGTTGTGGCTTACGACAAGCAAAGTAAAAGTTCTTTTACAGGAGCAGCGGTAAGTGTTGATGTTTCAAAAATTCAAGAAACTCCTGTGGCTTCGTTTCAAGAAAGTTTACAAGGAAATGTAGCGGGAGTACAAATGTCTTCTGCCAGTGGACAACCTGGTTCTGCTCAAAGCATTCGTATTAGAGGAGTCGGTTCCATAAATGCCAACTCAGATCCATTGTATGTTGTCGATGGTATTCCTGTGGTTTCAGGAAACATTTCAACAATCGCCACGAGTTCTAATACAATTGCTGGTATAAACTCAAAAGATATTGAAACAATTACCGTTTTAAAAGATGCTTCGGCAACTTCTATCTATGGATCAAGAGGAGCAAACGGAGTGGTTCTTATTACAACCAAAAGAGGAAAATCTGGTAAAACTAAATTTAATTTCAATACACAATATGGCGCTAGTGAAATGATTCTATCCGATAGAAACAAACTATTGACTACTCCCGAGCATTTAGAATTAATGATTGAAAGCCGAATTAACATTGGCGACAGCCCTGAAATTGCTCAAAAATATATTTATGATCAAGTAGATGAAAACGTAAATACAAACTGGCAAGATGTTATTAGTAGAACAGGAGAATACAAGCAATATGGTTTAAGCGCCAGCGGTGGTAGTGATAAAACTACTTTTTATTCTTCTCTAGGAATTTATGATCAACAAGCAGTAATTATAGGTGTAGATTATAAAAAATTCAATGCTAAAGTAAATGTCAACCACAAAGCGACTGATAAACTATCGATGAACTTTGGTGTGGCGGCAAGCAATCAAGTATTAAACACTATTGATGAAGCTGGTAATGCAAATAACCCTGTACGAGCAATGGCCAGAGAAGTGCCGTGGCAGCCAGTTTATAATGCTGACGGTTCTTATAATACAAGTATTCTTTTAACGTATAACCCTGTAGGAATAGAAAAAGAAAACATTAGAAAATCTAAACTGTACGGAATATTAGGAAATTTAGGATTAAACTATGAGTTTAATAAAAATTTATCTTTCGATACAAAAGGGAATGTTGATTTCAACTTAGCCGATGAATTTCAGTATGACAATCCTTATTTTGGAGAAGGTAGAAATGACGGTGGACGCGGTAGAGCTTCAGACAACATTGTACTAAACTGGAATGTAACCAATTTATTGAAATACAATCTCGACCTAAACGAATCTAATAATCTGAAATTTTTATTAGGTCAAGAAGCTCAAAAGATCACTAGCAGTTCTGTATTTGCTTATGCGAGTAATTATGGTGCTCCAGGACTAACTTCCTTAGATAATGCCTCAGTTTATAGAGATGCGTCAAGCGCAAAAACAGCATCATCACTTTCTTCATTATTCTTTAACATCAATTACGGATTACAAAATAAATATTTTTTAAATATTACCGGACGAAGAGATGGTTCTTCCCGCTTTGGTTCTGATGTCAGGTATGCTAATTTTGGTTCTATAGGAGCGGGTTGGAATATTGAAAAAGAAACCTTTATGGAAGACCTGACTTTTGTAAACAAATTGAAACTAAGGTCAAGTTATGGTATAAATGGTAATCAGGAAATTGGCGATTTTGCTTCCAGAGGATTATACAGTACCGGTGATGATTATAATGGTAAACCTGGATATTCTTACAGTCAACAATCAAATCCGTCATTAACTTGGGAAAAAAACAAGCCTTTTAATGTTGGTTTAGATTTTGGATTATTTAATAGATTGTCAGGAACTTTTGAATACTATACCAGAACTACAACTGACTTATTATTTAAAGTGCCTATCTCGGCAACTAACGGAATCACCAGCTATTTAGACAATGTAGGCGAAATGAAAAATAGTGGAATTGAATTAGCTTTATCTGCTGCCATATTTGATAATCCTGATGGTTTCTCGTGGAAATCAGATTTTAATATTACTACAAATACCAATGAAATAATAAAACTACAAAACAACGAACCAATTATCGGAGATAATTACATCAGAGAAGTAGGAATTGATTTCTATACGTTTTATTTGCCCGGATACGCAGGTGTTGATCCTCAAAACGGAAATGCACTTTGGTATACAAACGAAACCAAAACTGTAACAACTAGTGATTATAGTGAGGCAGATCCTTACAAGCAGGGAAGCGCTTTGCCTAAATTCTATTCAGGCTTTACAAATTCTTTTAGCTATAAAAATGTAAGCCTATCATTCATGCTTTTCTTAAATGCTGGAAATAAAGTTTATGACTATTGGGGTAGATATGTAAATAGTGATGGTAGTGCTAAATTAAACGATCGTGGAAATTTAACACGTAATATTTATGAAAACAGATGGCAGCAACCTGGGGATGTTACTGATGTTCCAAAAATGGTATGGGGTAATAAACAATCAGGATTGTCTAATCAACATTCTACTCGTTTCCTTTATGACGGAACCTATGTAAGACTTAGGGACATCACTCTTGCTTACCAACTTCCAACTGCTTTAATAGATAGATTAAAATTAAGCAACGTTCGTTTTTACCTAAAAGGGACTAATGTATTGACTTGGGTAAAAGACAAGGACTTAGAAATAGACCCAGAAGTAGGAATTAACGGAACCGCAAACCTAAGAATACCTATTTCAAAACAATTTTTAATGGGAGTTGATTTTTCATTCTAAAACCAAAAACAAATGATCTTAAAATTTAAACATATAGTAATTCTCGCCATCGTGACGCTTACCGCATCATGTAGCGAATCTTTTTTAGACATCAATCCAGAACAAAGTGTTGCAGCAGAAAGCGCAATTGTGGATCTTGTTACTTTACAAACTGCCCTAAATGGTGCGTATAGCAAATTACAAAGCAATGATTATTATGGCAGGACTATGTATGTCATTCCGGAATTAATGGCTGATAATTTATACCTGAGTTCCAGAAACACTGGCCGTTATTTAGAATATGAAAATTTCGTAGTTTCTGAAAGAAATGGAGAAGCCGAAGGTTTATGGGAAAAAGGATACCAAGTTATTGTCAATGCGACTCGTGCTATTGAAGGCGGAAAAACATTGCAAGGCACCACTACTGCGCAACAAAATAACATCAATCAATTAATTGGAGAAGCCTATGCTCTTAGAGCATTAGCACATTTTGATCTTGTTAGAATGTTTGCCCAACCTTACAATTTTACTGCAGATGCCAGTCATATAGGTGTCCCGGTAATCACTGAAGTTAATATCGTTCAAACTTCCCCAAAGAGAAATTCGGTAAAAGAAGTGTATACCCAAATTAACAACGATCTAACCACTGCTTTAGAATTAATGCAAACGCAAAAAGGAAAAGGAAGCTTTTCTATTGGAGCGGTAAAAGGACTAATCGCAAGAGTGGCATTGTATCAAGACGACACTATTAATGCTATTAAATACAGCTCTGAAGTTATTGCAACCGGAGGCTACAACTTAATCGCCAATAAAGATTATGCTACACTATGGAGTACCAAACTAAATAACGAAACCCTATTTGAAATTGTAAACACAATTGCAGATAATGAAGGAAGCAATAGTTTAGGACACTTCTTCAATGTTACGGGATACGCAGATGCTTTAGTGCCTACAGAACTTTATGCTCTTTATAATAGTCAAGATGCTAGAAGAACTGCGATTACAGCAGGAGCAAAACCAGGTGCTGAAAAAACGGCATTATTTGTAAATAAATTTCCTAAAGGTACACTGAGCGATGATAATATTAAAATCTTACGTTTAGCAGAACAGTATTTAATTAGAGCTGAGGCTTACGCCAAAGAAGGACAAAGTACGCTAGCTCAAAATGATTTGAATGTCATTACAAAAAGAGCAAACCCAGCGGCTCTGAATGCAACAGAAACAGGTGCAGCGCTATTGAATCGAATTCTTGAGGAAAGAAGAAAAGAATTGGCTTTTGAAGGACACCGTTTGTTTGATTTGAACAGGAATAAGAAAGATTTAAAAATCATTCAGTCAGAAAAAAGTTTGATGGTAAGCTATCCTAATGATAAATTTATTCTACCTATTCCATTGAAGGAAATCAATTCAAATCCCACTATAAAACCTCAAAACACAGGATACTAAATGATTTCTATAGAAATTAAATCATATTTATTAAATAAAAAACACGTTTTTAGAATTGCTGGTGGGGCTAGAACAAACACACCTGTTCTATTAGTAAAACTAAAATACGATCGTTTTGTAGGATATGGGGAGGCTTCAATGCCTCCCTTATATGGAGAAAACATAGCCACTGCCCAAAGTTTTATAAAAACCTTTGATTTTAGCTTATTCTCCTCTCCATTAGAAATTGAAGCAATCTTAAAATCAGTAGATCAGCATGCCAAAGGAAATCCAGCCATAAAAGCGGCGGTTGATATTGCTCTTCATGATCTTTTAGGTAAAATGAAAAACATGCCTTTGTATGAATATTTCAATTTGCCAAAAAAGGAACTTAAAACAAGCAAAACAATTGGGATTGACAGTGCTGAAATTACTAGACAAAGAGTGGAAGAGGCTTCTGATTTTCATTACCTGAAAATTAAACTAGGCGGCGATAACGATACTGAAATTATAAAAGCAGTACGAAGCGTTTCTGACAAACCCTTATTCATAGATGCCAATCAAGGTTGGACTAATAAAGAAGAAGCACTTGATAAAATTGCATGGTTAAAGGATGAAGGGGCTATTTTTATCGAACAGCCGATGCCAAAAAAAGCATTCAATGACATGGAATGGTTAGTAGCACGCAGTACTTTGCCATTGATTGGTGATGAAGGAATCCAACGATTAGAAGAGGTAAAAACCGCCAGTAATTTTTATCACGGTATCAATATCAAACTGATGAAATCAACGGGATTACGCGAAGCTTTTGCTATGGCAAATTTAGCCAAATCAATGAACCTTAAAATAATGCTAGGTTGCATGTCTGAAACATCTTGTGCTATTGCAGCTGCAGCTCATCTAGGCGCAATGGCTGATTGGGTAGACTTAGATGGTAATTTAGGGGTGACTAATGATCCATTTCAAGGACACCAAATAATAAATGGATGCATCCATCTTAATGATACTAACGGAATTGGCCTCATTAATCCCGATTGGAACAAAATTGAAACTTATGTATAAAATTTATCAAACTGCAATCGTTTTATTTTTATCGCTATCGATTACCAACTGCGATGTACAAAAAAGAACCAATTTAAAAACAACGACTGAAGTACAAAATGATACTTTAGATAATTATTTTTCAAAATTATATGCTGCAAAAATGTTCAACGGAGCAGTAGCGGTAAAACGGAATGGCAAACTAATCTTCAAAAAAGGGTACGGAATTGCTAATTTAAAGAAGCAAAACCCGTTTTTGACCACTACTTCTTTAGAGATTGCTTCGGTATCTAAACAATTTACTGCCACAGCAATACTTTTGCTACAGCAAGAAAATAAATTGAAGATTACTGATTTTGCTACTAAATATCTTGGTGATGATTTTCCTTATAAAGATGTGACTATTTCACAATTACTTTCTCATACCGCTGGTTTGGCTGATTATGAAGATTATTTTAAAGAAAATTGGAACCCTTCTATAATTGCATACAACAAAGATATTCTAAATTATTTAAAGACGAAAAAACCTGCAATTTTAAGTGTCGCAGGTGAAAAATACCATTATTCTAATACTGGATATGTACTTCTTGCTGAAATTATAAGTGGTGCAAGCGGTGGAGTAACTTTAGAAAAGTATTTAACCAAAAAAGTATTTGAACCTATGCAAATGAAAAGCACTTTCTTTATGGGTAGAGACAGTATTTGGGATAAAGAAAATTATGCCCCTGGTTATATGTATAGTTTAGCTGAATGCAAAAATGTAATCCCAGAAACGCTACCAAAAAATGCCTATTATCGTTTTTTAAGTGGGCGCTTAGGCTCAGGCAGATTATCATCTACTATCGACGATTTAATAAAATGGGATCAGTTTTTATATAGCGATGCTATTTTTAATGCCACTTCTAAAGATTTAGCCTTTAGCAAACACCCCCCTACAAAAGATTCTTCTGATTATGGCTACGGTTGGCATATTATAAACGACAGCATAAAAGGTAAAATCGTATCCCATACAGGAAGCTGGGCAGGAAACTTAACCTATATTAGACGTTCCATCCAAACAAAAGATCTAGTCGTTATTTTAAACAATACCTACAACACCGCTTACATTAAAGAAATAAGAGCGGCTGTTAATGGTTTTTTAAATGGAGAAAATTTAAATCTACCAAAAGCAAAAGCAAGTGAACTATTTAAAATTGACGCCTGTACCTTGTCATTAAAAAAAACACCAAAATGGTATAATGACCATAAAAATAGCGATTGGGATTTACCTGCTTTAATGTCGCTTCAAAAAGAGTATGAGAAAATAGCTGCTACAAATAAAAGCGAAATGTTAGATTTGCTAATCAAAACCATACAAACCAAAAAATAATGATCGAAAATCCAACTGCCCTAATAACTAACGATGCTGTTGTACTAGGTATTCTTATGACAATATTAGGTCTAATTTTCATCACTTCTTCAAGTGAGAAACCTTTCTTTAAGAAATTCTATAGCATAGTCCCTTCGGTTTTGTTGTGCTATTTCATTCCTGCACTTTTCAATACCTTCAACATTATATCAGGAGAGACTTCAAGTCTGTACACCATTGCCTCTCGTTATTTATTACCTGCCAGTTTGGTTTTACTTACCTTAAGTATCAATTTCGTTGCATTAAAAAAATTGGGAAGCAAAGCTATTATTATGTTTTTGGCTGGGACTTTAGGTATTATAATAGGCGGCCCATTTGCCTTATACATTGTAGGCAGCTTCTTCCCCGAAGTAGCCTTATCAAACGGAGAAGAAGTTTGGAAGGGATTATCAACAATAGCAGGAAGTTGGATTGGCGGTGGTGCAAATCAAACCGCCATGCTAGAAGTATTTGGCGCAAGCAAAAGTATGTTTGCTCAGATGATCGCAGTAGATGTTCTGGTAGCCAATTTATGGATGGGGTTTCTACTTTATGGTGCTCAAAAATCAGATAAAATTGACAAATGGTTAAAAGCGGATAATGCGCCTATAGCCGAATTAGAAAAAAAGCTGGAAGAAGAACAAGCCGGTAAAAGAAAACCTCTTACGACCAATAATTTAATGATTGTCCTCATGGTCGCTTTTGGTCTGACTGGTTTAGGACACTTTTTAGCCGATATACTGGCCCCGTTTTTTAAAGAAAACTATCCGGAATTAGAGAAATATTCTTTTACTAATGAATTTTTCTGGTTGGTTATTATCACAACAACAGCAGGAGTTTTATTATCGTTTACCAAAGTTCGAAAAATAGAAAGTTATGGCGCATCAAAAGTAGGTACCGTATTTCTATACGTATTAGTGGCAACCATAGGCACACATATGAATCTGGGTGCGATTTTTGACAACCCTTTATTATTCTTAGTTGGTATTATTTGGATCACCACACACATCATTGTAATGATCATTGTAGCCAAAATCATTAAAGCACCTTTCTTTTATGTGGCAGTAGGAAGTCAGGCAAATATTGGAGGTGCCGCTTCTGCGCCAATTGTTGCTGCAGCATTTAGCCCGTTTTTAGCTCCCGTTGGAGTACTTCTAGCTGTTCTAGGCTATGCCGTGGGAACCTACGGAGCCTATGTTTGTGGTTTGTTACTGCAGCAAATATTTCAAATTATCAGCTAGATAACTCTAGTGCTCATTGGTAGCAATTTAAAGGAGTTTAATCTTTAATTCTGAAAAGAAACAATCATCTTAATTCCATTTTAAAAAAATTGAGCCTAATCTAACTAATATAAATGATGACGAACAACCTCTTAATTACGTTGCGATAAGTAGAGCAAAAAACAGGCTTTTCATATCAGTTCCAACTTTAGGTGTAGATAAACAACAAGCATTGCATAATTTTTTAGACCTAAACACTATTGTAAACTCACTAAGTGTTAAATTCAATTATCAAAAATTCTAATTGGCCTTTTTGATAATTTTATCATTGTTGCTGTTTAACATTTTGTTTCTCAAAATCATCATGTCCTCGCTAACTTTTTTATCTAGAACCTTTGCATAATGCTGAGTGGTTCGTAAGTTTTTATGTCCAAGCATTTTGCTCACGCTTTCAATAGGAACTCCGTTTGTGAGAGTTACTGTGGTTGCAAAAGTATGTCGGGCAATGTGGAAGGTGAGCTCTTTTTCAATTTCACAAACGCCGGCAATTTCCTTTAAATAGGCATTCATTTTCTGGTTGCTCAAAATGGGTAATAATTTATTTTGATTGCAGCATTCCGGATGATCTTCGTATTTATCAATAATCATTTGGGTAATTGGAAGAATTGGAATCTTCGAAGCCGTTTCTGTTTTCTGGCGGTGGGTGAAAATCCATTTCTCTCCGTCAATACCGAGGCTTATGTGGGACTTTGTTAAGTTTTTGACATCAATATATGCCAAGCCGGTAAAGCAGCTAAAAAGGAAGATATCGCGTACTAATGATAATCTATCTGTTTTGAAATCTTTGTTGATGATATTCTCAATCTCTTCCTCTGATAAATACACGCGTTCCACTTCTCTGACTTTGGCTTTGTAGTTGCTGAAAGGGTTTCTGTCTATCCAATTATTGGCCAAGCATATCTTTATGATTTTACTGAAGTTCTTAATGTATTTCACTGCGGTGTTGTTGGCGCAATTCCTAACGCTGCGCAAGTAGAATTCATAGTCGGTAATAAAAGCATGATTTATTTTATCAATCTCGATATCGGATATTTTGTATTTCCATTCCAGAAAATCAATGGTGTGCTTCAAAGAAGTCTTGTAACGCTCCAATGTTCCTGGTGCATATTCTTTACCCACCAATTCTTTGATTTTGTTGTTGTGGTCTTGGAAAATAGGGATGAGGGTTCTTTGACGTTCTTCGGTACCGAGTAATTTGTTTTTTAATGTTTCGGATGTTATCGCGATGTCGTTTTTGATCAAGTTTTTCTCAGCATCGTATATTTTGGATTTCAAATAATCAAGATGACTATTTATTGAACGGGCTTCTTCTGTTGTGCCCTTGACTTTAGCGCCATCTATTGACCATTTATCGGGATTGATAAATTTACCGCTGCTGAATTCGAAACGTTTGGTTTTAATGGTAACTCTTGCGTAAATGGGACAAACGCCATCTACATTGACTTTACTTCTCTTAATGTAAAAGAGAACAGATACAGTTGTGTTCATAAGTGGTGACCTTTTAGTAATTATTAAATTTAATCAATCGCATGGCTTCATACAAGATGTTCAATAGTTGAACAAGTCGTTGGACTGGTTCTTTTTTGCGCGGTGTCACTAGATTTTTAATTTAGTAAGTGACACCTCGAAAGACACCAATGCTTTGAGATTTAATGAATAATTTGAATAGTACCAAAAAGAAAAAACCCCATAAATCATAAGATTTATGGGGTTTTGTAACCATTTGTATTTCTACTGGCGGAGAAAGAGGGATTCGAACCCCCGGAGGTGTGACCCTCAACAGTTTTCAAGACTGCCGCATTCGACCGCTCTGCCATTTCTCCGAGTGTCTGTGCTTTACTACAATATTTAAATTTAGTTACCTATTTAAGCGCGATGGCTTTCCTTTGGTGGGCTAGCCTCCCTAAAGGCATTTTGCCTTACCCTAGGCGGCTGCAAATATAATAACCTTTTTTTAATTTCATTCAAGTAAACGCTATATTTTTTAGAAAATTATTTTGTGAGGAAATCAGTAAAACTATAAAGGCTAAAAAGCTTAAGGTATTTAAAGTTTCGTATTTCTGATAAAGACTTAAATTCACTAACTTTGCCTCCAAAAAATAGCTAATAGTAAAAGAAAATGATCAATAGT
>Ga0335396_10003488_pt1 | contig 18051 bp, 16 predicted proteins | sample FRY02_FD_205743 | JGI IMG/M metagenome (GOLD analysis project Ga0335396, IMG submission 205743) | Freshwater microbial communities from Lake Fryxell liftoff mats and glacier meltwater in Antarctica - FRY-02 (spades assembly) (version 2) | ecosystem: Environmental > Aquatic > Freshwater > Ice >... | reverse complement strand
GGTTCCCAGATGGTGTGGAACTTATGACTTCAAGACAAGTGGCCGACGTGCTGGTTCTTGACATTCGAGTCTTGGCTGATTGGCGTTACCGTAATAGGTGCCTCCCCTATTACTCTCTGGGACGAATGGTTAGGTATAGAGAAAGCGACATTGTTGCGTTCTTGGAGAATAACCTGAATAAGGATTCCAAGACGCCAGTGACGGAACGCGAACGGGAGTCCGTTAGAAAACATTTGAGTCGAGTGATTGATTTGATTCGGAGTGAAGGCATTTCTGACCTTGCAGCATTTGTAATTCAGGGTGGTGGATTTTCATATGGGGTGATGACTGAGACCATGAATGGTCGAATTCCAAAGCGATATGTTCAAGATTCCTAAATCAAGGAATTACCATTTAGTCAACTAGTCGGGTAAGTGGAATCCGCTTTGACTCTCGAACGCATCTCAAGGCGCGTGCGTTAACTTGAGTAATGAATGGGGCTTTGCTACATTCCCCAAGGCGGCTGGCGTTTTTAGACCATTAGTTGGAATAGTGATTTCGCTCGTGAATAAAGTCCTAATTCAGGATTCGCACCATTGAAATTAGAGCCCGCAAGCATCCATGATGTTTATGGCTTCTTGTACAGCGAAGGGAACCGCGGCACCAAACTTTTCTGGGTCTTGATTCTGGAATGCGAGTTGAAGTTGGAGCAAAGGTGGAATACCGCCGAATATTTTTTCAGCAAGTACCGGATTAGGTTCTGACATTTCTGCATACACCAAGCCTGCAGCGATGTTGCGAATGCGTTCATTCATTTCATCTAAGTTTCCACGGCCGTTTTCAATGTCATCAAGTACCGATAGAAGGGCAAGCAGCACTTGTCCTGCCCCGGCGCATCCTTCGCCGAAATACTGCCCATCCAGAAGTGGCTCGCTCGTTGCAGTAGGCTTGAGTTCGGAATTCATATCTGCGACAAATCCCTGCGGCGCCAATTCCGGACAAAGTGAACCCTCTGCGGCTATGGCAAGGAATTGAGGCTTAGCCATTGTTTCTAAGACTTCTTGTATTGACACATTTTTAGGTTCGACTCCTTCCATTTCGCTCGGCATCGCATTGGTTGCCTCTAGCAAGACTTGGTCTAAGTATTGACTCTTTGCGGCATCCCAACCAGTTGTTCGGGCAGTGTCACAAAAGGCCTTTGCGCGCGCAATGAAAGGTAGCCAAGCCGACTCCGGTTGGTCGAAATTCAAGACCATACCGTCAATAAGATTTAGTTGCTTAGACTCCAAAATGAGTGCTTCTTTATATGTCTCTATTTGCTCGTCGGTGTAGTCGACTCTCTCAAGTGTTTCTGCAGAGGTAGGGACAATGAGAATTGGCCCGGAGCCGATTCCACCACCACATGCAGAGAGCGAAAATGCCAATATCAATAAAGCGATTATTTTCTTCACGATGCCCCTGCACAAAAGGAGCCTTGCGCAGTGCTTGCCAAAATTAGAACTTCTGCGTATTTTTCACTCAGAAAGTCAGCATCTTCCGTCTCGGGCGCCCTTTCTGACATTTGTGTAAATAAGTTTTGTTTTGCCGCGTCACGCCCGTTGTCATTAATATCTGCACACAGGACCTCGGCGACATCGAAAAGCCACAATTCCGTTTCGGGTGTTAATGAATAGTCTTCACCCACGATACTTCGCATTGAAAGTAAGAATGAGGCGCTAAATGCATCTTTCTGTTGTTGCGAGTAAACGGTTTCGAATTCAACGCCCGTGAGTGCGGAAACGACTCCACAACCTGTTAAGCAGGTAGCGGCGAGAGCGCCAACTATTGACATTCGAATTTTCTTACTGACACGACTGGTCGTTTGACGATGCATTATTCCCTCGAATATTGACTTAGAGCACCAGCCTATAGGGCTAGGACTAAATAACTAAGAAGTCCTCGAAGTTAAAAAGTGTGTGCCGTTCTTCTGCTAACGTGAAGAAATTAGGTTGAAGATTCTCGGAACTGGAGCCTTTATTAACATGATTTGCAGGCAGGGGAGCCAATGAAATCAGGATTTTTCAATCCCAACAGTGCTTTGTTTTGGTCGAGAAGGCTTGTGGTTGTGGCGGCTCTCTCGCTGACCTTGAGTGCCTGCGCAGAACCGAATGTTGGACCAGCACCTGACGTTGTCGCTGTGGGCTCTGACGTTAGCGTGAATTGGACTATCACTCAAGATTGGGGTTCAGGCTTCCAAGGAGCAGTGGTTGTTCATAACAATACAAGTACACCTATTTCGCCGTGGAAACTCACAGTTCCTTACGGCAACACTATTTCGTCCGTGTGGGATGCAGGTTCCACCTTCGTTAACGGTGCATATGTTTTTGCTGGCCCATCGTGGGGTAACACGATTGCACCGATGTCTTCCGCGTCGTTCGGTTTTGTTGGTGCCCCTAAAGGTAACTCACCATTGAAACCGACTTCCTGTAGTGTGGTTGGTTTGAGTTGTGGAATCGTGGGTTCTTCTTCGGTTGTTGTAACACCGACACCGACACCTACACCGACACCTACACCTACACCTACACCGACACCGACACCTACACCGACACCTACACCTACACCGACACCGACACCTACACCGACACCGACACCTGTCATAACTCCCGCAGCCAGCGGAGTTAACGTGGCAGTCAAAGTTGTCTCCGATTGGGGTAGCGGACGTAACGCCGACATTAAAATCAGGAACACCGGCACCGCCCCTATCACTAACTGGACAGTATCTATGCCATGGAAAGGTACAGGGGTCACAATGTGGAACGCCACATTCACCCTCGTTAACGGCGTAATGACCGTAAAGAACCTCGGTTGGAACGGAACCATCGCGCCGGGAGCGACAGTTACGGTCGGGCTTGGCGATAGCGGAATGTTCGCCGCACCCGCAACCTGTACGTTTAACGGTGGGGCTTGCGCAGTTGAAGGTTCCACCGTAACTCCGGTACCGCCAGTCACGCCAGTTCCGACGGTTAAACCAACACCGTTAACCCGTGACGCTTACGTCCCTACCGCTGACGCATACACAGGTGACAGTAGAATTGTGGGCTACTACGCTGGTTGGGCAACTTATGGACGTAACTATCAGGTTGCTGATATCCAAGCCCAAAAGTTCACTCATTTGAACTACGCGTTCGCTAACATCGCGGACGGCAAATGTGTACTTGGTGACTCGTACGCGGACACGGATAAGGCGTTCGCTGGCGACACATGGAACGACGGAGCCAAAAGAGGTAATTTCAACCAGTTAAATAAGTTGAAGGAGAAGTTCCCGAACCTTCGTACCGAGATTTCTGTCGGTGGATGGACGTGGAGTGCTAACTTCTCTAAAGCCTCAGAAACTGATGCTGCACGTAAAGCATTCGCTTCATCGTGTGTTGCCTTTATGAAGCAGTACGGTTTTGACGGCATTGACATTGACTGGGAATACCCCGTGTCAGGTGGCCTACAGCCCGGTGTTGCCTCTGACAAGCAAAACTACACGCTTCTCATGCAGGAACTACGTAAGCAACTTAATGCCCAGAGCGTGATAGATAACCGCGCTTACGATTTGAGTCTCGCTGCACCTGCAGGACCCGTAACACTTCAGAACCTTGAAATTAGTGGACTGGCACAGCACATCGACTGGATGAACCTCATGGCTTACGATTTCCATGGTGGATGGGACGCGACAACTGGTCATAATGCCCCGTTGTTCACGGACACTGGTGACTCGATGGCAAACTACAATGTTGCGGACGCGGTTGATTCTTACCTCGCTGCAGGTATGCCAGCCAAGAAAATTGTTATCGGTTTGGCTCTTTATGGTCGCGGTTGGGAAAGTGTAGGTTCCGTTAACGGCGGTCTTCACCAGTCTGGTGTGGGTGCCAACGTTGGGACTTTCGAGAAGGGCGTTTTTGATTACGATGACCTCGTAGCCAATTACATTCCTACAATGACTCGCTACTGGGATAACGACGCAAAGGTTCCTTACCTTTATGACCCTGCGCGTAAACTGTTTATTTCTTACGATGACGTTAAGTCAATCAAAGCGAAGGTTGATTACGTGAAGTCGAAGAACCTTGGTGGCGTCATGGTGTGGGAAACCAGTGGTGACCGTAAAGGTGAACTTATTGATGTGATTGTTAAGAACCTTTAACATTTGCGTTTAAACAGTAGAACCCCGGTGTGTTTGTTACACCGGGGTTTTACTGTTTCGGGTTGCCTAGAGTTCTTTAAGTCGGCGGCGTAACGTGGAGTCGCTCATGCCGAAATCACTGTTTTCTTGTATCCACCTGACTTTAGCGCTGACGCTTAAACCTGCAGGTGACTCAGCGAGTTTTGACCGTAAGGGCTCAAGTGAGTCGCTGCTTGTGGATTCCGCTAATTTAGCGGTAACAGTTTTAGGCTCATCTAAAGTGTAACCTTCAGGTGACATGTTAGGGAAAACTATGCGCGAATCGGCGTACAGGTTACCTTTAGTAGACACAGTTATCCGTCTACCTTTACCTCTCGTAAGACGGAGGATATGGCGAACAATCGCCAGAATCGCGTAGGAATGCGGAACCTGACCGCTTTTAGAGTTATGAACAAGAACGAGTACAGAAATGTTGCAGTCTTCGGCAACTTGGCTTATCGCGTCCAGCCACGGTTTAATATGTTCCGGTCTGTCCGCACCGTCATCACCGATAGCAAACCCGAGCAGATGGCTTCAACTAATAACTGGCTCGCAGATGGGGTTACGGGCGATTGGGTGAAGGGGCTCGGCGGTGCGCAGGCAAGTGAGTCTGTATCCGTAATAGCGCCAGTAGGTGTTCAAGCCGCAGGCGAAGGTGATGTAACCGCAAACGTTACTTGGGTCGCCCCAGACGGGACGAAACAGACAAGTAACTACACCCTTTCCATGGTTAAAGAAAACAACAAGTGGCTCGTAAAAAAACTTTCTTAGAAGCCCGAGCCGATTCACTAAGTAGATAAAGATTTTCGACATCAAGGCGGTGGCGAAAAGGTTAAGAAAGGAAACAAATGACAAGTTCACTAGCGGGACTCCAAGGCTGGGTTGCTGGTCTGGCTTTTCTCGTAGCAACAGTAATTGCCCTCTGGGGCGGGATTAAATATGGTCCAAAAGGCGAATGGGGTTCCTTTTTCAAGGTCGTAGGAATCGCAGTAGTCATCATGATTCTCACAGGTGGAACGTTCCTTAACACCCTCGGTGACGCAGGTGGCAAGGTCGGAACCGAAATCTCAGGGAAACTATAACCAAGGCTGGCTAGACACTGAAATAAAACCAGCCATCGCCTAGCAGGAAAGGAGGAAGTCGTGGATGACGTAGTGTTCCGAAATTACACCCGAATGTTTACTCGGGCAAAGAAACTCTACTTTCGCGGCTTCCCCTTCCCTGTTCCAATCACCGAAAGCGCAATTGGGCTTGGTGTTATGTATATTTATTGGCGATTCCTTATGCCACTAACACCTACATGGATACCAATTCTGGGCACAAACCCGCTGATTCAACTCCTATTTGGAGTAGCACTGGCGGCAGGCGGTTTTCTACTTATCAAAGTGAGAACAACAGATAATAGGCCGCTTCTCTACAGTGTTCTGGGTTTTGTTAAAGCGAAAACAGGTACCAAAGTTTACAACCCGCGTACAGGCAAATCGGCTTCACGCAAACCAATAACAGTCACAGAAAGTGGAATTAACCGTGGGTAACCGTATAGCGGCAGAACATATAGAGAACGGAATCCTACTCAGCGACCGTGAGGCGTGGGCGTGGTTTCGTTTAGACCCATTCCATTTTCCATTTTCTTCAGGTCAACAGAGGGTAGAGAATGCCCTTAATATTCAGACATTGTTTAAAACTTTCCTCGACCCGCTGCCCGAAGGTTTTGAGGTTCATCTATTAACGACGAACACCGCAATAGACACAGAGTCTTGGGAAAGGGAACTGCTAGACCGAATTGACGTAGACGAAAATGGGGAAAGCGAAAAAAGAAGTGCGCTAGCACCTCTCTTAGGTGCCATGAAAGAAAAGATTTCCACCCATTACACGTCAGACACTTGGCTCGGAATCAAGATAGGGGAAAGGGGTGGAAAGTTTGACTTGAAAAATATTGCTGGCGCAATAGGTAAAGCATTCTCAGACGTTGCCGGTAACCCCAATTTGCGACCGGACGACGAAGAGTTAGAGAAATGGCGACTGCTTGCACAGAGACTCCGCGCTAACGTTTCGAGTGCCTCAGGTGGCCGATATGCAACAGTTAATGAACTCACTTGGCTTATTAGCCACCCAATAAATATTAGCGCAGAGTATCGGAAAGACATAGTAAGAACAAACCAAGCCGTCCTTAATGGTTCACAGTTAGACGAATTTAAGGACTCAATACTTGTGGAGGCAGGCGCTAAAGGTGGTTCCGTAATTCCAAGTAACATGCTTGAGGTTTTCCAAGTGAACGAAGAAACCGGAGAGCAATACAAGGCTTTCAATATCACGTTGCTCCACCGTTAAGAACCGCCCAACCCTTAGGTTGCTCCCACCCTTCCGGCGGGCTCCATGCCTCCGGTGCGGGTAATTCTTCTACCGTGGATGTTTCTGCGCCGTCGTACTCATCGGCGGTGGCGGGAGTTAGAAAACCAGCTCCCCCCTCTCCCTGTTCAGCGTCGCATTGTGGATTTGATGACACACGTCGACAGCCATCTGGCGAACCTGCGAGCAGAGCGGGATGTTGTAGAAGCGCTCCTAGTTAGTTCGCGTGACGCCCTGTTGACGCCAAATGACAATTGGGCAGATTCGACGATTGAAAATGCGACAACCAAGATTGGGAGCGGAGCAACTCCAAGGGGAGGTGAGTCCTCTTATCGGAAATCTGGGGTAGCCCTAATCAGGTCCCAAAACGTTTACAACTTTCGCTTCGAGTGGGATGGGTTAGCGCACATTGGTCCCGAGCAAGCCAATGCACTAAACAATGTGCAAGTCGCCCAAGATGACCTACTCCTGAACATTACGGGCGCCTCAGTCAATAGATGCTGCATAGTGCCTCCTGAAACACTCCCTGCACGGGTGAACCAGCACGTCGCCATACTCAGATGCGATACGGACATGATGGACCCTCAGTTTTTGCTCCACCTGCTTAGGCGTAGCGATAACAAGGCTGCCTTAGATGGGATGGCTGGGTCGGGAACAACCAGACAGGCTTTAACCAAGTCCCAGATTCAGCAGTTCAAGATTTCATTCCCTGACCTTGAATCGCAGCGCTCGCTGGGGGACACACTCCACTCGCTGGTGTCGTCCGCGAGCGCACTTGAGGTCGAGGTTCAGACTTTGACAGATTTCCGCGCATCTCTGCTTTCGAATTTACTCAGTCGCGGACTTGAGGTTGCGTCGGACTATGACTCTCTACTTTCCAAGGTCGCCTGAGATGTCTGGGTTCTCGGAGTCATCCACGGTGCAGACGTGGCTCGTTGTGCGTCTCGCTGGAATGGGTTGGACGCACATCACCCCTGATTCTCTTCCTCGCTCTAATACGGAAGTCCTGTGCGAAGACTGGGTTTTTGATTCACTGATTCGCCTCAATCCCGCGATTTCTGAATCACCTGACCGCATTGACGAGGTGCTCCCGATTCTTCGCTCGGCAGTCCTGTCCGCGAACAATGAAGGTCTGCTCGCTGCGAACGAACGAATGACGACACTTCTGCGTGGTGACCAGACCTTTAAATTCGTGGGGACAGATAAGTACATCCCAGTTCAATTCATTGATTTTGATAATATTGAGAACAACAAGTTCGTAGTGAGTGATGAAGTGGTGTTCGGCCCAACAGGTAATACACGGCGCTTTGATTTAGTGCTCTGGGTTAATGGCATCCCGCTCGTGGTGATTGAAACTAAAACACCCGTGAAATCCTCCGTATCGTGGTTGAACGCTGCACGCGATATTTCGAATGTTTATGAAGTTGAGAAGCCTTCGTTCTTTGCGCCGAACGTGTTCTCTGTCGCCACTGAAGGTCGTGAACTTCACTACGGCGCTGTTGGTCAACCTGCCGAGTCGTGGCTGATGTGGGGCTCCACCGATGACCCTTATGACCTTTCGGGCTTCGAGCGGGTCAAACGCAGCGTTGATTTACTTCTGACCCCACATCGGGTGTTGAGCATCCTGCGCGACTTCACGTTGTTTGAGCGAACTCCCAATGGGGGGACACGGAAATTGATACCGCGTTACCCGCAAGTGGAGGCAGCGGAAGCGATAGTAAATCGTGTTCTTGACGGTGGGAAGCAAGGACTTATTTGGCACTATCAAGGTACAGGTAAATCTTTGCTCATGGCGTTCGCGGCTTTGATGCTGCTCAATGATGAACGTGCTGGTGGTCCCACGGTTGTCGTAGTCTTGGACCGATTAGATTTGATTGACCAAATTTCACAGCAGTTTAAAACTGCTGGGCTGCCCCGCGTAACCGTTGCGACTGGCAAAGATGACTTACGTCAGATTCTTCGAGACGACCAGCGTGGGATTGTCCTCACGACGATTTTCCGTTTCGAGAGCGCTGGTGAACTGAACACCCGCGAGAACATTGTTGTTTTCGTTGACGAAGCCCACCGAACACAAGAAGGTGCACTCGCTACCGACATGCGAACCGCGTTACCGAACGCCCGATTCTTTGGCCTGACCGGAACACCAATATCCGACAAAGACCGCAACACGTTCAAATTGTTCGGTGACCCTAGCGACCCCGGATACATTCTGAATACCTATTCGATGGAGCGTTCAATTGCTGACGGCGCGAGTGTTCCCGTACATGTGGAAACGCGGAAGGTCGATTACCACCTAGACCGGACCGCCTTGGATGAAGCCTTTGACCAACTCGCGGATGAAGAAGGACTCACTGATGAGCAGCGCGAGTATGTCGCCGACAAGGCCGCGCACGTCAAAACGCTGCTCATTAATCCTGAACGCATCAAAGCCGTTTGCACAGACATCCTTGACCACTACGAAACAAAAGTGGCACCGACAGGAATGAAGGCGCAGGTTGTTGCCTTCGACCGGGAACTCGTTGTCGCGTATGCCACTGAATTGAAACGCCTCATCGCCGAACGGGGATTGCCGCACGAAGTCGCTGCAGTAATGACCGTCGGCAGTGGGAAAGACGAGCCAGCGTCATGGATTGAATATTCCCTTGACCGCGCCCAAGAGCAGCACCTCAAAGCGCGATTCATTAATCCTGAAGACCCACTGGCTTTCCTTGTCGTCACAGCGAAACTTCTCACTGGATTCGATGCCCCAGTGGAGCAAGTCATGTATTTGGATAAACCCCTTCGCCGCCATACCTTGTTTCAGGCAATCACTCGAACGAATCGGCGATTCACAAATCCGAAAACTGGGCAAGATAAAACACACGGGTTGATTGTTGATTACATCGGTCTGGGCAATCAGATTGGTGAAGCACTCAAAGCCGCAGACCCCGATAGGGCTGGGGCTCGTCCGGTGGATGTGGAAAGTCTCGCAGTTGAGTTTCTCACGCAGATAGATGTGACGTTGGCACGCTTCGATGGGCTTGACCGTGGTGATAACTCTTTCGAGGCTTTACAGAATGCGATGCAGCGACTCTCGGATTCGGATTCGCGTGATGCTTTCGCGAAAGATTTCACTGGCGTTACAACACTGTGGGAATTTCTTGACCCACACGAAGTTCTTGAAACCCGCCGAGCGGATTACCGGTGGCTCTCGCAAGTGTATGAGGCGATAAAGCCCACGAAACCAAACAACGCGTTGCTCTGGCATCGACTTGGACCTAAGACGCTTCAACTTGTTCACGGCCATACGCGAGATGTTCATGTAGCAGGCACAGGGCTTGAAGAAGTCGTGGTTGACCCCGACTCGATTGAGGCGATGCGGAAACTTGTAGAACAAGGAACTCTCGATTTCCCCGACGGCCGGGACCTGTTCGATGACCCAGTAACCGTCGATGAGGTCATGACCGTGATTGCTCGGCGAATCCAACGTCTTATGGCGGAGCGACCTAACCCCGTGTATGAATCTCTCGCGGAGCAGTTAGAGCGACTACGCCGACAGGCGATTCACCGCGCAGAGGACAGTGTGGAGTTCCTTAAGAAAGCGCTGGAGATTGCCCGCAAAGCAGTTATGGCGGAAAAGATGGCTGCTGAGGGTCGACTTGATGAAGCATTGCTTCTACTAGACCCAAATATTGGGGCTTTGACGCAAATCGTGGAGCAATACAAGCCTGCTAATACCCCGGTCATCGTTACCGATGTGGTTCGCGACATTGATATCATCGCGAAGCAAGTTGCATACAGTGGGTGGAATGACTCTCAGCCGGGCGACAAGGAAGCCAGAAAACAAATCCGTTTAGTCCTTCAAAAGTTTGGACTCCCAGTAACGGGCCCGCTGTTTGATAATTCTTATGCCTATATCCGAGAGAACTACTAAATTTTTCTGATGCCAGCAATCAATTAGTTTCTGGAAGCCGCTTGATTGGGTTTTACGTTGCAATCTGGCGCTACGATGTGTAGAGGCCACTGTCAGGGGGAATTGCGTTGAAGAAAATCATTATCATTTTTGTCACGCTGATGGCATTTTCTATTACCGCTTGCAGCACAACAGCAGGGAACTACGACCAAGGAACATATAAACAAGACCAGCAAGAAGCGGAAATGCAGGAGTACGACTGGGAACAAGAGAGCCTCAATGACCAATACGCTCAGGATAACTATGAAGATGAACTAGTTTCACTGTGTATTGATGAGAACTATGACCAGTTTTATGACGAAGATGACCTCATTTCATATTGTGAGGGTAATGCTTTCGAATACGTGCCAGATTACTACTACGAGGATGAATACCAGTACGAGCCTGATTACTATGGAGATGAACAGGACTACTACTGGGGTGATTAAGTCGAAAGAAATTCACGGCCAAATTTATCGTGTTTAAGACGAATATCATTCCGGGATTTCTTGGTAAACAATGACGACATTTTAATCTTGTCCCGCGTGTATTCCTACGCCAAGTAACAACGCGCAACTGATAGTTATGACTTTAAAAGTTATGACCCTTACGAGCGGTGGGCGTTTGCAACGGTGAAGGGGAATTACTGCCCCGTGGACAGAGCCAACTCAGCCACCCATGTTTACGGGGACAACAGGACAACTTGCTGCCTGTCTGTCCGACTAGGGGTCATGCCAGTCTGACTTCTTAGAGCCCGCCCGGAAGGTTATAGGTCGCGGATAGCGTGGCACTGTCTACTTTCGGGTATGCGTGCTCTCCAAGTTCAGCCCTTCACGAATCCAATGTGAGCGCACCCTCAAACACCCGAATCTAGGGCTGGCTTTGGCTTCCCTGTTGGCAAACGCGATGGACTCCACTCCACCCTGTTCCCGTTCGGGAGTGAGTATTGGGTTCACTCCCGTAAAAGTGTCCGTTTCGACCACATTTATACCCATTTCAAGGCGGTCTAAACCCGTGCCGATTCATCGCCTATGGGCAAGTTGCCCGTGCAAATAAGCACAGAAGTAGGTAAAAGTAATGAAAAATTCTGATTGGGCGTTAATGACGTCTGAAGAGCGTTATGAAGTGGCAGTAGCCCTGATACCAGAAATATTAGACAGCATCCCAGAAAGCAGTGAAGTCACAGAACTGTTGGGTTTGTGGCTGGTGCACGGGGCGGTTCGCGCGGCGGCACGAAAATGGGACGCTGGAAGTTCGTCAATGGGCTTTCTTGAACTCGCGACAATGTGGGCAAGGGAAAAAATTCAGGCAAGCATTAATGACAGTGTTTTTGTCACTCCAGCGGAACGCGTAGCCGACATGGTTTACCCAAATACTGCAGACGGCGGTGCGCTATGAGTGCACAGGCACATTTGTTAGCGGCAGCCTTAACAGGGCGCAACATCACAGTATTCTCGCTGCGTCCCAACCCTGCATACCGCTCACAATTGGATGCAAGGAGTCCTTTTTACAACGCGTCAGAACAAAAATCCTCGGAGCCTGAGTTCATCCATAAGTTTTGGAAAGACTTCACCCCCAACAAGGATAATTTCGCCGGATATGAGCCCGGCTGCGCACTCGTTCTGCGCATGGGAAAAATTGTTGCGATTGATATTGACTTCACAGATGAAGCAGACACCGAGGCGGAAGTGCAGCGCATTATGGCCTCAGGTGTCCTTGTTCTTGCATGGGAGCGCACCCCTCGTGGTGGCGCCCATATTTGGACTCTGGGACACAATCGAGTAAAAGGTTCCGTTGCTACTGCACATGGAAAAATTGACTATCAAGGTGAAGGCGCACTGCTATACATTGTCGGTTCGGGCCGACCCAAGTACGAAAACAATAACGCCTACTCATTTATTGAAGAACCAAATTGGGCAGCGTTAGATAACGCGACCGATGAGGAAATTGGTCGCAACGGCCTTGCGGTAGACGCCTACCTCGACAGAATCGGGATGGGGCTTGCAAAGCCAACTTTGGTAGCGGGGAACATCGTCGTCCCAGATGACATACCAGCAATGCCGGAATGGCTAACAGGAGAAATCAGTGACCTTTCAGAAAGCGTTCTTGCTGACAGGTCGGCTCGCTTTCACCACCTTGTCGGAGCGTGCGGACGGGCTGGCCTCGACGAGGGGCAAACCGTTGCTGCTTTAACACCGTGGTGTGAGGCGACAGGGAAATATGTGGGCAGAGTAGAAACTGAAGTCGCACGCTGTTGGGACAAAGTAGCCACGAATGAATCGGCAGAAGTGGCAGAACTATCTGACTTCACACTGGTCAGCATTCACGACAGTTCTCTGCTACCTGTTGCTGGCAAGATGGCAGAAGAAGAGTTTTGGGAATCGCGACCATACCTCTCCTACATAAGGCAGCGGGCGTATGCGAAAACCGAAGCGCCCTATGCACTACTTCTTGCTGCACTGGTTCGAGTGAGTGGTGAACTTTCACCCAAACTAGTTCTGCCAGCGATTGTGGGTTCGGAAGTGAGCCTGAACTATTACGGGGTACTGCTTGACTCATCCGGAGGCGGGAAATCCAGTGTTCTCAGTATGAGTCGTGCACTCTCGGCATGGGGAACCGTCGAATGCGGCATCACCAGTGGAGAAGGGCTCGTAACTTCCTACGTGCAAAGAAGCAAAGATGAGGACGGCGTGTGGTTCACTGAAATGAAAACAGACCGCCTACTCATTGCTGTAGACGAATCCGAAGGGCTCCTCGCCATAGAGTCACGGCACGGAAATACGGTAATGCCAAACCTGCGCACGCTGTGGACCAGCGGCGGTGGAATAGGGCTCAACAACAAGGCTGAATTGGAAAAGCATCGCATCGAGCCACACACGGTTCGCACGGCACTGCTCATCGGAGGGCAACCAACAGCCCTAGGCAAGGTGTTCATTGACGATGGGAAAGGTACAGCGGAACGTTTCGTCACAATGCGATTGCAAGACGCTTCAATCCCGCAGCAGCAGTCACCAATGCCGAAAGGGTCTTTGCCGTTAAAGGTGGGGGATATTCCCATTCCCAGTGGCGGTCTCACGACCTTTACTTATGACCCTCGCATCAAGGAGTACCTCATTAATACGCACTGGGCGGAAAAAACCGGTAATTCAAAAACCACTAGCGTCATTTCGCCGAGTAAGTACGGGAAAGTCACGGGTCATAAGAATCTCATCATCGCCAAAACTGCGGCACTGTTCGCTGCGTGGGATGGGCGATTGAAAGTCAAATATGAGGACTGGGGGCTCGCTGTGCATTTCCTCGCCGTTGCAGGTGACTCCCGCAAGTGGGGAATGGAACGGCTCAACGAGTCACTCGCATCGGAGAACCGAGCGGCAGGAATCGCTTCAGCGCACCGGGAAATTGCGACAGAAGAAACAAAAGATGCAGTACGAGTGGGAAGTACTGCCGATGCGATTGTGGAGAAGGTGCGTCGGGCTGGAGGGCGAATCAAACGCAAGAGCGTGAAGTCACAACTCAGCGCGAAACAGCGCGAATACGAGAGTGAAGGAACTGAAGCAGCGCTTGCAACTGCGCGGCTGGTGAGCGTTCTCGCACCTGACCAAAGCACAAGAGGTGGTGAACGCCCGGAAGTTGAATGGCTAGAACTAGGAGCCAACGCATAAACACAATATTTCAATCAAGATGGGGGCCGGGCGCCATTGCTCGGCCCCTTTTTGGATTACCTTTTTAAAGGTGAAGGCCTTGAGGTAGTTGGCGATTGGTAGTTGGCCGCCAACCACCGCCCTGAGACTCGCACAAATAAAAAAGCAATAAACAACCAAAAAAGTGATTTTTAGGTCTAAAACCTATAAAAACAACATAAATATACTGATTTAAGGAAGAAACTTTGAGTTCATCTCACGGGTAGGTAGTTGGTCGCCAATGAGCCAACTACCTCAGGCTTGAGGAGCAATTATTGAGCCTTCACCCAATTCTTCAAGGAATAACGTTTTCCCTGATGGATTTTAATGACCAGTTTGGAAGGGCGGACATCTTGAGGGTCCAACATTTCCACCCTGATTCCACTCGCAGGAAAGTTCACGCCTTTTCGCTCGGCGTAACTCTGCGCAACAAATCGCGCGTAACTCACCCATTTGCCATCCCGATTTTTGACAATCAGTCTTCCATCAGGGGTGAACCGCGAAGATTCAATTGGCAGAAAGTTATGACCACACTGCGGTCTTTGCGAAAGTGTCAATCTTGTTGGTGTCATTCAAGAATTTTCGCATCAGGGTCTGACATCGCAGCGGCGAATCAGTTGCGTAGAAACCACACGTAAAGCCGATTAAACGCAGTCCTTGTCGCTGTTCGACCTTTAAGGCATTAAATGCCTCCAAATGGCTTCGAATCGCATTTACATACCTTGTGATTTACGACCAGATAAAAGTTATGAATTTACTCAATTGCGAACCCGAATGTCTTCCTACGGATTAGTTTTAACTTACTTTTGCCCCAGCAGCCTAAGGTTTCAACCCAGTCGCAAGAGGAACCCAAACTGCGGCTGGGATAACACGTATCTCGATTTTCGCGTCAAGCCCACCGGGTAGATGGGCAATCTTCCGTGCTTCAGCAAACAGATTACGTAATCTCTTTTCACTCAGCGCCGCATCGAGGGAAACGAAATATAGGACTGTTCCAATATGACCTCGTGCTTGTGCTTCCGCATAGGCGGTCATCATTTGAGCATATTCCCTTGGTCGCTTCTCATGGAGTTCAATTTCAATAACCATTGGGGGTTTGTCTTTCTGAGCGAACAGTAAGTCAGGGCGTTTGCGGCCAACCGTGCCGCCGACGGAATTGAAGATTCTTGGGCTCCACAGGGAAAAATCATCGCCAGCCTGCTCGGCCAGCCATGGTGCTAGTCGTTTTAATCGATGTCCAAGGTCGCCACCGCGTGCGATTTTGCCCTCTGGGTCATAACTCGCGTGTTGGAGTTCCCGCTCGCTAACAACAACGGCATTCGAGTTTTGATTCTGCAACCAAATTGCTACCTCAATACAGGCTTGATTGTGGTCATAACGCAGCAGGCTTTGATTCGGTGCTGGCCACTTTTCTGCCGCAAGAATTCTGCGTCCCGGCGCTGCAACGGAGAAAAGCAGATGCCCAGAGAGACTGTGCCCTTTTGTTAGGAGCCCTAGTTCAACCAATTTATTGAGCCGTCTCACAAGACTATTGGGTGCTAACCCAATGAGACCAGAAAGTTGTGTCCGTGTGAGCATCCCCCACGAGAGAATCTCTTCCAACACTCGAATATCGCGGGCACGAATGTAGGCGGCCTGATTTTTTTCGGACTGCTTCTCTTGGCTCTTCCTACTTGGCTTTCGAGCGTATGCATCCAGTCGCGAAACTGGACGGCCTTGAATCGTCACGGTTTTCGGTGCGTTAGGTTCCAGCGCTTCGGGCTGTTTCCTTTGGCCGGGTGGAAAGAGACCTTTGAACCGTGGCTTGGAAGGCTCTTTAGGCTCTTGTCCAGAGTTAACGACAGCGCAGGCAACAGCCCATTCGGCAAATGTGCGACCGGCACTATCTCGTTCATCATCCCATTTTCGGAATCCGCCGTCCGTGAATGTGGATGGCTCAGGATTCACTGGTGCAGGTACTGGTTCAACCGCGCCAACACTTTGTGTTTCAGCGCGGGTAACGGTCTTCCTGATGGGTCGATTGGTCATAACTTTCTCCTAATATTGAGTGCTTAGGAGAATGAATCGGCACACCATGCATCACTTGAGTCTGCACACGGGAAGTGCTACGAAACCCGCGATATGTCGAGTTTCAGCGTCTTGTGTAAGGCTTGGATAGTCAGTTGTTTAGTTCTTAATCATCGCCATTAGGTCGAGTGGTGCGGCAATCATCGGCATACCGTCAGGTGACTTTCCTGTTCGAAACACTTCGGCCCAGTAAGACGAACGTTGTCGACCACCAATATCGGTATTCGCTAAATCGTGGTTGACCCACATAGGCAAGTCAGCAAAATTCTTTACAAACGTTTTTAATCTGTCCCAGAGTCCACCATCAAATCTGTTTTGGAGCAGCCTGTTATCGTCATAAATTTTTCCATTGACCGTGAAATACGTCCGGATAAATTGACTCATAAGTTACACGTATGCCGTAACTCTTTCTTTTCGAGACATCCAGTGGGCACGAAGATGCTTTCCATTACCGAATGAAGTTGCCCGGATTCGGGCGCTGATGAGAGGGTTGGCATTTCGTTATTTACCACTTTCTGGATGGTCTCAGATGCAGTGGGCGTCCTGTTCAGCGTCGGGACCAAGATGTGTGAAATAGAAATATCTCTGCCGAGATGCGTCAGTTCTGGAATACTCACTATCAGCAGGGCAGGATGGGCTTGCGTCTTTGGTTTGTGAAGAAGTGGGGGAACAGCACATGGGAATTTTTGGCAAGAAGCAGAGGGCTCCCCAAAGGGTTGTCGTATTCCAGAGACATGTCGCGTTGTCGGGAGATGGGTTCGGGGCGACATTTCAACGAGTAATGGACGCGAATGGTCAGTCCAAGTGGACATGGACTTATGACACAGGTTTGCGCGACGATATACACACCATGATTGCAACTGAAAAGGCAATCACGTTGCTTGAGAAAGAACTAGGCCTTCCCTTGACTTGGCCGCATCAGGACCCGGATGCACCTAGGCCTAAACGCGTGGAAGCAACCGAGGAGGAGCGGCGAGCAAACCTGAAGGAGCGGCTTGCGCGAGACCCCAATGATGTGAACGCCACGAGGCAGTTGTTGACGTTGGACGGGGTACCTGTTGCCCCCGAAAACCTAATGGTCGGCAACATCTATTCAATCTCGTTTGACTTGGGTGTTTACCGACGCTCTTTCGTGGGTGTCCAATGGGACGGATACCCCGAGTTTGCAGATGACCCCGGTGTACATGGCGAATGGTTTGAGTTCGAGGCCGCCGAGTCGAAAGGTGGTGGTGGTTCACGTATTAGCCGGGACGACTGGTTCGTGCGCGAACTGCCCGTGAGCCAATCGGAAGCCAAGTCTGTTTTCGATGAGTTGCGTGTGCGATATCTGCACTGGGACGCCCAACGTGGCGATACGCGATACCACTAAGAGTAGAAGGAGTGAAAAGAACAGGGGGTGTTGGACATGGGGCTATTCGGAAGTATGTCGGGATATCTGACGCCATCGGTTGCAAAGTCATTGTCGAAATATGGTTTGAAGAATCTCGGGGTTGACGGAACTGGCACCGGAGTCGTCAACGTCGACAACGGCTAACAATTTAATTTCGTTGAGTTATGGCCGCGAGAATCAAGATTTGACAACCATATCTTTTCAGGCACACTGAAAGAATGACTCAACGAATTAATGGCCTTGTGGAGGAACACACTGCGCATTTTCCACTTTCGCTGGCCTTCTTAGACCCAGCCCGACGCCACGGAATACAACTCAAATTTGACCAATTACATTCACGCTCCGTCGCCTGTATCAGTGACCATGTTTTGCTTTTGGTTGATGGCGACGAAGATGAGGCGGAAAAACTTTTAAACGCGGTAGACATCATGCCGCTGGTAACCGTAATTGCGGAGAACTTCGTGTCCCA
>Ga0335396_10003485_pt1 | contig 18072 bp, 15 predicted proteins | sample FRY02_FD_205743 | JGI IMG/M metagenome (GOLD analysis project Ga0335396, IMG submission 205743) | Freshwater microbial communities from Lake Fryxell liftoff mats and glacier meltwater in Antarctica - FRY-02 (spades assembly) (version 2) | ecosystem: Environmental > Aquatic > Freshwater > Ice >... | reverse complement strand
CATGGCGGCCGGACTCAGTGATCACATCTTCTCAATCCGTGAGATTCTCCTCACTCCTGTCTACCCAATACCCGGTAGGAGATAATCTCACCGAACTACCCAAAATGCGGATGGTAGATTTGTTGTTTTCTATAATGATGTCAAACTTGGCGTAACATCCACTGTGATTGCGGATGACAATTGGCATCATTACGCCTTCACATGGCAAGATGGAGAGCAGAGATTCTATATTGATGGTCAACTAGTGTTAACCAGCAACCAACCGGGTGTTGCCAACCCCACACAACTCTTTGCCGTTGGCTGGTTGGGAAACCGCGATGGGGAACAGTGGTCTGGGGCATTGGCAGACGTCATGACCTTTGATCGTGTACTTACTGGGGCGGAGGTTATGTCTATGCACAACAAAGACACCAACTGCCTGTCACAGCCTGTACGTTCTTCAAGATGATATGCGAATTTAGGACTTTCGCAATTGCCACCGGGAGCATCAGCATCTTGCTGACAACAGCCAAAAACAAATGCATTTCCAACAGCGTAAACCCTAAAGGAAATGGTTGTGCCCATATTCCTCGGTAAAATCCAAGATGCAACAATGCGTTGCCTGTTTCTGTGCCAACAGACTATGATTATCTCTATGCTGGGGGTAGTGTGCGGCGTCATACTAATTATCCCCCTGACCGGCGGCGCGTTGTTGTCTTTAGGCAATATACAGATGCTCAAAGCTGTTATAAAAGTGTGTGCAGACGGTTCATGCGTTGTGCGAAGTGTTTGGACCAAATCTGCAGAAGCCGAATCTTCCCATGCATTACTCATACAGGCTGAGAGACATGCCCCGAATGATCTGCGCACGCAGATAGGTTTAGGGTCAGCGAGTCTTCTTCTGGGTGACTACATGGCTGCTGTCCGGTACCTCGGAAGCGCATTTAATAGGAGGCAAGACGACCCGATAGTAATAGGGCGCACCCTGGCAGCGGCCGAACGTGCAGGGGATAGAGGTTTATTCCTTGCAGTATATGCCTCGGAAAAAGTGCCTGAACAATACCGCCAGGAATTTCGTCCTGTGGCTGCTGCATATTACGTTGATCTGGCAGAGCAGGCGGTCATCTATTCGGACAGAGAAAAATACTTGTCTCACGCACTCCAATCATGGCCTGGTAATTTGTGCGCCTTAAGTGCTAAGGGGTTGTTTGCAATCGACGACAGTGAGGACGAGGAGCGCATTAGGACAACGAATGAGTTTATAAAGAATAGAAACTTTGATGGTGCCTACTCTGCCGTTTCTTCTTATCAGGAGTGCCTCTTGAAGCGGTTGCCTGAACTAGCGGAAAGCCGGCCCGCCTTGTTATTTGACATAGCCGATATTCTTGGCCGATGGCTGTGGCAGGACGGCGCGCCAGATATGACAGATGTATTTACCCGACTTGCGGCCGCCGCACCTACTACGGTCAACCTGCAAAAAGCGCTGGGAGACGCCTTTCTTGCAAAAGGAGACTGGCAGTCAGCACAAAAAATATATCAAAAAGCAGCCCAGACTGTGGAGCAGCTCGATGACAAGCGCATTCTTATAGAGCTAGCTGAATTGTTGCCTCGCCTCGCTCCGCTCTTGCCAGACAAAGTCAGTTATATCGCAGCCGCTACACCAGGCAGCCTTGATGGTTTCTGGGGCACCTACGGACATCTGTACAAGACCGAACCCCATAACCCCGCGACTGCAGAAGCACTGCAGCTTTTGCAGTCACAACTGCGGACTATGTTTCCACCGACTAAACAGCGGATACCGTTGAAGCCCGGCTGGGACTTGGGGGGCTGGTATGTCGATTCCCGTCAACTCGAATTGAGCCGCAGAGTCAGCTTGTGGTTACTGCTCAAACCGGTTCTAGACTCGATGTCCAAGCCAGGCCCAGATTGGATTGAACTTGATGGGTATTGGGTGGCACGTGTAGATGGGATGAATGTAATACCTGACGCCGGCTTTGAGATTCATTCAGGTTCCGGTACCTGGCTACCCTGGCCATACACGCCGCTTGCAGGAATTATGAGCAATACAACTGTTTCTGCCGATGTACGCAATGACACCCCGACCCAGACTGTTGAGATCGCTTCGCTCTCCCCAGAACAGGGGGGCGCAATCATATCTTCGCCTCAACCGGTTCAACCTGACCATCTGTACATGTTCGTGCCATGGCTAAGAGCGGAACAATCGGCTGCACCCGGATATGGTGCAGTAGCAGCCTGTCGCTGGCTGAATGCCGACGGGGTTGAAGTTGGCGAACGCCGATTCCTGTCCGGTTATTCTCATATGTACTGGTCCGATCATATTCATTTGCATTATGTACCGTCGAACGCACACTGGTGCCAGCTTATATTGATGAGCAACGATCCAGCCAATCGTATCTGGTATGATAATCTGTTGTTAATAGATATTAGCTCGGTTCTTGAAACCGAATGAGGATTCATGACGAACTGGACTTTGTGGACCACAAATCGGGTTTGCTGCAGGTCAGTTTCTAGCATGTGGATATAGTCTGACCATGGAAATTATCAACTCTTCTATTATTAATCTCGACGGTTGGTTGAACAAGAACGGGTGGGCGGGTTATGATCCATACGACATCAAGGGTGAACCTTTCTTTCTTCACGTACAGCGTCTTGCTTCGACTGGATCTATTCCATTTAAGGTTGTGCGTGAGCTTGTATTCGCCTTAGAAGCATCTTATCCTTTGATCGCCCGCCGCATGTTCGGCGTTAAAGAAGAGATCAATCCCAAAGCGATGGGTCTGTTCGCACGTGCCTATCTGAATCTGTTTCAAGCTACCGGTCAAGAAGTGTATAAAGACAAAGCCCTATATTGTCTGATGTGGTTGGAGCAGAACCCGTCACAGGGATACAGCGGTCTTTGTTGGGGATATCCGTTCGATTGGCAAAGTCAGGTCCTTATCCCGGCTGGCACTCCGTCGGCAGTGGTTAGCAGCGTGGTTGGCGATGGATTTTGGACGGCCTATCAAGTGCTAGGTGATCGCCATTATCTAGCTATTTGCGAAAGCATATGTAAGTTCTTTCTTTGTGATTTGAATATGGATCGTTTGCCTGGTGGACACCTTTGCTTCAGTTACACGCCGGTGGATAATTTTCATGTTCATAATGCCAACCTGTTTGTTGCTGAGTTCCTTTGTCGGATAGGGAAAGAAACCGGCAAACAAGAATTGGTGGAGATAGGTTCGCATGCCGCTGGCTATGCTCTCAGCGAACAGAATCCGGATGGCTCGCTATATTACTGGGGGCGCATACAGAACAGCTATAGCCCTAACACGATCGACCATTACCACAGTGGCTTTGAGATTCGAGCACTTTTTGGTTTGTGGAAACAGACTGGTGAGGCGAAGTACCGACAGTCTGTCGAGAAGTACTATTCTTTTTACAGGAATAATCTGATCACACAACGAGATGGGCTAATTGCCCCCAAGATGACACCCAGAAAGTTCTATCCGGTAAATATTCATGCCTGCGCCGAAGCGATTCTGTGCAATGCAACCTTGGCAGAGGAGTTCTTAGAAGCGCGCAAGATACTTCCGGATCTTTGCGAGTGGGTGATCTCAAAGATGCAGACCGAAGCAGGATGGTTTATTTACATGATCCGACGAGCCAAGTCAGGTGAGAATCGTGCCGAGGTCCCATACATGCGCTGGGGGCAGGCGTGGATGTTACTAGCGCTCTCGCAGGTCTTGTTGAGAATCGGATTAGTTACGAAGGAGTAGATTATTGTGAGTGACGACAATATGGAGCGGTACTATGCTGCGAATACCGCACACTACGATACTGGATTGATGCGAATAGGCTGCACAGAGAAACAAGCACTGGCCTATGCTGCATACTTTCGAAAGTTTCGCAGTGTTTATTACCAAAAGATCGAGCAGGCTTCCCAATTGCTCGATAGATCGTCTGAAGGGCCGATCCGCATCCTGGACGTTGGCTGCGGACTTGGTGAGGATATTCATGCATTAGATCAGATGCTGAGTCAAGCTGAATTCGTCGGTGTTGAAATTTCCTCTACAGCAGTTGAGATTTGTGAGAGAAGCAAATCGGACAATATGAAGTTCTTCTGTGGAGAGCTATCGAATCTGCCCGAACCTCCTCAAAGTTTCGATTTAATTATCAATTTTTGCGTACTGGAACATGTGAGTTCCCCTATTGATATTCTTCAACATTGTGAACATTTCTTGAAAAAGCAGGGGGTTATTATCTCTGTCGTGCCAAATCATCTCTACTCGTGGAGTTGGCATTTGCCCCAGTATTTGGTTATGAAGCTCCTAGGCAAAGATGTCCTGACGCACTCGGTACGAACACGAATAATGCAAATGGCTTTCCAACAGCTTGATTTACATGTCCTACATTATGACGTATTTGGCTTTCGCCCTCCACAACCATTCTTTTGCCAGATACCCGAGAGACTGCTTGCTGGAACTCTCAAAAACATGGAGGCAATTGGGGAGGCTTTATCTCACACGTTTTTTAGGCCATATTTGTACTTGGAATTATTCGTCTGCTCAAAGCGCTCAATGAGTGATATGAAGACTTTGCGACGAGAAGTATTTGTAGATAGCAATGATATATCTGCCGCTTGGGGCTTACTAGCAGTGCCCTATTTCGTATATTGGTGGATAATGACAATTCTATCAGCAGCTAAGAGGGCGTTCAGGGGAATCAGTAAAGGCCATGGTTGAGGGACTTGAAACCAAGTTAGATTTCGAGAGAATGTTTACACGTGAAGAGCTTGATACCATTGGAGATCGATGGCTAATAAAATGGCGCGGCTCACAGACTCTTCGCTATGGCATTTATCTTGATCTCGTAAGGAATGTACTTGTCACTGAAAGTACAGCTAGGTTCTTAGATATCGGTTGCGCACAGAGTAATCTTCTGATCCTATTGAACCAGGAGTATCGCTTTATTCAGTATTATGGGACCGATATCTCAGAAAATGTTATCTCCTGGAACCAGAAGCAGTATCCTTTTGTTCGGTACGAGCAGTGTGCTTTACCTGAGGTTGGGTTCCCATCAAACCGATTTGATTTCATTAGCGCCTTGGAGGTGGTCTATTACTTGGGCGAACAGCAGCGATTACAGTCGTTGCAGAATATGAGTGCCGCACTCAAGCCTGGTGGCTACATGTTGATTTCCGGCGGGTTGGATGGTGGTAGGAGTTATTTCGCTGAAGACTGGATCGTACAGACTGTAGCCGGAATCCTATCGATCGAGAGAGTTGAGTACAACTACGCCCGTTGCTATTCCTGGCTTGAGCGTTGGTTTCTCAGAGCACATCGTGTCTTCAATACCGCATGCCAACTGATTGACCTTCCCGAATCGGAGTTTCAGAAGCGCTTGGCAATGAGAGAAGGGTGGCGTAAGCGCATCGCTCCAATCCTTCGATTGTCTACCCTCAGACCCGTGGTCAGAACTGTAACCCAACTGTCTTTACGCCTGCTGCGAGCCGTGCTTGGTTGGGTGTGGTTGCCGCGCATTTGTTCGAAGATGACCAGATGGCTGATGGGAAACAACGGGAAAAGCCATATCATTATTTTGGCGCGTAAGGAGCAGTTAACAAAGTTACTGTCTGAAGAGGGTATAGAATGACTGTTTATCTGGTAATATCAGTCGACCTTGAAACTCCCCAAACTCCGCTCCGACAGGGCCTGCTGCGAGCAGAGTGTCTTGATCCTGTGATCGGCGAGACAACATATGGGTACTCGTATATTCTGCGCGTGCTTGATCGGTTTCAAGTCCCTGGGGTATTCTTTGTCAATGTTTATGAAGCAGCGCTCTGGGGTGACAAACGTCTTCAACAGATATGCAAAGATATTTATGAAACGGGCAGCGAGATTGGTTTACATACACATCCCGAGTGGCGTTATGATCCAACTCGAATTCACATGTGGCAATACTCTCGGGAAGAACAAATTCAAATTATCACCGATGGATTGAAATTGATCCAGCAATGGTTGCCAGGATATCAAGTGATAAGCCATCGTGCTGGTGCTTATGGGATCAATGAGGATACCATTGAATCTCTACGACTAGTTAATATTCCCGTTGACAGTTCTATGTTCTATGGGCATCCTAACTGCAAAGCAATTTGGCGCAAGAACCAGATGGCTGCAAGTCAGGGTATTCTTGAGATTCCCGTTACCGGGTACGAACGTCATAGACACGTGACTTTCGGAGGCATAACCGTGCATTCACAGCAGACATTCAGTAAGACTGATGTAAATTGGGCTTCTCTCGATGAATTGCTGTTCTTTCTTGAGGAAGCCAAGCGAAATGACATTCGGGTTTTTAATCTATTCATGCATAGTTATTCATTCGTTCGCTTTAACTCGGATTCCACCCACCTTGAGCCGAACCACCCTGAAATGGAGAAATTTGAACAATTCCTTGCTTTGGCCTTGTCTGATCCAGAAATAAGAGTGGTGACCATGCGGGATCTGTATGAATTATGCCGACAGGATACGAATAGCCTACTAGGCGGGGCCGATTACGTGCCGGTTTATCGGCAAAAGACGAGGTTGAGAGATCAGGCCAGGCAGGTGCTACGCAGGCGATGGGAGAGCTTGTGGTAAACACATTATTCAGGCGTAGTATTAAAGACATTGCGATCTATTTCCCAGGGAAACTTCTGCCAGCGCTCACAGCGTTTATCACCATCCCTATCTATGCCCGTATTTTTCAGCCAGAAGATTATGGAGTGCTGGCTATCATTGGCGTGCTTACCAGTGCAGGTGCAATCGCAATTGGAAACTGGTTGACCACTAGTGTTATGCGCTTCCTTCCCCAATATAGGCGGGAGGAAAAACTAGGCCAATTCTATTCAACACTGCTCTGTGCATTCATCTTATCTTTGTTGGTTCTTGGTGTACTGATCATTCCGCTCGGACTCATTGTCAAAGGCACGGTCAGTCCAGAGGTATATGGGCTACTGCCATTAGCGATTCTATTGATTATCGTCAACACATTGTTGAGTATTCTGCAGACAGTTCTTCGAGCCGATCAGAGAGCTAAACTGTTTGTGGGCTTTGAACTCTACAACGTGTATGGAGCGCTGATTCTTGGATTGACTTTTGCCATCGCACTAGGCTTCGGTGTCAAAGGGATCCTTTTGGGATCGCTCATTGTGACGACAACTGCTGGTCTGGGAATTGGATGGTGGCTCTTAAGGCACGGCGCTTCGATCAAAATTTCGACTATCTCGGGTCTTACCCTTCGCGAATTTGCTACCTATGGCTTACCCGGCGGTGTCGCCACTATCGGTACATGGATATTGTCACTTTCTGATCGATATATCATTGAGTATTTTCAAGGGTCTGTCCAAGTCGGTCTGTACTCAATGGGTTATAGCCTTGCAGACAAGAGCATCAATCTGGTTGTGTCGTCTTTGATGTTGGCTATTGGTCCAATCCTGATCAATGCCTGGGAAAGTGAACACAGGGAAGCGACGCCACAACTGCTTAGTCAGATTACGCGCTTGACTCTGCTGTTGGTTGTTCCAATGGTGGTTGGCATTTCAGTGTTAGCCAAGCCCCTTTTTCAAGTTCTTACAACTGAGGCATATCTGCCAGGAGCATCGGTATTGCCATGGGTTGGGTTCGGAGCACTTCTTTACGCCCTTAGTTTACAGGCATATACCGGATTAGTTGTAGCAAAGAAAATGATGGCGATGGCTCGAAATTATCTGCTAGCAGGGCTGATCAATGTGTTGATCAACATCATCCTGGTGCCAAAGTTCGGATTTATGGCGGCAGCCGTCAGTACGGCTGTGGCTTATGGAGTACTGTTAGCGCTAAATGTATTCTCGGCAACGAAATACCTGCCGTGGCTATTCCCTTGGCGAACATTGCGGAATGTACTGTTGGCTTCGGGAACGATGGCGCTAACGCTTGGTCAGATGAGAGTTTACGTTGAATTAAATCTGCTTACCTTGTTGCTTGCTGTGGCAGTTGGAATGAGTATTTATCTGCTCATGTTGGTCATCACACGTGAGTTCGTCAAAAAAGAAGTGAGGGAGTTACAGAGCATGTTCTCTTCTCTGGGGATTGTGCAATAAACCGAATTATTCCAAAACAACAGGATTAATGAACAATGAGAATCGGGATGGTTCTAGCGACTCGTTTCCCTCCGGATATTCGTGTCGAAAAGGAAGTTAGCGCGTTGCAGACTGAACACCAGCTATTTATGTTGTGTCCTCGACGTAATTCGCAGGCGTCGCAAGAAGTATGGCAAGATATTCATGTGCAGCGTGTCTTCTCTACCCCAATGCGGTGGTGGACGAATTGGCAACTCATGGCGACATGTTCAAGTGGTGGGTGGAAACGGGCCATATATACCTATGTAAAAGAAAATCAGATTGACGTGCTGCATGTGCATGACTTGCCTCTGCTTGGGGAAGCCATCGACGTTGGTTACCAACTCAATATTCCTGTGATTGCCGACCTGCATGAGAATTACCCTCAGCTGCTTGCAGAGGTACAAAACAGCCGACGTAGCGGTGCCCTCTCTGCTGCTCAGATTGTGCAGCGCTATTCTGTGTCTGTTGATAGGTGGAGACGCTATGAGGCCCAGATCGTGCCGCAGGCAACGTCTGTCATTGTAGTCATTGAAGAGGCACGCGAGCGACTCCTTCAACTTGGCATTGCACCAGAGCGCATTCATCTTGTGGCCAATTATACCCATCTTACCGACATTGTTGATTCACATGAAACCCAGCCGGAATCAGCCTCCGGTGAATTATTCAACGTGGTCTACGCAGGAGGATTTGCGGCGACACGTGATCTGCACACAGTAGTGGATGCGGTTGCGCTGATAGAACACACGAAGATGCCGGGGTTGCGAGTGTTGCTGATGGGCGGGAGTGGCACAGAATTGGAAGCGCTCAACAATCATGTGGCGCAACGACATGCGCAAGATCGAGTGGTCGTACTTGACTGGCGGCCGATGAAAGAGGTCTGGGAGCAGATCGAATCCAGCCAGGTGTGTCTGGTGCCGCACGTCAAATCGCCGCACACTGATACAACGATTCCCCATAAGCTGTTCCAATACATGGCTCGTCAACGCCCTGTCATTGTTTCCAATTGTGACCCACTGGAGCGGATTGTCAGGGAGACACATTGTGGCTTGGTTTATCCCTCTGGAGATGCGCCAGCACTTGCAAAGTGTCTGGAACAGTTGTATTTTGACCCGGAATTACGCTTACGTATGGGCGAAGCTGGCCGTCTGGCCGTACAGCAGAAGTATAATTGGGAAAAGACAGCGTACACTTTGTTACAACTCTATCGCCAATTGGCTATGGTCCACAACTAAAAGTATAGTAGATTGATATGCTGCAAGCAAACTTGCTGTTTCTGTGCGGTTATATATTGATATTGTGCATCGTATTCACTTTGTTACGCCTTGCAAAACTTTCTCTGTTGAGGCCAAGTATCCCGATGCTCTTTGTCGTGAGTTATTTGGTCTTTAGCTATATCGGGTTTCCTTACTTAGTTTTCGGCTGGAATCGCAATGCGATCTGGCTCGGCGCGACTGACAGGGGTGTAATTATAGCGACCTGGGCTTATGGTGGTATCACATTGATCCTGGTGTGCCTAGGATTTGTCTATGCAAGGTGGGTTCTAAATTTGCGCCCAGATGGTCTACAACTGCCGAAAACCGATGTAGTTGTGAGAATCTCGATGGTTCGCATTGTCGCACTTTTATTGGTCTGCCTGATTGCCCTCTGGATATACATTCGGTCTATTCCCGCTGTGGCTCTGTTTGGATTATTACAAAATGGGGGTGACAATGTTCGCATGGCGCGAAGTGATGCAACCAATGCACTTTCCCATGCATGGCGTTATCAGTTTTTTCCCAATCAAGTTGCACCATTTCTGAGTTATGTTTTGTTGGCAGCCTATGTATATAAGCCTCAGCGTCGTTATCTGATCGGCTTCGTGATAGCGGCTGCTATCGCTGTATTTGCATCTATCATGAATCTAACCAGAGGCAATCTGCCATTCTACGCTGCCAGTCTGGTGTTTCTCTATTTCCTTATACGGCGCAAGAAAATCCCACTACGTACAGGATTCTTATACACAATTATCGCTGGAGGATTTGTAATAGGCTTGATTGTTGCAATTTCTGGTACGGATATGTCATCGGCGCTCTATGCACTCCTGGAGCGAACTTTCTCTGGCTACCCGCTTGCTTCTTACTATTATCTAATCGCTTTTCCAAATGTTCATGGATTTTTGTGGGGACAGTCCTTTCCGAATCCTGGGGGACTACTCCCATTTGAGCATTTTCGTCTGACCGTGTTTGTCTCGGAATTCATCTTCGGACAGCTAGTTGGCATCGTTGGCTCCGCTCCTGGCCCTTTTTGGACTGAGATGTACGCGAATTTTGGATTGATCGGTGTATTGCTGGCACCATTTCCGGTTGGCATCTTCCTGTGGCTCCTTCATGTCTGGACCACCACCTGGCCGGCTTCACCGGTGTATGACGGGTTGATTACCTATCTAGCCTTCTACATCCAACCTCTTTCAACATCTACGCTCAGCAGATTCTTTTTTGTACCTGAGATTTTCTTGATACTGTTAGTTGCGTTTTTGATATCCACCAGACGGCAACGCATGCAACCAATCAGCCAGATGTCATCTCAGCCAGATATCCAGGTACCAGGATAGGAGCAGAATGCGTATCTGTCATCTCACCTCTGTACATCCGGCTTTCGACACGCGGATTTTTCATAAAGAATGCTGTTCTTTGGTGCGTCATGGTTACGAAGTCTCTCTGATTGCCCCGCATGACCGGGATGAAAACGCCAATGGGGTGCATATTTTAGGTGTTCCTGGATCCAGGGGTAGGTTAAAACGCATGGTGGTGACAGCAGCCCAGGTCTATCAACGTGCAAGGCAGGTAGACGCCGACCTCTATCACTTCCATGACCCGGAGTTGATACCTTTTGGCCTGCTGCTGTGCGCACAAGGGAAGAAAGTGATCTACGATGCTCACGAAGATGCACCGCGCGCGCTGCTTTCACCGGGGCGCGATTATCTGCCGATTCAGATCAGAAAACCCATGAGTTGGCTGTTGGAAAGGCTCGAAGGGAATGCGGGGAAGCGGTTTTCGGCGCTGGTCGCCGCAACTCCTGCCATTGCAGGACGCCTACAACCGTTTCAACCCCATACCTACAATGTTAATAATTATCCTATCTTGGATGAACTGGTTGCTCCCCAAAAGACTCGCTGGAATGAGCGTTCGTGTTCAGTCGCATATGTAGGCGGAATCGCAGAGGTGCGCGGTATCCAACAGATGGTTGACGCAGTAGGATATTTGGCTGACGATCTCGGTGTGCGCCTGCAACTGGCTGGTCAATTTTCGCCGTTAGCGCTACGACCCAAGATCGTAGAGTTGCGAGGCTGGAAGCAAGTCGATGAGCTTGGATTTCAGGATCGTGCTCAGGTAGCGTTGCTCTTGGGAACAGTTCAGGCGGGCCTTGTCCTCTTTCATCCAGGGCCGAACCATATGGAGGCGCAGCCCAACAAACTGTTCGAATATATGAGCGCCGGCATTCCCGTGCTCGCATCGAATTTCCCGCTCTGGCGTGATCTGATTGAACGTTATCAGTGTGGTTTGTTGGTCGATCCACTCAATCCAAAAGAGATTGCATCGGCCATCGAATACATCATTACACATCCTCTGGAAGCTGAGGCAATGGGACAACGAGGCAGGCAAGCAATCCAAACAGAGTACAATTGGGAACTCGAGTCGCAAAAACTACTTTCTCTTTATTCCGATATTCTATTGTGAATTCAAAACGATGTCTGTTGCGATTCGCATTGTGTCGTTGGCATTTTTGTGGCTCATAGAAATGAATAACTCACAGGGGAACTCTTGATGCATTGGCAGCAAAAAGCACTAGTTATGCGGATATGCGCAGGTATGCCCTTCGGAGATGGACTGTATAAGGCAGGCCAGAAACTATTTGGGCGTCTCAGTGCCGCCCCAATGTCACGCCTGCCGGCGCACGCCATGATGGTACGCTGGTTGCTTGAACAGGGGTTTTCGATAGAGAATAAAACATTCTTTGAAGTCGGAACCGGACACGTGCCTCTGGTTCCCATTGGTTTCTTCTTATGCGGTGCAGAACAGATTATTACTCTAGACTTGCACCGACGCATTGACCATTACTTGATTCGAGATAGCCTGCGTTGGTTGGTTCTTCATAGGGCCGATGTACAGAGACTTTACTCAAGTGTGGTTTCAGATGACCGTTTTAGTGAGCGATTCGATGTTCTGACGGAGTGGTGCAACAGCCCATCGCAGTTTCTGAAGAAAGCCAATATAGAATACATGGCACCTGCAGACGCTGCGCATACTGGCCTGCCCTCCCAAAGTATAGACTTTCATTTCTCTGTAACGGTGCTGGAGCACATACCACCGGATGTACTCGCAAATATCTTTGCCGAAGCAAAAAGAATCTTGAAACCAACTGGGACGGCAGTGCATTTCGTAGATCCCAGCGATCACTTTCAACATCAAGATCAATCAATCACGCGCATCAATTTCCTGAAATTCTCCGACCTAGAATGGAATCGGATTGCGGGAAATGAGTTTGCTTATTGTAATCGTTTGCGAGCGAGCGATTACGTGAGACTGTTTCAAGGGTTAGGATTTACAATCAAAAAAATCGAAACATTAACGGACCAAGAATCGTTGTACAGCCTGCAAAACGGTTTTCCGATAGACTCGCAGTTTCATGCCTACACTAACGCTGAACTTAGCGTCACCACGCTTAGGGTAATTCTTCACTTAGGGGAGACTTGATTGAGAATCTGGATAATTCAAGACGGTGAACCCCTGCCAGGTATTGACCCTGGCACGCGAGATTGGCGATGCAGTATTCTGTCCAAGGAGTTGCTCGCACGTGGGCACCAGGTGCTCTGGTGGGCATCTACGTTTGATCATGCTCAGAAGAAATTCCGACGAAATAAACCGTGTACCATTGAGACCGAAACAGGTATGAAGTTTCGACTTCTGCACGGGCCAGGCTACAATAGCAACAAGAATCCAAGACGTTTTCTACATCAACGCGCAATTGGCAGAGCATTTGCGCATGAGGCAGTGAACTTTCCTGTGCCAGATATCATTTTCTGCGGTTTGCCATTGCCCGAACTGGCCGAACAAGCAATTATTTATGGACATAAGTACGACGTGCCAGCTATCATTGATGTAAGGGATCAGTGGCCCGATATCTATCTGACAATGGTGCCAAGCAGTTTGCAACGGTTTGCAAGATTATTACTATCGACCGAGTTTAGGCGCATGGAACGTGTTTTCCAGTCAGCGTCAGCGATTGTGTCTATCTCAGAAACGTATCTAAATTGGGCTCTGAAATATGCTGGTCGTGCAAGATGTAGTATGGATCGTGTATTCGCTCTGGGTCATAATGCCCCCAATTGTATCCGTCACTCATTCCAACCCCGGCCAAAGCGCCTTCTTATTGTACACAATGTTCAATTTATCGTGGGATCAGCTACTTTTAACTCTCTCCTGAAGGTATTACATTCTTTGGATTCCAGTTGGGAGGTGCTAGTGCGTCCACATCCTTTAAATCGGCAAACTTGGTCAGGGTTTCTTGAGGCAATCAACACGGATATATATCTTGTCAATTTGGGTATTCTAGCCCAGGAGGAGACTCAAGAGCATGCATCCTTAGAGGCTGCGCTAGAAAAGTCGAGAGTGGTAGTCGGTTCCTCCAGCATGACAGTGATTGAGGCGTGGATAGCAGGATGTAAATGCATATATCTTGGAGGAACAGTCATTCGTAGTACACTTTTGGATCGATTCTCCGATTCTCAGAATGTAATATATGTGGATACTAATACTGAAACCAGGATGATAAACGGCTTTATTAATGAGCCAGCGGTGTTGGATCCAGTAGAAGATGAATTTGTTGAGTATATATCCAACATGCATTTGAACCAGCAAGTAAATCACTAGCGGTAGATGTGGTCCAGTGCTAGCTAAATTAAGAAATCCTTTAGCCTTGATACTTGAGTCAATTGCAACCACAAAACATCTGTTGGTACAAAAAAAGCGAAGGAATAGGATGGATATTTGGCTGATCAAAATTGGAGAGTCACTGCCAATTGAAGAAGCCTCTCGGTTGTTTCGGGTTGGGACGTTGGCATCACTTCTTGCTAGCAGAGGGCATACCGTGACATGGTGGACCAGTACGTATGATCACTTCCAAAAAAAGCAATACAGGCTCTCGAACACCATCATTCCTATAGCCAAGAATTATAATCTCCATATGCTTTATGTTGCTGGATATCAAAAGAATGCAAGTTTTCGGCGACTATTACATGATTACCAGTTTGCAAGGCAGTTTTCTGCTCATTCACGCACTGCAAAACAGCCTGATCTAATCTTTGTAAGTTATCCTACTCCAGACTTGGCCAAGATTGCGGTCGATTATGCATCGTACCACTCGATTCCAATAATTGTGGACATTCGTGATCTATGGCCTGATGCACTACTCGATCTACTCCCTCCAATTATCCAACCAATGACAAGATTGGCATCAATCATTTTCGACTGGTACAACCACCGCATTTTTGAAAGAGCTACGGGTATAGTTGCTATTTCTTCCATATATCTTGAATGGGGCTTGAGGTATGCACGTCGCCGACGTCGATCTGGTGATGCTGTCTTCTATATGGGCTATCCCAAGAAAGACATCCCTTCATCGCTCAAACAGGATGCACAGGAAAAGTGGGGTGAATGGAATCTGGATTCAAGCAAGCTGATCTGTTGTTTTTTTGGTAACATTGGACGTCATTTTGACTTTCACTCTATTATTAATGCGGCAAAGAAATTGGTTTACGTCGAGGACGATCGGTTTGTGTTTGTCATATGTGGTAAAGGAAGCCACCTTTCGTACTATCAACAGCTTGCGATAGATTTCCCAAATATCATATTCCCTGGGTGGGTTGACTACCCTCAAATTGTGACTTTAATGGAAATATCGGCGATTGGACTGGCCCCGTACGCGACCAATGCAAAAATGTCCTTGCCAAACAAACCCTTTGAGTATTTCTCTGGAGGGCTACCTGTACTCTCAAGTCTTCGTGGGGAGTTGGAGTTGATATTGGCAGAAAATGACTGTGGACTGACCTATGAAAGTAACGCTAGTGCTTTTCTGAAGGCCCTGTACAGCCTTGCAGACAACCCCGAACGCAGAAAACGAATGGGTAAAAACGCGTTACATCTGTTTGAACACAGGTTTTCCGCAAAAGTTGTTTATTCTGACATGATTAAGTTCATTGAGACATTTGTTTAAAGAGGAGAAGCTAGGTGACTATAGAATCTGATGAGTCACGAAAGATTGCCGAGCGAGAGTTTCACAACCAACGGGAACAGATTCGGAAGGCTGAGCCGGAGAATCATGATACTTATTACACAAATCGTCGTTTTTATCGAACGACTGGGAAAAGCCGAAATTACATCGACGCATGGTTTCAGAAACATTGCCCGAAAGCCAATACGTTGGACTATTGTTGTGGTACCGGAGAAAATGCAATAAAGATGGCTCAATTCGGTGCTCAGGTTGACGGTGTTGATATTTCGGATGTTAGCATCGAGACTGCACATGCACGTGCTCTTGCTCTGGGTCTATCCGATCAGATAAGCTTTACTACGATGGATGCCGAGAACCTTGTTTTCCCTGATAACTCGTTTGACGTTGTTTTATGCAGTGGTGTACTTCACCATCTTGACCTTGATAATGCCTATCAAGAACTTGCTAGAGTAGTAAAACCAAATGGCAAGATTCTGTGTGTTGAAGCTCTTTCGGACAACCCTTTGATTCATTTGTACAGAAAACGGACCCCACATCTTCGTACTGTTTGGGAAGTGGATCATATTCTGACGTCTGCTGATATTCACAAGGCCAAGAAATACTTCCGCAATGTCGAGGTGAGATATTTCCATCTCGCGTCGATTGCAGCGATACCCTTTATTAACACACCTATCTTCAAGCCAGCTATGACGGTCCTGAACGCCCTGGATGAGGTGTTGATGAGAGTACCGGGTGTACAACAGATGGCCTGGCAAGCAGTATTTGTCTTGTCCGAACCAAATTGAGAAAGTTTAATGATCAGAATATGGTCTCTTTTGCTGTCGGATGATATGACACTACTTGGCGCAGGGATCTTGTTACAAGTTCAATCTCTAGACATGTCATTGAGGCATTTTGAAAAGCCATGGAATATATAGCGCTACCAGATATCGAGTTGAAGATTTCGCGCATCGGGTTTGGTGCTGAACCGCTCGGAGGAACAGACTGGGGCTATCTTGATGAGGGACAGGCTATATTGGCTGTGTCTAGAGCATGCGATTTAGGTATTAACCTTTTCGATACAGCGGATGTCTACGGTTTAGGACACTCGGAAACTCTTCTTTCTAAAGGTTTGGGTAGTCACCGACACGAAGCCATCATTATCACTAAGTTTGGTGTTGGTTGGCGGCAACCTGAGGTTGGTCGTGCCGAAACCTATTTGGATAGCAGCCCAACCAGGGTTGTCGAGGCGCTAGAAGCCAGTTTGTACCGTTTACGAATCGACTGTGTTCCGATTTATTTGGTACATTGGCCGGATCCCCATACACCCATTGATGCCACCCTGCAGGCTCTTCTCGAATGCCAGAAAGCAGGAAAAGTCAGATACTTTGGGGTGTCTAACTTTTCTCTCGATCAAGTAAGTATAGCATTGAAAACTTCTGCTCTGGCAGTTCTGCAGACTGAGTACAGCCTCGTGAATCGTACAGCCGAGAAGGATTTACTTCCCTTCTGCCAGCGTCAGAGCATCGGTGTTCTTGTGTATGGATCTCTAGCACAGGGCCTTTTGACCGGTAAATATGGGACAGAGTCAAAATTCTCAACTGATGATCGTAGGCATCGATTACCAAGTTTTCAAGGCGAGAATCTGCGACGTAACCTTGAAATTGCAGAGCGAGTCAAGGTTGTTTCTTCAAAGGTGAACAAATCATCGGCACAGGTTGCATTGCGATGGGTGCTTGATCAGCCTAGTGTGTCAGGTGCAATTGTGGGCATTAAGACAGTTGAACAGGTAGAGAATAATTCTGGTGCGATTGGTTGGCGTCTCTCGCCTGAAGATCGAACTTATTTGGAACGCGGAGATATTCATGACGTATAGGGAAATTATGCAGCCAGGAACCGAAAGTAGTCTTGGTCTTCTTGCATATCCACAATTGCTCCATGGACCAGTTGAAATTAATGGAGAAGATACAAACCAGCTACTGCAATCTCTGAAAATGATGATGGTCATTCGAAAAGCGGAGGAAAAAATTGGCGACATGGTAGTTGCAGGAACAGTTGTTGGGCCTGCTCATCTTGGTATCGGTCAAGAGGCTATTGCTGTTGGCATGGCAACTCATCTGCGGTCTGGTGACAGCGTCTTTGGCACTCATCGCTCTCACTCCCATTTTTTGGCTCTTGGAAATGACGTTTTTCAACTTTTTTCTGAAGTGATTGGGCGGGTGACTGGTTGCTCGCTGGGGATGGGAGGCTCCCAGCATCTATACGGGAATGCAAAAGGCTTGATGTTCTCGGTACCTATCGTCGCGGCAACGATACCGATAGCTGTTGGAGCAGGACTAGCTGCTCAGATGGAAGGAAATGGAAGTGTATCAGTAAGCCATTTTGGCGATGGTGCCGTGGAGGAAGGAGCCGCTCAAGAATCATTCAATCTTGCTTCGATTATGAATCTTCCGGTGGTCTTTGTTTGCGAGAATAACTTTTTTGCGAGTCATATGCATATTGATTTGCGTCAACCTACGGATTCAACATCGCGTTTTGCGAAAGCTCATCATATTCCTTGCTATGTTATTGATGGAAACAACATTGTGGCAATGTCGGAAGCAGCAGGTAAGGCCGTTGACCGAGCACGATCAGGTAAGGGGCCTTCTTACATTGAAGCTGTTACATATCGATGGCGCGGTCATGTTGGTCCCAGAGAGGATTTGGAT
>Ga0335396_10003482_pt1 | contig 18092 bp, 17 predicted proteins | sample FRY02_FD_205743 | JGI IMG/M metagenome (GOLD analysis project Ga0335396, IMG submission 205743) | Freshwater microbial communities from Lake Fryxell liftoff mats and glacier meltwater in Antarctica - FRY-02 (spades assembly) (version 2) | ecosystem: Environmental > Aquatic > Freshwater > Ice >... | reverse complement strand
TAGGTAAACAAAGGAATGGACCTATAAATACGGTAAGAGTTGCCTTTGTTAAGGATTTTGCTCGATTTGAGAACTTAGCATATAGTTACGAAAATCCACCACAATCCAAAAAATATGAAGGTGCTGAAGAAAATCAATTTTAATTCTTCTGTGATGGGAGTGAAGGGAGAAAGATAGAACGGCAGAAATTTATTTAGAAAATTTTTTAAATAATCATCTTAAATAAATAACTAACTAAGTTCTTAGGATACAGAAACGAAGCGATTTTTTAACAAATGCCACAAGTTGTAAGCCTAAAAGTACATAATAGGTGAATGCATTTTAAAATTAACAATGTTTTTGAAGCATATCCTTATATTTTAGTAATTCAGTTTCTACTTTTGTTACAATTTCTGTTATTTTATCCCATTGAGCATCCAATAAATTTATAATGTTATTTTCATCTAATTCAGTAATATTTCCTATTTTAAATTCCCAACTGTGTGTGAAGTGAACAAGCCATTTTTTCCCATTGGGGGTACTATATCCTTGTACGTTCCTCATGGCATCACAAAATATATTTTGAATATCTGTATTACTTGGGGAAATTACAGTCTTGAAAACCGCACGGTTTTTATTCCACAAAAAGTCAATCTCAAATAAGAAGCACTCTTTTAAAGGCCAACCTTGTCCCTTTAGTGGAATTATTTGGTCTAGTTGTTGAGTTAAAAACCTTACATATCCTTTATTTTTTGAGCAAACTTTCCAATTTGAATTTCTAATCTTATTTTCGAAGATTGGATACAAAGCAGTTGCAATATCTGATTTGTTTTCAATAACGAAATCAAATAATTCCCTGTGATTCTTATAGATTTTGTTGGCAAGTTCGTTTAAATTATCGTTCTTCATAAGTTCTCTTTTTAAGGTTGTCAAGTAGTCTGAAATGTATTGATAAACACCAATATTTAAAGATTTACCGTGTATTTTCAAAATCTTGTCAGCATGGTCAATAATTTTTTCGTATGAGTAAAGAGAGTACAACGTTCTTTCAGTTATAGCTTTCGGTTGCAAACCAGTTGGTGTCAAATAGACATAAACCTTTTTATGATTTTGAAATGCATTATCAATAATTGTTCGATATTTTAATAGTTGATTTGTATGGTCTTGGCTATCAAATTTATTTTCAATACATATTACAAGCGTGTCAAAGATGATAAGTAAGTCAATGTTTCTCCACTCTCTTCTAAGTTCAACATTATTAAAATTCAATTCTTCAATTTCAAATTCGTCTAATTCAGATGCAATTTCTGATGTTGCTAATTCCCGCAAAAATTTTGTCAAAAATAGTTTACTAAGACCATGAGTTCCATTTGGGTCTAAAAGCCACGATAAAAAATTTGAATGTCTTATTTCAGTTCTTGAAATATTTAGTATTTGAAAAATATTAGGAATCTTTAATTCTAACTCAATTTTGTCAAAGTCAAGGTCGTTTAAAAGTGTTCTATATTTTTCTCTAATTTCAAATTCTTGCATATTGTTATATCTTTTTCATATTTTTTGATTAAACACTCTATCAACACGCCAACTCAATTTTATTACCATTATTCCGTCAGATAAAATAAAAGTAAGGTATCTTTAATACGCAAATATACTTTTAAAAAATTAAATTTCCAAAAAAAAATAGGAAAATATGTCTATTAAAGCTTATGGCAATTATGCCCCAGAAAAAGATTTAGAACTATTAAAAATAGAACGCAGAAATGTAACACCTACAGATGTTGAAATTGATATTTTATTCTGTGGAATTTGCCACTCTGATATACATACTGTTAAAAATGAATGGGGCGGAGCAACATATCCAGTAGTCCCAGGTCACGAAATAGTTGGTAAAGTAACTAAAATCGGAGACAAAGTAAGTAAATTTAAAGTTGGAGATATAGTAGGGGTCGGTTGTTTGGTAGACTCTTGCCAACATTGCGAAAATTGCAAAAATGATTTTGAACAATTTTGTGAGAATGACAAAACTTTTACCTATAATTCGGTTGATAAACATACAAATGGTATGACATACGGTGGTTATTCTGAAAATGTAGTAGTTGATGAGAAATTTGTATTGAATGTACCTTCAAATTTAGATTTAGCTGGCACTGCTCCCTTGCTTTGTGCTGGTATAACTACCTATTCTCCATTAAAACGCTGGGGTGCTGGACCAGGTAAAAAAGTGGGAGTTGTAGGAATTGGTGGATTAGGACACATGGCTATCAAAATTGCAAAAGCAATGGGTGCTTATGTTGTAGTATTTACATCTACTGCAGCGAAAACACAAGATGCAGTGAGATTAGGTGCTGATGAAGTTGTATTATCATCAAACGAGGAACAAATGACAAATGCAATGAGCACACTTAATTTAATTATTGATACTGTTTCTGCTCAACACGAAATTAATACTTATTTGCAATTATTAAAAGTTGATGGCACATTAGTTTTGGTTGGAGCTCCATCAGAACCTTTACCTGTTTCTGCTTTCAGTTTGATTGGAGGTCGCAGAAATTTTGCTGGTTCTTTGATCGGTGGTATTGCTGAAACGCAAGAAATGTTAGATTTCTGTGGCAAACACAATATAGTTTCTGATATTGAATTAATCGGTGTCAATGATATTAACAATGCTTATGAAAGAATATTAAAAAGTGATGTCAGATATAGATTTGTAATTGATATTGCAAGTCTTAAAATTAATAAGAATTAAAATTTATAAGATTTTTTGAATTAGATTTTCAAAGAAATATTGATTTAACATAAAAATAGGTAGTAAATGATTTACTACCTATTTTTTTGATATTTAAAATTCTATAAAATTGTAATCTTAAAAGTTGTTAAATTAAATTTATTAACTAAAGATTTGACTAACAAGAGAATACGAAACTTATTTTTTCTCTTCAGTTGGTTTTATAGGTGCGATAGGAGCAGTAGCAGGTGTAGAAGTTGTACCTGCAGGAATTTTCATTCCTTCGGTTGCAGCTTTTTGCATAACAGTAGTTTCGTTGTTAATCAAAAATTTGTTTGCTACAACTGATAATAAAAATAAAGATAATGCAATACCAATTGTAATTTTACTTAATAAATTCAAAGTTTTTTTAGAACCTATCGCATTACTAAATTGATTAGTAATCCCAGACATACTTGTAAGCATATCGCCTTTACCAGGTTGTAATAAAACTGCAATTATCAGCACAACCGCAAGTATTATCATAAATACTGAAATTAATATTAAACCCATTTTTTACCTTATATTATTCTAATTTTTATTGTTATTTTACTAATTTATTTGTTTTTGATTTAATCAATATGCAATTTAATAATAATTATAATTAAAATCAAATTAAATTTGTGAAATATTATTTTTATTAAACATTTTCAAAACATTTTATATTCATCAAAAAATATTGTAAGTTTGAATATTAATAATAATAAATCAAAAATTAATTAAAAGTCAATCTTATCACAATTAAACAAATAAAATTATGAGCTTAAAAATAATAAAATTAGACAACAAAAAAGATGTCAAAACATTTGTTGATGCACAATATTTGTTTTATAAAAATGACCCAAATTTTGTTCCCCCACTAAAAATGGACAGAATGAAATTATTGAATATTGACAAAAACCCATTTTTTAAACATAGTGAAATACAATTGTTTTTAGCTGAGAATAATGGAGTTGTAGTCGGTAGGATTGCTGGCATAACAAATAAAAATCATAATGATACTCACAATGACAAACTTGGTTTTTTTGGCTTTTTCGAATGTGAAGATAATGTAAAAACAGCCAAAGCGTTATTTGTAGAGGCAGAAAAATGGGTGAAATCAAAGGGAATGAATGCCATCAGGGGTCCTGTTAATCCATCAATGAATGATGAGGTAGGTTTACTCGTTGACGGGTTTGATTCGCCGCCAGTAGTATTGATGACTTATAATCCAAGTTATTATATTAATTTGATTGAAAAGTCTGGATACTCAAAAGAGAAAGATTTACTTGCCTACCACTTGGTAAATAAAGAGTACATTTCCGATAAAATGAAAAGATTAAATGATTTGATTAGAGATAAATTCAAAATTACAATCAGAAATGTGAATTTTAAAGATAAAGCTCAATTCAAAAAAGATGTTGCTGCACTTAAATTTGTTTATAATTCAGCTTGGCAACCAAATTGGGGATTTGTTAAAATGACTGATGAGGAATTTGACTTTTTGGCAAATGATTTAAAACAAATTGCAGACCCAGTTTATACAATGATTGCAGAAGTGGACGGCAAAGTAGCTGGTTTTGCCTTAGGTTTACCGGATATTAACCAAGCACTAATTTATAATAAAGGTGGTGGAATTATTGGTGGGATTTGGAATTTACTTACTAAAAAGAGTAAAATTAATATGCTAAGGATAATTGTTTTGGGAGTATTGCCCGAATACCAAAAAACTGGTGTGGATTCGGTTTTATATTGGGAAATGGGTACTCGTGGTGTTCCAAAAGGAATTACTCAAGGCGAGGCATCTTGGATATTAGAAGACAATGAAATGATGAAAAAAGGACTAACAACTACGATGAAAGGAAAAGTCTACAAAACTTATAGATTATATGAAAAGGGTTTGTAGAAAATTTATTAATAAATTATAGGAATTATGTTCAAAAAATTAATAAAGATTATGAAAATCAATAGTTTTGAGTCAATTTATTCTAATTGTATTTACACAAAGAGCAAGGTTTTCACTTTGCTCTTTGTAGTATTTTATTTAAATATAAGTATATCTTACTCTAAAAGCCCTTATCAACTAACCACATCTAAAGAGTTGATAATATACGGGATAGGGATATCAAATGGTATTGCAGCATCTATTCCTGATGGCGAATTAAAAGAACTAACAGAAGATGAAATTAATTCACTAAACAAAAATAATATAAATGTATTTGATAGATTCGCAGCAGATAATTACTCCACTGATATTGCAAAAGTAAGTGATATTTTAGTCTATACTTCTCTTATATACCCAGCATTTTATTTTATTGATGATAAAATGAGAGAAGACTTTACTACAATTTCTGTGATGTACACTCAAACATTATTATTCTCTGCATTGGTGCCATCTTGGGGTAAGGGATTAACAGGGAGAATTAGACCATTTGTTTATAATCCAAATGCTCCGATAGATGAAAAGTTTTCATCAGAAAGTAGACGCTCATTTTTTTCAGGACATACCACAGTTGCATTTTCTACAATGGTATTTTTATCCAAAGTTTATAGTGATTATTATCCAGATTCTAAATATGTTCCATACATTTGGGGTAGTTCTTTAATATTAGCAACTGCAGTTGGTATCTCCAGAATTGAGGCAGGAGCACACTATCCAACAGATGTAATAGTGGGAGCAGTCGTAGGTAGTGCAATTGGCTACATTATCCCAGAAATTCATAGAATTGATAATGAAAATATGTCATTATCAATTATGCCAAATTCTGTAAGTTTAGTAGTTAAATTTTAATAATTAAAGGGGTAATAATAATATTATTTCTTTCTACTCTTGTGGATTTTTTCCTCTACATTTAAAATATCACTCCATTCACCATAACCATATTCATTATAACCTCTGACTTTAAAAATCATTGAGTCATCACTTGAAATGAATTTACAACTGTTTTCGTTTCCTCTAAAAATTTCTATCCACTCACTACCATTTTTTTCTACTTTCTTTGATAATTGAAAATATTCAATATTATCTTGATTATCCCACTGAAAAAGTTGATTATTTTTACTAATATCTAAACCAAAAACTTTATTTATAGATTTTCCAGGTATAAAATTTTTGAGAGGAGTGAAACCAATATCAAAAAGTCTTGGGTCTTTCTTACCCCAAAAAGCAACTATCCATTTGTATAAAGTACGAATTTTAATATTATCATTTTCAAATCTATTATTCAATTCATTAGTCAATACAACTGCATCTTTTCTCTCATCTTGAGCTTTTTCTAAATTATATTTAGCTTCAATTGTTAAATTCTTCAAGTTTTCAATCATCAAACTTGGCAAAGGTTCTTCTATTCCTTCTCTTACTAAATTCTCGTAAGTGTTAATAAAATGAAAAGCTTTTTTAATTCTTTCATCTCTTCTAAATGGAATGGCACCTTCTAATCCAAACTTTTTTATCATATTTGGGTCATTATCAAAACTTGCAATTAATAGTTCTTTCAATATTACATATCTTTCGTAAAGGGCAGAATCTGACTTAATACTAATTTGAGAATATTCATTTTTTTCATTCAAATCATTATTTTTAATTTTTAAAAGTAATTCATAGTCATTCCAAGAGTTAAGTGCCCACTCAAGACTTTCTTGACTTAAAGATAATTCAGAAGCATAGTTTTCTATTTTATCAGAAAGCATTTTCAGTCTCGTTAGTCTTTCATAACGAGTATCCATAGAAAAACTATTGTTATTAATTATGTAACTATATCTGTATGCGTTTAAATCCATAAAATATTTTTACTTTGATTATTTGTAATTTGTAAAATTAAATTTCGATTTTGATAATTTTTATTCGTAATTTAATAAATAATTTAATAAATAACAAGATTAACTTGTGAAATAACAAAATTAACTTACAAAATAATAAAATATTTAATAATCATTAAACTGATAAATTAGGAGTAACAAAGATTACTTCTTCTTTATTTACTCTAACGGCTCCTGATTTAGCACCTTTTGGTTTTACAACATTTTTTTTGAATGTATATAATACAGGAACATACTTTGAATTCCTACCTTTTGAATAATATGCGCAAATTTCTGCTGCTTGTTCAATTATTTCTTTTGGTGGGAATGTTTTATTATTGTTTTTTATTATACAATGACTACCACCCAAATCCTTAGAGTGGAGCCAAATATCATTTGGTTTTGCAAATTTTGTTGTTAATTCATCATTGTTATCTGAATCCTTGCCGACAAATAAAACAAATCCATTTTTTAGTTCAAATTTCTTGAACTTTAATCCTAACATTTGACTGGGATTTAATCTTTTGTTAAGCTGATTATTATCAATTTTTAAATCTTTTAAATTTATCAAATCATAATTAATAATATCTTCCTCAAATACTTTTAACTCTTTATTATTATTGATAGTTGATAATCTTAGTTGTAAAACTTTTATTAACTCAATTTTTTTCTCAAGTACTGGAATATCTAGTACTTTTCTTTCGTATTCTTTTTTAGTTTTATTCGATTTTTTGTAATACTTTTGAGCATTATCAATTAAATTGATTTTTCCATCTAACTCAATTTCAACCTCTTCGTTCTCATAATTCATAATTTTTATAGAGTTTCCAGATTTTATTTTATTATTTGGTAAACTAATCAATAAATCTGCAAAATATTTATATTTATTAGCTAAGTTGTTGAGGTCAATACCATTCCAGAAATTATCTATCAACTTTTGATTTTTATGTAATATTCTTTCTAGGGGTTTTTCATATAATGCAATTTTCTCTTTAATATCTATATATTTAATAAACTTATAGAAACCATTTGATATAATTAAATTCAAATTTTCTGAAGTATAAACTTCTTTTAAATTATATTTTTTAATAATAACATTATTATCAGCAACCAATAAATTTGGCAAAGCAATATAACTATCTTCTTTTTCGAATAACGTCCAAAGAGTACAATTCTCTAATTTTTCCAAATATTCTAAATAATAGTTATAAAAAGTATTAAAGATATTATTATCAAGTATATTAGCAACAGATTTATCAACAGGTTCGGTGATTACATTACCTAATTCTATATAATTTACATCAAAAATGTTTGTAAAGCAATCAAAGATAACTTCATTATAAAAAAGATACTTAAGTCTTTTATTCTGAAACTCAGATTTAAAACATAATTTGTCAATTACTTCTCTTTTTGTATAAGCAAGTCTATTAGTTATTAAGATTTTATTGTCTAAATCAGTTAAATTCAGCAGTGATTTAAAGTTATCATTTAATTGATATCTTCCGAGAAAGGACTTTAATATCTCATAATTATGGCTCACAAGCAAAACATCTGACTTCCCGTAACCAAACAAAATAATCACTAATTTATAACTTATGAATTCCAAAACTATAACTCTATCATTATTTAATTGAAAAACATTTTGCAATATATCTGTATTTAACTCTTTGAAAAACATAGTATGTAAAGTCTGTGAGTTGTTATTATCTCGCATAAATAATGCTGTTTCATTTCTTGCTATTTTAAATTCAATTTGATTAACTTCCAAATCATCTGTAAATACAAATAGCAAAGAATTTGTATCTACTTGATTGCAAGATACAAATTCCATTCCCTCTAACTTCTTAAAATCATTTGCTAAATGATATACAATTAATGAATTTATTAACATAAAAAATTATAGATTAAACTTTATTACAACTCTTCTATCTAACTTTTTACCCTCTTCGGTATTTGGATTAGAGTAAGGAATACTATTAGAATATGTCAGGTATTTTATATTTTTTTGTGGGATTCCATTATCAGTCAAGTATTCAATTACACTTTTTACACGTAATTCAGACCTAACAGAATTTTCCATTTTTGTGCCAGTATCATCTGAATGTCCTTCCAAATTAATCACATATCTTGATTTGAAATCATCATCTTTTTCGTCTACATAGGATATAATCAAATCTAAATATTCTTGGATTTTGGGAGTAATTAAATAGTCATCTGGCTTTTCATACCAAAAAATTTGTTGCTCACCAGGGATAATTTTTACTAAACCATCGTTTGAATTTTTGCTACTCGAGCAAGAACTTAATATCAAAACTGAAAATATGATTAATAGAAAATTCATTTTATGTTGTAATTTCATAATAAACTCATTTTGTAATTGGAATTAAAAAGATGTTATAATTATTAAATAAATTAACTTTTATAAAAAAAAAGACTATCTACATTAATTAACGAGATAGTCTTAAAAAAATTAAATCTAATTATCAATAAAAGTTCAACAAGATATTAACAAAAGATTAAATGATAAAAATATTAAAGAAAGATTATTTCTTTTGACTTTCCATAATTGTCATTGCAGTTGCAATCAAACCAGAAACATCAGATAAGTTTGCAGGTATGATAACAGAATTATTAGTTTTTGCTAATTTACCAAATTCAGTGATGTATTGTTCTGCAACGCGAAGTTTAACGGCTTCCATACCACCTTGGTCACTAATAGCATTAGCAATTTCTCTAATACCTTTGGCTGTTGCGAAGGCAATACTTTCTATTTCTTCTGCTTTACCACTTGCCTCATTAATTCTTTTCATTTTTTCACCTTCTGAAAAGGCAATCATCTCTTGTCTTATACCATCAGCTCTATTGATTTTTGCTTGCTTTTCACCTTCTGACTCAGCAATAACAGCTCTTTTTTCTCTTTCTGCTCTCATTTGTTTCTCCATTGCATCTTTTATGCTTTGTGGAGGAATAATGTTTTTGACTTCGTATCTGGTTACTTTTACGCCCCAAGGCTCAGAAGCCTTATCTACTGCGTCAATAATAGAAGTATTTATTGCTTCTCTTTCTTCAAATGATTTATCTAATTCAAGTTTACCAATTACTGATCTCATTGTTGTTTGAGCTAATTGAGTTGCAGCAAATTGAAAATTATTAATACCATAAGATGCTTTCATTGGGTCATTTACTTGAATATATAAAATCCCATCGACTTCAACAGCTATATTATCTCTTGTTATACAAATTTGAGATGGTACATCTAAGGCTTGTTCTTTTAATGAGTGCTTATAAGCTACTTCATCAACGAAAGGAACCAAAGTATGAAAACCTGCTTCTAATGTTTTAGAATACTTACCCAACCTCTGAACAATAAATGCAGCTCTTTGAGGTACAATTTTGATAGACTTCATCAGTACTATCACAATAAACAATATCAAACCTATTAATACATATTCCACGATACACCTTTATAATTTATTAAATAAAACAATTTATTTTATTGAAATTAAAAAACTAAAATTAATTTAAATTAAATTCTCTTTACTGTTAAAGTTAAATTGTCTTTTGAAATAATCTCAACAATTTCGCCTTCATTAATATCTTCATCTGCAGTTGCATTCCAATTTGTTCCGTGTAATTCAACTTTACCTTTAAAATTCGGTGAAATAAAACTGATTACTTTCACTTTTTTAATTAAAATGTAGAATTAAGTATAGCTAAAATATCATCTCCAAACTTTGCAATTTTGGCATTACCAAAACCTTTAATATTGTAAAACTGACTAATATCATTAGGCATATATTTTGTAACAGCAATTAGGTCATTATTTGATAAAATAAAATAGGGTGGCAAATTTGATTCATTTGACTTATCTTGCCTCCATATTTTTAAATTATTTAATATTTTTATTTCCAATTTATTTAAAGGATTAGTCTTTAAATCTTCACTTGTATACTCAAATTTTTCTAAAGACGAATCTTCGTTTGAATCTTTTCCCATATTCCTTTTGGGTTTAACTGAATTTAGATTCGTTTCGTCAAAATAAACTAAAATTGTCCAGTACTTTTCGACGTCTTCAATAAATGAAGTGCCAGTTTTTGAAATTTTATGTGTTTCTAAAAAATCATTAATAATATTTTCATCTTTTTCTAAAAATTCTGGATTTAATCTGATTTTAAAAACTTTGATTTGCATACTAATTTTTCTTATTAAATTCTTTTTACTGTTAAAGTTAAATTGTCTTTTGAAATAATCTCAACAATTTCGCCTTCATTAATATCTTCATCTGCAGTTGCATTCCAATTTGTTCCGTGTAATTCAACTTTACCTTTAAAATTCGGTGAAATAAAACTGATTACTTTCACTTTTTCTCCCTTAACACTATCTAATTGATCATCATAACTTCTGTTGTCAATTACTTTTCCAAAAAAGTATTCGTTAAAAGTTGTTCTCAAATAGTACAAAGTTAACAATGAAGAAATGATAAAGATTAATAACTGAAAATTCGCATTAATATCAACGAATAAAGTTAATAATGCTACAATCCAGGCTCCTACTCCGAAAAAAAACAATATGAAACCAGGAACGGCAATCTCTAATATCAAAATTATTAGACCCATCACAAACCAAGTTATTGGAACGCTATTCATTATAAAATTTATGTCCATTGTTTCCTCTTTAATTTAATACCAAGCAAAATTAAAAAAATTATAATTAAATTACATTTATTAATTTATATATTTTTGTTGATTAATTTGTGATATTTGAAATATTTGTACTATTGATACATTAAATTAACAAAAAAAAATTATAAATCACAACTTATTACGTTAATTTTAATAATAAGTTACTCAATATTAAAAATAGAAAAATTTGTTACATATTAGAAATAAAAACAAAATAATACTCAATTGTCTTTTTATAATTTGTTTTATTAACAGTATCGCGTTACTTATAGCAAATGAAACAGATACAACATTAATTAGAATAAATAAAATTCAAATTGATTCGACCAAGATACAAGAGATGAATGATTATGCTTGGAAACTAAAATCAGCGGAACCTTACAAAAGTACTGTAATAGCAGAAAAAAATTTACTTTATTCACAAAAAATAAATTACTTATTTGGTCAAGCAATATCTTTTAATACACTTGGAGCAATTAATTTACTTCAAGCTAATTATCAAATTGCATTAGAAAATTATCAAAGTTCTATTAAAATAAATAAATTAATTAAAAATTTAGATGGAATAAGTAGAAATTATAATAACATTGCCATAATCTTCAATAAACAAAAGAATTACGACAAATCCTTAGAATATCATCTGAAAGCTTTGGATATAAATCTCAAACTTAAAATTGATGAGTTAATAGCCAATTCTTATAATAACTTAGGTAATATCTTTTCTAATAAATTGGATTATACAAAATCATTAGAATATCATTATAAGTCATTAGAAATTAACCAAAAAATAAAAGATTTAGATGGAATAGGGCGGAATTATGGGAATATAGGTTTGGTCTATAAAGATTTAATGAATTACTCTAAAGCTATAGAAATCATAAAAAAAGCCGTTAATATATGTGAAAATTTAGAAGATGACCTTAATCTTACAATCAATTATATAAATTTAGGTGAATTATATAACTTAACTAATAATTATCAATTAGCATTAAATTATCTCAAACAAGCTGAAGAAAAAAGTAAAAAAATGGGTGCCAAACATTTAATTATGGATAGCTACAAAAATTTATTTGAATTATACGAAAAGTCCAAAAATTATAAGATGGCATTTGAGTTTCAAAAAAAATATTCTGTTATATCAGATAGTGTATTTAGTGAAGAAAAAGCCTTAGAATTGGGCAAAGTAGAAGGTAAATATGAATTAGAACTACAATTAGAACGTAAAAAACAAACTGAAAAAGAATTACTACAAAAGGAAAATGAAGAAATTCAACGAAGATCTAATCTTCAATATTCAGCTATATTTATATTTATATTCTTAACTTTCTTATCTGTGTTTGTTTTAGGAAAGTTAGTTACCTCTGATAGAACAATTGAAGCAATGATATTTTTATCTTTTCTAATATTATTTGAATTTTTATTAGTATTAATTGACCCAGTTATAGATATATATTCCAATGGTTTACCATTATTTAATTTAAGTGTGAATATAGGTTTGGCTTTATTAATTTTTCCACTTCATCATTTCTTTGAAACTAAATTGAAAGAAATCGTAAGTAGAAATATTAAAAATAAATTAGATAAAAATACATGAAAACAAAATAAATTAGATAAAAAAAATTAATTTACTTCAAAATTTAAACCATCATAAGCTAAATGTACGTTTGGTGGTAATTCACTTTCTAATTTATCATAATTAATTTGATGTGCTAAGTGCGTTAGGTAAGCTTTTTTGGGTTTGAGTTTGTTTATCACTTCAAGTGCTTCTTCAACATTAAAATGAGTAGGGTGTTTTTCAAATCTTAATGCACTGATAATTAATACTTCTAAATTATACAGTTTATCTAATGATTCTTCAGAAATATAATTTAGGTCAGTTATATAAGCAAAATTTCCAATTCTATATCCCAAAACTGGTAAATTCCCGTGAATTATTTCTATTGGTTCAATTTCCAAATTATTAATTTGAAATTTATCTACATCAATTATTTTTACAATTGATTCTGGCACCCCACCACCTGTTTGTTCTATTTTTTCGAATGCATAATAAAATGTTTTTTTGAGACTTTGGTATGTTCTTTCATTTAAATAGATTGGAATTGCTCCACTTCGATAATTGTATGCTCGGATATCATCAAATCCACCAATATGGTCAAAGTGTGCGTGAGTGAATATTATTGCATCAATTTTCTTGATTTTATTAGTTAACATCTGTTGTCTAAAATCAGGAGAAATATCAACAATAATATTTTGTTTATCAGTTTGAATTATAATCGAGCATCTCGTCCTGTTATTTTTAGGATTATCCGATGTACAAGTTTCACATTCGCAAGTAAGAGTCGGCACACCCGAAGAAGTGCCACAACCAAGTACTGTTATAAACATTTTATTTTATCAAATTTATATATTGACTTACATGAATTATTACTAACGAATAAGAAGTAATATTAATAACACATTCTATAATATCATTAGCAATTAACCAATAGTCATTTATAATCAATATTCTGTTTCAATACATTCCAAAGCTTCTTTTATATTATCAAAGAAATCAAAAAGCCCACTGATTTGAGATATTTCCATTATTTTATATACATTCTCTTGAACACCAACTAACATCATTGGTATTTGATTATCATTTAACTGTCTGTAAGCTAATAAAATAGCTCCCAATCCAGAACTGTCAATAATTTCTACTTCAGACAAATCTAATATCATACCTCTCAAATCTGGTTGGCACAAAATCAACATTTCGGCTTTCAAATCTGCTGACACTTCACTATTAACATTTTTATTTTTTAGACTAAAAATAGTAATATTATCTTGGCTTTCTATACTATATCTCATTTTTTTATTTAATTTTATATAATTATCAATAACACTTTCTCAAAAATACAAATTAATGTTAAAAAGAGGAAATAAAAATCGAATTTTAATTATAAGATTATCATCCATCGGTGATATTATTTTGACTACTGGTGTCATTAATTACATTAAAGACTTATACCCTGAGTCAGAATTATATTATTTGACTGTAGATAATTTTGCAAGTTTGATTGAAAATAATAATAAAATTACGAGAGTGATTAATTATAATAAAAAATTAAATTTTACTCAACAGCAAAATTTTAGAAATAATCTGTTATCAGAATTACAAATTGACAAATTTGATTTGATAGTTGATTTACATAATAATTTTAGGACCAAAAGATTTAGAAATGGTATTTATAAAAACTTAATACAAATTAAAAAAAATAGATTGAGAAAAATACTTTTAGTTAATTTTAAATCTCTTTTTAACTTAATTTATAAAAGTGAAAATAATCAAAGCACAAAATATCATACCTTTGATAATTACATTAAGCCGATTATTAAATTTGCTGGACAGTCAGATAATGAAAATGAAATAATTCAAAAATATAAATTCACAGAAATCGATAATAATTTATCGGAGAATTTTGATTTAAATAAAAATTTATCATTTGTCAAAAATTCCATAATAATTGCACCAGGTGCCAAACACTTTACCAAAAGATTACCATTGCAAAAGTATGTAGATTTATCTATAAAATTATTAGAAAAGTATGAAAAGTTAAATATAATATTATTAGGTGGCAAAGAGGAAATTGAACTAGGGCAATCAATAATTGATAAAATTATCAATGTTAATCTAAGTAATCTAACCAATCCAACTAATCTAATTAATCTAAGTAATCTAACCAATCAAAAAAATGATTTATCAAGTAGAATTTTCAATTTTATTGGAGAATTAACGCTTTTGGAATCAATGTCATTGATTAGTGAATCCAAGGGTATATTGTGCAATGACTCGGGGATTATGCACTTGGCAAGTGCAACCAAAACACCAATTATCGCAACATTTGGTTCAACTACTCAAGAATTAGGTTTTACGCCGCTATCGGATAATTTTCTTATTATTGAAAAAGATGTTGAATGTCGTCCTTGTTCTCATATTGGACTTGATAAATGCCCTAAAGGACATTTCCGTTGTATGAATGAAATACAAATTGATGAAATTATTCTTAATATAATTTCAAAATTTAAGTTAGAAAATTTATAATTTTGTGTTTATTAATTTATAAACTAAGAAAAAATAATATATATAAAGTTGAAACTGAAGAAAGTATGAGTGAAAAGGTAAATAAATTGTTTTCTGAGGTCGCAGAGCATTATGATTTGATGAATAATCTTATTACTTTTGGAATGCACAGTGGCTGGAAAAAAAAGTTAGTGGAGTTGACAAATGTTAGCAAAGATAATTCTGCAATAGATATAGCAACAGGAACAGGGGACGTTGCAATATTACTGCAAGAAAAAGTTGGCAGCAACGGCAGAATTGTAGCTTTGGATTTTAACAAAGAGATGTTAGATAAATTAAAAGAAAAAGACACAGAACAAAAATACGGATTAGAAATTGAACTTGGCGATGCACTAAGCTTAAAGTACGATGACAATACATTTGATGCCTCGACTATTTCTTACGGCATCAGAAACGTCGATGACCCTTTAATTTGCTTAAAAGAAATGTCAAGAGTAGTAAAACCAAATGGCAAAGTAGTAATATTAGAAACTGGGCAGCCGATTGGTATATTATCGCCATTGATTAAAATTTACCAAAAAGGGATAATTCCGATATTAGGCAAAATTATTGCAAATCAATTCAAAAACTATTATTATTTGCCGGATACAGCGAGTAGATTTCCATCTGGTGATAATTTTACCAAATTAATGGAAAAGAGCGAAAGTTTCTCAAAAATCACAAAAATAAAATTGATGTTTGGAGTATCATATATTTATATTGGAATAGTAAAGTAGAAATACTTTTCTGTTATTAATATAATTCAAAGGCTACCATTTGGTAGCCTTTTGTTTTTGTATGTTATCTATTAACCAACAATCTCTGGCTGACGATACCAGTATTGGTTTGGATTTGGATTGTGTAAGTGCCGATGGGGATATTATTCACATCTATTTCTGTCTTGTTGGTGTAATTTGGGATAGTCATTATTTCATTACCCAGAATATCATAAATACTCATATCTGCCACTCCAACACCACCAATAACTTCACCCAAATCTACCGAAATTTTATCAGATGATGGGTTGGGGTAAATAAGGAAATTATGGATTGTAGCTACTTCTTTTACTATGGAAGTAGGATTAAAATCTGAGTAGTAATATTTTGTGGTGTCTCCTATTACCCAATCATTATTAGTAAAGTCCCAATAGTAATTAATTTGATGTATGAATTTATACTTGCTATAATCAAGTGGGTTAATAACGCTTAAAGTATTATAACTATAATCAAAGTTTGTTTCGTATTTCCTAATACCCTCCCAATCATTTAAAGTATTATCCCATCTATAATTGGCATCAAGAATTCGATTACCTTTGTCATCATAAGTATATTCGTATTTATAATCACCCAACCAATCATTTAAAGTATTATCCCATCTATAATTGGCATCAAGAATTCGATTACCTTTGTCATCAAAAGCAGATTCGGATTTCACCCTACCTACCCAATTATTTAAAGTATTATCCCATTCATACCTGGCATAAAGAATTCGATTACCATTTTCATCAAAAGCATATTCGGATTTATTATCACCCTCCCAATTGTTTAATGTATTATCCCATTTATAACTGGCAAAAAGAATTTGATTACCATTGTCATCAAAAGTAAATTCGGATTTAGAAGATTGCACCCAATTGTTTAATATTTTATCCCAAGAATAACTAGCATTAAGAATATGATTACCATTGTCATCATAAGTAGTTTCGGATTTAGAATTAACCGACCAATCTTTTAAGGTATTATCCCAATAATAATTGGTATCAAGAATTCGATTACCATTGTCATCAAAAGCATATTCGTATTTCCGATGACCCAACCAATCTTTTAAGGTATTATCCCACTCATAAGATACATCAAGAATTCGATTACCATTGTTATCATAATCATATTCGTATTTCACCCCACCCACCCAATCTCTTAAAGTATTATCCCAGTTATAAGATACATCAAGAATTCGATTACCATTGTCATCAAAAGCATATTCGTATTTCGAAGATTGCACCCAATCTTTTAAGGTATTATCCCAAGAATAACGGACATCAAGAATTCGATTACCACTGTCATCATAAGCATATTCGTGTTTCCAAACACGCGCCCAATTTTTTAACATCTTATCCCAGTCATAATAAATAGTAAGAATTTTATTACCATTGTCATCATAAGCATATTCGGATTTAGAATTACCCACCCAATTGTTTAATATTTTATCCCAAGAATAACTAGCATTAAGAATATGATTACCACTGTCATCATAAGTAGTTTCGGATTTAGAATTAACCGACCAATCTTTTAAGGTATTATCCCAAGAATAACTAGCATTAAGAATTTGATTACCATTGTCATCGAAAGCATATTCGTATTTCCAATTACCCACCCAATTATTTAATATTTTATCCCATGCATAACGTACATCAAGAATTTTATTACCATTGTCATCAAAAGCTTGTTCGTATTTCTGTAAAGCTAACCAATTGTTTAAATTATCATCCCATGCATAACGTACAAAAAGAATTTGATTACCTTTGTCATCATAAGCAAATTCTTGTTTACTTTGATTTGGAGTTACATTACTATCCAGCTTTATTTTTTTATCACTTGCTTTCAATTCTAAATTTGGAGCAAAAGCAGTAATTAATATTAATAAGTAAATTATTTTTTTCATAATCATTTTTCCAGTATTTATTAAATTTCGCCAATTCTCAAAAAACATTTTCTAAATTTGTCATTCCCCTATATATAAAAGACTGTTTTTAGGCGAAAATGTAACAGGATTTGCAAAAATAGTCTGTAAT
>Ga0335396_10003478_pt1 | contig 18106 bp, 16 predicted proteins | sample FRY02_FD_205743 | JGI IMG/M metagenome (GOLD analysis project Ga0335396, IMG submission 205743) | Freshwater microbial communities from Lake Fryxell liftoff mats and glacier meltwater in Antarctica - FRY-02 (spades assembly) (version 2) | ecosystem: Environmental > Aquatic > Freshwater > Ice >... | reverse complement strand
AGTAATCCCACTAGACCAATAGTGCCAAGCAGTGCGAAAATAACGTTGTTTGGCCCCACGTAGGCTTTATAGCTAGCAGGTGGCAGCCCACTACCCTGAAGATACAATTCTACCACCAGTAAAGTGGGGTGAAGCAATATTAGTGCCAGCACTGCTGCTGAGGTGATGGCAAAAGACCTTTCTGTATTAGCACCCTTAAACCAAATGTCTTTGATAAAGCCACCTACATAGTGAACCCAAATTAACGAAAAAGCCGCTAGCCCAAATACCGGGAATACTGTGAGAGCTGACAGACTATTTATGTTCCAGCCCAGCTGTGACCCCCATATGTAGATAGCTAGTGCAGTGACCACTAGGTACAGGCTCAGCAAGATTGTATCTAGGGTTTTACTGTGCACCGAGGCCTTAGTATCTGCATGGTCTTGGGTTTGAGGGCTTTTTTTCTGCATATGCTTAAATTATATACTCATTGTGATTTTGAAACAAATTAGCCAAAGTTATTATTTTTTGGGTGGCGTACTTTTATCTAGTTTTTTAAGTACTCTAAAAGGATTACGCTTGTCTAGCAGAGCCTCAAACTCACGCGAACTAAGCTTGCGAGAGCCCTGTATTTGCTTGCGGGCGCGCACTAGCTGTGGCGTGTGCCAAGCGGCTACTAGCTGAGCGCGGGCCGCCCGCCATGGGTGACCCCTAAGTGCAGTGATAGCGGTAATTCGCCAGTTGGCGTACAAAAACCGCGGGAACACCTTTACATTAAGTGGGTACGGCAGATCCTTCCAGAATATATAGATACTGTTTTTGATAGTCATCTCTTGGCCAAAACCCGGAATACGGTCTGCAGTGTGATTCATGCGGTGGTGCACTATAGCTTTGTGACTGAGCCAGATCTTTTTACCGCGCAGTTGAGCCCGCATACTTAGATCAACATCTTCATAGTAGGCAAAGAACATTTCATCAAAGTAGCCTATCTCATCAAAAAGACTAGTTTTGTATAGACTAGCTCCCCCGCTGGCTGAGAATATAGGCTCATCGGCTTTAGGTACCATCTTTACTGGCATACTTCGATGACGTGGAAAAGGAAGCCCGTATATACTGTAGTTATCTCCATCAGAGTCTATTAGTGTATCATTGGCGGTAAGTATTACTGAGGCGACGATGTCTGCAGATTGTTGTGTGGCAGTCTGTACAAGACTACTGAGACAGTCAATACCCGCCGTAGCATCGTTATTGAGTAACCACACATAGTCTGATTTGTTATTTTGTGCAGCTTTGATGCCTACATTTACCCCACCAGCAAAACCAAGATTCTTAGGCTGCTTGAGTAGTATTACATCAGGAAAATGCTTTTCAATATATTGTATTGAGCCATCTACACTACCGTTTTCTACTACAATTATCTGCGCTAGCTTATAGCTTTGCTTTTGGAGTGATTTTAAGCAATCACCAATCACGTCTTTGCCATTCCAGTTGGGTACTACCACACTGACGGTTATATTTTTCTGATTCAAAGTATTTGGTTTCATTGCTTTTATTATACCTTGGTTGTAGTTAAGCGAGCTAAGAAACTACCGCTTAATCTTTAAGAGTCTTTTTGCGAGCTTTTTTGAAACAATCTTCTGTGCCCTATACAGATTAGTTAAGTTTACCGAAACAGCATTTACCCCAACTCTCTTCTCTGGTGAGTTATTAGACCAATAATCAATCATATTCTCAATTGGCTTAACACATTCTTCCCAGTAGAACTTTTCTTGAAAAGAGTGCAAATTCTTTTTAGTCTCACTGTAATACTTCTTATCTGATGCAAGTTTGAGGATGGCCTCAACTATAGACTTTTTGTCTGTATACTTAACAACTTCCCCTAGCTGTTGTTCTTCAATAATTTCTGCAAACGAATCTCCTTGTGTAGCGATTATTGGTAGTTCTGCCCAAATATAATCTAGTATTCTGGTTCTAAATGAAAAACGTGTCTCTAGATGATCAAAATGCATTGATACACCAACATCTGCACTCTTTAAGAACTCTTGTCTCTGCTTATAAGGCACCCATCCCTCATTAAAGAACACTGAATCATCTAATACCCCAAGCTCTTTGGCTCTATCAACTGCTTTTTTTACCATAGGCATACGTGGAATATTTTTGTTAGGGTGATCTATACCCATGAATACTAGTTTGATTGGTAATTTATCTTGCACAGCAGCTACTGCTTCAATAAGAGTTAAAGGGTCAAACCAGTTCCATATGCCACCACCCCACAAAAGCACGAAGTCTGTTTCTTTGATACCAAATTTTTTATTCAGTATATTAGATTTTGCATTGCTTGGTGGTGTACTTGAAAGACCAAAGGGTACAACATCAATTAAGTTACGGAGTGAGTTATCTTGATCATACATTGCAGGTGTTATTTTATTCATGGCAGATAATACTCCAAACCATAAGTCTCTCTGTTTTTCACTGGCACATATTACGCTATCTGCAAAACAAAATGATGAGCTTTGCTCTAAAAGTAGAATCTTATTAAGGGCAACGCGCAGGCCATAATCTTCTTCACTATTAGACTCAAGAGCCTCAATGATTATGGGGTCGTAAGCATCTAGGATTATCCTTGTATTGTACTTTCTTGCCAGCTTAGCTACTTTTGGTCTTACAGTTTGAGATATTAAGAAGTCGGCAGACCTAACTTCTTCAGCAAAAGTCTTTGTTGAATATTCTTTAAGTATAAAACTCTTAGATTTTAAATTGGTTTTGTTTGGCGAGATTACAACAACTTCATGATTCTTAGAAAGTTGCGTAGCAAACTCCCAGCTACGTATAGCCGGGCCCGCCATCGATTCATTAATATAGTCTAAACAGTTAATAAGAATTTTTGCCATTACTTACCTAGTGTAATATAACCTTTAGACATAAAGCTAATAATATAATATGAATTACTCTTACCTTGCATTATTGAGCAACTATTTTTTAAAATATTACAAACAAACATCTTTACCTTTCAGCGCTAAAACAAGTTTTATTTAAGTGTTTATTATTTTTAGTATCAGCTTTAGCAAAACTATAGAGTCTGTGACTATATACCAGTGTGTTTATACAAAACTTTTTTATCAGTCTCAGTCTACTTTTTTTAACCATTCTTATTTGGCCTGTTTCTAAGAAGGGCTAATATGATACCAACAGGCAACCATAAGTATAAAATATACAAAGTCGAGTAGGTTTGGACCTGGATTGCCTGAGCAGCTAGGTAAGTCCAAATAGATAACACTATTAAGAAAGTAATCTTATCTTTAGCATTAATTAAAATCTTATTTGTCTTTAATATAATTGAAATAAAAAATAGTATTAGTAATGCCACGCCAACGGAACCTGTCTCTAAAAGTATCTCGATAGGCATATTATTTACGATGGTCCATCCATTGTCTGATACTAAGTTATCTTGAGCATACGGTCCAAACTGCCCCGGCCCAATACCTACTAAATATGATGATTTATTTTCATTTAGAATATTTATAGCTAGCGCTCGTGATTGTGACCTTTCATCTCCCTCTCCAATACTAGTATTTTTAACTTGATCTACAAATGCTGAACCACCCTTTTTACCCTTCGTAAAAGCGCTAGGGGTTTTATTAAAGTAGTTTATTATTATTAAGCTTACTAAAAATGAGCAGGCAATAATGCCAAGCAGCTTTAATGCCAAGATTGAGCTAGATTTTTTTGTTGCTATTAAATAAAATGAAATAAACAATGAAGCAAATAGCATTGCATAAATACCACCCCTCGATACAGACATAAAGATTGCGAAGCTAGCCAAGGCAATAATTAAAATTTGAATACTAATCTTGCATATTTTATCTTTCGTTAGAAACATAACTACTGCGATTGAGTATGGCAAAAGCAAAAATGCTGCCATATACAGTGGCTCTAGAGAAAATGCTTGAATTCTTGGGAAACCAAAAACTGCCCAGCTATACCTCTCCCTTAGTCCTGTTATACTGCCTGGCAAATTAAAAATATCTCCGAGGTATTGAAAAGCACCAAATAAGACCACGAAGACGGTGGCTGCAAATAATGAGATAGCTATATGCTTAAAGTATTCTTTTTTAAAGATAATAGATATCGAAAACGCCGTAAGAATTACAAAGATGGTAAATAGTACTACCGTTAATGCTCTACTTAAGTTTATCGATACTGGAATTATTAAAATTATCCATATCATAAAAGCTAGAAGTAGCTTGTCTTGAGAAGATAATATTAACCTCGTTTTTTTAACTAATAGCTGATAAAGTGCTCTAGATATAATTAGAAAAGAAAAAATTAAACTTAGCCTTACTGATACACCTAAAAGCTCAAATGAAGGAATCCTCTCAAACGGTAGGCTAAAAGACAGACAGACAAGTAAAAATCTGTCTATATCACTTTTTATGTATTTAACTATTTTATTAATTTTTGCCCCCTTCAACTATTTCATATAAGAAAGATTTTAACTCACTGGCACTTTTATTCCAAGAGAACAAATTTGCATTGTTTAGGGATTTTTGAATAATTTTTTTTCTATACTCCAAATTCTCTAACTTTTTTATAGCGTCAGTCAATTCAACTACAGAGCTAGGATTAAAATACAAGGCCGCATCACCACCTACTTCGCGAAGTATGTCTATATCACTGCACACTACAGGGCAACCGACAGACATAGCCTCGATTATTGGCAGACCAAATCCTTCCTCCAAAGAAGGGAGGGCCAGCGCGGTAGCTTTACTAAGATATTTACAGTATTGTTCATCAGATATTTTACCTACAAAGATTAGTTGCTTGTTATTGGCTGCGAGATTTTGAATTTTTTGCTTTTGCTCTTTACTGCACTTACCAGCCATCACCAAACTATAATCACTTAATTCATTTATCGCCTCGACGAGTATCCCCACGTTCTTATACTCCTCGTACCTACCGATATATATAATTTCTTTTTTAGTTTCAGCTTTATTAATTGCTAATTTTACAGGTGCAGGGTAAATAACGTCAACCTTTCTAGAGGTGAGCTTGGCTATTTTTCCTCTTATGGTTTTACTTATAGTTACTACGCCTTCGCAGTCTTTAAGCAGCTTTTCTAAAAAATAAGTGTTTGAATAAAATAACCTCCAGGCTAGCTTCGAATCAGTAGACTTTTTACTAAAAGGAATTAAATCATGTACTGTTCTAACTAGTTTAAAATTTCTACCTCTTCCGCCAAATATAAAATGGGGTGTAAAAACAATATCAAAATTATAGCTATTTAATCGCTTGGCTTGGCCTAGCTCTTTATGACTAGCTGGCTTATTTGAGATAATACTTTTAAGTTGAGCTAATCCAGTTAGCTGGCTATTACTTGAAGTTAACAAAGTTAGATCGATAGTCTTAAGTGCAAGTTCCTTAATTAGCTCCCTAGAATATCGAGTTATTCCGTCGGGTGAAGAGTTATTTATCCATCTGGCATCAAAAAGTATTTTCATAGTATGATAGATATATTATATCTTAATAAAGGCTGTAGGTAGAAAAAATATCAAAAATAATGACTTTTGTATTTATTTCTTTTAAATCCAATAGTTAATATTTGATGTTTACTCCAAAAAGCCCATAGAAATATTTTGTATTTGTAATATGCGAGTATAGATTTGACGGTAAGCTTTTATTTAACAGGCGCTAAACGGCTAAATCAATTAATTCTTTTAGCTTTTTGGCACTCTTTTCCCAACTAAACTTACTAGCTTGTTTAAGCCCCTTTTTGATCATTTCTTTTTGTAGTTCTGGTGAATTCAGAACTTTCTCAATACTTTTAGTAAGTTCTCTTATATCGTTAGCATTGACCATAATTCCCGCGTCACCCACTACCTCAGGTAAAGATGAGTTATTAGAAGTTATTACTGGTAAGCCGCATGCCATGGCTTCAAGGGGTGGCATTCCAAAACCTTCATAAAAGCTGGGGTATACGAATACTGTTGCTCCAGAATATATGGCAGGTAAGTCTTCATCGGCAACATACCCAGTTCTAATAATATTCAGATCTTTGAGCTCATTAAGCTTTTCTTCTATTTCTTCATCGAGCCAACCCTTGCCACCAGCAAGCACTAAGCTATGCTTTTCTCTTAAGGGCTTTGGCAATAGGCTATATGATTTTAAGATTCCAACTATATTTTTCCTGGGCTCTAAGGTGCCAGTATAGAGAATATAGTCCTTAATAATACCATATTTATTAATTACCTTTGATATTTCTGTTTTATTCTTAGGAAAGTATTCCTTATGATCAACCGCAGGGCTTATTATTTCAATTTTTGTAGGATCAACTTTGTAGGACTTAATTATTTCCGCTTTAGAGTTCTCAGAAATGGTGATAATAACATCCGCTTGCCTAACAGCTTTAGGGACCTGTTTAATCAGTAGCTCATTGTTCTTCTTGTCTGAATATTGGCCAAACAACACAAATGACATATCATAAACAATCACTATAGACTTAGCTTTTGTAATGAGTGGGCTACGAACAAAGTTGGTAAACAAAACTACATCGGGCTTTGTAAGCGAAATTAAATCAATCGGTGGTGGTGAGATTTTCCTAGACATAATATTAACTACTTTTGATGGTAAATAGCGTACTAAGCGGTAAGAAGCATTTGGTGGTAGCGTAGCGTAGGGCTTCACAAACTTCTTACCTATAAAAAGAAAGCCGAAAATCTGGTAATGGTTAATATTATCAATCTTAAATAACTCATCAAGCATATGGAACACATACTGCCCCACTCCAGAGCGGTTACGGAATATCGGTGTACCTTCTATAAGGACTTTTAGTTTTTTATTATTTTTCATATATTGGTATAAGTTTTTCTTTAACTAGTTTATCAAAATCAAAGTTAGCAACAGCAAACTTTTTTAATATTCTTGATTTATCTTGCCTTACTTTTGGGTTGGAAACAAAGATATTTAAGGCATCCTTGAGTGAATCAACATCTTTAATCAGTACAAGGATACCATTCTGATTATTTATAATCTCTGTGTTACCTCCTACTTTGGTTGCAATCACTGCTTTACCTGAAACTCCTGCTTCTATTAGAGACAGGCTAAATGCCTCATGATAACTCGCTTGCACAAAGATATCAAAAGCACCCAAATAAGCCCAGATGTCCTTTTTATAACCTAAAAATTTAACTTTACTTGCTACGCCGAGTTTCTTTGCCAAATCAACAAATTCTTCTTTATCTTCACCGTCACCAACGAGCCAAAGTTCACATTTATCAAAATCTGATATGCGCGAGAAGGCTTCTATTAGCTCAGCTATTCCTTTTGCCATAACTAAGCGATTGGTTGAGCCAATTATAATCTTATTTGGTTTTTTTACAGATTTGATGGTGGCTGGTAAAAAGACACCATTACGGATGGTGACTAGGTTTGGGAATTTATGATATTGCTTAAGTATCTCCTTTTTCTCAGAATCACTTACAGCAATTACTCCAGCGGTGTATTGAGCCAGTTGCACTATACTGTCGCGAAGCACTTTTTTGTTATGTGGCTGCATTATGTACTTTAAGTCTGCATGATCAGTCCAAACGACCTTTTTGCCAAGCATTTTGGCCGCCCTAGTGGCAAAAACAAAATCATCCCTGCCTTGGGCATGAACAATATCAATCTTACTAATAACGATAATCCAAAGATACCAAGCAGTGATTAATGGTCCTAGAACTTTATAGGCCCTGCCCCAGCCCTGTTTTTTATACCAAATTCCTTTTTTGAGGCTTATTTTTGCATGCCTACATCTTTCGAGCAGCTCCGGGACCTTAGTTACCACCACCGGTGCATAGCCATTTTTCCTGAGGGCTATAGCTAGGTTTAGTGTGTACATTTCTGCGCCTCCAAACTCCCAGGCGTTTCTTATTATTAGCACCTTTTGCTCTTTACTTTTCACGGTTTTCTCGGACTCTCGTATAGGATTTAAAATCATGGTACTAGTTTACCTTACTTATGATAAATCCTACAAGCTAGCTCTAAGCAATAATTTTATCTAATTTGTCCAAAATAGCCTTATCTTTTGTAATATCAAACTTCCGTGCGAACAACTCCTTCGATACCATGATTTTATTGATGTCTTTGGATTCGAGTATAGTCGGGTAATCCACCGGCCCACTCCAGTCAATTAGGCGAAGATTATTATTAGTTATCTCATGCTTGTATTTTGAGTTAAGTAGCAATGTCTGAAAAAATATCTCATCAGATATGTATGTTTTGCTGAAAAACCGCATGTAGTCTTTATGCTTGCTTAAATAATGATAAATGTATCTGGTGTGCTTTATGCTTAGTGTAAAGTAGCTTGACCCACCATAGAATTTAAAGTCTTTCTGCTTGGCAATATCTAGCTTAAGTAGCTTGCTATGTACCAAGTCACTAACCTTTCTTGGTACATTTACTCTTTTGCCTCTAATATTTATAATCAAGTCTTCCACTCTATCCATTCCGCCATTAGCCCACTTCTTTGAGGGCAGCGGGAAGTAATCTATATAAGATTTAGATTTGTTGCCTAAAAATTTTGTAATGTAATGATTAGATTTAATCGGATAATCCTGTCCAGTTAGTACTGTCAGGTAATCAAAGGCAGTGTTACTATCCACTAGATAGTTAATTGCCTTAACTGTAGCCCTTACATGGCCAAAGTCACCCCAATAGCAGTTATGTCGTTTTAGAAATACGACATTTGACAGACCAAATAACTCTCTTTTTATCTGTTGTGAATATGTTGCTGGAGATTTTTTATCAATATGGACTAAAAAGAATGCGCCAGGAGCAGTATTCAATACTTTTATTAATCGAACCACCTGCTCGGGCAATTTATAACAAGAAATTATGTATGCCAGTTTTATCTCTTTAGCCATGACTCTGGTATTACATCTTCTGTATTCTCACTAGGGTCATTCAGCCATTTTTTTGGGGCTACAACAACCTTGTCGGGATTCTGATTAAGCCAAGCCCCCCACCAGCTAAATGTACTGTTTGTAATAATATTATGCTTGCAGGCCACCATTAGCCTTAGGTCCTCTGAGCCTTTTGTATTATGGCTGACATAGGTGGTTGGGAATTTAAACTTCAGATTTGCCTTGCACCAATCTGGGTCGTCAGAAAAAACAAAGAGCTCTGGATTTTTGATTTTATTATTAACTATTTTAACCGCAGAGTTATAGTAATCCAAGCCAGTCAGCCCGTGCCATTTGCTAGCATACTTATTTGATATATAATCTCCCCGCCGGACATGGACTGAAACTGATTCTGAGCCTTGTATTTGCTTCCGTATCTGCTCACTTTTTACACTTGGCTTGCTCTTAAATGAAAAATCAGCTAAGAGCACATCTCTGATGTCTGCAAAATATTTTTCTGAGCTAAACCATCCATCTAGATAAATATTGTTGGGCAAACTTAGTACTTTTTGTTCAAAGCTATTATCTGGGGCTTCAAAACTCAAAAGTTTCTTTTTTCCTAATGCTTTTATACTCATTTTAAGTTTTATTTTCCTACCCAGCCCCATACTGATAACCCGATAGTCCTCTGGCTTAAACTCTTTCTTTGTAATATTAAAGCAATCAAGTTCGTACCAACGCTTAGTATCGGTTTCTGGTATTTCATCGAACCATCGCAAGTCCAGAATAACATCCGTGTTATGTTGAATGGCCAATCTTTTAGCGGCAGCGTACTGAAACATCTGATTACCGAGTCCACCCTGGAGTTTAACTACAATCATTTTGCTTGCCTATTCTTTAGTTTAGAAATTTTTTGTAGCTTGACTGGATGATTTGTGTACAGGTAAAGTTTTAGTTTAGCCTTAAGAGTTAAATCAAACTTATTTGCTTCACTAAAGTCTGGCTTGGTTCCAACCCCCTTAATTTGTTCTGCAATAGCCGTATTAACATAATTGCTGTAATAAAGTGAGGCTTGCTTTTTAGCGACATCGCTTTTTTCAGCAAAGCCAGTTAGTATCTTTGCCAGCAAATACTCTTGGTGGCTTGTATTGTGCAGAGCACTTGCAGGGTGGATGCGATATCTATAGAGTACTCTACGAATCTGTTTAATGCGTATATCTTCCATGAATAACTGTAACCACAGATTATAATCTTCGGCAAACTTCAGCTTTTCGTCGAAATAGGTATTGGTTAGTGATTTGCGCATACATACTCCGCCAATGCCAATGAAGTTACCTTTTATAAGCCTCTTTATTCGCTCGTCTTTGCCAGTTGGAATTGTACTAAAGTCTGTCGTTACCTTCCCGTCATTTGGGCCACCCAAGTATGTATATTCACCATATATCAAATCGAAGTCGTTTAAGTTTTTAGCATAAGTAGCTAATGTATTGGGTAGCCAAATATCATCTGCATCTAAAAAAGCCAGCCACTCACCCATGCTGTGCTTTATCCCCAAGTTACGGGCAGCAGAAACCCCTTTATTACCCTGATGAAAATATTTTATTCTTTTATCTTTATAGCCCTTTATTATTTTTGCTGTGTTATCCCTAGAACCATCATCAATAATAATGAGTTCAAAATTATCGTACCTCTGGGTTAAGACTGAATTGATTGCCTCAATAATGTATTTTTCGGCATTATAAGCCGGCATAATTACTGAAATGAATGATTGTTTATTCATACTTGTTATCATCTATGAATCAATAATATTTCTTAGTATAGCGTATTATTTTATGTTTGATTTTGTTTTGAACCTTTCTATATAATGCTAGTAGCAAGACAGATCCGGTTATGTTATCAAAATTTGGCTCCAAAACGGCCTTGTTTTTCATCCGTACTGCCCGTGGCACTATGTGCTTAATACTATTTACTCTTCTGATTGGGATGTTGTTTCGCCACTCAAAGCCTTGAAACATATAATGCTTTAGGTCCCCCACAATATCAGTATACCCTTTTTCTAATGACTGTAAAAAAAACTTTTGCACCATAGAAAAATCACTAAATGAAGTATCCTTTTTTTTTATGTATCTAATTTCTTTGTCCACGAAATAACAGAGGTTTAAATGTACAGGTATGTCATAGAGATATTCATAAATGATTGTTGGAAATTCTATGTATCCTTTACTGGCTATTCTAAATACTTCTCCTAGGAACTGTTCTGGCTTCTCGACATGCTCCAGGACATGAGAACAAATTACATAGTCAAACTCCATGTCCTTAAATGGGAATTTGCCCCCTTCATAGTATATAAGTGGTTTACTTGTTTTGATTTTTTTTGTATTCCCCCTTTGGTATCCGGCTGTTACCTCATCTTTAAATAGCTTAGGGTTTAAGTCCAGTAAAACATCTGCTCTTGGATGTGGAGTACCTCCTGGACCAATCTCGAGCACCCTATATCCTTCTTTAATACTTTTGATTCTGCTAGGAAAAAACATTAGGCTATCCTCTTTCGTAATTATGTAAAGATATTGACGAGTAACGGCCTCGATATGCTTTGATCAGTTTATCAAGATTTGGCCGCTCATTAATTTGAAGACTCATATTGCTATAATAATTTAAGATGGGTTTTAGCTTGGACTTTTTGATAAAAAAATCTCCATAAATTTCATAATCAGCAAAGGCAGAATGCTCTGAGTAGTTAATCTTCTCTAGAATAACTGAGTGCCAATCCTCCCCTGTTTCGTTCAGTAATGACACCCTTAACTGTTGTAAAATTTTAGCATTAAAAAGCATATAGTGGGTTATAAATGATAGTGGTGTTTTATGGGAAAGTCTTAGTATCCTGTGGTTGGCTTCGAAATATGGTTCATGGTACCAACTTGAGAGATTAAAGAGAGGCTTCTGACTATAGAGAAAGAGTTGAGGTCTAATAAATACCGTGTCAGCATCTAGAATCAAGATATTTTCTTCTGTACAGACTTTATCGGCGGCCAGATTTAATAGCATCTTATATAGCCACCCTCCCCTATTCTCTCCTTTACTAACATACTTAATATCTTCTTTTTTTAGACCAAGTATTGATGACTCATCGACAAACTTACACTCGAGTTCGCGAGCAATAGCTTTTATTTGAAGTGCGTCGACAGGGGCCACAATATATATATTCGTTATAGGGTGTAGCGAGTTACTCCTAAGTCCCTCTACTGAAAGCTTAAGCATACCCGCATCCTTCTCAACGGTGGGCATAAATACATCGATTGGTATGTCGCTCTTGCCGGGAGGATAGAATGAATAGTCAATATGTAATATCCTCTTTGCTTGGTAAAAAGTGATGTGCGCAAGACGGTTAAATGAAAGTAGTGGTCTGCCACTGATGTACCACCGCTCAAGCCTTAAGAAAACCTTTAGCCTTGCGTCCACGTATGCCCCGCATAGTACACAGCCTCTCTTTGTGTGATATATGTATCACTATATTGGGGCTTAACATCTTTTACAGTAAAGGTTTTGGCATCGTATATCTCATCGATATGCGATATTAGGCCGGTGCCAGCAAATAAAATACTACAATCTATTGAATACACACCACCTGATAAGTTAGTGGGCTCAATATTGCACCGTATAGCATTATTACCTTTTTTAAGTTTGAATGTTTTGCTAGTAAATTCCGAAGAGAACGACAATATTGGTTGACCAGAAGTGGTTATTCTGGTGTGTAAAATAACTTCACTATTGATATTAGATTTAGAGTTAATGATGAAATTAATTGAAGTAGGTTTAGTAGAGTCAATTGTCTGAGATTGGGAGCCTGTATTAGCAACTGCTATTTCTACAATTTTTGCTTCACCAGAGATGGGTGTTGTTCTTGGTCTTTCTTTTAAGCTACTGTCATCTACGATACTACTTCTGCTATAATGATCTGTTACGTCATTAATATCACCAAAATTAATGATTTTACCCTGATCTAGCCATATTGCCTTGCTACAAAGTGTTTTTACTGAAGCCATATTATGACTTACAAACAAAACTGTTCGTCCTTGGCCTGCTACATCTTTCATCTTACCAAGGCATTTCTTTTGGAAGGCGGCATCGCCAACGGCTAAAACCTCATCTACAATCAGTATGTCTGGCTCCAAATGTGCGGCTACAGAAAACGCCAGCCGTACGTACATGCCAGAGCTGTAAAACTTAACAGGAGTATCTAAAAACTTCTCTACTTCGCTGAAGGCTACAATCTCATCGAACTTAGCATCAATCTCTTTTTTCTTCATTCCTAAAATTGATCCATTGAAGTAAATATTCTCACGTCCTGTTAGCTCTGGGTGGAAGCCTGTACCAACTTCTAGTAAGCTAGCAGTCTTGCCGCGCATAATAATCTCGCCACTTGTGGGCTCTACGATGCGTGAGAGAACCTTGAGCATGGTAGACTTACCAGAACCGTTGCGCCCAATAATACCTACTACATCTCCTTGGTTGATTTCTAAATTAATACCTTTCAATGCCCAAAACTTCTCTTTTTTAAGCTTATGACCTGTCAATAACTCTAGTGGCTTTTTTACTATTCCAGCTATTGAGTCTCTCAGAGTTAGAGTGCCTGGTGCTGCCTTGCTCTCATGGCCAATCATGTAAGACTTAGATAAATTTTTAATTTCTATTACTGGCTTGCTCATATAATATCCGCGAATTCTCTTTCTTTTGATTTAAAATAAATAACACCTAGTATAAATGATAGTAGCGCCACCGCAATCGAAATACCAGTTAGAGGCCAGTTGATTGGAGCAGTGTCTAAAAAACTACTACGCATCATATTGATAACGCCTGTCATTGGGTTAAGATATAGAATCCATTGATATTTTTGCGGTATTGCGGTGACCGGGTAAATTACTGGTGTTACAAATAACCCAACTTGGATTAAAAATGGCACGGCTTGCTTAACATCTCTATACTTTACATTGATTGCAGAAAGAAACATACCAATTCCAGAGGCAGCAATAAAAGTTATAAGTAGTGCTGGAATCAACAATAAAACTGAATTGATTGTAGGGGAAACTCTAAAGAATACCATTAAGCCAATGAATACTATAAAAGCAAAGGCAAAATCTATTAAGCCTACAAAAGTTGATGTTAGTGGCAGAAGTATTCGTGGAAAATATACTTTAGTAACAACGCTTTGGTTATCTACTAAGCTGTTACTAGCTCTAGTTACTGATTGGCTGAAAAAATTCCAGAACAAAAGACCAGTGAAGCTAAAAATCGCATAGGGTACTGCTGGATTGCCGGTACCGATACCAGCGGCTTTGTTGAAGAAAACAGTAAATACCACCATCTGCGTGAAGGGCTGAAGAATTGCCCAAATAACTCCTATAGATGTTTGCTTATAGCGTACCTTTACGTCGCGCCAGGCAAAATAAAAGAAAAGCTCATGATAAGCAAATAATTCCTTAAAATTTATTGAAAGTTTTTTAGATGGCTTTATTATAAGTTCTTGCATTGCAGACTATATTATATCTTATTTTCCTGTTCTGTGTACCAAGAAACAGCATTTTTAATACCTTCTGGTAATTCAATTTTATGATTCCATCCAAAGCTATGTAGCTTGGCAACACTTAAAAGCTTACGTGGGGTTCCATCGGGCTTAGTTGTATCAAACACAATATCACCCTTGAATCCAACTGCTTCTTTTACCATTTGAGCCAATTCATTAATAGTGCAATCTTTGCCAGTACCTATATTGATATGTGTGTTTCGTATTTCGCTTAGGCCAACACTTAGGTCGCTAAAATCTACATTGTTCATAATATGTATGCAGGCATCGGCCATGTCGCTGACTTGCATAAATTCCCTATACGGTTTGCCGCTGCCCCATAAGGCTAATGTGACTTTACCTGCTTTTTTTGTGATTCCGTATTTGCTTACAAACTCTAAGACAGTTTTTTCGTCCGTATTGTCTAGGCCTAGGTTACTGGCAGCTTTTTTGTAATCACCTGATTGAATATATTTACATAACACCATCTTGCGAATCATAGCTGGCATTACATGTGATTTTTCCAAATCAAAATTGTCATTATCTCCATATAAGTTGGTCGGCATTACTGAAATAAAATTGGTTCCGTATTGAATATTATAGCTCTCAGAGAGCTTTATACCTGCGATCTTGGCGATGGCATAAGGCTCATTAGTATATTCGAGCTCTCCAGTAAGCAGACTATCTTCTTTTATTGGCTGGGCTGCCATCTTGGGATATATACAGCTACTACCCAAGAAGAGTAGCTTCTTTGCTCCATAATTGTAGGACGCCGTTATGACATTGTTTTGAATCTCTAAGTTTGAAAATATAAAATCTGCTCTGTAGGTGTTGTTAGCCATAATCCCACCGACTCTAGCAGCTGCTAAAAATACAAACTCTGGTTTTTCGGCTTCGAAATACTTATACACGGCTTTTTGGTCAGTCAAATCAAGATCCTGCGAGCTCTTGCCGACTATATTTTTAAAGCCTTTTTCTTCTAGATTGCGTTTGATTGCGCTACCGACTAGGCCCCTATGCCCAGCTATATATATTTTTGAGTCTTTATTCATACCTAAATTGTCCCTTTCATAAGATAATTATAACAAACTCGCTATACTCTTCCCGCCGTTCCACTATTCCAAATAGCTCTAAAGTTCGCATCATACAGTACTAAGTTGCCATCGTCTTGCAAGAACAGTGTTCTAGCGCCTCTGTTTTGAGTCCAGCTAGCCCAGACATACTTGGATGGTGAGTAAATAACCATATTACCATCTCCCTGAACAATAAAGAAGTTTGCTCCGGTGTTTTGTGTGCCAGTCCACCAGATTGGTCTGGTTGGTGAATAAAGAACTAGGTTTCCATCGCCCTGCATGATTAGTCTGTATTTACCATTTGGTGAAACGATTGAAGTATTGGGGTTTAGGCCTTGGCTTGGAGATAGATAATTGGGCGACGCACTAGTTGGTGGAGTTGGAGATGGAGCTACTCCCCCAACATTGACTGAAGTAGTTGTAGATTGACCAAACCAAGTCCAGCCTTCGGCTACCAAGCTAAATGATTCGGTATATATTTTAGATGTTGCCGGGGCCTGTATTGAGAAGTTGAATGTTCCATTTTGACCGGGGGCGACCACACTTTCGCTCATGCGGACGGGTCTATTTGCTCCAAGCCAAGTATTTGTTGCAAATTGACTAGATCTGTCTTGGGGCGCTGATGTACCAAGATTAACTGAATATTTACCAGTACTATACCAGTATGTGTTGCTAGTGTTCTTAACTACAACCGAGACATTTGCTGTTCCGCCTGCAGCGATTGATGTTGGCATATTGTTACTAACTACGCTCGAGTTGAAATTGGCAGTAGCAACGCTTGGGTTAAAGAACATGCCTAGTTCATTCATCCAGGTATTGCCTTCAGCTACAAGATTAAAGTATTCATTGTAGCTGCCTGGGTTGGTCGGAGCTTGAACCTGGAGAGTAAATGTTCCAATACTTCCCGGTGGAACGCTAGCTTCATTTAGTTGGGCTGGCCTAGCACAATTAATCCAGGTGTTAGAGCAAAAGGAGCTAGCCCTATCTCTTGACCTGTCTGTACCAAGCCGAACTGGGTTTGATCCAGAATTACTCCAAGTGGCAGTACCGGTATTTCTAGCTGAAAGAGTCCAGGTGGTTTTTTGTCCAGCCACAAGATTACCAGAGGCGCTTTGTCCTACGTATTCCCAGCGATATGGCTCAGCTATTGTACTACCAAACCAGTTGTTAAAATCTCTCCAAAAATTACGATTACCATAGGCACTACAGCCATCGCCAGTTCCGTACAAATTATTTAATGCAGCTGAGTTGGGTTGGTATGGTGTATAAGAATATAGTGCGGCTGTGGCGCGATTTTGAATATTAACATTTGTTCCACCGCAGGCTGAGTTGGGGTTCCACTTAATAAAATTTGTGCCTGTTCGGTATGGTATATACCAAGCAGGGTTAAGATCGTAAAAATTACGAAAATGCCGAGCGGCCTGCGATACTTGATTGGTAAAGCCAAACCACTGAGTATCACAAGGTGCTCCATCAGGACAGCCAAAACCCATGGCTGTGCGATACTGCCAAGGGTAAGGCCAGTCGTCGGTAATGAGGCCGTTTTCTTTTTGGAGTGTAACGAGTAAGACCTGCGGATTAATGCTGTAATTTTGGGCTTGTTCCCATATGATTTGTGCGGCACTCTTACCGCCTTCGTTATAATTTTTTAGGCAGATCCAAGGTGGGTTAGCGCCCTGCGCACTTGGTCCAGGTGCGTGATAAGTATCACAAGATGGTACTTTTGAGTTGAGGAAGTTCTGGATATCGCCCACTGACATTGAGCTCTTGTTAGTGAATACTGAATCATCTATGATGCGGCCGGCGTCAAAGCTTGCGGCGCTAGCCGCTCTGGGCATAAATAATGCGATAGCCAAAAAAGATAGTACTACTAAACTTGTTAACTTAATTTTGAATATTTTGTTCATTGTACAGTCACCTTCCTTTCTTCTGAGCTGACAGAGCCCTTAGGACCACTTACATCTATCTGGGCTGTCCACTCGCCTTTTGGTGCAAATTCAGAACTACTAATATTGAAGCCATTACATATATAGTACGACACCTGGTAGCCTATGGGTGCAGATTTGGTAATCTTTTTACTACCATTGGTAAGTTCTAAGGTGCAAGTACCAGATGTTTCACCGTCAACTAGTGCGTTTACATAGACAATGCTATCTGATTGACCTATCGAGGTGATACTTATTGATGTTTTAGATGCAGTTTGCTTGGATTGGCCAGGCTGCTGGTCGTAATTTTTATTGTCCTGGGACTTTGCATCTTCGGCATCTTTAGCTTCGGTTGCTTTTTTAGTAGCTTCATTTACCCGTAAAGAGCTAGTCGGCTTTGGCCTAGTATTGTACCAGTAGCCAGCTAGCCCGACAGATAAGGCCACCCCTAATATGACGATTGGAATGATTAATCTTTTTGTTTTATTTTTATGTTTCATAATTTGCATTTATTATAACATATACATAAACACTTTGTAGGCTAGGGTGTGACTGAGCTGCTATCTTCCCGCCGTTCCACTATTCCAAATAGCTCTAAAGTTCGCATCATACAGTACTAAGTTGCCATCGTCTTGCAAGAACAGTGTTCTAGCGCCTCTGTTTTGAGTCCAGCTAGCCCAGACATACTTG
>Ga0335396_10003473_pt1 | contig 18134 bp, 18 predicted proteins | sample FRY02_FD_205743 | JGI IMG/M metagenome (GOLD analysis project Ga0335396, IMG submission 205743) | Freshwater microbial communities from Lake Fryxell liftoff mats and glacier meltwater in Antarctica - FRY-02 (spades assembly) (version 2) | ecosystem: Environmental > Aquatic > Freshwater > Ice >... | reverse complement strand
TGAAAATGGTCTTCCTATTTTGGAAAAGGAGGACGATCAACTTTGACTTAGGAGGGGGTTCAATTTTACCTTGCGGGGGTGGTACACTTTGATAAGAATGAGTGGTACACTTTCATGAGAATATCTATACAGGCATTACCTTGTGTTATTCCAGCTAAATTAATGTCTTTCCACAAAGTGGAAGCTACTGGAATAAAATTGTCGATTTCTTTTTTTGCAATATACCGCACTCGTCTGCCGAACTTAAAGTTTGTTCGTATATCATCTTCAATTAATTCATTGTTTATAGGGGTTACTAAATGAGTAAATGCAGGAACGCCATTGACTTTTTGATAAATTAATATGAGTTCGCCAATTGTAGGACTTAAAACATTGGTCTTATGTTTATTTGGAAAATGAATAACGAAAGGATTGTCTGCTAATGACAAGTATGCTTCTCCGTTAGTCGAGTTCGTAACATTTTTGAACCATATTATGTCAGTTGGGGTAAATATTTTTGTTGGAACGAAACTGTCAAATAGGCGAATTGAAAATGTCTGATTTTCTGTTTCAAAAACTTCCCAAATTCCGTGTTGTGCAGGATTGTATGTTTCAACTTGTCCTCGACCTACGTTATACAACAAATCATAAGGTGAGTTTTCATTCGTTAATCTAGCTTTATGGTTTTCTGGATAATGAGTTCTTGAATTGTGATTTACAGAAAGAACTATGATTTGAGCCGTTATTGTTTCAGGATTAACGTCATTCCAATTGCTTAATATAAATTCCTTAATTTGCGAATAGGATAATTGACCTTCTAAAGTATTCACTGCTTCTTTTATCATTCTCCATACGTAAGGCTTATCTATTCTGTAACCAGCATTCTCATCATACAGAATTTCTCCCGTTTTTTTCTTGTTTTGTAACGCATTTCTTAAGTTTCTATGCCAAGTAGGTTCGTTATTGTATGCAGATACAGGAGCGATGTCGTAGGCGGTAAAAGAAGTAAAATTTGATTGCACAATGTTGTATAGTTCGCTGATGTTAGTCCACTGTCTAAGCGGAATATTGCTAACTAGAACTGTCCATAATGTGTTTATTGGTGTTGTCATTGTCGTATTTCACTTACTTGTCAATGGAAGCTATTTTTCTATTCGTTCTCTTAAAAATGATAGAAAACTTTTTTTAAGATTCTTGATTCCTTCTGTCTTTAAAAAGTATTCAATAAAATTGTCAGTGTCTGTGTATTTGAACCCTTCTTTTAATTTGACAAGTATTTTATGAAATATCTGATGTTTGCTTGTCTGGTTTTCTTTTGTTAAAAATGTTTCAAGAGTATGATAATAATGGTCAAGCCATTTAGATTTAGTAGCAAGGTCTATAAATTTATTTAGTGCTTCATAATTGCTATGAGTTAAAAATTCAATGTCACCCCAAATTAACTCATATAGCTGTTCACCATCTTCCAATTTGACAAGTTCTTTTGAATGAAATTGCTCCTTGAACCTTTTTTCAATTATCAAATTAATATTGTGTCGAAACACCAACTTAGAACCTTTAATTTTATTTGTAGATTCCAAAAAGTAAGCGTCAATAAATGCAGTTCCAATAACAAGTTCCTTTTGTAAATTGTCAAAATTGGAGGCGGGAATTCTATCAAAGTCTCCAATTGAAATGCCTCCTCTCAATGGCAGGTCACATTTTGTTATTGAAATTTTATAAAGCTCTTTTAAGAAAGTAAGGATTTTGCCAAGTGATTCATCAGAATCGTTCTCTGTGTAAATTATCAGAGAGTCACTAAATGTTTGACCATGAATTGAGTGGTCATTGTTGTAATTAAGTTTTTGCCAAAGTTGATAAATTTCCGAATTGAAGGATTGGATAACTTCTTTTGCCTCTATGTGCGAGATAGAAGATATTCTCTTTTTAAAACCTAATGTGTCTACAAATGCTACTATTTTCATTGCAATGTCTGTCTTTAAAAATGCCCTATAACGTCAGTCCGTCTAAGAACTCCCATTCTCGAACAAATATAATCGAATTTAAGAGGATATGAGGGTGGCAATATTAAAAAATAGAGAATTTCGTTCGAAAAATTGCATTTGGCGTAGAGAAGCGAGATGCTTTTGCAAGGGCAAATATTCCCAATAAAAAAAAGGCGAGTTCTTGGAAGAACTTTTTTAGAATATCAGTATCTAAAATGTTTATGATATGTCGTAGATTGTAAGCAATGAACATCAATCCTACATCAGCACTAGCCCTTTCCTTACCTTTTTTTGTGATGATGTAATAAAAACCCCATTGCCGCTTGAGAGTTCCATACGGATGCTCTACGATGGCTTGTGGACATTTGTAGGATTCTTTATTGGACGCGATATTAATTTTCTTCTGTTCTATAAATTGTGCATGCTGAATCGTTTTATCTGTTCTTAAAACTAATCTACTCTGATACACTTTCACCGGAATGGGTGGTACACTAAGGCCGGATAAGACATCGAATTCCGAAATACTTTTCGAATGGCTTTTTCATTATCTCTACGAAAGTTGGAAATCGTGATGTGGTCCGGAACGTTTGTTTCATTAACCACATGACTTCGATGTTACGTTTACATTCTTTTTCCAACACTCGACTTGAACGAATGCTATTGAGATAACCATACACATAAAGTTTTAATAAATCTTTCGGGTGATAAGCAGGTCTTCCTTCGCAAGTGGTTTTAATCACAAACCTGAAATCTGAAATATTAATGCTATCCACAAAAAGATCGATAATGCGTATTTCGTTATCCTGATCAACAATTTGCTCTAACGACTCTGGAAAAAGAATGCTTTAAGTTCTATTGTTTCCCTGTATAAATTGCATTCTTAAAGATAGAAAACATCATTCAATTCAAGCGAATTACTTATTAGAAGTATTGAACAAAAATAGAGTGAGTAATTAGACAGTCTGACGTTTAGCAGATTTGCGATGGGCGGGCTTTTCAGCACAAATATTAATGAGGAGAACTGAACTATCTGTAACCACAAAACTTTCTGCAAAGCACGAAACCCCGCCTATTGCAAATGTGCTGTTAGCACCAGTAAGTTTTTGTCCATCACTTTAATTTAATGCTTATACTTTCAGCCGAATTAAATCTGATTTTTAGAGTTTTAATTTTGTCAAAGTCGTTTTTAAAAAGTTTAATTGAAATGCAAATTTTTCCGTGTGGTAAAATGGTATATGAGGTGTTTGTACTTTTTCCATCAATTTGATATTTGATTTTATATGGTGAGTTAATTGAATCACTATTGTTACTCCAGTTAATAATTAACGTATCATTTGAAAGAGTATAGTTTTTAACTAAAAAATGGTTTTTTTTATACTCACAATAAAATTGCTCAATTAATAAAGTGTCATTTGAAATGTTCTCTAAAACAAATTCAACTTTAATTTTTGAATGATTCAATAATTTAATATAAATTCTGTTTTCGTTTTGTCCGAATGCCATGGTCGCAAAAATCAGAAAACAGAAAATTGCTGAAAGATATTTCATGTTTATTCTTTATGGTCTTCACCATTTCTAACGGATGAACCTTTATTTTTAAGAGCATCACTATGATTACTAATATTGTCTTGCTTTGTTGCACCAGCTGATTCATTAAGACTTCCTGTCTTAATATAATCCAATCCATGGTCAAGAACTTCGTGAATAAAAACGCAACTCGCACAAGGATTTGTGCAACCACCGCCTTGCGCATCAAACTGACCTGTCGAAGAAGCATTATAGTCCATTAATGTAAATGCTCTGTCATCACCATTAATATATGTAGTGATTGCTTCTTGCCCCAATACTGGCATTACAACTCCTCTACCACCTGCATACATTGGTTGATATTCTGTTGTAGTTAAATTTCTTTTTAAATCTGGGTTATAAGTAGTTGTCTGAACTGGGACTAAAGGATTTCTTGCGAAATCTATATTTTGGTTTGCATAAAGCTGAACTTCAAGTATTCTGTCACTTGTTAATACTTTGGTTAAACCCGAGGACATATTTATTTGTTCTGTTGTAAAATTTCCTTTTGCAGAGTTAAATGCTTTTTGGTCTAATCTCAACTCTCCTCTTTTATTGAACTTATAAACATCACTACCAAATTGGTCTCTCAAATAACCCATAACAATGGCTTGCTGGGCTTTATACGCAACAACTAATTTTCTGCCATCTGGGTCAATGTAATAAATAGGGTTATTAGCAACAAAGTTATATGGGCTGAGTCCTGGATATTCTTGTGCTTTAGGGTCAATAGATAACCAACGTAAAAGTTTGTTATTATCAATTATTTTTTTTCCAATAGTTGAGTCGTTTTTGTCCAATAGATAAATAAAATGATTTTCAAAATCAAAGGCCAATGTAACGACTTGACTAAGAGTATCGCAATTTTTTACCCTGAAATAATCTGTTATTTTATTTTCATAATGGACATTAGTTTCATATCCGAAAATCGCATAAGGATTATCGTTTTGAGCATTAGCAGCGAAGCTGCTAATGGCTAATAATGATAAAAGAATTTTTGTTTTCATTTTGCTATGAAATTTAGTGTAAATATAATTATTTTTTAGTTGTTTGATTTCTTTTGGCTTTCTCGTTGTCAACTGATTTTACCCACTCTTGATAAAGTTCTGTTGGCATATCTTTATGCCCTAAACTGTCTATTGTTCCGATTGTCTTTTTATAAAGAGCAATGTTGCTATTTATTTGTTCTTTGTTAGGGTTTTCTTTTTTCTGTTCTGCTTTAATTTTGTCCCGAATACAATTGGCTTTCATCATTATTAACGGAATACATTTTGGAAAGTACTGTAACGCTATATTTGCTGTTTGTAAAACAAATTCATCATTGCCATATTGAAAACTGTAAGCACTTGCTAAATCAAACATTGTCATTGCAATGCTTTCTTTTTGAGAAAGTGGGTTCATATAAATTCCGCTTTTTATTGCCTCTACCGAAATTGCCATTTGTTTGATTATCCAATGGTCTCTCGGAAAACCACCGTTTGTAAGTTCTACGTTCGACCATTGTCCTTTTTCGTCAATGTGTTTTATGTAAACGCGGTTTGGTACAAGAGCTAAACTTGCTTTCCCTCCAATTTCTTCGCTGAGTATTTTGTAATAATAAGGCAAGGAGTGGCAGTTGCCACTTCTTGTTTTTATTAGTTTGGTTACAAACATTTTAGTCCAATCCTCGTCACCCATAAAATCGTCAAAGTCGTAAGTGCAAGGCTTGAAATTGTTGATTGGTAAACTGTCTGTCATATAGCTGAATACTGCCCAATTGCCTGCGGTCTTATAGTTTTGAAGTCCACGTTGTTTGATGAGTTCCTTCAATTGCTGTCCAGTCGCTGTTATTCCGTTACAAAAGGTCTGATAGTTCAACTGTCCTTTGTGATAAGCGTTCTCGGTCAAAAATATCGCTCGTTTAAAGTCAATCGGTTTCTGTCCCTTGAGCATTTGCAGTTGTTCGCTGAATGCTTGTTTGTAAATGGTCTTTGGGTCTGCTGTCTGTCCAAAAGTCAACTGTGTCCCGATGCAGAAAAGTGTTAATGTTACGATTAGTTTGTTCATTGCTGTGTTGTCTTTACTTATTGGCCATAACGTCAATCCATATAAGAACTCCCATTCTCAAAAAAATGTAATTGAATTTAAGAGGATATGAGGAAGGCAATATTAAAAAACAGAGAATTCCGTTCGAAAATTGGTATTCGGCATATACAAGCGGAACGCTTTTGCAAGGGCAAATATTCCCAATAAAAAAAGGCGAGTTCTTGGAAGAACTTTTTTAGAATATCAGCATCTAAAATGTTTATGATTCGTCGTAGACTTTACGCTATGAACATCAATCCTACATCAGCACTAGCCCTTTCCTTGCCTTTTTTTGTGATGATGTAATAAGAAACCCCATTGTCGTTTGATAATTCTTTAGGGATGCTCTACGATAGCTTGTCGTCTTTTATAATATTCTTTGTTGGACTCGATATTGATTTATTCTGTTCTATAAATTGTGCATACTGAATCGTTTTATCTTTTCATAAAACTAATCTACATTGGTAGACTTTCACCGGAATAGGTGTCACACTTTGGATGAGAATAGGTGGTACACTTTGACTGGAATGGGTGGTACACTATGGCCGGATAAGACAAATTATAGAATAGTAGCTGCGTGGCCCACCCATCTGGAACCCGAACCAAGAAATTAAAGCTTAAAAAAATCTGCTATAGAAGGACTGGAGTTACTATGCATTTCCATGAGTAAACTCAATAAACAGCACTTATCCAAAGTAAAATTTAGTAGCAAATCTTAGAATAAAATCGAGCAAAAGTAATTTTCAATACGAAGTCAATAAAATTATTTTCAACAACATTTTTTATACACCTACCTTCTTCAACGAAATCCCCATAAGTATAAAAACTATCAAAGCTTCCGTGCAACATACCTGCCTACTGAAGGTAGGGGCTTCATTGGTCCCGCCGAGGCGGGCAGGCAGATCTTTCAGACGTAACGAATCCTTAGCTGCTATGGGCAGTGCTGATCGAGTTATGCAGTCGCGCGCTTACTAGAACTCGTATCTTTAGGTCGTGTTTGAGATTTTGATAATTTCATTTTCCGTCCAGTCGATTTAAAGTAAGCGATTATTTCACTAATTTTTTTTCTGTCTTCAGTTGTCAAAGGCGTAGGGTCAACTACGAAGTCAATTTCTGATGGTTCTTTTATATATCCCATTGTCTTATTGTTTTAATTTGGAAAGTATTTTCTAATTAGTTTCAACGCTTCTTTAGGGAAGATTACCATTTTATTTCCACCAACATGAGTTGCACCTAATGTCTTTTCATAATGTTCTACTAACTTCGCCTTAGAAGTAAATGAAACAAAACCTTGATAGCCTTTGTCCCATGAAGTTTTACAAGTGAACGCAAATAAATTGCCAGGAACACCTTCATAAAGTTTATTCTTCCCTAAATTGAAAGGAGCGCTTTCAATAAGGTGTAAATAGTAATGGTCATTATAGTCGCTTATACTTAAAAGACCCTGAACAATTTCAGGATTGTTGCGAATTGTCAACTTGAAAACATTTCGGTCAGAAAGTTTAAACTCACTTGTCCAATTAAAAAGCCAACCGTTTTTTTTAGATGTATTTTTCAAATCAGCTTTCGTCAAAGGGTGCACATCGGTCGGAAAACTGTCCCCAGAAATGGTATTGACAATGCTGTTTGTCAACTTATCAATCTCAATTCCTAAATGATATTTTGTTTGTTTTCCCACTGTTCAAATGTACGAAAAATTGTCTTTAATTGAAAGCAAAAAGGTTAAAGTTTAATGCTAACTTCATTTTTTTTTTCGCATTGCCGCATAACGGCAGTCCGTCTAAGAACTCCCATTCGCAAACAAATATAATTTAATTTAAGAGGATATGAGGGAGGCAATATTAAAAAACAGAGAATTTCATCCGAAAAATTGCATTTAGCGTAGAGAAGCGGAATGCTTTTGCAAGGGCAAATATTCCCAATAAAAAAAGGCGAGTTCTTGGAAGAACTTTTTTAGAATATCAGATTCTAAAATATTTTTGATTCGTCGTAGATTGTAAGCTATGAACATCAATCCTACATCAGCACTAGCCCTTTCCTTGCCTTTTTTTGTGATGATGATATAACAAACCCCATTGTCGTTTTATAATTCCATAAGGAGGCTATACGATAGCTTGTCGACTTTTATAATATTCTTTGTTGGACTCGATATTGATTTTATTCTGTTCTATAAATTGTGCATGTGCTTCGTTATCCTGATCAACAATCTGATCTAACGACTCTGGAAAAAGAATGCTTTGAGTTCTATTGTTTCTCTGTATAAATTGCATTCTTAAAGATAGAAAACATCATTCAATTCAAGCGAATTACTTATTAGAAGTATTGAACAAAATAGAGTGAGTAATTAGACAGTTTGACGTTTTGTGGCTACAAGATTTGGCGTCCCGATAGCGATAGCTATCGGGATCGAAGCACTAAATTGACTGCCACCACAAATGTTTATTAGATGCACTAAACTTTATATACCCACAAAACCCGCTTTTTTGCCAAGGTGCTGTTATGCCTTCGTTGTTTTTCTTCGTTCGTGTTCGTCTGTCCACGACGGTCGGTTTTGGTGCGATTGCTGAATAGTTCTTTTACATTTTTTTGTTTGGCTTGTAGCGTTGGCAAAAAACGCAAATGTGCTATCAAAAACGTGGGCTATTTTAGTCGATGTAATATTGTCAGCAGGTCATTGGTATTAAGATATTGATTGTACTGAAAAATAATTTCATACTTTGCATTTAAAAAACAAAGTGTTGGGTAAGATATTTTATGGTCAACTGTCGCGAGTTGTTCCGCTAATTCGTGAATTCCGGTATTGCTTCCCGTTGGCTTATATTTAAAAGTATGACCATTAAATTTTACGCTTCTTTTTTCTTCTACATCAAAGTCTACAAAATAAAAATTACTATTTAAGAGTTTAATGATGCTGTCATTTTTAAAAGTTGTGTTCTGCATTTTTTGGCAGTATTTACACCATTCGGTATGAAAAAATATAATGATAGGCTTGCTATTTCCTTTTTCTAAACTGTCTAATTGCTCAAATGAATAGTAGTTGATTTGTGAAATCGTTATTTGGGGTTTACATAAGCAGAGCCCAAATAGAAAAAATATTTTAATCATTCTCATTATTTAAAATTCCATCTAAGTCCTAAAAAGCCTCTTATACCCTGATTAGGTGCAAAAACATAAGTAGGGTCAAAAGTGAGTGCATTTGGATTATTTTGCGTAGCAATAACTTGTCCGTTTCCGTCAAACTGTACATTTTTATCAAAGGGGTCAAAAGAGCGGGCAATACTATTTGCCGGTGGTGTAAAGTTCAGCAAATTTTTTACGCCTCCAAATATCTCAAATCCTTTACTAAATTTTTTAGTTAGTTGAATGTTTTGCAAACTCCAAACAGGTGATTCTGATGCGCGATTATCTAATTCGCCAAGTAAAGGTAAAAGCATCGGTCCGTATAAATTGCCTGTGTAATCAACGGTTAATCCAATTTTATTAAAGGTGTAACCAACGCTCCACACTCCGGTATATTTTTCCGTTAGCAATTGTCTTTGCTCAACGCCATTATCTGTAAAACTGACATCCATCAATGTTCCTCCCGCAAGTATTTTAAGACCATTTTCAAAAGCAATATCTACATTTAAACTAATACCTTTAGAAACAGCAAAGCCATTTAGATTACTATAAATAATTTTATTGGGGTCTGACACATAATCAGGAATAATTCGGTTATTGAAGTAAGTATAAAATGCAGTTGCATCTAAACCCACAAACGTTTTATTTTTTATGTAAATTTTCTTTACAAAATTAATATTTCCGTTCCAAGATGTTTCGGGCTTTAGTGCATCTGTAAACACTATTTGCCTTGCTCCTGTGAGTGCAGCGTGGTCTTCGGTAAATACATTTGCAACGCGATAACCGTTTCCTGCGCTTAGGCGTAATATATTATTTTTGTTTTTGGAAGTCAATTTGTAATTAAATCTTGGTGTAAAAACGTTACCGTGTATGCTGTTGTAATCGTAACGAATGCCGAGTAATATTTTATTTTGTTCATTAATTTTGATTTCATCTTGTACAAAAATACCGGGCAAGGCAATAATAGAAGGTTTGTTTTTAGGAGCATTGATGGTATCAAATTCAGATGTTGCAGGTGTGTTGTCATCATAGTAGGTATAACGGTAGGAAGCACCTACTAATAAGTCTTGATATTTGCCAATTGATTTATCCCAAGTTAGCTGCCCAAAACCGATGTATTGGTCGGCATTGTAAGATGTGGTGCCATAAAATGAATTTTGATTGTGCCCGTTGGCACTAAACATAAACTTTACACTTTCTTTTACTGGCAATTGATATATGCCAAAGGTTTCCCATCTTTTGGTATAAATACTCTCGCCATATATGTTATCACCACCCCTAAACGCCTTATTCCAAAGCATATCTCCTCCCCAACGATCTTCATTTACATATCGAAAGGCAATGCTAAATAAACGATTATCTTTTCGGTCAAATGTCCATTTATTAAATATCGAAATTCTATTTTGTAATGTAACATCTGTAAAACCGTCCTTGTTGTTGTCGATAGGGTTTTGATAGTTAAAGTAATTTATTCCAACTAAAGATTGTGCCTTTTTCCCTGCTTTAAATTTCAAGCCCAAATCAGTATTTACATCTCCCCAATTAGTGCCGAGAATGTCAGCCGAAAATAAAGATGCGTTGCTTGGCTTTTTAGTAATGATATTTATTAAACCGCCAACCGCTTCTGAACCGTATAAGGTAGAGGCAGGTCCTTTCACAATTTCTACTCGTTCAATTAAAGATTGCGGGATACCAGTTAAACCGTACACCGTAGAAAGCCCACTTACTATTGGCATACCGTCAATTAAAATCATTGTATATGGGCCTTCCAAACCATTAATATGTATATCGCCTGTATTACAAACATTACAATTTAGTTGTGGACGAACACCGTTTACATTCTGCAATGATTCAAAAATTGATGGAGTAGGGTTGGCTTTAAAAAATTTAGGAGTATATACCTCAACCGGCACCGGACTATCTAATTTAGATATTTCCTTCATGGTTCCAGAAACAACAACCTCATCCAATGAGTTTTGAAACGCCGAAAGGTCAAAGTTTAATTTGGCATTTTCTTCTTCTTTTAGAGTGATTGTTTTTTCTGTATTGTTGAATCCTACACAACTAACCCGTACTTTGTAAGTTCCTGTTGGGATATTACTGATTTTAAAATTGCCCGTAATGTCAGTTGCTGAACCCAATTGTGTGCCTTGTAAAAATACGTTGGCGAATTCTACAGGTTTGCCTTCTGAGATTATTTTACCTGAAACGCTTGCTGTTTGTGCTATAGCCACTTGTGCTAAAATTAGCAGTACTAAGGCTGAAACCGATTTTTGCATGAAGGATTTCATTTGTTAAAACTTTATGTCCAAGTAGCAAAAGTAATAAAGTTAGATTAATCTAACAAAATTTGTTTGGTATTTTTTGTATCTTCGTCTTTATGCTGTCATTTACAGAAGAAAATTATTTAAAAGCTTTGCTAAAATTGTCTCTTGAAAGTGGGAATCCAAAGGCTGGAACCAATGAGTTGGCGAATCATTTGGCTGTAAAACCAGCTACTGTTACAGATATGCTCAAAAAGCTGAAAGAAAAAAAAATGATTGAGTATGAGAAGTATGGGAAGATAAATTTAACAACCGAAGGCAAGAAAGTAGCAATAGAAGTGTTGAGAAAACACCGCTTGTGGGAAACTTTTTTATATGAAAAGTTGGAGTTTACTTGGGATGAAGTTCATGCGGTGGCAGAACAATTAGAGCACATACAGTCAGATAAGTTGGTTGATAAATTAGATAAATTTCTCGAATACCCTGAATTTGATCCGCACGGAGACCCAATACCAAATAAAAAAGGGGAGTTAAAAGTTCAATTTAAAAAAACACTGTCCGAAGTTCAGGCAGGAACCAGTTGTAAAATGATAGCAGTCAAAGATAACTCCTCACCATTTCTTCAATATGTAGGGAAAGTTGGTTTAGTACTGAACAATAAAATTAAAGTGGTGTCTAAGCAGGATTACGATGCGTTAATGGTAATTGAAGTTAATGGTAAAAAGTCGAGCGTCAGTCATAAGTTTGCGGAAAATATTTTTGTTGTTTGTGAAAACTGTGTTGTCGGAAAAACCTGCACAAAGGTCAAGTGCGAAATAAAGTAAAGTCAGCCTAAAGGTGCGGTCGGGTAAAATTAAATGTGGTGTTTTTGTGTCGGCTAGTGCGTTGGCATTGTAGCTCTTTTAATTTTGTGAAGCGTTGGCTTTTTTTCATTTTTCCTGTCGATCTTTTAATGGACTGTCGGTCTTTTTACAATGAGGCATAACGTCAGTCCGTCTAAGAACTCCCATTCACAAACAAATATAATTTAAGAGGATATGAGGGAGGCAATATTAAAAAACAGAGAATTCCGTTCGAAAATTGGTATTCGGCATATACAAGCGGAACGCTTTTGCAAGGGCAAATATTCCCAATAAAAAAAAGCGGAGTTCTTGGAAGAATTTTTTAATACCGACTTACATTGAATTACATTCAATTTCTTGGACTATATTATTTGTAACGCCGTCCTCGGAACCCAAAATTATAATCTCGCATGGATTTGGAAAATAACCGTTAACTACTTTGTCTTGTTTATAATTTGCAAAAGAGCTTAAATATAATTTTTTAAATGTGTCGAAGAATGCGATTACATTTTCGACTTTTGGGTAAAAGAGTTTTTTAACATTAAAAGACCCACCGCTATCCGTATCGTGCAGGATATATTCTTCATCACTCAAGGAATAAGTAGAGTGAAAAAATGTGTTACGAACTTCTTTAAAATGATTGTCCTCAAAAAACTTAATAATACTTTGCTTGTCGGCATCATGAAGAAGTTCTAACAAATACTCTTGCTTCTCGCCAATTCCTAAAAGTCGTTCGTACTTTTTTGTTTTCCAAAAAAGATAAGAAGAGCCTTTATAACCTGTTTTTACTCTGCAAAGACTACCAATGATATTGTAAAAATCGCTGTTTTCAAAAAATGTAGAATAAAGTAAGGCTGCAATTCTTGTCTTTTCTTTTCCTTCATGAGAGTTATAGAGCTTTTTGTAAAACTCAATGGCATCAAACCATTAATATAAGTTACTTGTTAACTTATGCGTTCCCATCCCTCTGTAATTGATTAAGGTCAAAACGAAATCAAATTCGCTCTTTTGTTTTGCTTCGTCAAAAAGTGTCGATAGGTCTTTTAATGTTTCTTCCATCTTTTATTAGTTTTGATTCATCCAAATAGCCGTCTATTTTGCAAATAGAGATCGTAATTTTGTTCTCTCTTTTGATTGTCGCTGAAGCCGTTTTGCTGTATGGCAATAAATGGATCGCAAACAATAAATTTTCCTTTATTTGCCAAAGATCTATCTATATCTTTTTCTTCTGGTAATGATAGAAATGTGTCGTAAAATTTTTGATTGATTTTATAAAAGTGAGTTCCCGCAAAATCGGTTGTTGAATTGTCTGATTTTATATTTCCATACGTTATTCCACCAAGATATAGATCATATTCTTTAGGTTCGTTTTGGAGGAAATACTCAAAAGCTCCTCGTGCTGTAAATTTCACATCGTCTTCAGCAATTAATATTGAGGGCAAATTTTGATTGCGCGCCCATTCAATGATCTGTTTGTGGGCTTTTGCGATTCCCCTTTTCAGGTTTTCTTTGTCCAAAACACCTTCCCAAACAGTATAATTTACTATATTTTGCTCAATAATCTGAATATCAAGCAGTTTCAACCTGTCTTTTCTGTCCTTTAAATGTATAATATTGAGTGACATAACACAAATGTAGTAATATTTTTAACCATTTCTCATTTCGCGTTTTGCGAAATGAGAAATAAATATTATCTTTGTCCCATGAGAAAGCACAATGGTATGCGCCCCCAGGATGTAGCTATTTTATTGAAAATTATTTCAATGAATGGGCAACACTGGCAATTGGTAGGGCTCTCAAATTCATTACGGATAAGTATTTCTGAAATTTCTGAGTCGTTAAATAGAAGTCAGTTCGCTGGACTTATTGATTATCATAAGAAGCAGGTTAATCGACAAAATTTATTGGAATTTTTGGAGCATGGTGTTCGTTATGTTTTTCCTCAACAACCAGGAGCAATGGTAAGAGGTATTCCGACTGCTCATTCTCATCCATTTATGAAAAACACTTTTATGAGCGAGATAAATTATGTTTGGCCAGACAATAAAGGTGAGTCAATGGGATTAATGATTGAACCTTTTTATCCAAAGCAAGTGGAAGGAGTTAAAGAAGATCAGCAATATTATAAGTTGCTAGCTTTAGTTGACGTTATTCGTGTAGGAAAAGTTAGAGAAGTAAAGCATGCTATTAATGAATTAAAAAAAAATATTCTTCATGAATCATCATACTAATACTGTAAGAATTAAAGCTGTTGCCAATGCATTGGGCGATCTAAGAGAAAAAGTAGTTTTTGTTGGAGGTGCGACAATATCTCTCTATCCGGACAGGGCTGTATTTGAAGTGCGACCAACAGATGACGTAGACGTGATAATTGAAATATTGAACTATGTGGATAGAGCGGAGTTGGAAGAGAAACTTAGGTTAATGGGATTTTCTCATGACGTTGAGTCAGGTGTAATATGCAGATATAAAATTCATGGAATTGTTGTAGATATAATGCCAACAAATGATCCATCAATTGGTTTTACGAACATGTGGTATCCAGAAGGTTTTAGTCAGGCCATTAATTATGTGATTGATGAAAGAAGTACAGTGAAAATACTAAGCGCACCATATTTTATATCAACAAAGCTGGAAGCGCATAAAGATCGTGGAGAGAATGATGGTAGAACTAGTCAAGATTTTGAAGATATAATTTATGTCTTAGAAAATAGAGAATCGATTTGGGAAGAAATGACTAATTCAGGAGAAGTTCTTAAAAATTATTTGCGTTCCGAATTTCAAATTTTGTTAAATAACCCAAGCTTCTTTGAATGGGTAGATTGTCATGTTGAAAGAGGATCTCCTCCTGCTACCTATTTAATTATTGATGAAATTAAAAAATTTGTTGCATAAATTTTTATGCGGCAACGAGATATTCAAATTACTGTTGTTAAGTATCATTCGAATTATCAATGATGATGACCAGTCTGCATTTTTCTTGTTGAATTTTAACCTTCTGTCCTTGCTTAAAACCCAAAGTGTCGAGCCACTTACCTTCAAGTCTAATTTCGGGAATGGTCGTATTGTCAAAAGTCCTAGGACGGAACTTAGAGTGAATTTTTAATATTCTAAATTTAGACTTTGTCATATAACTATACGACAAATATAAAACTTAATTTCGACTTGTCAACTTTAAATATGACAATTTTGTCAATGAATTGGCTGACATTTGTTTCGTGACTCGTGATAAGTTAAAAAAGAGCATTGGTCTGCGAATTATTAAATTCAGAGAGCAGAAAGGTTGGAGCCAGTCCGACTTGGCGAGAGCGTGTAATAAAGATCGTCAGGCTATTGAAAAACTTGAAAACGGAAAGGTCAACCCGACACTTTACACTTTGCTTGAAATTGCAAATGCCTTAGAAGTGTCTTTGTCCAAGCTAGTGGATTTGTCTTAAGTTAGGACTGATCATAGTTTTTGTTGTGCTAATCTGTCGATTTTAGCTTCCAGCCTAATTCAGAAAAAGTTTTTTCTAGCTCTTCAACTTCTATAACATGTTTTTTTTCTTTTGGCTCCCAATAGCCAAAAATATATGAGTCGAAGGATTTAGACACACCCAATAGGCCTATTTCGTTGCATTGAAATCCATGTAAATAAGAATGATGAATTAAACTCAATTCAACAAAATACTTTAACTCTTCTGCTGGATAATTGTCTACGAAGTAGACAAAAACCATATTCATTCCTTTAAAGATAGTATGCGTTCTGGAAAATTGAACTTTTTCAGGAGATTCAGACAACTCTTTGTGGTAAGTTAAATATTTTTGAGCAAAAGCAGACCTCTCAAGTCTGTTTAGTTTGTAAAACATTTTTTAAATTCTTTCTCCATTTTCCTTGTCAATTATCATCTCACTAACAAGCTTATCGATAAAGTAACTTTCTTTTTCAAAATTATTTTTTTCTTTATTGATTTTAGATTTTTGAAAATTTTCCCATTCACCATCGATTTTTAATGTTAATCCATTCGCTTCATCGTGATTAAGCTTAGAGGGAAATTTGAATCCATTCTTGATATAGGTAGCGATTAAATCTAATTCATTACCACAAACCAAGCTTAACTTTCCATTCTTTCCCTTTTCTTTTGCAATGTCTTCAATTTCTGCCCATAAATTAACTTGATCATTTTTTGAAAAATCATACTCTTCTCTTGGCAAAATGAAAGCAGGATGATCGCTAAACAGCAAACAACGATTTTCTATGTAATTAATAAAGTCGGGAAGAGTATTTAGTTCAAATAAAGAATCCTTCCATGCAATTGAATCCATTACAGTAATATTCTTATCCGAAACTGTATAAGATATCCGGTAATATTTAACGGAAGAATTTAAATTGACAATTATCATATGAATTTTTTTAATTTTTTCCTTAGGGAATTCTTCGGCATCCCTGTCTGGATGCTTTATTAAAATAGTATTTTGTCCGAATAGTTTCTTTTCAGCACCAAGTATCTGCCGACTGGCTTTATCTATTGTTTTTCGAAAATATCTTTTGTAATCGCCTTTAAATGAATAGTTCTTAACGGAGATAATAATGCAAATTGAATCAAAAACAATTAGCAAATCACAAATCTCATTATTATCGCCAATAATGTCTAAAGGGCTGGGGTAACACCAATATTTAAGAAAAGAATTAAAAGCAATTTTATTTACAAAATCCTCTCCAAGTTCCCCCTTTTCCGTTTGTTCAGTATTGCTCATTATTATGCTACATAAATAAGTCATCCTTAAATTCAGAAATAACCTGACCTATTGACTTCAAACGAGATTGATCGTTAATTAGCTCCATTTCTTTTAGCTTGTATATTATTGAAGTCTTTGATACATTAAAAAGATATGACATTTTTTTAATCAGCTCGCTGAAATCTTTAACATTCACATATTGATCATCTAGGTATATTTTTCCCTGAGATTTACCTAAATCGTCTTGGCAACTGTAAAGTCGAGCTAAAAATGGAACTTTAGGGAGAGTTAAAGAGGATGAAAAGTAATTGGCCTGCCATTCAATCCAATGCCGCGGATTTTTTAAATCACTTTTTCCTGTTCTGAAATTATATTCAGAATCCTCGAATGAATCATAGATAGCCTGACCAATGGATAGTTTTTGGTGCAATAGATAATGTCCGAATTCGTGCCCGATAATAAATAATTCCCTGCTTGTCCCTTTTATGGTTGAACTAATACCAATGATATTATTATTTATATCGCACGAACCCAACAACCCTGATGTGTTGTTGATTTCAACAACAGTAATCCCATAATTGTTTTCTAAATATTCAATCAGTTTTTTTGGACTAAGAGTATACGCAGCTGAAAAAATTCTAGGGTCTATTTTTTCTAATTCTTCCTTAGTAACTTTTTCAATGTCTTCCTTTGACAGTCGGTCAATGTTGTAACTTACTCTTGAATTGTCGGTAATAGTTTTGAATACATTAATAATTTTTTTATCAATCAAATTTTCAAGATGCTCAACACCAGTATCTATCAACTCCTTAGACAACGTTTCTTTTATTAATGGTATTTTATCTGTTCTGTTTTCGCGATTAGTTTTATGCAATATTATTTTGTAGTCATCACTTGACTCACCTTGAATGAACATCATTCCCACTGATTCTGCAATGTTATATCCTCCTTCTTGAAGTGGAGAATTAGAAATAAATATTCCTTTTGCATTGACGCCACTTACTTGTAAAATTTTACTGTGGAAATCTTCAATTTTACTTACTGGAACTCTTTTCGCATAATCTTTACATTCGATGATATAAATTAAGTGATATCGATTTGCTCCGGGAGGCCAAACCTCAATAGTTAGGTCAAATTTTATGTCTTTTTTTCTTTGAGCGGAATAATATCCTTTCTTTTGATATATTCTTAGGCAGTTCGCTAGATGTCCGAGTTGCTCCTCCTCAATCACTTTCTTAATAATCTCAAGTGATTTAGATTCAAACAGGTTTCCTATTTCGGTCGTGTTTAATTTATTTGTCAATGTATTCTATATTTCAGAAATTTAATGTGTCTGTATAATTACGCCTAACGGCAGTCCGTCTAAGAACTCCCATTCTCAAACAAATATAATTTAATTTAAGAGGATATGAGGGAGGCAATATTAAAAAACAGAGAATTTCATCCGAAAAATTGCATTTGGCGTAGAGAAGCGGGATGCTTTTGCAAGGGCAAATATTCCCAATAAAAAAAAGCTGAGTTCTTGGAAGAACTTTTTTAGAATATCAGCATCTAAAATGTTTATGATTCGTAGTAGATTGTAAGCTATGAACATC
>Ga0335396_10003465_pt1 | contig 18171 bp, 10 predicted proteins | sample FRY02_FD_205743 | JGI IMG/M metagenome (GOLD analysis project Ga0335396, IMG submission 205743) | Freshwater microbial communities from Lake Fryxell liftoff mats and glacier meltwater in Antarctica - FRY-02 (spades assembly) (version 2) | ecosystem: Environmental > Aquatic > Freshwater > Ice >... | reverse complement strand
ATGGCGACATCACGTTACTTGTAGGTGGTCCTCCATGCCAAGGGTACAGCGGAATTGGGCACCGGCGATCCTTTGATCTTGCAAAACAAGAAGTGCCTGGTAACCATCTTTATTTGGACATGGCCGCTGTTATTTCGACAGTCCAACCGCGCATGTTCCTCTTTGAAAATGTCCGCGGCCTTCTGACATCCCGTTGGTCAAAACAAGGGGGCGATAAAGGGGAGATCTGGAATGACGTCCAAGCCGCTTTCCGCAGAATAGGCGAGAGCTCTGGTGAGAGAGGCTACCAAATGCACTCCGCGCTCATACGCGCTAAAGATTATGGGGTTGCGCAGAATCGCCCGCGTATTCTCTTGGTCGGCGTTCGTGATGACATATCACCGACCATAGTTGACACAGGAATTGCAAACGGCTTTCTGCCTTTTCCTAATGGAGCTGCACCGGATTTAGTTGATTTGCTGAGTGATCTCATTGATCCGAAATTCGAAGATTTATTTTCACATGAAACTCTCATATACCCAAACGATGCAATGAATGAACTTCAAAGTCGCTTACGGGAAGGCGCACATGGCCGGGGAAGTGGAAGCAGGAAGCAGGGACAACTCGTCACGGAAATGCAGTACAGCAGACATAGCGAACGGGTAAAGAAAAAATTTGAATATATGCTTGCAAATGAAGGTCGCATACATTCAGACCATCAAACAAAGAAATTTGCACAGAAGTTGTTACCCGCAATCTGGCCTGCCAGTGGTCCTTCGATAACAGCAACGAGCCTCCCAGATGACTATGTGCATTTCAGTCAACCAAGGACCCTGACTGTTCGAGAATGGGCACGCTTGCAAATGTTTCCGGATTGGTATCAATTTGCTGGGAAGAGAACCACCGGTGGTCAAAGGCGAGCAGGCAATCCCCTGCTCAACAACTGGGATCGGGAAGCTCCCAAATATACTCAAATCGGGAACGCTGTACCCGTTGAACTTGGTCGGCAATTGGGTCTGCACCTTCTGGCTCTTGCAGGGTGAATTTCACTAAAGGAATATTCATAGATTCGAAGACACGTCATTTCGAATCGACGTACGATATTGTAATCAAAAGATGGGGGTTCTGTGGTCACCAATGATTATCACGAGTACGCCGAATACCTAAATGCCCTGCTGTCTAGGGCCACAGGCGGCTCCGATGTTGCCGCGGCTCCTGGATCAAGATCCAGCACGATCGAATTTCCAGAGGGGCCTGCAGCCCCAGGATCACAAGAGATACTGGATTGGGTTACTTCCGAGCACCACGCTGGGGTGCCAAGAATCGCCATTCTTGTAGGGGGTCCCGGCAATGGAAAATCGCAACTGACTGCAAAAGCCGTATCCTCATTCAAGAGTTTGGACCAAGATTCGACTAGGATTGCTAGGCGGACCTACGACTACCAGATGGAAACAAAGAGGCTCAGACTCATAAACGACGCTACTATCGGATTAGGTAACCCTAACCACCCAAGTCTGTCTGAGGAAATTTCAAACGCGATCGCTGACAATCTAAACCTAATAGTCAATGTCAATCGCGGCGTCATCTTTGAGGAGCTGTATCGCTCCAAGGAGTCTCTCGGCCAACTCGTACTGAGCTGGATAAATTGTGGAGGTGATCAACGTGAGCTTTTAGGCCTTGAAGACTTGCGATTGGATAACGAACAATTCTTGGATTTCGTAGCTTCTACTAGCATCAAGAAGAATTCGATGACCATTGCGCACATTGCAGTCTGCTTCATGGACGCCTGTTCTATTTTGGAATTGCAGCCCGAATTTAGATTTTCAGACGACGAGACTGGTGATCACTTTCAGTTTGAGGCAAAGGAATATCGCATTCGCCAATTAAAGAAACGAGAGTCTGATTTCGGCTCTCAAGTACCAGCAGGAATCGTTCTTGAGCAAGTTGTCTCTCGTCTCAACCACTTGCTCCCGGAATCGTTGCTCGAAGCTATTGATGATCCAATAGCCGCCAATATTGAGACCCTTAAAGGTTCAGACATTCAGAGCCACCTATTGACACAGCTTCGGGCAGGAGAAATCGCTTCAGCAAGACTCCTGACTTACCGGGAACTTTGGGGTGCCATTGCCCTTGCGATTCTTGGAGACACCTCAGGTTCACCGGAACAACAGGTAGTCATACCCAACGTGAATCGCGGCTTAGCACCGGCCAAAGGTAGGAGTACCTCTTTGGAAGCCTTCCGTAATCAGCAAGAATTGGCCCGCCATAGAGTATTCCAAAGTATTTTTACGGAAGATCAGGCCGCAAAGAACGTTAGTTCCAGAGCCGATCAGCCAGTCTTGAGATTGACACGTTTGATAGATCCCGTTCGTGATGCATCCCCCGAATGGGCACAGCCAGTGTCTGACGCATTTGCCCTGTTTTCAGAGGATACCTCGCCACTGAACGACTTGCTGCAAGCATCCCAAAGACCGGATGCGACCCAATCAGCCACGACCGCTTTTGATCGAGAGCTGGATCGGCTCTTCTGCGCAATTATTCTGATCCCAGACATCAAGGACAACGAAAGAAATGAGATAACCAGCTGGTACGGCCGTTATCTGACCAGACTCTACGCCCTCACCCTTGGAGAAGTCGCATTTAAACAAGAGATTCAATGTTGGACTCAAACCTGGGATCGTGGGGAATTTCCACCCGCATTAGAAGCAGGCCTAAAGGCACTGCTGTTACCGGACACTCGGGACAAGGATAAATCTCTGCTCTTACCAGTCTTTGCCTCAAGGACAATTCCAGTTACAGCTTCAGTGAACACCCCTACCCTTGTGCGCAAGATCGAAAGGAGCTGGAAGTTGGAGCCTGTCAAACAGGGGGAGAATCTGTTTGTATGCCTCGTTGATAATGGCGAGACGGTGGTCACTCTCGAGCTCGACTTTGCGCTCATCAGAGAAACTCTTGCGTGCAATAAACAACATGTGGGGATGACTGAATACGTTAATGCGATATCACCGAGGCTGGAACGATTTAGAGGCGTGATGCTGATGCCTCAGCAAGATCTACGCGCAAAGTATTGGGTCTTGGATCCAGAGGGGGACCAACAAATCTATGAATCTTAAACAAGGAGAAGACTTGGCTCAAGGTCTTAATAACCAACTACTACTGGGCAATTACAACCGACCCGAGTACGTGTCGTCCCCAGAAGGATACCTAACAGCACTTGCATGGAACCGTCGTAAGCTTGATCGAACAGCAATTCCTTCCAACCAAAAAGTCGCTCTGGTGTTCAAGAAGCGCGGAGGAAACGCCTCCATTTTAACCCATTACACAACTTATCCGTTTCCGGGAAACGAAATAGTGTGGGCAAACGCAGTTGCAAGCAGCGGTATTGAAGTCGATGGTAAATCTGAACGGCTCGAAATTGCCATTGTCGATTCTCTTGCTGGAGTAAATATTGCGGATGCTAACTCACAAGCTGCGATTCCGCTGACTGTGAATTTAGCACTTCTCCAAGATCGTTTTGGAATGACAGGCAAACAAGGTTCAGCAGATGTTGGACAAATTCTCGAACAAATGTTTGCTCTCGGCAAAGGAGACCGACTGGACTCCCCCATAGACTCAGCGGCATTAGCTTGGGAAAGTGCCACTGCCCACCGAATGACGCACGACAAATTACTTAGTTCTATCAATACTGCTGCAGAATCCTTACATCCCTTCCCCGTCATTGCGGGAGAGACGAATTTCGATGTGCCTGTCTCGTCAGTCTTTCAGGAGTTTGAAAAAACACCTTTTCACTGGTTCTATGAAAACTGGGTTAAAATAACATCAGAAAAATGGATTGATGCACTCCCGGCCCGCGTCTGGACTGATTGGGCAACGACGATTTTGCGGTTGTCCTTTGGACTGGGATTAATTTTCGAAGCGAAATGGTTTGACCATTTGGCGAGACAAATTCTTGCTGGTGAACCTACTGAATTTAAAACTCTAGTGAAGGGGATCGATGAAGTCTTACCCTGGGTCTCCAGAACAGACCCACAATCGATCCGTAACATCGCACCACGCCTCAATCTCCCAATTCCTCGGTCGCATGCACTTCGGGCCGAAATTTCCAAGTGGGTGAATTCCTCTGATCTCTCTGGCCACACATTCTCCGAGGCAGTCGCAAAAATGGGGTGTGATGAAAGCCTGAAGAATGCTCTCCAGCTAATTTTTGAACGGAAAAGGTTCGCCAACGTAAACACACTCGAAGCAATTCGCTACGCACTTAAGACTCGGGGAGCAAGAGGAGAGAACGCAGACCTATATGGACTACTGCGAAATCTTGGCTCGCAGAACCGTGTTGTTCTCGTTGATCCTGCCCCCGATTGGATAGCCGTGGTTGCCAGTCTTTCATGTGCGGCTCCTGGAACGTCTGTTGAACTTGGCACTATTCAGAGATCGCTGTCTCAAATAGGGCTCAATCCGCCAAGAGATGATCTGGTTAACCTACTTGAAAGAGCGGGCATGACTCGCGGAAGTGCAGATGCTGATCAAGGTCTCTTAGTCCAATCCGCTTATTAGGAGGCGTAATGAATAATCAATTTTTGTCCCTAGCCCTTGGACATTTCCTAGCTGAATTTGATGGGTTGCGGCAAATAGCGTTACCTCCCAAACTTCCCCTCGAAGTTGGAATGGCCATAGCCAATGCCGCGAATTCAAAACGAGAGGAAGGTGAAGTATTTGCCATAGTGGTAACCGAGAACGTTTACGACCAAAATAGCGAGGCCGGCATTTTTAGCCCTAACGACTCTGTGGCATACAGAGAAGGCGATCGTCTGGCGGTCCTTGTGAATGGAGTGGCACAATCCGCTTCAAACTTGAGTAGTTTCGTTTCTCTTCTTAACCCGGCATTCCCGGCCACGGGAAGTTACCGTTTTGATTTTCAATCCCTTGTGGAACAAATAATGAACGTCGTTCTGGCAGAATCGGGGATTAATGCCGCAATTCACCCAACCCAGCCAGAGGATATTGAGAGACTGAATTTTGTGTTGACGCTGCTTGCCGGTGCATACGAATCTTCGGAGGAAGGTCAAAGGCCTTGGAATGTGCTTTGGTTTGAGCATGTCAATGGTGGCCTGAGCAACTTGGTTAAAAATTTAAGAGCGGCGCCTAAAGACCTCAAAGTAGGGGAACTGCTCTCGCATTTGACGTTCTCGTCTTTTTCGCTTCCAATTCCAGACAACGGGGAGAGCTATTCCGCCAAAAACAGCAGCGGTCGATCAATCTGGCAAGCGCTCACATCGCACTGGTATTCGAAAGACAATGTTCTCGAGACCCTGGCAATCATCCAAAGCCAGCAGCACACTGGTAAAGGTGAAATTCAGGCCTTGCTCGATCTCAATTGGGACGAATTTGAAGATAAACAAATAGCTTCAGGTAATGCTTTGCATGCATTTGGCACATTTTCCGGCGCCTCATTGAATGAACGGACTCATGCCTTTTCACAATTAGTTGAAGGAGATTTCTTCTCTCCACTTGGGGAAGTAGAGTCAGATCGAACACTTCGAGTTGAGACTCGTGATGGAATTAGTTTAACAGTCTCAACGACAGACAAATTTATTGCTGAAACCGTATGTGATGGCGACACTGTCTTTTCTCAAGAAGTCAGGGTAAGACTTCCAACAATTGCGGTTCCAACACAGTCACAAATTGATTCTTCCGAAGTTACTATCGACACTAGTACCAAGGGCCTTGAATTCATTGGCCAGTTAACTCTGGATGTGGATTCGGTTTTCGCCGAGGGAATCTTTCGTTGGAAGTCAGCGAAGAATGTTACGCTTTACAAATTCAATTTGACGACAATTTCAGTTTCAGTTCCCAACTCTGATTCATTGGCAGGCACAATTCTGTCAGACAGCAAGGCTACTGGATTTTTTATCCCACACGTTGGCGCAGGTTGCGTTATTTTTCCTCAACAAAAAGGAAAATATGGCAAACCAATTTGGGTTCCCAAAGCAAAGATTGAAGACCTGGAGCCAGGGGAAGAGCCAGCCATTCTCGAATGTCCGCTAAACAATGGTGGCGACCACCTCGTTATCTGCTGGACCGATTCGCAACCGACTCTCCCGCAAATGAAAAATGCTGTATTCGAAGTACGTTTGGGTTCTTCGGAACGCCTATTCGAATCACACGCGATTCTGGGCGATGGCGATTTGCTTTATGCCGGTGACACCGTAATTGAATTTGAGATTCCCGAACCTTCTTCAGTAGTTGAAAAAGAAGGTCGGGGTGACACGCCAATTGTCTCGGCCATCAAGCGATCGCGTACATCGAATTTCCCACCTACCTCGGCCGCCATGGACACATTGAGGGGTGCAGTAGAAGAAAAGTTCCTTAATTTGCTTGACACTGGAGTTTGGAAGGAAAATTTAGGGCATATCGCAATGCCGGGAGATGGAGTTACGACACTCACCGAGTTGATACCGAGCGAGTGCAAAGGGTATCTAGTTCCGTCCGATTTTCAGCAGCAACTGCAGCGAAATTCCAATTTCCGAATACCGACTGAGCTCTTAGAGTCGAATGAGCTACGCGAGTTCATAATTGCTTTTGAGGAACTTGAGATCCAAGAGAAGCTTACTTACGTGGATGACAATTCAGGCGAAGCCTTGACGAAGTTACCTTCCTCGCACCGCTGGGACTCACTTTGGCAAAACAATGAATTGCTAGAAAACTATTTGATTGCATATACCGGGTTAATTAAACGTGCATCAAACCTGAACGCACCAAGTTCTGCTGCAGTCTTCTGGGCAACCTTTCCTTTTTCCGTTGCGTCATGGAATTCCACAAATGGGAACTACCGTTGTGAGAGTGTTCATCTCAGCCCACTTCATCCGCTTCGCCTAGCGTGGCTCAGTTGCACTGAGCATACGTTTTTCAATGCATCGCTTGCTGGACAGTTGGCGGCAACCATTGAAGGATGGAACTTGCCGCTCTTGGCTCCCAGCGAGGCAAACGGGGGGATCATGATTGCGATTTCAAGCGATACCGGTCCCGATCAGTTCTTTACAGGATGGTCAATGATGGTGACTGCGCCCGTCGGTATGGCAGAGCCGCTGAAAGTACCAGAGTTCGTTGGTTCCTACAGAACACCGGGTGCTTCTTCTTCCGGGCTAAATGGATCGGCAGTGGTAGGCGCCCTGACAGAATTCAAGAAAATGAATGCTCACGCGTCAACAATTACAATCGACCTGGCCGCAGCGTCACCCTCAAATAGGTCTGCAGATATTGATAGTGCCGTTGTGAGCGGAATGAAGAATTGGTTCGGAAGAAAGAACCTTTCGACCCCTGGTGGTATGCGAGTACTCGATTCCCTGAATCGTAGAGGTGACATCCCAAGAGAATTTCTCCTCGATACTTTGGGAGCTGATGCGGAAATACCAATGACTTGGTCGCGCTATGAACCGGATCAAAGGAATGTTCGGAGTTCAAATCTTAGATTTCTCCAAGACGCCGGTGTCGCGCTGAATGTAAACCCAAATCCGCTCGGTGGTGATGGCTATGGGCTCATGACCGACATCCCACTAAAGCGTTTCGAAGTACGCGATCCAGTAGTCGTTGATAACGCAGGAGTATCGAAGCCAGCGATCGACGTCAACTTGGGATGGGAGCCTTTCACTTCCGCACTTCGAGCGGTCGAGAGTCCTACAAGCGGACCAGTAATTCATACCCAAATCCAAGGAGGGGTCATAAATGATGGGTCTGCAGACTGGACAATAACTGGAGAATCGCTCATCAGCCCAGCTGTATTAGCGGCTTTAATGCGTTCTTCGAATTCCGCCTCCCAAATGCTCTGGGAGTGGAAGCCTCCATTCCTGAATACCGATGTAAATTCCTTGAGTTTGCTTGATAGACGTCCATACCTTTCAATCGTGAGAACTCCTGATGCTTTTCGAACGAGGATTCGGACGGTATTGACAAAAGCGCTCAACCGTGAGGCAACTGACAGCGACGTGGATTCGCTACTTTCAACCTTGGGCGCACGTGGAGTCGGGCTTGCCTCGTTGGTATCAGCGGGAGGAACACAGGCCACAGGCGCATTGGGCTTTTATGCAGCGCTGCAACTTATGACCAAGACAGAAATTCCAAGCGTCCACAGATTTGTTCTTCCATTAGATGCCTGCGAAGAGTTTCTCTGGAGACTCACGAATGAGGGCACGTTAGCCGCTTCTCGAAAGCGCGCTGACTTGCTGCTTCTTGAAGTTGGTGAAAAATACGTATCCTTCTCACCACTGGAGATCAAGTACTGGGGAGCCAACGTGAATGAGGACGTGGCATTACTTCCAAAAGTTGAATCTGCGAAGGTCCTGGATGCGCTTGAACAGGCGAGGTCTACATACAAAATCTTGGAGTCTGTTGGAAACCAGTCTGCTGAATTGCCCGTGAACTCTGCTGACGAAAAGCTCTGGTTCTCCGCTTTAGGCTCGCTCATCGAATCCGCAATCAAACTTCATCCCAGTTCAGTTGCTGATAGCGCCGCCTTGCGCACGCAATTACATGACATAGTGAGTGGGCGCTCGGAAGTTAGAGTCTGTCCCCCACTGCTCCTCATCTTGCAACAAGGCGCGCGGACTGTCGATGGTGAGACGTACTACCTCCACCGTTCAAATGTCAATGCAACTTCAAAGAAAAATTTAGCCTTCGGTGCGTTAATCGCAGACCCTTCAGCTGTTTTTGCAGGACTTCAGGAAGAGCCACCAACGCAACTTATTGATGCGTGGACAGAATTAATTGATTGGGTATTTTCCCCTGCTTCTGTTGATTCGTCTCGCTCATCTGATTGGGAGCTCGCAGCACGTACGCGCGTGGCGGAACCAACAGCAATAGCCGCCTCGCCAAGGGATTCGTCAAGTGTCAACGCTCCGACAGAACTCACAGCGGAATCTTCATCAAAAACTGAAACTGAAACTGAAGAGAGTGATCATTCAGAAGGGATTATTTCCGGTGATGGCGTCCGTTTTTCAGTTGGCAAATTTATTGATTCAGTAGGTGACGCATCAGCAGAGTACTGGCCCGGCAATACAGCACTGAACCAAATGAACATCGGAATTGTCGGAGACTTGGGAACCGGCAAGACACAATTACTGCTTGCTTTGATTGCTAAAATCCGAAAGTATGCTGCGAACACTCAACCGAACCCCGTGAGCATGTTGATATTTGACTACAAAAAGGACTTTCAGTCACCGGACTTTCTTGAGTCAGTGGGTGGCCGAGTCCTTCGCCCTTACAACATCCCTCTAAATATTTTTGAACTTGAAGAGAAGACTCCTCATTCAGCTCATCAGTCTGCTCGGGCCTTTGTCAACGTCTTGTCCAAGATCTACGGGGGCATTGGACAGGTGCAAGCAAATAACTTGACGGAAGTCATTATGGACTTGTACTCAGCAAAGCAATTTGAATCACCAACGATTTATGAGATACTTAAAGATTACAAGACCCAGAAAGCAAGCTCCGACTCAATTGTCGCCATTCTCAACTCCTTTGTTCACGGTGAAATATTTAGTCGTGACCTAAATGATTCAATGTCTTTCACAGATCTGCTGGATAACACAGTAAATGTTTTAGCGCTAAATCAACTTGGCGGGGATGACGCAATGAAGAATTCGTTAGTCGTACTTTTTTTAAATAAGTATTACGAGTACATGTTGAAACTGAAGAGGTGGGATTTTCAAGGAGAGGACCCTCAACTTCGGCAGCTCAATTCTTTCCTCATCGTTGACGAAGCACAAAACATCATGCGATTCAACTTCCCAGTCCTTGACAGTATTTTGTTGCAAGGTCGACAGATGGGAACGGGAGTGATCTTGTCTTCACAGTATCTAAGTCACTTCAAGACTAGTGAGTTCGACTATGCTCAATCGCTTCGTACTTGGTTTATTCATAAGGTTCCAGCCATCAAAGCACGGGAGCTTATTGCGCGCGGATTGCCTGAGGCTACGCCGCAGGATGCTGCAGGAATTCAAACCCTCGAAAAGCATCAAGCATATTACTCCTCTCTCAACGTCTCGGGAAGGTTCATACATGGGGAACCCTTCTATGAATACTTGGATGAAGGATTGCACCAATAGACAGTCCTGATCGAAAGCAACTGGCATGACCGTCTGTAGAACTTTGGGGTGCTGTGACTCCCGTTTTTGGTCCACGCTCACGTTACTTGCAGCAGGTTTTGGTTGAGTGTTTCGTACATCGGTTGATGTGAACATATCTAGTGACGAGCCATGTCGGCCGCTGTTGCGGAAATTCCCAATTTTAATCGACCATTGTCATACTGCGTGCAACAATAGTGGTCCAGAATTTTCGGTTGAAAAGTTCAGTTTGCATTCTTCCACTCGAAGAACTTTCGGATAAGGCTTTTGCGTTTTCTACTCAGCGCAAGTCAAGGATTTCGAAATAGTCTGAATGATTCTTAACTTTATTTGACATATCTATGTTTCTAATTTTCTTTAACTTTGTCGGAATACCTCGCGAACCAATCGCTGTGTCACCAAGTTCCGCCACTTTGTAGAGGACTGAAAGGACTTTGTCACTTGATGAGAAGTAATTCCACACTGTGTTCGACACCGAGTCATTTAATGGCGTCCAATTTCGATTAGATCCTAAAGCTGCCGCCAAGAGATGTACCTCTCGTAATCTCGGCTTTTGACTTTTTTCTCCCATTAGCATTGCAGTCGATGCCATGATCCTTGCACCCAAACTGTGTCCAACCAGTATGAAATCCTTTGTGTCAGTTCGCGAAAGAATATCTGCCAAGATGACAGCTGTTTTGTCAGCTCGGGAAATAGCTAAACTCCATGGATTTTTTGCGATCGCAGTAGCTCCCGTGCCGAAGGTCAAAAGGGGCGACAATTTGCTTGCACTTACGCTTGCACGCATAGCTAACTTCCCAAATACTTTTGCTCCCTTGACTGAAGCTCCCGCTGCTAGCCCCAAGTTTTGCAGATTTTTAAGTTCCTTACTTCCCCAGTGAACACGATAAATCGCATGTCCTTCATATCTTTTACAAATCATTCTCTTCCAGCTGTCCCAGTCTTCAATGCTTTCTGTCAAAAATCCACTAGCGATAACCACGGGTGGTAGCGAGCCTGTTTGCAACATCTCAACCTTGAAGGATGGATCGTCTCCCGCATAGGCTGCTGCGACTACACCTGATATTCCGCCACCGAGCAACGAGCCGACTGCGGTTACGGTCACTATTCCACCAGCCATACCAAAACCACCAGACGCAAGTGAACCCAGGCCCAGCATGGCCAAACCATGACTTGTGGCTGCCGCACCGCTTAAAGAGCCACCTAAAATGCTCGCTCCAATTGCTCCTCCTATGAGTGGAGCACTTACAAAAGCCAACGGAGCGAAAACAACAGTCCCAGCGCTGATCGCTGCCGTTACCCGGGCCGCTTTTGCCATGTCCTCCTTTTCAAATTTGAGCCAGGCTTCAACGTCGTTAAGGGAATCGAGTGAACTTTCAATTTTTTCAAAACTCGGAATTTCATGTCTGTGTTCAGCACAAAACCTTGGCACCCGCACTTCTCCGCTCAAACGAGTAGCCATATTTCCACACCTTGGAACCGCGCAAATGGATGTGGGTCCACCGCATGATTGACACAAATACGGAAGTGGCAAGGTGGCGCGGTCCGCCACTCGCACATGCTTAGCTCTCGTAAAGCAGCCAGAGCACCACTCTTTTCTAATATCGCTTTCGTCTTGCCCACGAATAATGAGATCACCAATGAAAAGTGCAAGCCGCTCGTAAGCCTTTGCGTTTTCCTTGTGACTCTTAATACGCTCTGCGCTTCGGGAACGTCTCGACCCATAAATCTGCGATCCATATGCCAAAGTATTCTCAATCAACGACTTGTTTTTTAAGTATTTTTCTGAACCAAACACTTTCGGTGGGGCCGCTAAATCCTTGACCACCAATGTCATTAGGACGGTGTCTTTGTGCGAAAGTTTTATCAAAAAACCTGTAACCGAAAATGGTGCGTAAGTGAGTGCAAGGCGTGGCACCGTATCCCCCTAATCAAGACGAAACTTCTTGACTGAATATAACCCATAAGATCCAGTAACTGCGAGGTAATTCTCACATTTGATTTGACTTCTTGGAGTTTCTCTCCAATTAACGTTCTAGACTGCAACAAGTCTGTTTAGTCATCTTAAGTAGAGATTCGGATCGGGGGTGTTTCATGGAAGTCTTCATCACTCATACGGGCGCTCGTTATCACTCCCGCACAGACTTAGATTGCATGTCAAAGGCTCAGAGTTTTAAGTCAGTGGACTTGCTTACCGCTGCAGATGGTGGATTAAGACCTTGCCTCGCATGTGGTTCTCCGGAACTTCCCGGGGTCACGGAGGGCGACACCCAGTGGTTACGGCGAATCAATGATTGGCAGCGATCTGGTGAATTCGATTCACTCTGGGAACAAGTTTTTGCACGACGAGTGCTCGCGCGAATTCCAACGGTCTCTGCAGATGACGTTGAAATTCAGAGTTATATAAATTCAGGCACAGATTCCTTCAAAGTTGATTTCTTTATACCCAAGGCCAAATTGGTCCTAGAAATAGATGGGTACGCCAAAGAAGGATCACAGCCTTCACCTTCTGATCACGAAAAACGAAACCGCCGCGACGCTGCCTTGCAAGCAAGTGGGCTGACGGTGTTGCACTTTACTAATGCTCAGGTGCAACAGGAACCTAAGAATTGCCAAAAAATTGTATCCGAAGCGATCACCATTGATAGTCCTAAGGAGCGTGCTCAAGAAGACAAACAACCTCGAATCCAGAATGAATTAGAAACACAGCCCGATAGGAAGCTGCTCTACTGGATTGGAGCGGGTGCAGCGACACTTCTCGCGGGCTTAGGTTTATTTGCACTTTTGAGTTCGAGTGATTCAGGAAACCCTGCGGAGAGCACAACTGTCTTTGCCAACTGTGCGGAGGCCCGAGATGCTGGTGTGACACCGATCAAGAAAGGCTCACCACTGTATGCAGCAAATTCCAAACTTGATGGGGACGGTGATGGCGTCGCGTGTGAGTAGCGCAGTATCGGCTCGGCGTCACTCACATCACAGCCATTAATTGTGTGAATGACTATGCACCTAAGTCTCGAAGGAAGCTTGCAACATGCATGCCAAGCCCGCTCTTAGGTGCATGTGAGTCTGTTACATCAACTTCTTGGGTAAGTCTCGTGAGTGCTGCGACCGTTTTCTGATCCTCACTGGTGAGCATTCCCGCGTACTTCGGGTCTAGGGCGAAAGAGAAATTCGAGGAACTAAGCATGGCTAGCTGATCAAGGAAAATATCGGTACGGCGAGCTGATTCCAGGGTCGTATTGACTTGATCCCCTCGACTTTGTGCCGCTAAGACCTGGAAGTGACGGGATAGGAGCATGGATCGCGATAAGTCGTTCTTTGTCAGGAGAACTGTTCCACTTGGGCGAGCATTTTGGCCATTCATTCGGGTCAAGAGAGCGCCGACTTCTTCTGCTGCCTGAACAAGCGTTGGATCAGAGACCGTGCTTCCAATTGTTAGTAGGTGCCCGATGAGAAGTTTTTCTTGCACGATCCCGATCAGTGGTCGGCGAAGGAGATGGACCGCTGCAAAGTCATCGCGGGAGAGAACAATTTGCCCGTGGTCAATATCACCATGCAGCTTAAGCAAATAATTCCCGCTCAAATATTGGTCACGCTCCTAAGGAAGGACTGTAGGGGATTCCCCGGTGGCTGCATTAACTGCGATTTCAAAACCCTTGTCATGATTGGTTGTGACAGCGACTTTAGGATTGATGGAAGCAATAAGCGCATGCGTGAGTGAGGCTTTATCCGTGATTAGTAGGGCTCTCAAGTGTTCACGGAATAACTCTTCAGACCCAGCGAATTCGATCAGCAATGAAGCTGCATCTATTGGGTCCAGTGATTGCAAAGCCTTAGCTTCTGGGTCAGGAATACCGATGTTGCTAGCCGGTGATTCTAGTAATTGCTTCCATGACGGCAGCCCCAATGGCATACTGGCGCCGGCGCCAAACACGATTGTTAAATTTTTCTCTTGAGCGTCACGTGCTAACTGGTCGAGTATCTCACTCGGCGCCCCCGCTTTTTGCCTGCGAACTGCTTGCAAGGCTGCGTAATCACTGGTGCTGCGGCAGACGATCACGATGTCAAAGCAACCCGTTCCAGGTGACAATTCTGACGAAAAATTTTCAATTTCTGCAACAAGTCTCGCTAAGACAGCTCCCGTTTCGCCCGCAAGCTCACCTTGGCCAATTCCAATAATGGGCATGGCCAGCAATGCCCTCGCTCGTTTGGATTCCCACTGGGGTACATCAGAATTCTTAGTCGTACGAACATGCCGGTCGAAAGCGGTTAAGGCTTTTCGGAATCTTCGAGCAAGGGCGTCCACTGAGTTTGTGGGCTGTTCACCGGCAATGTTCACCACCATGGAAATTGGAGACACAGCGTCAAGCTGAGGTAGGAACAGCGGGTCTTCGTTAGACAGTAATGTCTAATTTGCACGAATGAAATCTCTTTTTCCCTCAAGGAGCCAATCCCATCGGTCGGTCACCGATGCATAGGAATCACTCGGGATTAAGTATGCATCAGCCTCCAGTGTCGACATGTCGCCGTGAACAACAAACATGGCGAGTTCAGCCTGCTTGATCACTTGAGGAATTTCACTTATGAACTGCGTGCTTCGCTGGATCATGTTGTCACAATTCCTAGGCATTCATACAAAGTCATGCCTGCAAGTTTGCAAAACACTGACGTTTTATTTCAATATTTTCATTTCGGTTTAGTCGGCTCAGTCAGTCTCAACTGCTTTGCCATGCAGGGTTGAGATCGCCTGGGAAGGAAAGCCCCAAAAAGAGACGGGCTTGACGGGCCGTCGAGTGGTTGGGATTAACAGCGAATTCCTGGCCGTGATCCCCACGAAGTAATGAACGCACTACATCATTCGGCTCAAATTGATGGCGGTCTGAGGGGGTTGTTCCATACACACCGGCGAGGGTGAGAACGAGAATTTTCGCGACGTCTCCGGGAGCGGTTTCATCTGGTTCCAAGAACATTGTGTAGTTCGGCAAACCGTCATCTTCGCGTGGAAACTCCCACCCCAATGATTCAAGTTTTGTAATTTCGTCTGGTGTTAGCGGAGAATCCAAGTATTTACTGCTGACGGCTTCCAAAGTGAGGGCACCGTCGTCCTCACGACACATCTGGACGTAGACACCATCGGGGTAGCGTTCACTCAATACATTGATCACCACTACATCCGCTGTGAGTGCAACTAACGCGGCAACAAACTTGATCAAACGTTCAAATCCGATTATTTCTGTGGGTGATTCAACACCTCCAATGTGAGTTGCACTGACCGTGTCATTGGCTTTGATCCACTCACTCTCGTCATACCGCCAAAGCAACACATTATGAGTGAACGAGAAAACGTCTTCTGCGGTCACTGGGCCGCTGGCGGTTTCAAGAGGCAAGATTTTCTCAGTAATTAGCATGGGGATTGACAACCCCTGCTTTTTTTCGAAATATTTCAAAAGTTGAAGTGATAGCAACGCGCCCTGGTGGTCGTCTTGATCGATATTTTCTCTCACAAACTCCACATCAGGTTTTGGTTCCAGTGTCTTGGCGATTCCCCCCAATAGTGTCAAGTGCGCGTCAAATAATTCGAGGAACCGCTCGACATATTCTGGTTGAATTCTAGTTGCTTCAGAGACGTTCCACTCAATGCCTAACTCAGCCGTTGCACTGCGAGCCTCATGCCGTTCACTGACTAGCTCAGGGAACTTTGTTAATCGATTCACCTCAGACAGCCAGCGCCAATCCTCAACATCTAATGGGAGTGAGTCGACCCAATCACCCTTGACACGCCACTCATGTCGCTTGAGTTTCCATTGCGATGTCTTTTCATTGAAACTCCACCAAGATCGACGCAGGGCAAAGACTGGTCCGTTCTCTGGTCCTGTCAATATTTCATATACAGCTTGATCTTCGGGTTGCGCTTTCTCGCGCTCAATCATGTGATTAGCAAGAATTCCCATGTGCACGATCTTTGCAAGCGAGACTGCATCTAATGTGATCTCACCCGCAATCCAACTGTCCAAACTTGGAGTTGGAGACTCAAGGTAAAACTCCTTTTTATGGGTTTTAATGTTCCGAGTAATCCGTGAAATTGCATCGAGAGCTGCTTGATTGAAGTCACTCGCCTTGACTTCAACCCGAACTGCGGTTGCAAAGAAAGGAGCAAAATCAACAGGAAAGCTCGCACGCAGATCAACGAGCTGAGACATCTGCGAGACGTATTCGGCGCTGACAGGGCGAACGTCGTACGTGTTGCCCGATACCAACGTGCGCGGCGGTTCACTGGAAAGACTGTCTAGTATCCACCAACCAAAATCTGATGCTTCCGAACTCGGATCAATTCGTCGCCGGATCGCCCCAATTTCGTGCATGTCCGGATCGATAAAGAGTTCGATATTTTCACGAATTACCGCGGGTTCATTGGGTGTTTCAGCGAAAAGGGGGTCATCGTTTCTGAAGGGTGGATCCTCTCCCCTCCACCACTGGGTTGCTATGTAGGGGACTGGGCCTCTGGAGTGAAAAAGTGTCGAAACAACTGTCGCCCAAATCTTGGAATCTATGCTCGCTGAGACGGAAGAATTCTCAAGCTCCGCTAACGCGAGCCAAGGGTCTGATGGATCTTGGGTTCCGGGCAGAGAAACAGAGTTAAACCAATCCATGGCGTACTCATTGCTCGGGAATCGGAGAGAGAAAGGGCCCGCGTGCATGTCATTCGTGTAGTCCCAAATCTCACACGAGTACTTTCCTTGTTCAGCGCCGAATTTTCGCAAGGAAATTTGCCAAGGTGTGACTTCACTATCTTGTGTCCCTTTGAAAATCGATCGCATGGGTTCAGTCCTCACCTTGATATTGCTCTTGACGAACTCCCCGATCAATGGTGATTGCCGCCCAGATCCCAGAGTAGATGAATCCGATTACCAGGTACCCGTAGCCGGTGGCTAACCCAGCAATCCCTGCGATTATTGCCAGGATGATTGCAGCGACAGGGTACAGCCCCCAGTTTCGGAGTGAGAGACCCAAGTGAACCGGCCAAAAGAATCCGATCACGGCGGCTGCAAAGAGGAAACCGGCTTCCCATTCCGCGTAGCCGGATGGTTGCGCATCCCTACGGGCTCTGACTTTATTACGTGAATTAGCAGCTGCGTATCCGAATATGAATCCCAGCATGCTCACCGCTCCCCTCGTGATATCGGTATTTCGACTTGAGTTTGATTTGGTTGTGAATACTCGTCATTCCACAACGAACAGCGCTCGTCCTCGTCATCAAGATAACCGATATCCCCGATCGGTGCTACCCAATATGTGTCATCTGGTTGTACGGGCGTTGCAACCGCGACCGCCATTTTGGCCCAGACTTCGGGGGTGATTGTGTCGGGTTGGTAGCCGCCAGCTCCACCGAGCAGGATGGGGACTTCGGGGTAGGCGCGGCGCACATTACGGACTGCTTGCACCATGCCCTCTATTGAGTAGTTCAGGCTCGAAAGCGGGTCGGTTTCGTGCCCGTCAGCTCCCATGGCAATAAAGATCATGTCTGGGGAAAAACGATCGCAGTACATGACAAAGTCAGATACTGAATCGATGAGTTCGGCATCTCCCGAACCAGCTGCAAGCGCCCGATTGAACGTGTGAAAATCGGGTTCGTCGTACTTGCCCGTTCCCGGGAAGATTGATGATTCGTGAACGCTCAGGGTGAGCACTCGTTGATTCTCACCCAAGAGCTTCTCGGTGCCGTCACCGTGGTGGGCGTCAATGTCAAGGATCGCGATCCGTTCCACTCGCCGCATGGACTGTGTGTAGGGGCTATAGATCGTGCGGTTGCTGCGCAGGACGTGTTTGGCTGTTATGGCGAAGTCAGCGAATACACAGAATCCACTGGAGTGATCCCGCATGGCGTGGTGCTTGGCGCCGGCAAAGTTCACCGCCGTTAACGCTCGCCCTTGCAGGAGTGCTTCAGCGGCGAGGATCGTGCCACCGGCCATGCGTAGGGCGGTAGCGCCAAGGTCACGTCGAGTGCCCTCCCACTCCCCTGACTCCCCGTCGAGCAGGACTTGCTCAATATATTTGCGGGTATGGGCGTATTGCAACT
>Ga0335396_10003456_pt1 | contig 18208 bp, 16 predicted proteins | sample FRY02_FD_205743 | JGI IMG/M metagenome (GOLD analysis project Ga0335396, IMG submission 205743) | Freshwater microbial communities from Lake Fryxell liftoff mats and glacier meltwater in Antarctica - FRY-02 (spades assembly) (version 2) | ecosystem: Environmental > Aquatic > Freshwater > Ice >... | reverse complement strand
CTTTGCGTCAATAACATGCCCGCCTTTTAGTAAAAAATCGATTTCCTGCGCAGATACGAACTGGCAAGAAACAGACAGGCAGATCGCGAATAATACGGATCTGCCTGTTTGTATGAAATATGTTATGTTCATTTTTATTTCGCTAATGGAGCACTTAGGGCATTCAGATCCCATACTACACGACCAGTGCGTAAAGTTAATTCTGCTTCCAATTTTTGTTTTCCCCTCAATGCCATACCGCTGGCATCGATGTACCCAAAATCGCCTTCTCTCAATCTGAAAACGGCAATATCAGCTTCGCTTCCAACACTCAGGTTTCCCAATTCGGTACGCTGTATTACTTTGGCAGCATTCCAAGTAGATGCAGCAATCACATCGGCCAAAGGCATACCTAGAATCAGGAATTTGGATGCCAAGTTAGCCATATCTTTAAACCCGGCATTCATGCTTCCGGTGTGTAAGTCAGAGCTTAAAACATCCGGCTGGAAACCTTGTTCCATAGCAGGGACAGCTTGACTCCAATTGAAACTTCCACCACCATGACCAACGTCAAAAATGAGCCCTTTTTTGCGAGCTTCCCAGACAAATGGTTTTACTTTTTTAGTGTTTACATCAACAATAGCTTGTTTATGCTCAATCATTTTACCATCCTTATCAAATTCCTGATCATAGCGATAGGCATGAGTTAAAATATCTCCGGGACGAAGATGTTTTAATAATAAATCTTCAAGAGGGAGAGGAGGAAGTGATTTCCCGAAATCCACCATCACCGGAATGCCGGCAATCCTTCCTGCTTCTACAGCCTTATCTGTTGGTTCCCAATCGTGGCCGATATAATGCGCAAGCTTTATCCCAATGACAATATCCTTATTCTTTAGGGCCATAGCAGCAGTGAGTTTAGGATCCATATCGGTTTCATCTTGCTCAAAGGCCTCGACGCCACGCATACCTCCACCCACAATGTTCATGAATGCAAGTACCCGAGTTTTAGATTGCTCAACGACGTTCTTTCTAAATAAATCAATGTTTTTCCATCCTGCACCTCCCGCATCTGCAACCGTGGTAACTCCTGAACGGAAGGTGAATCCATCCGGTGGAAGAGCATCCTGACTATTGCTTAGATAATTATTTGCCTCAGTTCCGTGGAATACGTGTCCGTGAATATCAAGAAGGCCAGGAGTTACATAAAGTCCACTGACATTGACTGTTTTTTTTGCCGAACTCGCCGGAATATCAGCTGCTACACGAAAAACTTTCCCATCCTTAACTGCAACATCCATTTTGCCATTAATTTTGTTCTTAGCATCGATTACATGTCCTCCTTTGAGCAGAAGATCAATTTCCTGTGCATTTACTTTAGTCGCTAATAAGGCAATGAATAAGAAAAGCGACAGGCTTCTTACTGTTTTTAAATAAGTTCGCATTCGTTCTTTTTTTTAATTTGGTCTTAAAGTATATTATTTAGTAAGTGCCTGAGGAGAATCCCAAATTGGTCCGCTAACCCCGTTTAAATCCCACATAATTTTACCTGCACGAATGGTTAATTCTGCTTCCATTTTTTGTGTTCCCTTCAAGGTGTTTCTTCGAACATCGGTAAATCCGAATTCACCTTTCTTCACACTGAATACTGCAACATCTGCCTCATTACCTACGCTCAGGTTACCTAAATCTGGTCTGTTGATTGCTCTAGCCGGACTAGCGGTAGATTTTTCAATCACTTCTTCTAGCGTAAGTCCGATATTCAGGAATTTAGACATCACATTTGCCATATCTTTCATCCCACCATTCATACTATCTGAGTGAAGGTCTGTGCTGATTACATCTGGTTTGAAACCTTGTTTGATTGCAGGAATAGCCTGGCGCCAGAAAAATGCACCACCACCATGGCCAACATCAAACAATATTCCTTTTTTCTGAGCATCAAATATAAATGGCTTTACTACTCCGTCATCATCTACCACGGTCTCACGATCTTTTGGACCATAAGCAAATGTATGGGTGAAGATATCACCTGGACGAAGATGTTCTAGGAATAATGATTTTATCGAATTGGTAGGCTGATGTTCACCAAAATCGACCATCACAGGTACATTAGCCAGTTTTCCTGCCTCTACAGCTCGGTCAACCTGCGTAAAATCACCCCAATAATGTGCTGCTTTGATACCGACAATGATCGTTGGAAAAAGCTTAGTGATCATATAGGCAGTCATTTCAGGGTTGAAATCAGATTTATCCTGCTCCTCAAAACGACCGTACATCCCAGTTCCGGTTATATTTAACAGGGCAAGGATACGAGTCTGGGAGCGATCGATACTTTGCTCCTTGAATCGACGAAAGTTTCTCCAGCCAGATGATCCCGCATCTACGACAGTTGTTACACCGGCTCTGAAGGTAAAAGCATCTGCCGGAACAGCTGTCTGACCATCAGCGATATATGCTAGAGGATCATTCCCCTGAAATACGTGTGCATGCATATCAATAATGCCCGGAGTTACATATAAACCACTCACATCTACCGTTTTTTTAGCAGAAGTCGCCGGAATATTTGCTGCTACTTGGACGATCTTGCCACCGGAAATCGCTACATCCATTTTGGCATTTATTTTGTTTTTGGGGTCAATTACCTGACCTCCTTTTAAAAGAAGATCGATTTGCTGAGCTTGTAGTGCCAAACAGCTGAACACTAAAATGATAGTCAGAATACTTAAAAAGGGTCGGTTCATTTTACTTTTTTTAATTGTTTGTGTGTTTTATAAATTAAACTCCAATATATACCAAGATTTTTAAGGATAAGAATGTATTGTACAGTTTTCTTTCAAAATGGAAAGAATACTTGACACAGGTTATTTTTTCGAATGATTTTGAATTCATAACAAGTTTATTACATTTAGTTTTTTAAAGAAAGGCAATGAATTATATACTTCTGCTCAGCTTATTATTTATTTCAGAAATGGTATCGGCGCAAAAGGAGAGAAATGAGGATTTTATCCATTCTCAGGATCTTTTCAATACAAGTATGAACCCGAAGGTTTCCTGCTATCGCATTCCGGCATTGCTATGTGCAAAAAACGGTGTGCTACTTGCAGCAATCGATGAGCGGATTAATTCATGTGCTGATCTAAATGGAAATGATAATATCAATATTGTGATCAGAAGATCTAAAGATAATGGACTTAACTGGTCTGAAATCCGTACGATAGTAGATTATCCCGAGGGGAGGTCTGCATCTGATCCTTCTTTCATTCTAGATGGCAAAACTGGAACTATTTTTCTCTTTTACAATTATATGGACAGGTTTAAAGAGAAAGACATTTACTATTTGCATGTAATGAAAAGTATGGATCATGGGCTTACTTGGTCCGAACCTCAAGATATTACATCACAGATTAGTAAGCCGGAATGGAAAAAGGATTTTAAATTCATCACCTCTGGAAAGGGTACTCAGACTAGCTCCGGAACATTACTGCATACCCTTGTCAATATGCAGCGTGGGGTTTTCATTTTCGGTTCAAAGGATCATGGCAGAACTTGGTTCTTGAAGGAAAGTCCAATCAAATCTGCAGATGAGTCAAAGATTATTGAGTTGAAAGACGGAACTTGGATGGTCAATTCCAGAATGAATAAACTTGGGATGAGATATGTTTCTATTTCTAAAGATCAAGGTGAAAGTTGGGAAAGTAGGGAAGAAGCATCTTTAATAGATCCTTCCTGCAATGCAGCCATTATTCGCTATAACTATAAGGGGAAGAATTGCTTACTATTTGTGAATGCGGCAGCAAAGGATAATCGTAAAAACCTGATGCTGAAGATTAGTTATGATGAAGGTAAGAGTTGGTCGGCTGGGCAGACTGTTTTTTCAGGTGCAGCAGCCTATTCAGACATTGTAATTTTGAAGAATGGAGAAATTGGAATTCTGTTTGAGAGAAATAATTACAAGGAAAATGTATTTGTTAGATTCTCCTTCAAATGGTTGGAGCCATGATTGCTTACCTTCTTTACCGGTTTCCTACACCGGATGCTGAATTGAGGGAATTGGATCCTTATTATCGAGAACATCTACGGCTATTGTAATATTTTTTTTACGGATTGTCCTAAAAATATCTTGTTTCATATTTATTTAATTCCTTAATTTTTAGCTAATTTAGCTAAAATGAAAAAAATATGGCCATTTATAAACTTCAGGTAAACGGAAAAACCTTGCAGGCCGATGTAGAAGCGGATACTCCATTATTATGGGTATTACGTGATCATCTGGGCCTGGTTGGAACCAAATATGGTTGCGGTATTGCTCAGTGCGGTTCTTGTACTGTCCATGTGAACGGCTCTGCAACACGGTCTTGTGTGTACCCTGTTTCAGCAGTCGGTAACTCACAGGTATTAACCATCGAAGGACTGTCTGAAAAGGGTGATCATCCATTGCAACTTGCATGGGATGAGATCGATGTCGCTCAGTGCGGATATTGTCAGTCTGGTCAGATTATGACTGCGGCTGCACTGTTAAAGCAGAATCCTAAACCAAGTATGGATGAAATTGAAGTTACAATGAATGGAAATATCTGCCGTTGCGGTGCATATCATCGTATTCGTGATGCGGTAAAATTGGCGAGCTCTAAAATCTGATCATTATGACAAGTAAAACAACAAACAGCAGGCGCGATTTTTTAAAAATGACCGCCATAACAGGGGGAGGCCTTGTACTTGGATTTAATTGGTTCAGTGCCGAAGCTAATGTGCCCGAAGTCATATCTGGTTCGGCCATGGCTGCCGGAAATATTGGTTTTAATAGTTTCCTGTCTATAGCTACTGATGGTACGGTTACAATCATGTCTCCAAATCCTGAGCTTGGCCAAAACATTATTACATCTTTCCCAATGGTGGTAGCTGAAGAGCTAGAAGCAGATTGGAAAAAAGTGAAAGTATTACAGGCTAATCTTGATAATAAATTTGACCGTCAACTTACTGGTGGTAGCGGGGCAGTTCCACATTCTTGGAAATTGCTTCGGAATGCCGGAGCAACAGCCAAATTCATGCTGATTGCTGCTGCTGCTAAGCAATGGTCTGTACCTGAATCTGAATGTACGGCATCTAACGGTTTTGTATTGCATGCCCGATCAGGAAAGAAATTAAGTTTTGGCGAGCTAGCAGAAGCAGCTTCTAAAATGCCGGTTCCAACAAGTGTAAAGTTAAAAGATCGCAAAGACTTCAAACTGATCGGAAAATCTGTAAGGAATGTAGAAAATCTTAAGATTGTAACCGGAAAGCCATTATTTGGAATGGATTTTTACCGTGAAGGAATGGTATACGCCATGATCCAACGTCCGGCATTTGGGATGAAGTTAAAGTCTTTTGATGCAGCCATTACCAAGGCAATGCCTGGGATTATCGATGTGGTTTCATTCAAAAACAATGTAGCTATCGTTGGTAAGTCAACATGGGAAGTGCTCAAAGCAAGAAAATTACTAAAAGTTGATTACGAAAAGGAAGCAGATTTAGAAAGTACAGAAGATCATGACAAGCTATTTTTATCTTTAATGGATAGCGGTCAGGCTACTGTCAGACGTAAAGATGGTGATGTGGATGCTGCATTTAAGAATGCTGAAAAAGTAATTAAGGGTGAATATCAATGTCCCTTCATTTCGCACAGTCCGATGGAGCCGATGAACTTTTTTGCAGATGTTCGCCCTGATGGGGTTGAATTAGTTGGCCCTACCCAAACTCCGGCAAGAGCGCGAGCCGAAGTTTCACAATTACTTAAAATACCTGAAGATAAAATTACCCTTGAGCTAACTCGCTTAGGTGGTGGTTTTGGCAGAAGATTAAAGAACGACTTTGTAACCGAAGCGGCTGAACTGTCAAGTATAATCAAAAAACCGGTGAAATTAATTTGGTCGAAGGAAGACGACATGACTGGCGGAACTTATCGTCCTGCCGTACGTTATCGTTTTGAAGCGGCATTGGATGCTGCAGGTAATTTAACCGGCTATAAATTAAGAGGAGTAGGAATTAATTCCGGAAACTCAACCCGCGAACATAATTTCCCTTCTGGGGCGGTTGATAATTTACTGATTGATTCTGTAGAACATAAGTCGCCGATTACAACGGGAGCTTGGCGTGCGCCTATTACTAATTTCCTGGCTTTTGCTGAACAGGCATTTATTGATGAAGTTGCACATGCGGCAGGAAAAGATCCGGTTCAGTTCCGTTTGGATCTACTAGCTAAAGCAAAACGAGCGCCCGTTGGAGAAATTCGTTATGATATTAATCGCATGGAAACAGTTATCAAAATGGCAGCCGAAAAATCTGGATGGGGTAAGAAGAAAGATGTTTCACAAGGATTCAGTGTTTATTTCTCTCATGCATCTTATGTGGCGCAGGTTGCCGATGTAATTATGCGAAATGGTTTACCTGTTGTTAAGAAGATCTATGCAGTATCTGATTGCGGACAGGTTGTTGCTCTTAATGGTGCGGTACACCAGGTAATGGGAGGTATTGTAGATGGTATGGGACATGCCATGTACAGTAAATTAAGTTTCAGAGATGGAGTTGCTGATCAGAATAATTATAATACTTATCGTCTGATCAAAATGAAGGAAGTACCTGAAATTGAAACCCATTTTGTGGACAATGGAATTGATCCTACCGGTTTGGGTGAGCCTGCTCTTCCGCCAACTGGAGGTGCTGTTGCGAATGCAATATTCAAGGCTACAGGAAAGCGATTAAGAAATCAGCCTTTTATTGAGGAAGACGTCTTTAAAACGGTTTCTTAGTCTTTAAAATAAATTTATTTAAGAGGCTGCTTCATTTAAAATGATCAGCCTCTTTTTCATAGCATCCATTTCCAGGTTTAATAGTAGATTTTCTCATAAAATCCCTACCTTTGCAAAATTATTTTCCGGAAGGCCAGTCAACTAAACTGCAATCTTTCGCAATTATTTAACAGACACTATGAGAAAGATCGTTGATTACAGAAAGATTTTGGGAGTTGATAAAAATGCCGAACTACAAGAGTTGAAAACGGTATATCGCTCTTTAATGAAGAACTGGCACCCGGATAAGTTTTCTGAATCTACTGAAAGTAAGCTTGAAGCAGAAGAAAAAAGCAAGGTCATTATTGAAGCGTATCATTTTCTGGTTAGCATTGCCCCCGAAACACGTATGCAAACCCTAGATGATTATAATCTGACCACATCAAGTGTTGGTATTGCTGATTTTGAACATCAGGGACAGGTATTAACTGTAAAATTTGGTGATGGGAATGAATATGAATATTTTGATGTTCCGCGGGCAGTTTATATCAAACTGGTAAATGCTGATTCTCCCGGCAGGTTTGCTCGTAGGCATATTTACAATAATTATGTTTACAGAAGCACTAGCAAGCGTGTGGCTACTGCCTGATCATTTGCTTCAATAGTGAACGCTTTCCTCTTTTTGATCGTGTATAGTATTGTTTTGAAATATTTTTCATAAATTAATAGTATGAAAGTCAGCAGATTAGGAAAGAGGTTTATCCTTATGAGCTTATTGGCTCTAATTAGCTTCAGCGCCCTTGGGCAAAAAAATAAAGCCGAGAAGCAAGAGGAAATCAGAAAATTGCTGGATAGTAAGGTTTTTATCTTCAGTCCGCAGTCAGCTAGCCCAAGTACCGGAGCCATGATCCAATTAACCTCCGAGTTTTATCTTAAGATCAAACAAGATACACTTGAGAGTAATTTACCCTATTATGGGGTAAATTTCCAGCCAAGCTTTGGAGAAATCCGAAGTCCACTTGAATTTACTTCTACAGATTTTGATTATACAATCAATACCACGAAGAATGGCACTTATGATATTACGATCAAGTTGAATGATCCCAGTGATCCGGATCAGATCAATCTTACTATTTCTACTCTTGGCTATACTAATGTCAGGGTTATCAGTACTAATCGTCAGCCCATTTCATTTTACGGAGACATATCAGCTCCCCGGGCTCCAAAGATAAGAAATCGATAAATTGACTTAGTTTTTCAGGAACTTAGGCTTTCTTCTCTTGAAGAAATACAAGTCTCGGATTTACCCATGAAAAGCATCGATTTAAGCAAATTTACTAAGATTATTATTGCTGATCAACTACAACAATCTGAAAATTATTCAAACAAAAAAAAAGCCCGCAAAGCAGACCTTTTTTGTTTAAAGGAAATATCCTTAGATGTATGACGTTGCAACACTAACGATTTTCCATCCTTTGCCGGTATTTGACATGCTCAGGTAATTTATTTTGGAAAATCCGTCATATTTCATAGTTACCTTAACCACACTCTGAGTTGGAGTTGATTCAACAATACTAAACTCAGTAATGCAGTTTTGCTCAATATTTTGATGATTTTTCAATAAATTAAGCATCTGATTTTTATCATGATGAATGATTTCCAGTCCACGGGTTGAAGTGAATTTCACGTCCTTGTCCATTACTTCGTTCAGTCCATTGATTTTACCGTGAGCAACTGCATCGATATAAGCATTAAGAGCATAATTGATGTTTAATTTTTCACTTTTGGTATCATCTGATGCAAATGCACTTGTTGATAATACAACTAATAAGGCGGCGGCGATAGTTTTTAAAGTTTTCATAATAATTTGTTTTTAGGTTTAATTTTTTTTGTTAAAGTGTGTGTTAATATTTTTTTTTGTTTGTTTTCTTGATCAAATGTATAATGGATATCAAAGCCGGCATATAACAATTAGGCGGAGGCTGGCAAGTTCTCGGTAAATGGCGGTAAATGGCAGGTGAAATGTTGGGGAGGGATTTTTACCGAGAGAATGGGGGGATGTATACGATATATTTTGTAAGTTTTAATATTGTTATGCTGGAATTTTCTGCTTTTAGAGATAGAAAGAGATGAAAGGTAAAAGCTTAAAGCTTTAAGCACATCGATTAGCTTTCAAGGTACACCAGAAAACTGGCAACAAATAAATTTAACAGTTAATAGAACAATAAAAAATTTTGCATAGGATTACAGAATTGAAACATCTGCATTTGTTAAACGAGCTATTGAATACCAAGTTTTTCATTCAATAATTTTTCATCATTGGCTTCGAATATTGGTTTGTGATAGTCATGCAATTTCGAAAGCATATTTAATAGCACTATTTTTTCTTGCTCACTAAGATCGCCTGCAACAAGGCTCCCCATTTTTTCTAACTGGCTCCTAACTGAATTTATTTCATTAAAGCCAGCAGGAGAAAGCTCAAGCAACTTACTTCGTTTGTCATTGGGGTTATCAGTCTCCTTAATTAATTTCTGGCGAAGTAATCTTTTTAATACTTCGTTTCCAGATGATTTTTCACTTATATTGTTTCGTATTACATCGGTTTTTTTTAATTGTTTATTAGTTAACAAGCTTGCCAATACACTAAAGTCATCGATGGAATAAATTAAGGTATGTTTAAAAATTTTCCTCGAATAAAACAATGCATACTTATACATGAAATAAATGTACATAGTAATGAAAGGTTTCGTCTTTTCTGATAATGTTGTATCAACCTTCTTGGCTAAATTAACTTCATGCGATAGCCAGCTAGCAAAATTTTCATCATCCCATTCCTCTCCATCTGAAAGCTGACTTTCAAATCTTTCTGCCCAGTCAATTAACTTTTTTATATTTGAATATTTTTTCAACATTGTATTTTATAATACTAAATTAGTTATAAAATTTTGTTAGAAATAAAATAAATTTTAATATTGCATCTGTAAAGTATTATATAATACAAAAAAAAGAAAATACATGTACGATAAGAAATTTGAAAATAATGAACTTTTTTTCAAAAAATTCATACTTTCTATTATCCTATGCTTAGTGGTTACTTCTGTTTTCTCCCAAAAGATAGGAAGTGTTAGCGGAACAATCATGCAAAAGAACAATCAGCAATCATTGTTTGGTGCGAATGTAAATATTGTCGGCACAAACTTATCAGCTGCAGCTGATTCTAATGGAAGGTTTAGAATTTTAAATATCCCTGTTAAAACATATAATCTTGTTGTTAGTTCTGTAGGTTTTAAAACATTTACACTTTATAATATTGTTGTAAACAGCGGGAATGAAAATGTTTTCAATATTGAATTGGAAGAGGATGCATTTGGCTTGGGCGAAGTAATTGTAACAGTCAACAAACGAAGTGTAATTGCAGCCTCACTAGAAACACCATTAAGTGTTCAACGCTTAACTACAGAAGAAATAAGAAGTAACCCAGGAGGTAATTTTGACATAAGCAAAGTAATACAAACTTTACCTGGCGTAGGTGGAGGACAAGGAGGAGGTACATTTCGTAATGATATTATTATTCGGGGTGGTGCTTCCAATGAAAACGTATTTTATCTTGATGGAATTGAAATACCGGTGATTAATCACTTTCAAACACAAGGTAGTAGTGGCGGGCCTCAAGGTATTTTGAATGTATTTTTTATTGAGGATGTAAAACTAAGTTCTTCGGCTTTTGATGCCCGATATGACAATGCACTAAGTAGTGTATTCCAGTTTAAACAAAAAGTTGGTAATGCCAACAAATTCCAAGGGAATGCACGAGCAAGTATAAGCGAATCTGCCATCACTTTGGAAGGACCTTTATCTAAAAATAAAAAAACGACATTTTTAGCTTCAGCCCGAAAATCCTATTTTCAACTACTTTTTCAAGCACTTGATCTTCCATTTCTTCCAGATTTTTGGGATTTTCAAACAAAAATAACTCATAAAATCAATGATAAAATGACCCTTAATTTTATTGGTATTGGTGCTATTGATGATTTTAAGTTTGTTCCTATAAAAGATGCAACGCCTGAAAAATTATATCAAGTAAGTTCTAGTGCAGCAATACAACAATGGAATTATACTGTAGGCGCATCACTTAGAAAAAGCCTTTCTAATGGTTTTTGGAATTTGGCGTTGAGCCGCACAAGGTTTAATAATAATCTTCAAAAATTTGAGGATAATGAAAATCCAACTGAAGCCTCACGAACTTTAGATTTTGTAAGTAATGAAACAGAAAACAAATTACGTTTTGATATCAATAAATTCAAAAATGGCTGGAAATTGTCTTATGGAGCTTCAACCCAGTTAGCAGAATACGATAATAACACATTTGCTGTAATACAGAAGGAAGTCAGAAATGCAAGCAATATTATTGTACAACCAGGTATTAATCAAAACTTTTCAAGTCCATTAGATCCTTTTTTACGCTTTGGAGCTTTTGTGCAAATAAGTAAAAGAGCGATGAATGATAGGCTAGGAATAAGTGGAGGTTTGCGTACAGATATGAATACATTTACCACTGAAGGGATGAATGGTTTGCAAACTTTATCCCCAAGAATATCATTTAGCTATGTACTAGCAGATAAGTGGACTGCAAATGCATCCACTGGTATCTATTATAAATTGCCAGTTTACACCATTTTGGGTTATGCCGATAATAATAACGTGCTAGTCAATCAAAATGCTAAATACACCCGCTCAACACACTATACTTCCGGGTTTGAATTTTTACCAAATGAAGGATTACGTTTTACATTGGAAGGATTTTATAAGCAGTACGGCAATGTAGCTGTATCTGCAAGAGATGGAATTTCATTAGCTAACCTCGGAACTGATTTTACTGCACTAGGCAGCGAAGCAGTGAATACAAACGGGAAAGGTAAAGCCTATGGGATCGAGTTTTTTGTACAGAAGAAGTTAACAGATAATTTTTTTGGTATTCTTTCTTATACCTATTATCGCAGTTTATATAGTGGTACAGATAACAAACTGATTGCAAGTAGCTGGGATAATCAACAATTATTGTCTGTAACAGCGGGTTACAAATTTCCAAGGAATTGGGAACTGGGCTTAAAATTCCGTTATCAGGGTGGTGCACCTTTTACACCATTTGATGAAACTGCTTCAAGATTAAATTTCACCTCACAAGGAAGAGGAACTTTGGATTTTGCAAGATTAAATACACAACGCCTAGGGGGCTTCAATAGTAGTGATGTAAGGATAGATAAAAAGATTAATTTTAAAAAATTAACTATTGATTTGTTTTTAGATGTCACCAATTGGTATGTATCAAGAAATCCGGTTATACCAGAATATACCTGGCAAAGAACAGCCGACAACAGAACTTTTAAAACAACTGACGGATTAGCGATTAGAGCAGATGGAAGTAATGCCATACCTACTAACGTAAAAAATGATGAGCCACAAGTGATTCCAAGCCTCGGTGTAATTATTGAATTTTAATCTTTTAAAGATTAAGAATTACGTTGAAGTATAAGTTTCATTATTGGTATGCTTGATAATTTTGCCAATAAGTAATACCAAGGAGTGGAAGGTTAAAAACTTAAAGATTCAAGCACAATAAACCGATTGGCTTCCATTATTTTCTACAGGATACTGATAACAGCTAACAAACAACAGCTAACTTATATAAACTCAACACCCATGTCCTTCACCTTCCAGCATATTCCGGGCATGAAACACTCCTGGGAGGATAGCTTCCAAAGATTCTCTTGCCCCGCTGGTGCTTCCGGGAAGGGTAACAATTAAAGTTTTTCCAATTGATCCGGCAACGGAACGGCTCATCATGGCAAGTGGGGTGCGCATTTGCCCAAAGCTCCGGATAGCTTCAGTAATACCGTCTGCATCTCTTTCCAGAATCTCCTTTACGGCACTGACTGTATTGTCTCTCGGACCAAGTCCAGTACCTCCAGTCGTAAATACGAACTGTATATCTTCTTTCACCCAATCCAGAACCTGCTGTTGTATTGCATCTTTATCATCAGGGAGTACTTTATAATACCATACTTTAGCATTTGAAGCTTCGAGCATGCTACAGATCAGTTTTCCGCTTTTATCTTCACGATCACCACTTGCAGTTGAATCAGAACAGACCAATACGGCGCATGTGGCGGAGTTTTCTGTGTACCGGCTGCGGTCGCTTTTGCCACCTTTCTTTTCAAGAAGTCTAATGTGTCCGATTTCCAGATTTGTATCGACAGGCTTTAGCATATCGTAGATCTCCAATGCAGCAACCGAGACTGCTGTGAGTGTTTCCATTTCAATACCTGTTCGTCCAATAGATTTAGCTTCACCTTGTATCACTATTCCTGTCCGGTTAAGGATATCATCACTAAATAAGTCGGAATGAAGTTTTCTGCCAAGAAATTCAAAAGTAAAATCCATGCCATCAATATTAACCGGATGGCAATGGGGTAGAAGCTGTGGAGTAAGTTTGGCTCCTAAGAAACCGGCTGCACGAGCCACATCAAACAGATTTCCCTTGGGAAGCTCATTGGAATTAATCAGATCGATGCTCTTTTCTGAACAAAATATAATTCCTACTGCCCTCGCGGTACGGAGTGTGATCTGTTTATGACTGATATCGCGCATTTTAGGTTATAAGTTATACGTTTTACGTTTTACGTTTTTGAAATTGATAAGTTGAGAATGTTATTTGAGTAGTAAAGCTAAGAATTTGTTTACCATAAATAATTATTCAATTGAATCAACTACCGTAGTAGCTGAACAAGCAGATAAAAAGGAAAACATGTTTGATTTTCATGGCAATAAAAATAGTACACTTTTTGTTTTTCAAGTATCAGGAAAATAAATGAAAATTTCTTTGTTTAGCTTACAGAAATCGACTTTTACCTATTTTAACTTTGTAAAAATTGTGTATTTTGTAGAACGAAAGATTATGTGCTTAATTAGTTATTGGAATCTAAATTTAATATGAATACAATATGCATAGTATAGGCCTTAAACAACAAGGAAATATTTATTTCCTACGTTTGGAGTTTTAACCACTCGTATGCAATTAACAAAGGTTCCATCCCGTACATGCGGGATTAAAAAACAAATAAATAAATGAAAATCGGTCTTTTTATACCCTGTTATGTTAACCAGTTATATCCGAATGCTGCAATAGCTACGCTAGAGTTGCTGCAGAAGTTAGGTACTGATGTGACTTATCCTGCAAAACAAACCTGCTGTGGTCAGCCAATGGCGAACTCGGGTTACGAACATCTTAGTCAATCCTGTAATGATTTATTTATTGAAAATTTTTCCGCTTTTGACTACATCGTGGCACCATCTGCCAGTTGTGTGTTGCATATCAAAGATCATTTGCATTCACACGCAAATGAAGCAGCAGCAACCGAAATTCGGGGAAAGATCTATGAACTGGTAGAATTTCTTACCGATGTGCTTAAAATTGAGAAACTGGATGCTAATTTCCCGCATAAAGTTGGGATTCATCAGAGTTGCCATGGATTAAGAGGTCTTCATCTGGCGCAGATGTCTGAGTTGGTTGCACCTGATTTTTCAAAGCCCCGCCATCTGCTGAATATGGTAAATGGCATTGAGTTGACTGAACTTGATCGGGTTGACGAGTGTTGTGGTTTTGGTGGGCTTTTCTGTATTGCAGAAGAAGCTGTATCCGTAAAAATGGGTAAAGACCGCATTACGGATCACACCAAACATGGTGCTGAATACATCACTTCACCTGATCTTTCCTGCCTGATGCACTTGGAAGGAATTCTTCTGCGAAACAAAAGCAAGGTTAAGATTATACATATAGCAGAAATATTAAATAGCTCACCCACAAAGGCATGAAAAGTACTTTAGATCACGCAACATTAGCAGAAGAATTTAATAAAGATGAAGAACGTGTCGATTGGCACGATGGTGCACTTTGGTGGATCAGACAGAAACGCGATCGCTCTGCAAATCAAACCCCACAATGGGAGGAATTAAGAGAGGCGGCCTCTGCAATTAAATCCAATGTGATTTCCAATCTGCACGATTACCTGATACAGTTTGAAGAGAATCTGAAGAAAAATGGTGTTAAGGTTTACTGGGCCACAGATGCAGAGGAGCATAATCAAATCGTTTATTCTATACTAAAAGAGAAGGAAATCAAGCAGATGGTTAAGAGTAAGTCTATGCTTACTGAAGAATGCCAATTGAATGAATACTTGGAAGACCGGGGTATTGAGGTAATTAATTCTGATCTAGGTGAGTATATTCAACAGATTGATAATGAGCCGCCTAGTCATATTGTATTGCCATGTATTCACAAACGTAAAGAAGAAATAGGCGAGTTGTTTCATGAGCACCTCGGGACAGAAAAAGGTCTTTCAGATCCGACCTTATTAACCAGAGTAGCACGAAAACACCTTAGCAATGTATTCCTGACGCGTCGTGCAGCACTAACCGGTGTAAATTTTGCTGTCGCCGAAACTGGTGAGTATGTAGTTTGTACTAATGAAGGGAATGCGGATATGGGTGCACATCTTTCAGAGGTTCAGATCGCTTCCATGGGTCTTGAGAAGATCATTCCCGAGCGGAAGCATCTGGGGGTATTTCTAAGATTACTCGCACGCAGTGCAATAGGACAGCCGATAACCATTTATTCCAGTCACTATAAGAAACCTCGCGCGGGACAAGAGATGCACTTGATATTAGTTGATAAGGGTAGAAGCGATTTATTGGCCCGACCAGATTTCAGAGATTCTTTGAAATGTATTAAATGCGGAGCTTGTATGAATACTTGTCCCGTTTACCGTAAAAGCGGTGGTTTAAGCTATCATAATACGATCTCCGGACCGATTGGGGCAATTCTTGCGCCAAATCTGGATATGAAACAACATGCAGATCTTCCATTTGCTTCAACACTTTGCGGATCATGTACAAATGTATGTCCGGTTAAGATACCAATTCATGAACAGCTTTATAAATGGCGTCAGGAAATCGTGAAACTAGGCTATTCTGCTAACCGTAAGACCTTCAGCATGAAGGCAATGGCATTGACTCTTTCTTCCCCCGAAATTTATTCTACAGCCGGCAAAACAGGACGCTGGTTATTGAATAATGTTCCATTTGCAATTAATAATAAATTCAATCCATGGTATAAACAACGTGATATGCCCGATAGCTCACAGCAATCTTTTGGAGAGTGGTATGCAAAGAATGGTTCAAAAAAATGATCAATAAGAAGTTTAAATGAGCAGCAGAGAAAATATATTGGCGGCTGTTAAAAAGAATCAGCCTCCGCTTACAGCCCTTCCGGATATTTCGATATTTAAGGTGCATGAGGAAGATATTGTTAAAAAGTACAGTGAAATGTTTGCTAGTATTGGCGGTTTACTTGTTTCGGCAGGAAGTCTTGAGAATGTAAAAGAACAGATTCGAATGAATTTTGATCAAGGCAAGCGGATTCTCACAACACTTCCTTCTTTATCTGATGTTGCAGAGTTATCTGATCCTGAAGCAGATCCTCACAGTCTGTTAGATGTAGAGTTAGCCATTATTGAAGCACGTTTTGCCGTAGCAGAAAATGGTGCAGTTTGGTTAACAGAAGACGTTATGGGGCATCGAGTTTTACCATACATTGCCCAGCACCTTGCAGTGATTGTTCCTGAAAATAGCATTGTTTCAACTATGCATGATGCCTATGCGAATATAGCTTCAGAAGATTATGGATTCGGAGGTTTTATAGGCGGTCCTTCTAAAACAGCTGATATTGAGCAGGCTTTGGTACTTGGAGCCCATGGTCCATTAAGCATGACCGTTTATTTGATTAAATAATATACCTGAATATAAATGAAGAACGATTCAATCATCATTCGTGATAATTTAAAAGAACAGTACAGAGACCTATACACTGATGAAGTTTTGCTGGCTTTAAACACATTGGCACATTTCAATAAAGCAGTGAAGAGTTTAATGAACGAACGGATCAAACGGAGGAATGATCGTCATAAGAACAGCAAAAGAATCGAATTCTACGATCCTGAAAGTCTGATCCCCAACTCTTCCATAAAAGTGAAAGATGCCCGCGAGGGAAGATTCGAAGGTTCAGTCATTCCACATGATCTTCAGCGCCAATGGATTCAGGGAACTGGTCCGGCAGCAAAGCCAAACGCAAGTCTGGAAAGCAGCATCAGGAACGCGGCCTATGCGCTTTTATCAGGCGCTGACGGATGGATGTTTGATGGAGAAGATGCCTTAGGACAGATCGCCAGCATGTCACTGGATAACCAGCGTAACTTGAAACTCGCAATTGCCAAAGATCCGATTTTCTTAAAAGTGGCTGAGCAGGTGGCTTCAGAGATGAACCGTTGGGCAGAAGGATTTTTGGGTAAGGCAATTGTAAAGGATTGGAAAAGTCAGCTTGATTTTACTACAAAGATTTTCCGTTGCCGTGGACTGCATCTAGACGACAGGCATATTCGCGATGCAGATGGTGTAGCACTAGCCGCTTCAATCGCCGATCTTTGTCTATATGTGGTAAATAATTACAGACAACTACGAAAATCAGGTTCATCAATTGTACTCTATCTACCTAAGATCCAGACTGCATCAGAGGCTGCATTATGGAATAGTATGCTGAGTGCACTGGAAGACCATCTGGACCTTGAAAATGGAACAATTAAAGTATATCTGCTTGTAGAGCAACTTGAAGCTACTTATCAACTGATGGAGATTAGAGCAGTTTTGGGTAAACATTTCGTAGGATACAATACCGGTCGTTGGGATTACATTAATAGCGTTTCTGATGCCATGGCCTGGGATAAGAGTTTTGTTAATCCAAATATAGAGTCGGTAACCATGACCTATGGTTATATGCGCAATTATGAAGATCGTGTTCGCCGGGCGGTTAATATAGCAGATAGTAATGGGAATTGTGCAATCTGGCAGGGAGGTATGGAGCCCAATATCCCGGTAGGGTCAACTGAGGGTGTTGCTAACAGCATGAAAAAAGCATTAGCCGGTGCAGATAGGGAACAGCGTGAAGGTGCAAGCGGTAAATGGGTAGCACATTGGAAAATGGTGAATATCGTTAGGCCGGTTTGGGAAAATATAGGACAAGCAAACCAAGTAGGGCGTAAATTCCCTGCATTGACTTATACCCAACAGGATGCAGATGGACTAATTTTACTTGAACCGGCACCAATTACAATCAGAGGGGCAAGAAACCTGCTGAGTGTAGCCATTCAATATGGAAATGCTTTTGCTCAAGGTATGCAGGCAGCGGCATTGAAAGCTGCAGATGATTTTGGGAATGATGATATACTCTATCTAATGGAGGATATGGCAACCGGAGAAATTAGATTGAGTATCGTTTGGGAATGGGTGCATAAGGGAGCTGTATTTACTGAAGATGATCCTGGCACAGGGATTAAGGCAGGTGATAGCTTTAC
>Ga0335396_10003440_pt1 | contig 18284 bp, 9 predicted proteins | sample FRY02_FD_205743 | JGI IMG/M metagenome (GOLD analysis project Ga0335396, IMG submission 205743) | Freshwater microbial communities from Lake Fryxell liftoff mats and glacier meltwater in Antarctica - FRY-02 (spades assembly) (version 2) | ecosystem: Environmental > Aquatic > Freshwater > Ice >... | reverse complement strand
AGTGATGGAAGCAGGGGGCGAGGACGGCGGCCTCCGTTATTTGTCCAGCACCTCGAGTTCCTCGTGTGTCCACGGGTCGGTGCGGTCCCCGGTCTGCTCGCGGATGCGGGTGATCTCCGAGGCGCTGACCGCGCGCTTCCATCCATGCCAGCGTTCGCCGGCGTAGGTGAGCACTTGGGCGATTTGTTCATCCGTGTGCGTCTTTTCCAGCGGCGGCATCAGGCCGGCACCGTAGCTGACGCCATTGATCGGGCCGGTCTGGCCCTTGAGGAGAATGCGGGCGAGCACGCCGATATTGCCGTTGTCGGCCATCCAGGCCGATTGGGCGAGCGGCGGTGCCAGCATCGTGTCGGCCGCCTTCACGCCCAGGCCGTCGAGCCCGTGGCAGGCCATGCAGAGGTTTTCATAGACTAGGCGGCCGCGGCGCGCGGTGTCGCTCAGTTTGTTTTGGAGGATCTCGGAGTCGTCGTGTTTTCGCACCGCGGCGACGAGCGGGAGAGGCCGGCTGCCCGGTTTGAAGGTGGCGGGTTGTCCGGCGGCGCGCCAGGCGAGGAAGACCTGGGTGGCGACCTGCGCCTCGGGGTCGACGGCGAGCGGGGTGACGGCCTCCACCGTGGACGCGTCGTTTTGGGCGAGCCACGGCTCGGCCAACTGCACGGCGGCGCGGCGCACCCGGGGGTGCGGGTCCTTGAGGGCGGCGAGCACGAATTCCTTTTTCAGCGCCTCCAGGCCGCGCAGGGTCCAGAGCGAATGGAGGCGCCCATTGGGGTCGGGGTCCTGCGTCATCTTCTCGAGGGTGGGTACGGCGGAGGGGCCGCCGCGGGAAACGATGAGCATCTGGGCGGTGTCGCGCCACCAGCCGTTCGGGTTCGCGAGGTGGGTGACAAGCTGCGCCGGGGACTCGTCGAGCATCCGCGGGAGCCGGCCGGCGGGCGCGCCCTCGGGCAGCAGGCGGTAGATGCGTCCGTGGCGCGCGACTTTGATCATGCCCCAGCGCTTCACGCGTTGATAGCGTTCGACCCAGAGCTCCAGCTTGTTCTTCCGGTAGTCCTCGACGTAGCGGGCGCGCAGCTCCGGCGTGACGGCGGTGGGGAACCACTCCTTTTCCTGAATGATGCCGCGGTAGAGATCGGCGATATAAATGCCGCCATCCGGGCCGCTCTCGGTCCACACCGGGCGGAAGTACGCGTCCTTCGCGCGGATGAACTCGCTGCCGGGAAAGGCGTTGTGAGCCGTGCCCTGGCCGTCCTGCCAGGTGAAGCGGGTCATGCGGATGAGCCGGCCCACGGGTTCGCAGCCGAGGGCATTGCCGTACCACTCGGGAAAGAGGGGGCTGCGCACCACCGTCTGCCCGCAGGTGGCGGAAAAATGGGTGAGTTGCGCCTGCCGCTCCACGTCGTAGCCGCCGTCGCTGTAGTCCCACACCGGGCAGATGCCCCACGGGCGGAAATAGCCGTCCTCGTGCTCGGGGAGGTCGAGAATCGGGTATCCCGCCGGCAGTTGAAACGAATGTGCGGGGTTCGCGCCGCCGCCCCAGCTGCACACCAACCGCCCGTCGTCGTCGCGCGCCAGGCCCCATTGGCTGATGCGGCCGCGCGAGTGCGGCATGGCTTCCAGTTTGCCGCCGTTCCAGCGGAAGCGCCGGTCGTTCGTGCAGATCGTGTTGTCGAGGTTCCAGAGCAGTCCGCTTTGCTGATGCTCGATGTTGCCGTGGTCCTCGCCGCCCTGCCACGCCACCTCGCGGCGGTCAGAGACGCCGTCGTGGTTGTCGTCGAAATAGGCCCAGATCGTCTGATCCTTGGTGAAGTTCACCAGCACGCGGTCGTGCATCGGGAGCACCGAGCGGGGAAGGATGACGTTGTCGATAAAAACGGTGCGTTTGTCCATGGCCCCGTCGCCGTCGGTGTCAGTGAGCTTGACCACCCGGCTGACCGGATCGAGCTGGCCGGTCGCATGCTCGTCCTGCATGTAGGTGCGCCATTCGCAGACGTAGAGCGAACCATTGCCGTCGAAGGCGATCATCGCCGGTTCCTCCACCATCGGCTCGCTGGCGACACACTGCAGGCGGTAGCCCTTCGGGACCTCAATGGTCTTGATGGCCTCTTCCGGCGGGAGCACCGGGAAGGTGGTGTCGGGGTTCCATTCGCCCTGCCCGCGACCCGGCACGGGAACGAGGAGAAGCGAAAGGGCGGCACCAAGGCGGAGATGGATCATAAGCGAAAATGAAGATGCCGCGCGCCCTCCCGGGCGCAAGTCCCGCCAAGCCGTCCCCGGTGGCCGCGGCGCGCGGCCCTGAGTGCCCGTGGGGTGCCTCGGCATCGGCCGCCGCGGGGAATGAAATGGCGGGGCGAGAACGCAAATTGGGCGTGCGCCTCCAGCGAAAGACGGTTTAGGATCTCTGCACCTCATGAAACCCGTGCTCCTTTTCCTCCCCCTGCTGGCGACCCTGGTGCTGAGCCGCGCCGAACCGGCCCCGGCGTGGACGCAGTTTCGAGGCCCCAACGCGCAGGGGGTGGCGGTTGGCGCGCAGCTGCCCGACGCTTTTGGCCCGGAGAAACGCGTTTGGTCCGTGGACGTGCCGCCCGGGCATTCGTCGCCGGTGGTCTCGGGCGACCGGATTTTCCTGACGGCGATCGAGGACGATGAGGCGCGGATGCTGTGCCTGGCGACGGACGACGGCCGGGTGTTATGGCGAGGGCTGGTGCCGGGCGATCTTTCGAAGGAGGTGCATCGCACCAGCAGTCCGGTGGCGGCCACTCCGGCGACCGATGGCCACAGGGTCTTTGCGTACTTTCCTTCATTTGGCCTGATCGCGTGGGATATGGACGGGAAAGAGGCGTGGCGGCGGCCGCTGGAGGCGCCCTTTGTGGTCAATGGCAGCGGCACCTCACCGGTCATCGCCGAGGGGAAACTCATCCTCTGCATCGACCAGCAGGGCGGCGGGTCGCTGCTCATGGCGGTGGATCCCGCGGACGGCCGCACGCTCTGGGAAACGGCCCGGCCGGCCGCGGTCAGCAACTATACCACCCCCGTCGTCTGGAAGCGCGGCGGGATCAGCGAAATCATCGTCTCCGGCAACCTGCAGGCGACCGGGTACACGCTCGCCGACGGAAGCGAACGATGGACCGTCGGAGGTCTGGAGGCGGTCAGCGTCTGCCCGTCCCCCGTCGTCACCGGGGAGGCCGTGTATTTCATGTCGCGCAGCCTGGGCGGAGGCGGGGCCATGCCGCCGCAGATGGACAGGCTGTTGATGGCCGGCGATGCGGACAAGGACGGCCGGCTCACCCTCCAGGAAGCGGGTCCGCTGCAAAACGACGGGGCGTTTTCCTTTGTCGACCGCGATCGCGATGGTTTTGTCACGCCCGAGGAACTGACGACCGCGACCGCGTACCTGCGGCGTGCCGAATACGGGCTTTTCGCGCTTCGCGATCCGGTCAGCCAGACCGGCGATCTATCCGACAGTCATGTGCAGTGGCGGCATCAGAAGGGCATTGCCAAGGTCACCTCGCCCGTGCTCGTGAACGGGCGTCTGCTGGTGGTGCAGGACGGCGGCATGGTCACCGCCACCGAGGCCGCCACCGGCCGCGTCGTCTTCGAACGCGAGCGGCTCGGGCCCGATGGCGGCGGCGAGTATTTCGCCTCGCCCATCAGCGACGGCCGCCGTGTCTGCTTTTGCTCGCTGCGCGGCGTGGTCACCATCGCCGAAGCGGCGGACACGCTCGCCATCGTGCATCAGGTCAAACTCGACGGCCCGATCGCCGCCACCCCCGCCCTGGTCGGTTCCCGCCTGTACGTGCGCACGGCCTCAACGCTGTACGCCTTCGGCGAATAATCGCGTGGAGGGCGAACCCCTTCAATCCATGGCAGGTTTTTCACCCCGCGCATGGCCGCGGCCTCGTCGGGCTTTGGGGAGCGCACACGCCGCGCTTTTTCAGCGGGGCCGGGGCGTGCCGGTCTGGGCGGTTACGGCCGGGTGGCGATGACCCGCACGAACAGGGCGGGCATTTCCGCCACGGTGCGGGTGGAGGTCCAGGTCGTGGTCAGGCCCTGGGGGGACCACGTCTGCCCGTGCACGGCCAGTTCCTCCCACCCCGCCAGCGAGCTGCTGTGCTCGCCTTTGAAGACGATGTCATCAGCGGCGGGGTTGCGGGTGGCGTGCAGGCGCAGCCGGCCCTCGGGCGAAATCTCGGTGACCAGTGCGGGGCGGGAGTCGGCCCGGGTGTCGTCGGTGCCGAGCGCGTATTCCATGAGGGCGGACCAGCCATCGCCGTCCTGGTCGGCCGCCGGGTCGGCCGCCGTGAAAAGGGTGGAGTCGAGGCCCCCCGGATGACCGCCGATGGCGGCGGATCGGCGCCACCTGGAGGGGTCGCTGCCCTGCTCGTCAGGATCGGTAAACGGGCTTTTGAGCACCAGGCTGGGTCCGTCGCCATCGGGTTCGGCGGGCCAGCCGGGGGTGGCGGAGTCGCCATAGGTCACGGAAAAAAGGACCTCGCCGCTGACCGAGACGAGGGTCAGCGTTTCTCCCTCGTTGGCCAGCCGCCCCGAATAGACGCCGGCCAGGGGGACCGCCGGGTAGGCCGCGGCGAAGGCTTCGGCGTTGGCGGCCAGCACCAGTCGCGCCCCCGGTGCCAGGGTCGTCTCCCCGAAAACATGCCCTACGCCATCGGTAAAGCGGGCACCGTGCAGCCGGGCCGCCTCCTGGCCTGCATTGGTGATTTCCAAAAATTCGGTCTCATCGCCGGACCCGGGCGGGTTGTAGTGGATTTCCGTCACCAGCAGGCGCGGCTGGTCGAAGTCGTACCCGGCCTGCCCCAACGGGCTCCATTCGCCGCGGCGCAGGACCCGGGCCTTCAGGGTGAGCGGCTCGTTGATGGCGAAGGGCGCGGAGTAAGCCTGGCCCGCGGGCGATCCGCCGGGTGACCGCGGGTCGGAGCCGTCGGTGGTGAAATAAAGGACGCCGTCGTCGTTCGGGTGATCGAGGCTGACGAGGGTCCCGGGCGCGACGCGGCCCGCGGCTGGAGTGACGGAAGGCGCCTGGGTTTCCGGCCATAAGCCGGCGGCGCGGGCGTGCTCGAGGAAAACGGCGGTCCGGCCCGAGCCGTTTCCGAGCCAGTCGGTCCAGAACCACTGGCTGAACGACTGGCCGGTGGCCGCCTGCAGTCCGGCTTCCATCGGCTCGCGCAGCCGGGTGTACAGGGCGGTGAGCGGCTCGGCGGCCAGCGGGCCGTCGTTGAAGAAGTGGCGCTGAAGGCGGTCGGCGCAGAGCAGGCGGAACTCGGGGTTTTGGCAAAACCGGCGGAAGACGAGGCGGACGACAATCTCGTCGGTGGTCATGGGGGGCTCTTGGGCCGTGGACTCCGGGACCAGCAGCTGGTTGCTGAACGAATTGTGGTCGGGCGACTGGCCGAAGGTCCCGAAGGCCGCTTCGGCGTCCCACAGGCTGAAGCGCCAGCGGGCGCCCGGACGACGCTCCCGGGCGCACACGAAGTTGTTCTCCGGCCAGTCCTGGGTGGCCGCCCACGCGTTGAGGAGGGCGTAGTCGGCCACATTGATCTGGTCCCAGGTGGCGGCCGCTGTTTGGTAATGGGTCGGGTCGGTGAGATCGTGGTTTCGGAACCAGTCCATCATCTCGCGATAGGCTGCGTCGTCGCCGTCCTCGAAGTTGAAGACGTAATTGACGTCCCAGTCCTCATCCGAGCTGTGGAATTCCTGGAAGAATTCTTCCCGCGGCCGCTCGGTGAGGTTGTAGTGGCCCTTCCACCGGCCATTGACGAAGAGGTTGGCGAGCAGGCCGAGCGGGGAAGGGTGATGACCGATGTCCGCGCCCATGGCATGGAACAGTCGGCGCATGAATTCATCGAGAATGAACGGGTTGTAGGGGTCGTTTTTGCCGGCGCGCAGCCGGAACGACTCCCAATTTTGGAGGGTTGAGCCCGGGATGAAGCCCTCCTGGCGCAGGGATTTTTTGCCAAAATCGCCGCGAAAATGCACGTTCATCTGCGGCTTGTTGAACCAGTCGCCCAGCCACGGGCCCGGTTCCAGGTGGAGCAGGGTCTGCCGGGTGCGGGACCAGGAGCTGCCGGCGAAGCGCAGGCCGACGGTCGACCGGACCGCCGGGGAGGGGAACCCGAAGGCCCCGGGCGGTACGATTGCAAATTCCGCCGGACGCTCAAAAGCCCGGCCGCGCATCAGGCAGAAATTGTAGTTCGCCCCCGGATCGAGCGGCTCCCAGACTGCGTCGACATGGTGCCCGCCGACCAGCGAAAACACCCCGTTGGGCGGATAGAACGTCCGTCCGGCCTCGCCGCTTAAAAAGATCGAGGCCAGCGCCCGGTAGCCGGCGGGAAAATCCACTGCGTACGTGCGGGTCACGATCTCCGAGGGCAGGTGGTTGGGGGCGAACGCGCGGGCGCGCACCACTCCCGACGCGGGCGGCGAGCCAAAGCCGGCAGGAAGCTCTGCCGGCGGCGAGAGCAGCCGGCCTGGAATGATGGTGGCGGCAGGGTGGCCGGGGCCGGTCCATGCGACGCTCAGGGTGTCGCCCGCGGCATCCTCGGCCTGGAGGGCCTCGAAATAATACGCCTGACCGGCCGTCAGGGCGATCGGCTCGCTCCGCTGGCCCGCCTCCCCCGGCGTGTCAAAGTTGCGGTACGGGGTCCATCCGTCGATCCAGCAGCGGAGGCGGGCACCGCTGCGGCTGGCATTGCCGCTGAGCCAGAACTGGCCGCGGTCATCGGAGGCAATCCAGAACGTGTACTCGCCGGTGGCGGGGGCGTGGATGAAGCCGCTGATCCGCTGGACGTAGGAGTTGCCCACGTTCAGGGGGGCTTCGAGCTGGTCCACGCGGGTGACCGAATCGGCCGGGCGCGACGGCAGTCCGGACTGGGCGTAGGGGGTGTCGAACCAGGCTTCGCGCAGCGCGTACCCAAGGCCGGGGCCCGGTGAGGCGACGGGATCGAACGGACCGGCGTAGGCACGACCGCGAGTCAGCGTGGGGTCGCTGCCGTCGAGGGTGTAGCGCACGACGGCACCCGGCGTGGCCGAGTCGATGGCGACGCGCAGGGGGCCCTGGTGGTAACCGGTGTCGTGGTCCAGAACCGGCGGTGCCGTGCGGGCGATGGCTCCGGTGTCTCCGCGATTGGCGGCACCTGGGGTTGCTTGGGCGTGGTAGCGATACAGACCGGCACCGGGGACCCGGCCCCAGGTGTGGAAGAAATCCCTGGGCGGCATGCCGGCCACTTCGCTGACGAGTCGTCCGGTGGCGTCATGCAGGGCCAGGAAGGGGTCGGTGGGGACGAGCGTGAAGGAGGCGTGGAGCAGGCCGCCCGGGGACTGCCGGTCCCGGCCGGAGCAGGCCACCACCAGGTACCCGCCGGGCTCAATGCGAGTGCCGGACGGCAGCGTCCAGCGGGACCCTGGCGGCGGTTCGTTGGCGAGGGTCCAGCCGTCCAGGCTGACCGCGGTCGCGGCGGGGTTGTGGAGTTCGATCCAGTCGTAAAAGGCGGGCACCGCGTCCGGGTCGGCGACGGAAAAATCCGCTGGGTCCAGCAGTCCCCCACTGGGTTCATGGGTGCCGATGACGTAGGAGAACGTGTCGGTGGCGCGGAGCAGGGTGCGGGGAGTCGCCCCCTGCGTGCGCAGGCTGACGGCGCAGCGCATCCGGTCGGCTCCGGGGATGGTCTGGGCGGGGGTGAGGCCGTCGGCGGCGGTCGCATTGTTGTGCACCTGGATGGCGAGCACATTGAGGCCGGGGCGAAGCAGGGAACCGGCCGGGCCACCCACCGCGATGGTTTCTTCGCCGGCGGCCGGACGGGTGTTGAAGGTGGGCTGGTCGGCAAAGACAAAAGTGCCCGCGGCCCCCAGCGCGCGCCGGGCGATTTCCCGGCCGTTGAGGAAGGCCACGAATCCATCGTCGTAATCGATCAGCAGTTCCAGGGGGGTGCCGGCAGCGGCGTCGCCTGCAGCGAGCGAAAATTCTCCGCGCAGGTAGAAACTCACGGCCCGGCCGGCCATCGCCGCACCCAAATCCGTGCCGTGGCCGGCCGGGCCGAAGCCGAATGGGCCGGGGCCGCGGTGCCAGTGGGCTGGCGGGGCGAAGTCGACCGCGGGCCAGGCCACGCCCGACCCCAGCGCCGGCCGGCCGGCGGCGTCAAAAAGCAGGGCGCGATCAGAGGCGGCGGCCCCCACCTCGTTGATGACGACATCCTGGGCGGTCAGGGGGTGAAGGACGCCCGGGAGGCCGCACCAAGTCGCTAGGCCGGCGATGAATACCTGCGAGGAAAAATGGGGCATGAGAAGGGAGCGGCCGAGCATAGCAGGGGACTGTCTCCGGCCCGGGGGCTTCGTCAAAAGCTCTGCGTTTCCGTTCGGCACCCACTCTCACGCTGCCGCCGCCTTGGCTCCCCGCCGATAAATCAGCCAATACACCAGTCCGACCATGCCCGCGCCGCCGACGAGGTTTCCGAGCGTGACTGGAATGAGGTTTTGGACGAATCCGGACCAATCGAGCGCGGCCAGCTGCGGGCTCGCGCCGGGAAAGTCGCCGCGCAGCAGGATCCCGAGCGGGATGAAATACATGTTGGCGATGCAATGCTCGAAGCCGCAGGCCACGAAGGCGGCAATCGGAAAGACGATGGCGATCGCCTTGTCAGTGACGGTGCGCCCGGCCATGGCCAGCCAGACGGCGAGGCAGACGAGCAGGTTTCCGAGAACCGCCTTCACAAACGCCTCGCCCAGCGGCAGCGAGCACTTGGCGGCCGCGATGGCGACCGCGGTCTCGCCGACCGCGCCGTGATTCATCTTCGCATGGCCCGAATACGCCACCAGCGCGGCCAGGCCCACCGCCCCGACCAGGTTGGCCGCATCGACCATGGCGAGGTTTTGCGCCAGCCGGCCCGCGGTAATGCGCCGCGAGACACAGGCCATCAGCAGTAAATTATTTCCCGTGAACAATTCCGCGCCGGCCACCACCACCAGGATCAGCCCCAGGGAAAAAACCACGCCCCCAAGCACCCGCCCCGCCGCAAACCCCAGGCCCGCATCGCTCGCCACCAGCGTGAAAAACATCGCCCCGAGTCCGATGAAACCGCCCGCCAGCACCCCCAGCGCCAGCAGCGAAACCAGCGGCAACTCCGCTTTGGTCACGCCGACGTTTTCGACGCGCTCGGCAATCTCCCGCGGGGAATAACAATCGAAGCCAAACATTTCCAAGCTGTCTGACGCCAGCGGGACCATGTCAAGACTGTCGCCACCGCTCCCGGGATCGTCGACGTGTCAAAAGATGTTCCCCTCGCCGGCCCGCCTGCTGTAGGTTTCGCCTTTTATGGCTTCGAACACTGCCTGGTCATGGGTCCCCTGTCTTTTGCTGCCGCTGATCCTGCGGCCGGTCCTCGCGCTGTCCGAGGGGACACCGCCTCCAGCTTCGCCGCCGCCGCGGCCGAACGTGTTGTTCATCGCCGTCGACGACATGAACAACGACCTCGGGTGCTACGGGCATCCGCTGGTGAAAACGCCGCACGTCGACCGCCTGGCCGCCCGCAGCGTGCGCTTCGACCGCGCGTACTGCCAGTTTCCCCTCTGCTCGCCCAGCCGCACCTCGCTGATGACCGGGCGGCGGCCGGAGGCCACCGAGGTTTTCGACTTGGCGCGTCATTTCCGGGCCGCCCTGCCGGACGCCGTCACGCTCCCGCAGTTATTCATGAAAAACGGCGATCACGCCGCGCGCGTCGGCAAGATCTATCATTACGGAAATCCCGGGCAGATCGGCACCGACGGTCTCGACGACCCGGCCTCGTGGCACGAACGCCACAATCCCCGGGGTCGCGACAAGGACGAGGAACCTCTGCTGACCAACCACACGCCGAAGCGCGGGCTGGGCAGTTCGATGAGCTTTATGCGGGCCGAGGGAGCCGACGAGGAGCAGACCGACGGCCTCGTCGCCACCGAGGTGATCCGGCTGCTGGAAGCGCGTCGGCAGGAGCCGTTTTTCATCGCGGCCGGCTTCTATCGGCCGCATTGCCCGTACATCGCGCCGAAGAAATACTTCGACCTCTATCCGCTGGAGAAAGTCACGATGCCGGCGGGCCCCTGGGACTACCTTGCCAGCGTGCCGGCACCCGCACTGCGGTCGAGCCAGCCGCATCCCTGGCTGGGCTTGAACGAGCTCCAGGTCCGCGAGTGCCTGCAGGCGTACTGGGCGACGATCTCGTTCGTGGATGCGCAGGTCGGGCGCCTGCTCGATGCCCTCGATCGGCTCGGGCTCGCGGAAAACACCATCGTCGTCTTCTGGAGCGACCACGGCTACCACGTTGGCGAGCACGGCATGTGGCAGAAGATGAGCCTATTCGAGAACTCCGCGCGGGTGCCGTTGATTGTCGCCGCCCCCGGCGGTAACGCCCGCGGGGCGGCCTGCGGCCGGACGGTGGAATTGCTCGACCTGTACCCGACGCTGGCCGACCTCTGCGGCCTGGAGGCTCCGGCCGGATTGGACGGCCGCAGCTTGTGCCCGCTGCTCGACGCCCCGGACGCCGCCTGGGACAAACCCGCCTTCACCCAGGTCTGGCGCGGGACCTACCCCGGCCACAGCATCCGCACCGAACGCTTCCGCTACATCGAATGGGATCACGGCCGCCTCGGCGCGCAGTTGTACGATTACGAGGACGATCCCGGGGAGAAGCGCAACCTCATCGACGAGCCGCCGCCCGCGGCCATGGTGGCGGACTTGCGCGGGCGGGTGCGCGCCCACTGGGCCGAGGAATACCGCCCGCAGCCGGCCCCCGACGGAGCCAGCCCCCGCAACAAATGAAACGACCACTCCTGATTTCACTCCTCCTGCTCGCCGTCCTGCCATCGGTCCGGACCGTGGCCGCCGCGCCGGCCAGTCCGGGCAAGCCGAACATCGTCGTCATGCTGGTCGATGACATGGGCGTGATGGACACCTCCGTCCCGTTCCTGACCGATGCCGCGGGCCGGCCGCAGCGCCATCCACTCAATGACTTTTACCGCACGCCGGCGATGGAGCGGCTCGCGACTCGCGGCGTGCGGTTCAACAATTTTTGCGCCATGAGCGTCTGCTCGCCCAGCCGGATCTCGATCCTGACCGGGCAAAATGCCGCGCGCCACCGCACCACCAACTGGATCAACCCCGACCAGAACAACGCCGGTCCGTCCGGTCCGCCCGCCTGGAACTGGCTGGGGCTGAAAAGGCATGACGTGACCCTGCCTCGGCTGCTCCAGCAGGCGGGGTATCGCACCATCCACCTCGGCAAAGGCCACCTCGGCCCCCGCGGCTCCGAGGGGGAGGAGCCGAAGAACGCGGGCTTCGACATCAACATCGGCGGCTGCTCGATCGGCCAGCCCGGCAGCTACCACGGCGCGAAAAACTACGGAGCGGGCAGCCCGAACGCCCGTCACGCCGTGCCGCACCTGGAAAAATACCACGGCCGCGAAACCTTCCTCACCGAGGCCCTGACCCTGGAGGCGAAGGCTCAGGTCACCGCCGCCGTGCAGGACGGTCAGCCGTTTTTTCTCCACTTCGCCCACTACGCCGTGCACGCGCCCTTCGATGCCGACCCCCGCTTCGCCGCGCATTATACGAACTCCGGCCGTCCACCCCAGGCCCAGGCGTTTGCCACCCTCATCGAAGGCATGGACACGTCGCTCGGCGATCTGCTCGACCACCTCGACCACCTGAACATCGCCGAAAACACCCTGGTCATCTTCCTCGGCGACAACGGAACCGACGCCCCGCTCGGCGGTCCACACGAGGTCGCCTGCGCCGCCCCGCTGCGGGGGCGCAAGGGGTCGCACTACGAGGGCGGCATGCGCGTGCCGTTCATCGCCGCCTGGGCCGCCGCCGCGGCCGATTCCCCGCACCAGCAGCGCCTGCCAATCGCCGTCGGCACCATCCAGAGCCAGTTGGCCGCCGTCTATGACCTGTTGCCCACGCTCCTGAAGGTCGCCGGCCAGGCACCACCCGCGGGTCACGTCGTCGACGGGGCTCCACTCGACACGCTGCTGGCCGGCCGCCCCGACCCGTCCCGCCGCGAATCGTTCCTGATGCACTTTCCGCACGCCCCGCACCGCAGCGATTATTTCACCAGCCACCGCCACGGTCCGTGGAAGGTCGTGTATCACTATTTTCCGTCGAAGGCGTCGGAGGACTCCCGCTACCAACTCTTCCACCTCGGCGACGATCCGTTCGAGTCGACGAACCTCGCCGCCTCGCACCCGGAGGAACTGCGCCGCCAGATGGAGGCGCTGATCGCTAGCCTGGAAGCGCATCAGGCGCTCTACCCGGTCGCCGAGGACGGCGTCACCCCGCTTAAACCCCGCCGGCCATGACCGTCGTCAGCCTCTTCGTCCGCTTCGCCCTCGCCCTCCTGGCCTGCGGGGTCGTCGGGGCCGCGGCCGATGGCGCCGAGGCCGCGCCGCCGCGCCCAAATTTCCTGCTCATTGTCAGCGACGATCACGGGTACGGCGACCTCTCGGCGTACCACGCCTCGGAGGTACAGTCGCCGCACCTCGATGGACTGGCGCGCGATGGCATGCTCTGCACCGCCATGCGCTCGAACAGTACGGTTTGCTCCCCCTCGCGGGCGGCCCTGCTGACCGGCCGGCATCCGGACCGGGTGGGGGTCCCCGGCGTCATCCGCACCGACCCAGCGGATTCCTGGGGGTACTTCGATCCTTCCGTGCCGACACTGGCCGACGTCCTGCGTCAGGCCGGCTACGCCACCGGCCTGGTCGGCAAATGGCACCTCGGCCTGGCCACGCCCAACACCCCGAACGATCGCGGGTTCGATCACTTCCACGGGTTTCTGGGCGACATGATGGACAGCCACACCGACCACCGGCGCCATGGGATCCATTACCTGCGGCTCAATGCCGAACCGATCACGCCGGCCGGACATTCCACCGATCTGTTCACCGAGTGGGCCTGCGCCTGGCTCCGCAGCCGGGCTGCGCTTCAGGATCAGCCGTTTTTTCTTTATCTGGCCTACACCGCGCCGCATTTCCCCATCGAACCGCCGCCGTCATGGCTCGCCGCCGTGCGGCAGCGCGCCCCGCACCTCGATGAAAAACGCGCCCGCAACGTCGCCTTCGTGGAACACCTCGACGACGGAATCGGCCGCGTGCTTGCGGTCCTGAAGGAAGCCGGGCTCGCGGACAATACGGTCGTCGTGTTCACCTCCGACAACGGCGGTTCGCTGCCGCATGCCCAAAACAACGACCCGTGGCGCGGCGGCAAACAAAGCCATTACGACGGCGGGCTGCGCGTCCCCTTCATCGTGCGCTGGCCGGGTCGGGTCGCCGCCGGATCGCGCAGCGATTACGCCGGGCAGATTTTCGATGTATTTCCCACCTTCCTCGAGATGGCCGGAGTCGCCCCGCCGGCCGGTCTTGATGCCGTCAGTCTGATGCCGGTGCTGCAAGGCGGTCCGTCACCGGCACCGCGCGACCTCTATTTCGTGCGCCGCGAGGGCGGCCCGGCCTACGGCGGCAAAAGTTACGAGGCTCTGATCCGCGGCGAGTGGAAACTCCTTCAAAACGACCCCTTCAGCCCGCTCGAACTTTACCATCTCAAGGACGATCCCAGGGAAACAACCAATCTCGCGAAGGACAAGCCCGAAAAGGTCCAGGAGCTGGCCCAGGCGCTGCGGTCCCACATCCAGCGCGCTGGCAGCGTCCCTTGGCAGCCGCCGCCGCGGTGAATGGGAGCGGGCGCTGGATGATGCGACGCGCCCGGATTTTCTGACAGGAAATTGCTTTGACGCCACCGCATGGGCGAAGCTGGGCGAGCACGCCCGACGTGCCTAGCCTGAAGCCACAACCATGATTACCCGCCTTCAACGCGGGGTCGATGGGGAGGCCGGGCAAGGAACTGCGCGTGGTGTGCGGGTGGAGGCTGCTGGCGGAGTTCCGGGACCTGCCGGTCGACCAGGCGGCGGACGCGTGGAGTTTTGACGCCGGCGTGCAGGACGCGTTGAACCTGCCGCGGGACCGACAGTCCTCTGTGCACGGACGTGTGGTGCGTGTGGTGCGCGCGTCGTGCGGAGGGTTGGCCGCCGTGGATCAACCAGCGGACGGCGGGAACAATCCCGGCGGGACGCTGCGAACGTGGAGGTCGCGTTGCGGGAAGGGGATTGCGATGCCGGCGGCGGCGAATTCGCGGGCGATGGCGCAGTTCAAATCAGTGAGGGTGGAGAGCCGGTATTCGAAAGCGCCGACATGGAAACGGAGGAAGAAATTGAGCGAACTTTCACCGAAGGATTCAAAAGAAGTGACGGGTGCCGGGTCCTTCAGCACAGCGGGATGTTCCCTGGCGATCCTGGAGAGCAGGTCGAGGACGACGGAGGGATCCGTGCCGTAGGCGACCCCGATGGCGATTTCCTGACGAGTCACGGAATCAGACAGGGTCCAGTTCAGCAGCTTGCCGGTGACGAATTCCTTGTTGGGCACGATGTAGTCCTTGCCGTCCGTGGCACGGATGGTGGTCGCGCGGATTTCGATGCGGGAAATGGTGCCGGTGATGTTGTCTATGGTGACGATGTCGCCGGGTCGGATCGGGCGCTCCAGGAGGATGATGAGGCCGGAGAAGAAGTTGGCGAAGATTTCCTGGAGGCCGAATCCGAGGCCGACTGTGAGGGCTGCGGCCAGCCACTGGACGCTGCCCCACGTGATTCCCAGCATGTTCAGACATAGAACCACGCCGGTGATGACGATGATGTAGCGCGTGACGGTACCGAGGGCGAAGCGCGCCCCGGGATCCAGGGCGAGCTGGCTGCTGAGGAGAAACTGGATGGCCCCGGGAATGCGTCGCGCAGCCATGAAGGTAATGCCTGCGATGGAAATGGAGAGCAGGATGCCCAGCCAGGTGGTGGCCTCCGGCGGGGCGGCGGCCGTCGGTGCCGTGAGGCCGGGAATGGGGAGAGCCGCCGGTGCGGCGGGACTGGCGAAAGTGCCGTTGGACAAGGAAAGTCCCTCGACGGAGCGGTCGGCGAGTGTTTTTGCCGCGGGAAAGACATCCGCCCAAATGGCCCATGCGGTGAGTGCGAGCAGGATGAAGACGATGATGTCCACGAGGCCGCGCATTTCCTCACCATTTTCGTCAATGTTCGGGCCGGTGATTTCGGTGGCGGTTTCCGCCGGCAGCTCGCTGGCGGTCGGGCTGGCATCGCTGGCGGTGCTGGCGCGGCTGGCCTCGCGGAGTTCCCGGAGTTTGCGGGCCCGGGAGGAGCGGAGATGGCGGCGGTGGAGGGCGTGCCAGCGGAGGAAGAGGGCACGCAGCAACAGAAACAGGGAGGCGGCAAAAAGCGTTAGGGCCAGCCTGCTGGTAAGGGTCTCGGCGGTATAGAGGTAGCCGCGGAGAGCGAGGATGGCCAGAGCTGGGGGGAGCAGCACGGTGAGCAGCCGGGTGGTTTGCCAGAGGAGCCGGGCGATCCCCTGTTTGGGCAGGCCTGTGTGAGCACGGGCACATTTCCAAAATTGATGCAGCCACCAAGTGGAGAAGAGGAGGATGGTGATGAGGCAGAGTCGCTCGGCGGCATCGTGCCGCACCTCGTTGGAATTCCAGAAGGTGAGGCCAAGGAGGAGGCAGGGAATAAAAACGACGAGGAGACGGCGAAACTGGCGGCGGAGCAAATCCACGATCGGGGCGGGCCACTGGAAGTGGGCGAGGACCACTCCGTGCGGGCGGAGCTGCTGGCGGATGAACTCAATGCTGACGAGGGCCAGAGCCGTTTGCTGAAGGGCGGCGGACCAGGTGAGGGAGAAGGGGGAGGAGAACAGTGAGTGTCTCCAGGGCAGTGCGATGGCCCACAGGAGGAGCGGCCAGGGTAGAGAAATGACAAGGGTCCAGGCCAGGGCCGCCACGGTGGGGCGAAAACCCGGATCGGGCTGAGCGGCCAAGCGGGCAAGCGACTGCAGCCGGCGGCGACCAAGCCGCCTTCCGAAAAAGAGCGCTCCCAGGGCCATGACGATCAGACCGGCAGTGACGGGGGAGCGGCAGATGCCGTTCCACCAGGAGCGCGGGAGATTGGGATCGGTTAGCCCGCTGCCGAGCCATTTGAGGGCGATACCGACGGAGGACAGGCTCTCGCCGCCTGCGGGGAGCGTGCTGGGCAGCCAGAGGATGACTTCGTGAATGAAGGCCCGCTGGGAATTGATCACCGCGGCGTGCTGGTGCGCGGCTTCCTCCAGGCGGATGAGGATACTGTGGTACTGGGCGTAACTCTGCAGAAGCGTTTCCACGCTTCCGCGATACGCTTTGGCGGCATCCGTTTCCGGTGTGCCCCTGGGGGCCGGCGGGGGGAGGCCGGCGAGTTCCTCCTCGAGGTTCAGGCGGGCGAGTTCGGTGGTGATGAGGGCTTCCTCCCGGGCACCGGCGCTTTGTGAGAGGGTCGCCGGAGAGGGCATGGCCTGACGCTGCTGGCGCAATTCGACACCGACGATGCCGGAGGCCCCGAGGCGTCCGATTTTGATGCGGGTTTGGATGGAGAGATCCAGCCAGTGCCGGGTTTCGGATTCGGTGCGGCGAAGTTCGGCCTCCGCTGCGGGAATGAGGGTTTCGACGATGCGCTGGTTCTCCCCGGCGCGAAGCGTGACCTGCTGAAGAATTGGTTTGAGCCCGGGGGAGGCCTCGGACTGATTGCGCTCGGCCTCGGCAAGGCTGGCGGCTGCCTTGGTGGTGCGTTCCCTTTCTATGCGGGCGAGCAATGCCGTTTCCGCCGCCTCCACAGCGGTCAGTTTTCGATTCGCGGCGGCCAGTTGAAGCGTGGACCAGGTGGCGGCGTCAGTGGCGTCGAGCCACGCGAGTTCCGCCTGCGCAGCGTCGATTTGGGCTTGTCTGGCTTTCAGTCCGGCCTGTCGGTGGATGGCGCGAATATCGGTTAGTTCGGTGGCTTCTCCGGCAGTCGGCAGAGCGGTGTCGGACTTCAGTCTGAGGAGCCGGGCCGTCAACTCCGCCACGGAGGAGCTGAGATCCTTGCGTCGGGCGGCATTCAGGGTCGCCAGGTCGCGTGCGGCGGCCGCATCCTGACGGGCATTCTCCAGTGTCGCGCGCAGCCTGCTGGCGGCCACATCGAGTGCGTCCGCGGAAGTGCCCGGGGGAGGCGCTTTGGTGTCGTCCGGGAGTTTCACTGCCGCGTCGGCGGCTGCTTTCAGCTTTTCAACGCGGCCGGGGAGTTCTGAAAGTTGAGCGCGAAACTCGGCCGTTTGTTGATTGGCCAGTTCGGTTAGTTGCAGCGAGTTCAGGGCTTCCTCCAGGAGAGGCAGCACGGCCTTGCGGAGTTCGGGATCGACCGCGGGTGATGTCCAAACCTGTTTTTTTGCTTCCAAATCCGACATGGAAAGCGGCATTGGCCGCGACGACTGGGCCGCTGCAGGCGTCCGACCGGCGAAGAGGAACAGCAGGATCGGGAGGATGCGGAGAATGGGGGACAAGGCGGGTGAGGAGAAAAAAGGAGGTCTGAGCGTGGTCCGGATGGGGGAAGGTGCAAGCGGGGGCAGGCCGGACGGTGCGAAAGGCGTCGCGCAGGCAGGTGGTGGCGGGCCTTGCCGTAAGGGCTGGGAAGCCGAAGAGGCTCAGGTTGAGGAACGGTGCTGAGATGGAGCTTCCGCCCGGCACCGGGCTGTGGGACGGAGCTGTGTGGCGCGACCAGGTACGGAAAATCCGGAAGGGTCGGCGAGTGTGAATCGGGCCGCCCATACGAGAACGAAAAGTGATGCGGAAGCCGTCCAATCGGCCGTAAAGCATCAGGCGGATGGGTTGAGGGCGGCGAAAAACCGGCCATCCCGGGGCCTTGTCCGACTCTCAGCGACACCAACGACAACTGCGAATCTTGGCGGATTTGTTCTGAAAAACCGGTCCTCGTGCCGGCTGTCTGTTTTGCAATCCCCTGATTTGCAAGTCTTTGTAAATTCTGGCGGAGAGAGAGGGATTCGAACCCTCGGTAAGGTTGCCCCTACGGCACTTTAGCAAAGTGCTGCTTTCGACCACTCAGCCATCTCTCCGGTTCTGCCCAGCGGCGCGGGGGCGCGGGCAGAAGGGAATTGATGCTGAAAAGCGGACGAGCGTCAACCGGGTATTTGCGGGGATCGTCGACGGGCACGGCGGATTTTTGCAAATCCCCAATCAATTTAAAGTAATGTGTTAAGGACAAAGTGCTGGACATTTTGGGTTCGGAGGGGCAGAAGTGGATATGGCCCGAGGAAGTCGATTTCGCATGCCCGCCCAGTCCGAACAGGAAGTCCTTGATGGTGTGCGAGTCCGCCTGCTCGCACCC
>Ga0335396_10003437_pt1 | contig 18289 bp, 5 predicted proteins | sample FRY02_FD_205743 | JGI IMG/M metagenome (GOLD analysis project Ga0335396, IMG submission 205743) | Freshwater microbial communities from Lake Fryxell liftoff mats and glacier meltwater in Antarctica - FRY-02 (spades assembly) (version 2) | ecosystem: Environmental > Aquatic > Freshwater > Ice >... | reverse complement strand
CCAGTTCTTCACACGCACGCGTTGTTTGCGCACATGCGACACCTGCACCTCCTGGGCGTGGAGAGAGGTGTCTTTTGGAACACCACAAAGGCTCACCTCATGGAGTTGCAGATTTCTCTCCCATGCGCGGGCCATGCGAGCAGTGGCGCCGGTGAATTCAGGGCGCGACAGGACAGTAACCGAACGTGCGCCGAAGCGTGCGTTGTGCTGCATCTGACAGTGGTCGAATCCTGGGATGCGTACCTCGACACTTCGTGGCACACGCATGCGGGCACCGCCTACGTCAAGGATGCTCAAGGCCTGCGTCAGTTTGCGGTGACACAACACAGCTTGGTGAGACTCTACAATGGCGCCAAACTTGTGCGGACCACGCAAGTTTCTCATTTTTCCTCCGTGCAGTTCAGCTGCGACACTGCAGACAATGTGGACACGAGCCTCGGATGGCAACGAGCGAGTCAGGTGGTAAGTGCGCACAACCTGCGCCCTCGCGAGGCGCTGATGCTGCAGGTGGTGCGCGCCGACAATGCGCGGGAGTCTTTGTCGTCTGCGCGCTCGCTGGCAGTCGACGCCCTGCAAATGCTCGTTGTGCTTACTACAGGGGTCGTATCCGTGGTGCTGCAGGATGGAATCACAGCACCAGTCTCGCGACAGCCCTCAACTGTAACAGGCTGGATTTCGCATGCGCACTGCTGCGGACCAGAAACAGACATATTTTTCGGTGTGTGTCCGCTGATTGACAACTACGTCATCAACACCAAGCTGGCGTGCGCCTTGATGACGGAGCTCGATGGCGTTGTGTGTTTCGCCAGAAGCTATGTCGAAATAACTGAGAGCTGTCACTGCCACACGGTGTGTGATGTAGAGCACATGCGCACCGTTTTGCAATCGGGCGTAGCGCTCATGATTGGGGTGGTTGCGAACTTCTGCCCCTCCGGTATGCATCCGACCGACGTGTCCTTGGCGGATACCACGCATGAAAACTGCGAAGCCGACCAGAACGTAAGCACAGTGCCCGCGGAACAGTCCATTTTTCCTGCTCGGCGTCTGCTCGAGGCAGTGCCAGCGGCGCAGGCATACTTTGCCGCCATGTACTTGCCAACGGAAGCAGACTTGGCGCAGATTGATCTTGGCGACGTGTTGTATGGGAGCAACAACGCACACACGGACAACTGGCAGCGCATTTTTGTCTTGGTCGGTATGCGGAAGCGAGTTGGATGGTCCGCGACGCGGGGCTGCGAGTTCCGCATCCGACTCGCAGGCTTGTCCTCCGACAACACAGTCATGGAGCGCGCCGCAAACAGCCGACTGTTTGAGCTTGGATGTACGCTGCAGTTGGACGAGCGCGGATCCGGCGAGTGTGTGCTCGAGGTGCCCACCTCGCTCGCGGTGGTGTCAGCGCATCGGCGTGTGGCGCTCACGGCAGAGGTGACCAGCGCGGCCGAGCAGGGCCGCTGTGAGTGGCCGGACCAAGACTTGTTTACTGCCGCGCTCGTGCCCTACCTCTCTCACAACACATGCGAGCACGATCAGTTTTGGTCCGAGGACTCTGCGTCGTGTGTTCCGTGCGAGATGGCGAACAGCGAACTCACAGACAACGTGTGTGGTCCGGGCGCCTACATCCGCGGATGCGATGCCATATCGCATCTCGACAGCAATATTGTACAGGAATGCCAGTTGTGCGTGAATGCCGATCACAACGCCGCTGATTCGTACGAGTGGTTGACTGGCATTTGCCAGTGGCAGTGTGCAAACGGATTTTATCTGGATACCAGCGTCCGCTGCGAGGCATGCACATCGGATCTGGTGCCTGTGTGCGGCATGGTAGCTGGCATGCGCTACCAAGCATGTTCTCGCGAGGACAACGAGGCCTGCGTGAAGTGCGACCCAATCCTGCGCGGCTTGTACTCGGCGAACGAAGTTTTTGTGGCCGCGGTGCATGGAGGCGCGGAATGCCAGTCCGAGTGCCGGGCCGGGCACTACCGACGCGATGAGTCGTGCCGCGTGTGCGCGTCTGTGCCGAATTTGCAACTCAGTCTCGACCTGCAGTTTGGCGCGGCCCGTCGTGTCTTTTACCGGTTTGAGGCCTGCTCGGGAGCCCTCGACACCACAGCGGTGCAGTGCGAGATGATGCAGAACGGTCAACACGTAGGCGACGCGAGCGCCACGGGCGTGCCCTGCGCCTACCGGTGTGATGCTGGGTTTCACGCGATAGACGGCCTCTGTGTCGATTGCACGGTTCCGCGGGGCTTCGACGGATTGGAGCTGTCGCCTGCGGCATACGCCTTTACGGACACGGATTGCAGCTTCGAGTGTCGCACAGACGCCCACTACCTGAAGCGTAACGGCTCCGACGGCAGGAATGCCAGCTGTGTGCTGTGCAACGCATCAATGTGCGGAGTCGGCACCTATCTTGCAGGCGTCAACTGCACCGAATGCCGGGGGTGCGAGCGCATGTCTCTGGTCAACGGCATATTCTCCTCGCACGGACAGGTCGACGCCCCGGGATCGTGCGCAGAGGAGTGTGCGCTGGGCTTCTTCGCCGACTTCGAGCGGTGTGTCGAGCACTCGACAGTGACATGCCTGCCCGCGGAATACCAGATGCCCGGGACAGCATCCGTCGACGTCATGTGCCTGCCGTGCTCCGACTGCCGCGGCCTTCGTCTCGTGTCACCGTGCGAGGCCTTGCGCAACTCCGTGTGTGAACCGTGTGGCGCTCTCGGCGCCAACGAGGAGTACGCGGATTACAATTGCTCCGCAGTCTGCTTGCCCGGTGCGCTGCGGGATGCAACCGGGGTGTGTGAAATGTGCGCGGAGGAATGCCTCGCAGGAACCTTTCGCGATTTCTCCGGAGCGCTTACCTGCATGCAGTGCGCGCCGTGTCCGCCACTGCGCGCAAACAGCAATTATACAGACGAGTGCAGTTGGACGTGCAACCAAGGGTATACAATGATGGGCAACGCCTCGCTGTGCGTGCCTGAGCCACCCACGATGGTCATGCGGGTGGCGGCACCAGAGGTGCAGGTGCAATGCAACGCGTCAGAGTTTAGGGTGGGCGGTCTCGAGTGTCGCTCTTGCGCTGAGCTGAACGTGGTCACACCTGCAGCCGAGGGGCTCGGCGTGCGCTGGCGCTGGAGCCGCTGGTCGCAGCTGGGGGCGGGACTGTGCGAATTCGAGTGCCTCACCCCGTATATCCTGTTCGTAGGAGTAGACGGAAGCAAGTTCTGTTACACGCCGGAGGAGTACTCGGCACACTTGCGTCTGCTGCATACCGAACTCTTTCGGGCGGACGAGGCAGACGGGCTGCCCAGCAGGCCCATGCGCCAGGCAAGACAGAAAAAATGCCTTACTATTTTATCATTTGTTTTTTGTATTTAAGAAAATGCTTTTGCAGTGCACCTGTACAGCTGAAAGTATGTCGGGTCTGGGGAAACGTGGGCCTGATATGGAGCTCGCGATGCCCCCGCTCCTTGACGCGGAGCCGACTCCTGCGAAACAGAGCAAAATCGAGCAGCCGTCTCATGAGAAAAAGAGCAAGAACCCTATGATGGTGCTCACACTGCTCTTCTGGTCGAGCGATGAAAAAAGTCAGACACTGTGTGCTACCAAAGGTGGTGGGACTCGCTCCTTGCCCGAGCCTGTAACAGCGCTGAAGGCAGCAAACCCCCAGGGAGCCACGAGGGGAGGCGGTGGCGCAAGGTGCAATCTTCCCACACTTGGCATCAATCTGGCAGAATACACAAAAGATGACAAGCACTTCATCCCGTTTGAGCATGTGGATGCCAAGCGCAATCCCGAGCTTATACGGGAAACGGCCGAGACGGCTGCGCGGATGGCCAAACAGAGCATGCTTGCTCCAAATCATGTCATTTCGTTGACTCTCAACATGCCTCTCGATTTTATCGGGAAGAATGTAAGTGTCAGTGCTAAAAAGTGGGGCCCATACAAAGGCAAGGTCATTCCATTTGCCCTTCTGAGGAAGAAAGATGAGGATGTATTCTCAAACGAGTTTGTGACAGAGAGTGCAGGCGAATGGTTTGCAGGGAACATAGACGAACCAGAATTAGATGAGTTGGGTGTGTTCAACAATGAACCGGGTAAAACAGCGAATGACCACGAAAATCGCTTTCCGTTCAAGGTGATTGCTACGTATGGTCGCGTGAAAAAGGATGGCATAGTGGCAACACGCGAATACGAGGAGGTGAGGGCCGAGCTCCCAACAGTCGCGCAATATGGCGACGCTTGCAAGGGGCCTGGCGTCGAAAAGGGTCATTTTGACATTTATGTTTTGTATATTAACATGCCTCCCGCGGAAGATTTTTTGCTTGCGGAGGAATGCACCATCTGCGGCCAAACTACGACGAAGCTCGCGGATATGTTTGCCGTGGCGCCGTGCCGCCACGTCAACGTGTGTGCCGGCTGCTACCAGGACATGCTCGCCAAAAAAACAGTGCACGCTTTCAAGTGCGCCATATGCCGGTGCGAGCGCCCAAAGGGGGCGGCGGGTGCTGCTGGCTTTGCCAAGTGAGCGCCGAGGCCACGCACGTGCCCCTGACACTGTTAGCATTGTAATAAACGGGGAGTACAACATGATGCGCACAATTTTTTTTTCTACCTTGTGTACACTAATGTGGGGGGGGAAAATTGTGTCATCCAGTTTTATTTCAAAACAAGAATGCGCGCCGGGCGCGGCCCTGCATACAGGGACAGGCATCGCGAGTGCCCGGCACGCGGGACATCGAGATGCCTCTATGATGACCGAAGGTCGCACTTTTTGCTACAATCGGGACACTCACAGGGATCCGGACCCAGTTCTTTGACCACGCGCGACATGAACATGCCACCATCGTGGATCCACTTGCGAAGATTTTCCACATCTTGCAATTGATCGCCGTAGTCGTCATCGAAATCATCGTCGTACGGATTACCCTGCACGACGGGAAACTGCTCCCTATCCGCCTTGAACCGATCGAGATAATCCTGGATCACCGTACCAGCGAAAACGCGAATTCCGGGGCTCGGCTGAAACTGTGCCTCGTTGACTTTGGTCCAATCCAGCTTTTTGAACCGCTCTTTTTCGTCGGGGCGCAAGGTGCTGGGCTCCATCGAAAACTCGTTGCTGAAGTCGTCCATGCGTCCCGCCATCCAAATGAGGATGCACACAATACGACGGCACATCGTGTGACGAAGCTTCATGTCCTCATGCGTGGTGTAGTGGGCGAACACATTGAGGATGGAGCGGAGATGCTTGGACATCATGGCAATCAGCTCCCTGTCGTCTACGTAGTGGGAAGTCACGCTGAAGAAAGCGTTCATGCACTCAAAGCAGACGGTCATCACATCCGGCGACCGCACGTGGGACTTCAGGCCCTGCGCCACATGAGCAGCCCAAGGCACGAGCTCGGCCATGGCCTCTTTACGGTTTTCGACCTTGAGCGTGTGAATACCGTATTTATCACGGCAGATCTCGACAAACTGGGTGCTGCTAAGACTTTTGGCCGACATGTCTGCTGTGACTTTCGGGGCCGTCTGAAGAAATGTCTTATATATCAACTCTTTTTGTGAAGATCAGGAGTTTTTATTCAAAGTATTTGTGCATCACACAGAACTCACGGACACACTACGCCCAGGGGACACGGCTCGCATGTCTTCGGGCCTCCTTGCACGTCCACCCACATGGCATCCCCCACCCTGAGGTCATGTCGTAGCACGGCCTTCTCGGCCTCCGCCTGTGTGATCATAGTGGGCACAACAGAAAGGACAGCGGTGCGCCGTGTATGCCGCGTGAGCACCGCGGAGCCCAGGCCGCTCGATGTGATGATGAGCACGCCGGGCCAGCCGTGCAGCTTGATTTCCGAGTTTTCCACGCACTCGGATGTGCACGCAAAAATCGTCAACCTGGAGCCGCGGCGGGTCACTTGCACAGTCACGTCGCGCAGCTTGCCGCCGGCCGCGGCTGACAGCCTGAGAGAGCGCATGCGCAGCGCCGGATTCGCTGCCACGACGCACGGCATGCCGTCGCCGTAGTTTGCGCACATTGTGCTCACGTCCAGATCAGCCTCGGACAGCGCGCCGATGCTTGTCACGTACACGTACTCTGTGCCCTGGTTATCCAAGAGTCCCGCCGGGCAGGTGCACGCGCTCGCCAGCACCGATCCGGCGAGCGACGCTAAGAAAGGCGCAGTGCATGCAGAACACGCTGCGCTCCCTGTTACGGGCTTGTACGTACCTGTTGCACACAAATTACAGACCCCCGCACTGCCGCGGGATCCCGCTGCGCAGAGGGCCACGCACGAGCCGTTGCTGACATTCGGGCCGAGCGGGCCGGGCTCCCAGAGCTCGGGCGGCGCGCAGAAACATTGCGAGATATCTGTCGACGCATTCTGTGCGGTCGTGGCGTACGCGGCGCACGCCGAGCACTGGCGAGCCCCGGCTTCCGACTTGTAGAACCCGCGCAAGCACGCCTCGCACCCCCGCCAGTCGCCCGCGTGGCCCGCGAGGCACTCGCACGACGTCTGGTTGTTGTGCCCGTCGTCGGGGTCCAGCGCGCTGTTGGGCCCGCACCCGATGCACGCCTCGTTGCCGGGATTGAGCTTCGCGGTGGGCGGGGTGCACGCCCGGCAGACGCCACCGACGGGCTCGAAGTCGACTTCGCATACGCACTCGGCGATGGAGGCGCTGGCTGGCTCGAGCGTGGTTGTGTTGCCCAGACATTGCACGCACGGCGCATCGCCTGTCCCGGCCTTGAAGCTACCCACGGCGCACGCGGCGCACGTATTGTTTGCGTTTCTGGAGTAGCCGGCCGCGCACTCGCACTCGGCGACGGAAGCGAGGCCCCCTCTTGCGGTGTACGTGCTGGGCGAGGGGCATGCCTGGCAAGGAGGGGTCTCTTGTCCAGCAGACGCTGCGGAGTTGCGTACAAAGACGCTAGAACCCCTTGTTGCATGTCTACCGTCTCGATTGTCTATGTATGGATAGATAGTCCCATCGGTCAAAATTTGAATACCATTAACACTTGCATGACCCGCAGTGCCAGTTGACGGCGTAGAACTACCTGATGTTTTTAGCAAATTTATGCTGCGTTGTGAGCAGCAAGCACGTCCAATGCGGTCTGAGAACAACCATTGAATTTCAGCACGGTTGAAGTACGCCCATTTCGAATTTGCTTGTGTCATGAAAAATTGGTCAAATTCACCAAATAACACGCTCCAGCTGGCGGTCAGAATATTTGGATTCCCGTACACTTCTGTACCTTGCAACCAATCTGTTGCCGGGTGACCCTGGGTGGAAGTAGTTGGAAGAAACCGCACGAAACGCCAGCCAGAAACACCAGTTTTCACAGCAACATCTGCTTCCAATACTGCATAAAACCTGGCTGGAGTGCACACGAGGACCGAGGCATTGTTGTAGGTGTTGACTGGACAAGGCTCAAAATTTCCTCCCAATGCTGTGGCCTGGTAACCGGCGGGGACAACGGGGAACTCCGAGCACGAGGCCCCGTTGCTCGAGGCTGATGGACAACACGCAAAGCACCCCACATCTCCCGCCCTGCTATTGAACGTATTTGCCGGGCACCGGCTGCACCCCTGCGCCGTCGCGTTCCACAGGTACCCGATCTGGCACAGGCACGCCTCGATCCGCGTCTGGTTCGTGAGCGCGTGGTGCGAGAACGCGGGGCACGGCGTGCAGCGGTGGTCCCCGGCGAGCGGCTTGTACGTGCTCGTGTTGCACGCGTAGCACAGCTGGTTGAGCGGCCCGTGCTCCGCGCCGGGCGGGCAGATCTTGCCGCACGTGCCGCCCGGGACGCCCTTGTAGCCCGCGCCGCACGTGCAGTTGGTCCTGTGCGTCGAGGCGTTGGCGGACGAAGAAAACGCGGGGCACAGCTCGCACGCGCCCGGGCCCGTCTCGTTCTTGAAGGAGCCGGCGGGGCACGCCGCGCACGCGCCGCCGTCGGGGCCGGTGAAGCCGGCGTTGCAAGTGCAGGCCGAAGCAGAAGAGCTGTTGGAGGGTGAGTTTGAGTTTGGTAGACATGCACTGCATACTTCCGCTGTAGTATGTGGAATAACAGATGATTGCAGCTCTGAGTAGAAATAGGATGATGCCAACTGGAAGTCACTATTGGAGAGATGGTAGTTCCAGATGTAAAGCTTGGACAGCTGCCACTCACTGGCTGATTGCGAATGGAAATTGATTCCGAGAGCACCACCACCAACACCACCAACTGCATCCCGTGTCTCAACTCCATTCACAATCGCACCAACAGCTCCCTGTTCCACAAGATTGCGTCCGCATGCCACAACCCAGTTTGTTTTGATGGCAATAGAATAAAGATATCCTTGCTCATTCTCGGCAGGAGCATGACCATACATAACTGATCCTGCATCTCCAGCGTGATGACCGTGTAACCAATTGATATAGCCAAGGGGATTGTAATAACCAGTCAGGATGCGTTGAAGTTGTGGTCCTACATAGCGTACAACACTACAGATTGTAAATTGAGTTGGGATAGATCCCGCGCCCCACTGCATCTTTGTTTGTTGAGTGCCACCAACAAACTGCACAGATGCGCCTGCACCGTTGTTCGAAACAAACCCTGTAGAGGCAGTGCCTTCGGCCAGAGCTCCTGTGTCTCCTTCACACGCTTGTCCTGCACATAGACTGTCAAAGCGTTTTGTCGCAACATTCCAGTCTTTGGCGAGGGATGTAATGTAGGGTTTATTGCGCCTCAGCATTTCGTCCATCGGGTTGATCTTATACAAACCTTCTTGGCAAGCGCAGTCTGTCGCCTCATCGCTGGCCGTGGGGGAGTTGCTGTTGCTTGGGCATGCTTGACAAACATCCGATGTGGCACCAACTGCCGTGGAATATTTGCCCGCCAGGCACTCACTGCACGCCGCATTTCCAGACGCAATTTTGTACTTACCTGCTACGCACGCAATGCAGAGTCCTCCTACGTCTCGGCTGAAGCCAGCGTTGCACGTGCAGTCGGCTTCTTCGTCGCTTGACTCGGGGGCGTTGCTGTTGGACGGGCATCCTTGGCACACATTTGATGCGGCGCCCGCCACTGTGGAATATTGGCCGGCAGAGCAGTTGCTGCACGCGGCGTCGCCTAGCGCAATTTTGTATTTGCCCGCCGCGCACATCGTGCAGGCCGTATTGTCCGGGCCTGTGTACCCCGCGACGCACTGGCACGTGGAGCTGGTGTTGAGCTTGACGGTGTTTTGCCCACATAAGACACATATTGTTCCAGTTGGTGATGAAATGTCTGCCTGAGACCCGTGCAACGCATTGCACACACAAGCATTGGCAATGGTGCTCCCCGCAGGAGAAGATCTGTCGGAATCGCACGGTGTGCACGTTCCCGGCCCCGCGCCCGTCTTGTACGTGCCCGCCTCGCATGCCGAGCACGCCGCCCCGTCATTGCCCGAGTACCCTGCGTTGCAGCGGCACGCCGTGCTGATGTTGCTGGCGGCAGGCGACTGCGCATTCGAAGAGCACGGGGTGCAGGACGCGCTGCCCGTGCTCGCTTTGAACTCGTTTTGCGCGCATGGCGTGCATGTGCCGCCGTCTGGCCCGGTGTAGCCGGAGTTGCACGCACACGCAGAGAGGGTGCCGCTTGTAGGCGGCGAAATTGTGTTTGGAGGACATGCCGTGCATGTCAAGGCAGGCATGGGGGTCTCCGTGTACGTGCCCGCCGCGCATGCCACGCACTGCTGTCCATTGGCGCCAGTGTGTCCCGGCAGGCACTCGCATGACAAGATTGAGGGGCTGGCAACAGCAGAGGTGGAGCTGGCGGGACAGGCCCCACAGGACGGTATTGGGTGGCTCACGTACATGCTGTTAGCACTGGCATGCGCTGCCTGCAAGTCAGCAGTGTTTCCTTGCAGTTCCGCTGTCAAAGCTAAGGCAATTAAAGCAAAGGCGTTGTTTGGGATGTGGTAGTCCCAGATGTAGAGCTTGGACAGCTGCCAGTCACTGTCTTCCCACGTGTCTTCCCAGATGTTGATACCTAGTGCCCGACCTCCCTTTCCATTCAGGGCGCCTTGTCTTTGCACACCGTTCATGTACACGCCAGCAGCCCCCGCTTCAACTTTATTGCGACCACATACAACCACCCAGTCTGTTGGGGAGCCTGGATACGATCCTGCCATGTCCATGGTTTCGATTCCATAATTAACGATGCCAATGAGTCCTCCAAAGTGTGAGTGTAACCAAGTTGTGCTTTCCGGATTTCCGCTTATACCACCGAGATCGGTGAGAATCCGATTCTGATTGAAGACATCTGTAGACGTGTAGCGCACGACACTGCAGACAGTGAAATCTGTGGGAATTGAGTTGGCGCCCCACTCCATTTTTGTGGCAGTGTCACCACCCACAAAGGCCACAGGGGCGCCAGCGGCATGTCCGCTCACATATCCGTGCGAGACAGTTCCTGCACTACTAGCTCCCGTGTTGCCAGCGCATGTCTGTCCAGCACAGAGACTGTCGAAGCTCCCCGTGTCCGCGTTCCAGTCTTTTGCAAGCGACGTGATGTATGGAATGTGGTTTTCCATTACAATGTCCACCGCCGACGGAGTTTGCTGATACCAATATGTGCCTGCTGCACATGCTGTGCAGGCCCCGCTGTTCGTGCTGCTTTTCGCGTAGCCTGCATTGCACGCGCAAGCTGCAGCACTTTCGGAGCCAGCCTCTGAATTCGAAAGACCTGTACATGGGACACACTGTTGCAAATCGGAGGGAGAGAGCACAAATGTCCTGTAAGTATTGACTGGGCACAGCTCGCAGCCGGCATTGACAAGCCCAAAGCCAGCGTTACACAGACAGAACTGCGCTGACGCGCTGCCTGCTCCTGACGTCGAGTCGCTCCGGCACGGCTCGCAGTTCCCGGGCCCCGTGCCTGCCTTGAACGAGTTGGCGGGGCACTGCGCGCACGCGGTGTTGGCGCCAGTGTAGCCGGGCTTGCACGCGCACGCAGCCTGCGACTCGCCGCCGGCGTCGGATACTGAATTGGTGGGACACGGCGTCGCCGTGGTCGTCACAAGCGCACCATCCGCCTGCGTGCCCAGGCAAAACGAGTCCGCGGGGCACGGCTCGCACGTCAGCGAGGCGGCCACGTAGCGGAAGCCGGGCGCGCAGCCGCACCCGCTGCCGAACGCCTGGTACCGGGGCGCGGCGCACACGCACTCCGATGACGCCACCGCCCCCGCCGCGGGCGTCGTGCTGTAAGTCGGGCACGGCGTGCACGCCGCGTCGCCCTCCTGCGGCTTGAAGGAGCCCGCAGGGCAAGCCTGAAAGAGGCCGCTGATCTTCTGGAAGCCGAGGGCTGCCACGCACTGCGAGAGATCAAAGGCCTGCTCATTCAACGTGGTCGAGCCGGCCGGGCACAGCACACACGGCGCATTCGCCACCCCCGCCCTATACTTGCCCTTCACACACGCCACGCACGAGTCGAGCGGGTTCCCTTCCACGCCGAACCCTTGCACGCAGCGGCAGTTCTCGGCGTTGATGGTGGCCGATGCGGATTCACTGAATTGTTTGCACGTCGCACACAATGCCACGTCGTTGCCAGCGGCCTCCTTGTACGTGCCAGCGGCGCACGCGGAGCACGCGTTGCTGACGAGGGGATGCGAATAGCCTGCGTTGCATATGAAGGTGATGCTGTCTGTTGTGAAGGCGTTTGTGGGCACAGGTATACACAACCCTTCCACACCATTGTTATATGTATTGAGTGGACATGTTCTGCAGGTGGTGTCTGCAGGATTTGCGTCCTCTGATCCAGGTCCACAAGCGCACATACCAATTGCGATGGCGGCTGGAGGCGAGGTATAGTCGCCCGGGCATGCGGTGCACGCAGCGCCCGCACCCCCGGCGTACTTGCCATTCGTGCACGCCGCACACTGGAAGCCTGCGCTGTCCTCAAAACCCGCATTGCAAATGCACGCCGAGCCGTCTAACGACTTTTGCGCGTTACTTGGGCACGTGAGCACACATGTGTTTGACCCAATGCTGCCTTGTGGTGACGTGGAGGGCTCAATACACGCTTCACACGCCTGCAGCACATCTTGGCCTGTATACATCCGGGCGGCAATCTTTGTGATCTGGGTTGCTGAAAGCACGGCGTCAACGGCGTACAAGCCGGCAACGCTGCCTGTGAAATAAGAATGGTTTCCTCCAATAAAGGTTTTTGTAGCTGTGAAGCTAGGAAAATTGTCATAACAGTCGTTTGATTTCTGATTGCTCCCAACTGTTAGTTTCAGTGTAAGGCTCATAGAATCATATGTGACCACGAATTTTTCCCATGTGTCCTGCAACAATGCGGTGTCTTGATTAACAGAACAAAAGTTGTACCCCCACGTAATTCTCGCCTCTAATTTGCCCCTGCTAGCATCTCTGTGGACACGAATTTCCATAGCTTGACCAGCATCCGATCTACCAGCGAATTCGAACAATGATTCAGCAAAAGTCCTCGATGGTCCAGTAAACATGAACACCCCCACCACTGTCAAACCCCCAAAGTTTGCTGCTATGTTGAATCTATGTACTCCCGCGTCAAGGTATTGTAAGAGTTTCAGGTCAAACATGACCGCGCCGCGCCCGGTCGGTGGCCCGGCTGTACTGTCCCAGACCGCTGTCGACCCACTCGTGTGAGCCGTGCGCTGAATCAACGAAGAAAACAGCGAGCTCCCTGGCATGATGGCGATGGCGCGGTTTGCCAACGTCTGGTCAAGAAAACGATTGGACGAACACTGACACGCCGCCTCTGAAACGCTGTCGTTTGCAGACACTGCGCCGTCTATACACGCCAAGCACGTCTGCACCACGAGCGCCACGCGCATAGCCATTCTGTTGGTTCTCTGCAGCGCTACAATACGAATGCTTTTGGAAAAAATTGGAGATGTGAATTGATGCATTATTTTGTTTGCATTTGGTGAGCTGAAAGTCCCAATGATGCGTGTGACCCCTGCAACATCTTGATATTCTACTCTGAATTGTGACACCCATTGAAATAAAAAAGTTGGCCATGAAGGAAATCTTCCTTGTGTGATTATTCCTGTTACATAGTTTTCTTGTATTGTGTCTATCTGCAACCACTCACCACTAGTATCAGTTAAGGGAGACCATCCGACTGTTCCAGCAAACGTATCCAACATAGAGGTTATCGGTAAATGCCTACCCGAATCCAAGAAAACCGCCTCTGTGGAAAAAGATCTTGCTATCTCAGGTGGATTCAGCACAATTGTTTCTAAATAATTATTTGCGTTGCAGATACAATGAGTCATCGTGGACCTTGCGTCGCACTGTGCCACAGGGTCGACGCACTTCGTGACGACGACTCCGGCGCGCATTGCGGGCTCGGAATTAAAAGTTTGCATTACAATCCGAATGTATCGAGCGTACACAGGAGTTGGTAGTGTATGTATTTGAGTATTACCGTTAATATTGGTATAAGTGGTCAGTGGCGCAACCCAAGAATGCGAAGTCGACACTCGATATTGAAGAGTAAAAGTTTTCACGTGCCATAGAGAATTACCTCTTCCTTGAGTGACTACTCTTACAATGCGCGAGGGCGTGAGAAGGTCTATCTCTATATATTCTCCTGCTGCATGCGTCGCAGGAATCCATGCGCGTCTATTCAACATATAACCTAATTCAGATTCTGCAGAAACAATTCCAGTATCAAACTCAACCGAGGAATAAGTCCTCGGCACGTTGTTCAGAAGAATGGTGTCTTCGTATCGATCTGCAAGGCAGCATTGGGTGCTCGTGTGTCCCGCGTCGCACTGTGCCGCAGCACGCCCGACGCCCGACACAAGAAAAACGGCATACAGCAACACGGCCCAGGCCGCCTGCGGCATTGCGAGACGCAAGCATGTGCCTAAATACGCAATCGCAAAATTTACACTATTCACAAAAAAATGACACACACACGACATCGAGACGGTTCGCAAGAGACGCGCACACTAGATCGTTTCAAACGTGTTTATTTTCAAAATTAACACGAAGCACCAGGCGCGCGCCCTAATCCGTGTCGCCGCGCTCCCAGATCAGATCGGGGGGCATGTCTCCGGCGACGTTGGCTGGGTCGTCAACATAAATCTTCCACAGCGCCAAGTAGCGCGTGTGGAACGCGAGGCTGAACTCCCAGCCCAGCAGTGTCGAATACCGCGATGAATTAAATTCGCTCAGCACCTGCTTGTAAATAACTCCGGCCTGTACAATGTCATTGGCTGAAGTGTCGCCCGGGACGATGAATGGATAGCCCTCCCAGGGCTGGCGGAACAAACCCGCTTCGCCAACCCCGTCCACGAGACGAAAGTTTGTATCAAAGTAGTCCGTAAGCGTCGCCCGGTAACTCATAAACGACGTGTCGAGCCTCCAACTCGGTGGAAATGGCTCATACGAGGCGTCAGCCGCAGTCGCAGCCCGATTATGGGTGTAGTCGCGCATGACTTGCCCTTCCAAATCCAGCATGGGCACCCCATTCACATCTTCGATCACTGGATCTTGGTACTCGTAGCCCTCCCTGAGCTGGTGCGCGCGCATGGCCATGAGTGATTGCCACGGGACGTTGCATTCAAACCGGTGGCGGAATTTCCTGGCCATCTCAAACACCTCTCGCATGCGCGTATCGTCGATGCTCAGTGCTTCTTCGTCGATGTTGTACAGGACCATGTACTTGGACACCCAATCCTCTACCATTTCACAAAACTTTTTGAAATGTAAGACACTGGAAGACATGACGCGCAGCGAGTCATGCGACCACCCATTGCTGACCCTTACATCGTCCACGACCACTTGCCGGCGACCATCTGCATCGGCAACACGAAGCCATGGTGGCAATTGCTGGCGAACATAATCTTTGCGGCGAAACGGCAAGCGATCATAGTATGTGTCACTGCCGTGAATTCCGCTTCCCCACATAATGGCAAACGGCCCATCATCAAGACTTACTGGATGAGCAAAATTCGGCGACAAGAAATCGTCATGCCTACCTCGAGCCAGCAGATTGTCTGGCAAAGCATCGAGATAGTGCGAATGCCAGTTCGCTCCAGGGGTCGGACGCATGCCAATCACAGATTTGCCATGCTGAAAGCAATGATCCCCATTTGCATTCCGCCTCAACGCTTCAGATGTTACGAGATACCTGAAGTTGTTTTGTCCCTGATGCCACTGGAAGTGGGTAAAGTACATAGCCCACAACAGAACATGGCACATCCTTGCGTGCGAGTGCACACGGAATTCACTACACGTAATACCGTAGATCTCGCCGTCCAATTTGTGCGGGCTGCGGTTGAGACCTAGACACCATCCACAAAAATGTGCTTTGCATCCGCCTTGTCCCGAACATGTGATTTTTGCGCAGTTTTCAGGAAGCGAAATAGGCCTGCTGCAAGACGGGCACGTCGACAGGCCGCCAATGGCGAGCATGATCGAGGCCAACAAGAGCCAAACCGCGTTCACTTCAACACGTCCATCGTCCACCACCACAACATTGCGTCCCGGCACGGGCACCTGCGCCGCGAGTGGCCGGGGCACCCATGCCAAATGCGAGGCTAGGTTCGCGCGTTCCAGATCGCTAATGGCCATATCAGACAGCGAGCGAGCGCCAGACGTGGCAACACGTCCCGCACAATTGTAGCACGGGCATGCTATGTCAGTCGACCTCGCACGCTTTGATTTCGCAAGCAACACGCCACAACATGCGATGCAAATGTGGCATTTGTTGGTGCACTGGATCATGAGCCAATCCACGATGAGAGGGCCTTCTCCTTCAGGACCGTTCTCCCACTCCGAAATTCTGCGCGAGCGCTCCTCTCTGCTGAGAGCTGGAACGCCCGGGATGATGTGGTCGATGCCCGTGACGAATGCGCGGTAACGTTCACTTACGCACATGTCGCACGATGTCATCCTACCAGGCAGCGCTTGAATAGCGCGCTCGATGGGTACAAGGGCCGACCTCAAATTATTCCTCAAAAGCACTCTCTCGTCGGCTGCCCTCTCCTCCGCCAGCTTGTTGACGTTCTCGGCTAGTGCCAACGAATGGCGGACTTCAATGTCATTCGCTACTGCTTCATCCAATCGATGCTGCATTTCCTGGCTATTCTGCTGATACAGTCTTCTCCCGATCTGCAGCTCTGACATGTGCCTGCCCATGGCCTCGTATTCTTGGTCCTTGCGCTGGCTCATTGCCGCCGTCTCAGCCCTCATGTCCTGTAATTGTTGCAACAGCAAGGCGATTTCGCCGATTTCATGATTCTGCTCATTCTCCACGTCCATCTCGTATGGGCGGTTATCCGGACATAACCTAACCGCGCGCGCTCTGTCGTGAATGTCAGCACAAGCATCCCGAGGTCTCCAGGAGCCTCCGGCGGCACCTTGGTTGAGATACGCGTTTCGTTCCTGCTTCCTTTGCTCAAGAATGCGCTTCTGCTCCGCCTTCAGTGCCGCGAGCTTTTCACGTTTCTCCTTAGCAAGGCGCAGGGCCAATTTCGTTGCCCTCACGTCTGCATTGTCAGTATCTGCCCTGGATCCAGCCTCATGGTCGTCCGGGGTCTTTCCCGAAGCGTGCACGTCCAGCGCTTGCAGCAGCATGGCTACCAGCACAAGCCCTACGATGAGCGAACGCACCATGCTCAAGCACCAGCGGCTACAGTTGACAACAACAGTCCTCGGCAGCTCTGATCGGCTGCCGGCTCTCGACTATGCAAGAGTGTCTCGTGCAAAGTGGCGCCTTTTATATTAGTCAACCACTATTATTGGGGTGTGCTGGTTCGTGTACAGGTTCGTGCACAGGTTCGTGCACAAGTTCGTTGACAAGTTCGTGCAAAAGTTCGTGCAAAATCGTGTCAGTTCGTGCTCTCACAGGCCTTATTTCAAGAGGTATTTATTTTGTTCGTGGTAAAAATAGACGGGACGCAACAATGCGAACCGTTGTGTTTTTTATGACGGGTTTTTTTCAAGCCAAGGCGAGCGTCAAGCCGATGCGAGCGTCGCACATGCACTGCTGAAATGTGGTTGCGCCCAGCGCTGGTTCTGTGACCGCTCCAAACCCACATTTTTGGCACGCCGTGTTGGCGCCGCCTGCTGAGAAGTGTCCCGAGACGCACGGCGCGCAGGCCGCGGCGGGGTCTGCGTTTTCAGCGGCGTCCCCGTGGCCGGCAAAGCACACACATTGCTGCAGAGACGTGCTTTGCACGTCCGAAGTGTTTTTGAACGCAGGACAGGCCGTGCAGCCCGGTCGTTGCAGCATGACGGTGCCCCCCCCGGAATAAGTTGCTGCAGTGCACGCAGAGCACACCTCAGGCCCACCAAAGCCTGGTGCGCAAACACAGTTTGCGTGCGAGTCGCGAGGCAGCACCGAAACCTCATTGTCGGCGCAGGCGAGACAAGCCGTCTGGGCGGACGCGTTCGAGAAGGTGGCGTTTGAACACGGCTCGCACGTGCCACCGTCCACGGCGCCGTACGAGCCCGGCGCGCACGCCACACACAGCAGCGTCGCAGTGTCCCACTCGTAACCAGCCTTGCACACGCAGTTTTCGATCGCCACACTGGCGTTGGAAACTGTGAAAGAGTTGGCAGGACACTGCACGCACGCGATGCTGGCCCTGCTGGCCGCAAAATAGTTGGGCGCGCACGCCGTGCACGTGTGCGCCGCGAGGTCGCCGCGGAAAAAACCCGCAGCGCACTCGTGACATTCATCCTGCAAGCGGAAATGGCCACGCTCGCAGGCACAATCGAACTGACTCGAAGCCCACGGGAGCGAGACGTTGAGACTGTTGATGACCAGCAGAGAGTGCACGCGCGAAGAATCCACTTGCGTAAGCGCACACGGGACACAGGCCTGGAAAGCAGATGTGTACGCATGGCCGGCGTCGCAGAACGAGCAAGAGTCGTTGCTGAAGCCAATCTTGGCCTTGTACTCCTCACACTGCGAACAGCCATCCACGGGATCGAAATTGTCGTGCCCCGGAAAGCACAAGCAGTCTGTCTGGCTCTGCATAGGCTGCGTCGCGCCCACTTCCTCGTGGTTCTGGCCCGAGAAAAGCGGACAGGCCTGGCAGTGCGAGTGCGAAGTTGCGCCCGGGGGGCCGTCGCCATAGGTGTTGTGCATCATGTTGCTGCCCTCCACAGAGCTGCCGCAGAAGGAACAGGCGGACGGGCCTGCGTGGTCTTTGAAGGAGCCCACCACACACGGAATGCAAGCGGCAGCGTCCTCGAAGAAGCCCTTGCCGCACGTGCAATTGAGAACGCTCTGCGACGCCATGTGTGCCGTTGCGTTGGCGTTGCGAAT
>Ga0335396_10003435_pt1 | contig 18293 bp, 18 predicted proteins | sample FRY02_FD_205743 | JGI IMG/M metagenome (GOLD analysis project Ga0335396, IMG submission 205743) | Freshwater microbial communities from Lake Fryxell liftoff mats and glacier meltwater in Antarctica - FRY-02 (spades assembly) (version 2) | ecosystem: Environmental > Aquatic > Freshwater > Ice >... | reverse complement strand
AGTCATGCACACGCAGAAAATACGCAGAATTTCATGAACTCCTTGCAAAACGCCACTGTCACGGCACTCGTCTTTATGCTTGCAGTGGCCTTTATCTTCATGCTGTGTGTTTTGCATTTTTTCGTGTGCTCCAGCTCCAGTCGCCGTATACGAGAGGCAAGGTCGCTCGATAATACACCCGGCCGCACAGGTGCGAGCTCGCCAGTGTCGTGTGTAAGCATAATAACAGCCACATGAAGAGAGAGTCGCTGGCGTCAAAAGAAATGTCGAAGTATTCATCACCTGTGAGTGTGCCGACATGCTTAGGACGGGGACGCAGCGGCAGGGTCAGCCGATGATTTCAACATGGATTTGCATGCGGGTGAGTCTGACTTGACATCGGCCGACGAGGACGAGGACGAGGAAATCGAGTATAAAGTATTTTTTCGCTGCACGAGAGATATATCAGCGTTGTCTGATAACCCTCAAAACAGGCAGAAAGTGCTTGCATGGGATTTTAAGTGCGATTACCCTTCCCCTGGGCTGCATTGCTAGGGGTCATAAGAACGCCCAAAACATTTCAAGTATCGTCGATTGGCTGCAAAGTGCAGATGCTCAATTCATGTCACCATTTATTTCAATCCAGGTACGTGCCAGAAGATAGCTAAACGGGCCGTGGCAGCACTGGAATTGTGCAGAGGACAACAAAACACAACGATTGAATTAAAAACCGGTGATGCCACAGTTTCAGACATTCTTGGCGGGATGGGGTCCACATAGTTGGGCGAATTTCGACACCAGCTTGCCAAAACGACACGCCGCAGCGATTTTGCCCTCAATGCCCGGGCCGTCGGACTTGCGCTTCTGGTGCTTGATTTTCCACTCGATAGAGAGTGCGTCGTGGCGGTTGGCGGCGGCAAAAATCGCATGGAAGCGCCACGGGCGGGCTGCTCGGGTGAACCTTGCGCCGCCCGCCAGCTGACCATTATGCTGCCGTAAACGGCGTGGCAAGCTGTTGGTCACGCCGACGTATGATTTGCGGGCCTCGACCGTCGACTGCAGGATGTACACAAACGTCTCCTGGTTGCCATTCACGCGACGTTTGCCCGACTTTTTCGCGACTTTCCCCGTTTTCTTGGTCGCGCGCGGCCTGCTTTTCGGGGCCTTTTTCGTGGCGTGCGCCCGTGCTGGCATCTCGGCACTGCTCGCCTTGTCAGCGCGTGGCACGTTTATATACACCATGCCTATATCTAGATGCACGAGATGACGCATTGGAGAGACAGCAATGCCTCTGATTTTACACATTAGAGACTACAATACGTCAGATCACATATTTGGGACACAGCAATGCATACTATGACACACATGGGAGACAGCAATGCATGAGATCACATATGAGAGATACAAGAATGTATGAGGAGAGACAGCGCATACCAACATCTTTGTATGCATGTGTGTGTATATGCACATATATCGATATCTCTAAATTTTACCGCACAGCGGAAGGGATATCATAATTTCAACGATAAAATACACTTTTCGCGCGATGTACGACTGGTGCAGTTGAGAAGACACCCGACAGCATCTTGCAGAGGTCCACAATATACAGCATGCCACACCCCACATTCCACCCATATCACACCACAAAAAAATCCCACCGTTCCAGCCGCGCGTCATGCATCATGTTCTCTCTGTATATAAGTGCAAAGGCAGAGCACCGCGTGGGTCTGAGATTTGATAAAGCTTACATTGAATTATAGACTTGTGTACATCGAAATTGCGTTTCGCAATCAAGCCACCGCACCAACAGCAGTTGCGCTGTGCACCTCACCGCCTTCACCATGTCTTCAGAGTCTCTGATGATGCGTGTCTTGCAGCAGATGCTCTTCATCATTCGCAACGGATGTTTGTCCGCCATGGGCGCCATCGGCAATGCGGCCACGTTTGTTGATGGCTACGTGGAGAACGAGCGCCTCCGCCCCATCATGGATGGTGCTATTGCCATGACGAACCGTCTTATGGATAAGGTCTCCGTCGTGGTGGGTACTTTTTCGTTCTACGACTCTGCGTGTGTTATTATGTTGGATGGAGTCCCCACTGCGAAATACTACATGGAAATGGCCATGGTGAAGGCTCGCACCTCTTCGTTCTACGACCTGGTGTTTTACGTCGTTTGCTGCAACGTTGTCGTGGCGCTTTTCACTTGCGTGCTCAAGAACAAGGGCCCGATGTTGGTTGTGCTCGTCACCACCGCGTTCCCTGTCTTTTGCTCGGTCACATCTCTTTCGTTCTACGAAATGATGTTTTACTACGTTTGCTTCATCGTCGTCATTGACATTCTCGAGAAAGTCAGCCGAAAGTTTTCCATGCGTTCCTTCCTCTGTGGCGTGTACTACATGCCAATCAAGATGCTGGGTTTTTTCGCCGTCGCCGCGTTTTCCGCTGCATGCACTGCAATGACTCGCGTGGTGTCCAATAAGGAAAACACCAATGTCGTCTTCAACTGGGTTTCGACCAAAGCATATGAGCTCGGTGCGCTCATGGTATCGCCTTATGTGTTCATGTACAAAATTTACCTGTTCTTCATAGTGGGGTTGAAAATGTTAGTGGAATTTTTGTTTGACGGCGTAGTGTCCGTATGTCGGGCATTTGGCCGATTGACCTTCTGGTTGCTAGCTACCATGCCTATGGAAATTTCCCCGTTCGTAACCAGTGTCTTGTTGTCCGTGTATAGGGGGTGTGGCAAGATGTGCATGGCGGAGAAGATGTCCGCTCTTTTCTGGCAGTTGCCCTTTTTGTTGCGTGCCTGCTTTCATGTCACCCACGCTATTTTCACTGTGGCGGTGTACACATGGACTCTGTGCACGCTCCAGGCCTGCTGGACACAGATGGCGAGCCTTGTTCCACTTTTTTCATCAGTGGGTGCTTGACATCAATGCTTGCAGTATAATGTTTGTGCACGACGACTACCAGTTCAACCACATGATCGAGGGCACAGCCACCGCGTCTATGCATTGTGCCATTATTCCCAACGAATCTGTGCTCTTCGATGACAAGAATGCCCCCCTGGTGCTTTCCGACGCCCTCGCCGCAGCCCTCGACCTGGTGGTAGTTGGCCTCCTGTAGGAGCCGCTGGTGATGGCGTGGCGAGCCACACAAGGCAGTGCAGTGGCGCGTTGGTGACTCTACCGCGCGCCTGCTGTTAAACGGCATGATTTTGCCGAGAAAAAATCCGCACACAAGTGCGAGAGAATTGAGCCAGTGCTAGTACATTTTATTGCAATTATGTATTTCGGGGTGCAGCACCTCTTCAATTCGTGTCGTTTATCGACACTTTAATAAAATCACAAAAAAAATCGGGTTGCAACAATGCCACGAAAAAAGGCAGAAAGTGCGAATTGATTCGGTGCACACACTCATACATTATACGTCGGGGGGTGGGTCCATGCCGGCCGACTCGTCTTCATTTGCGTTGTGTACATGAGCGAAGAATGTGCTGGACATCTGAAATGTGCGACCTGTTTTCACAGCAGGAGCTGGTGTTTTTTTAGGTTGGGGTGGCATACCACTCCTGCCACCATTGTTGCCACCAGCACTAGAAGATGCACCAGATGCACTAGATTTGCCACCTGCTTCCACAGCACGAGCTGTCGTTCTAGGAGGTGGGGGCGGCATACTGCCACTAGCACTAGAAGATGCACCAGATGCACTAGATTTGCCACCTGCTTCCACACCACGAGCTGTCGTTCTAGGAGGTGGGGGTGGCATACTGCCACGAGCACTAGAAGATGCACCAGATGCACTAGATTTGCCACCTGCTTCCACAGCACGAGCTGTCGTTTTAGGAGGTGGGGGCGGCATACTGCCACCAGCACTAGAAGATGCACCAGATGCACTAGATTTGCCACCTGCTTCCACAGCACGAGCTGTCGTTCTAGGAGGTGGGGGTGGCATACTGCCACGAGCACTAGAAGATGCACCAGATGCACTAGATTTGCCACCTGCTTCCACAGCACGAGCTGTCGTTCTAGGAGGTGGGGGCGGCATACTGCCACCAGCATCAGCGTTGCCACCACCAGCATCAGCGTTGCCACCACCAGCATCAGCGTTGCCACCACCAGCATCAGCGTTGCCACCACCAGCATCAGCGTTGCCACCACCAGTATCAGCGTTGCCACCACCAGCAACAGACACAGGAACCATACCTTTCTTACACTCGTCATGGAAATAGCCATTCCCGTCATTTCCACGTTTTCTTGTGCTCGTATACACGTTTTCGTGGCAAAACCGACAGTTTCCCATAAATGTACCAATGCACACCACATGATAGTGTCCTCGCTTGTTAAATGCATATAAATCACTGTTCATCACCTCTGTGTTGCAAATGTAACACTTTCCCAACTCCTTATGACACCCTGTGTGAAAGTATCCCTTCACACAATTGCGTCGCGCTTGGTCGCTGTACACAGCCTGGTCGCAAAAACGACACATTCCACGGCATATCCTTTCAGACACCAGGACTTTCTCAGCCGCACCGCCAACTCCAACAGCAACAGCCGTCGCCTTTTTTTTTTGCACACTCGAGTCCCCTTCCTCCGCATTTGTCGATTTAGCCGCTTTTTCCTTATCTTTCGGTGGCATCGTGCCACAAAACTCGTGATGAACTTGGTCTTATTTCGCGTAGTATTTTCTGCTTATATACAATGTGTTCCACTGCACAAACGCTCGTTATTCGTTCTTCATCCGCCATGCTCGAAAACCAGTGTTTTGCTACTGCACACGACATGCATGCCTGTATTCATACAGTCCACACAAAATATTGCCCACAGTGAAGTGTACGTGCAGTATCTACGTGCCAGCGTATAAAAGTCACAACCGCACAATGTTTGCCCATCATGCACCCTGTCGAGGCACAGGGCCTTCCTGAGAAAAACACATGCAAACAGTGTACAGCGTACTACGCATGGCGCCACGCGCAAATTCTGCCCAACATTTTCAACACATTGCTTGTGCTAAACCTCTTGGTTATTTGTTATAACCTCTATTACGTAACGCACCTTATACAACATGCGGAGGCCTTGCACGAGGTACAATCGTACGCAAGACGCACCATTGCCGCAGACGAAGCGTATGCAACGACGGCGTAACACGTTGCTTCGGATTCGGGTTCTTCGTGTGTGAAACGGAGCTTGCGCCCACTTTTTCAGTTTTGCCTGTTTTGTCGCACTCTCTGGCAGGTGTATTTAAAAATGCTCTTGAATTTTTCTTGTAAATGGATTTGCCTGGAAAATCGTTGCCTGCCCATTTTAAACAATGGTGTCACAGTGTATAAACTATATATATTGTACATAGTAATGCTTGTCAATATCTTCTTTGATCATGGCTGTGGCTACTGGTTGGGGGTTTACCTTGGTCGTCACGGAAAACGCGAAAGTTTGTTCATTCGGGAGGAACTATTTCGGACAAATCGGGAGTGGTACGCAGTATGATTCAGCAAGATTCGGTTCGATTCGAAACGGAAACAACGATTTACCGGGGTTCGACGGCGAGCAAGTAGTCATGGTGGCCGCAGGCAGAAACCACAGTGCATGTGTGACCGAAGAAGGGTCGTTATGGACATGGGGGAATTCTGACAACGGCAGACTCGGAACAGTCACCTCCTTTGGTATGGACAACTCGAGGCTTCGACCCGATCGTTTGGGCCAGGAATTATTTGGAAATTCTCGCGCTCGGATGGTTGCATGTGGCGAAAATTTCACCATGCTCCTAACTACAGACGGGCACATATGGAATTGTGGACTGGGATCGCGTGGTCAACTTGGACATGGTGACCATGGTAGCCGGAGCAACTTGACAAGAATTGACCCATTGCATTTCGGCAGAGGAAAAATCACAATGATTGCCGCTGGGAGTGACCACTCCATGGCACAGGTCGCTAGATGTGGTGCACTGTACACATGGGGCGAAAATTCACTTGGGCAACTCGGACACAGTATTGACAGTGATTGTGTTGTTACCCCAGTGGCTCTTCATCCCATGGCATTCGGCGGAGTACAAATCACGTCGTTTGATGCAGGATATGAATATTGCATGGTTATTACAATGGCGGGTCTAGTTTACGCCACAGGCCGGAACGTGCGAGGACAGTTGGGACTCGGCCATGTGACAAATTCACAAACATTCCAACGTGTTGGTGGAACGAATCCCTTTGACTTTCAGCGAGTTGGCATAGTTTCGTGTGGAGTTCAGCATTCTCTTTTCATCACAACTGATAACGCATTGTGGGGATGTGGACATGGGTTGTACGATGAAAATCCTCTTTATACCACTACAATTCCTGTAACTCACCTTTATCCTACACGCATCACCATGAATACAGTCAATTTAGCTTTCAAGGTCGTGTCAGCGGGATGGCATCATTCTGCTGCAATAACCTGCAGTGGTGATTTTTATACATGGGGCAATGGTGTGTCTTATATGGAATACGCGAGGCATGCAGACGTTCCTGCCTTGTATAACTTCATAGGTGATGTTTCGACGCCCAAACGTATGGAACCAATAGCATTTTCCAATCTGCGTCTCGGTCGATGGCATGCCATGCAAAGCGATCATGCTCTCGCCATCATGATGAATTCCAACTTGAGATTGGCAAGCGATTCTCTTCTCAGGAATTTTGATAATGATTTACTGAAAATGATTATAAAATATACGGAATTTAAACCTCGTGCCGACACGGGAAATGCTTTGCGGACATTGATTGGGTTTGGACCACTTTGAACACGGACGAGGGCAATATTGAATAAATAATGTTTCGAACCGGACTCGTGGAAATGTGAATTGGAAACATACAATCTGTCAATGAGTATCAGCACCGTCAAATCCAAAGCACATGCGAGTTGTCACCACTGAATAATCTACTGGCCTCCTTTGAGAACCAACAAGACCTGTCCACCGTGTATGACAATTGCACAAAAACGTGCAAACTAGTACATTAATTCAAAAAAAAATATTATATACAAAGTCTAACATAACACAGGTCATAATACAACGAAATACAAGAGCAATAGTACACGACAAGCAAAAATCCTATATATAAAGAGTCGTATAGTACACAACAAAACTCAACCTGTGTTGCCCACTGGCAATGCAAGTAGCGATAGACAATACTCGATATGAACAGAATGAAAGCGTCGCTACACAGCACACACTACATGTAATTGTTCCTCCAGTCTTCAAAAAGAAAAGAACTAGCCCGAAATGTCCACATGGTAATATGAAATGCAGATGCCGCGAATGTGGCGGTGCCTCAATTTGTGAGCATAATAAGCGGAGGGAAATATGCCGAGAATGTGGGGGAAGTCGCATTTGCGAACATGGTAAGCACAAGGAGGCATGTCGTAAGTGTAACGGCAGAATGATTTGCGTCCATAATAAGTGGAAAGTCATATGCCGTGCTTGTGGAGGCAGCAAGATTTGCATCCACGACAGGCAGAGGGAATCATGTCGCGATTGTGGAGGAAGTCAGATTTGCATCCATGATAAGGCAAAGAGTTGCTGCCGTCACTGTGGAGGAAGTCAGCTGTGTGAGCATAACAGGCGGAAGAGCAAATGTGTCGATTGTGGCGGCTTTGAGATCTGCAAACACAAAAAAATGAGAACATTGTGCCGGGAATGTGACGGGAGACAGCTTTGTGAGCACGAGAAACGCAAAGACTTATGCAGTCAATGTGGCGGACGGCAGATATGTTCGCATGGGAAAGTGAGGAGCACATGCCCCCAATGCCCCCTATGCCACGTACACATGTGCGAGAAACATGCAGTAATATCGACTGGCAGTGTAGCTGGATACTGCTGGCGGGAGGTTGAAGGCTCTCAAGAACCATCTACTGGCAACGAAATACACAATGAATTGCTCGCAGCGGCTCTTTTGCAGAAGATGGAGTTCACTAACGCAGATCTTGACAGCTTTCACCAAGACTTTTTTTACGACACCTACATCAAGGTGGAAAACAAGTATTATACACCAGCGGGTGCTTGTGCCGGGTGCGCACGAGACGAACGGAGATCGCGAATCCAAGGTGGCGAGAAGAAACTACACCACTGGCTTCACAAACAAGGGGTGAAGTTGATCAGTTTGCCCACAACTGTAGTAGTGCGCAAGAAGAAAGAGACAAAGGTCAAAAACTTACTGGATATTAACAACATCAGCTATGTGAATGACAAGCGAGAGGTGAATCGCGACGCGACATGCGAGAGTTCATCAAATAGGCCAGATTTCCAAGTAAGGCATGAAAATGGGGAGCTAGTCACCATCTACATTGAAGTAGATGAGTATCAGCACCGTCAAATCGAAAGCACATGCGAGTTGTCACGACTGAATAATCTACTGGCCTCCTTTGAGAACCAACGGCATTTGGTTGTGCTTCGATACAATCCTGATGTATTCAATGTCGGTGGAAAACGTATTACATTCAAAGAGTTTCCTAGGAGAGAAAGAGAGAAATTGCTTCTGCGAGAGCTCAATTACGTGAAACAGCAGGCTGCAGACCCTGACAATTTTAAAGACATCCTCACTGTGATTTATATTGGATTCGACTGCCAATGCACGACACCTTGTGGATATATACACACTGATCGATACAAGGATCAAGCTGCCATCAGCAAAGCGTATGAGAAGATGGGTGTGAAATAAAAGATCGTGTCTGGCACAGTATCGAGGTCAATGCAGAATGTTTGGACCAATCTTCTGCTGTTGGTGTGTCAGATTTTCAGACTACACTCGTTCTATACAAAGAAAATACATTCGAATTACGATTTTTATTAAAAACAGAGCTTGCCAACACACACGACTCTTTGTACATGATTTCATTGAAAATACACAATCCTCACTTTGCAAAATTCTGGGATTCTTCTGTAGCTCCCCATAATTTCTGTTTTGAAATGGCTTCTAAAGCAATGGAGTTCTTCTGGAGGACACGGAGTGCCGGTGTGATGTAGGAGCCGAAGAGATCGTTGTTCTTGGCGTCCTCACGCTGTTGTTTTTTGCCGTGGTGGGCGAGGTCGTGCGAGGTCATGGCGACGAGTTTTTGCACGGAGATGGCTGCAGTGGTGAGGGCGAGACGGAGCTCGACGTTCTTGGTGGGGCCGAGATTGTCGCGAATCATCTTGATTTTGGCCATGTAGAGGTCGACGTTGAAATCGTAGTGCGAATAGACCTCATTCTCGATGCTCTCGGTCAATGCCACGCTGAATATCTTGAGGAGACACAAGCGCACGCGATGGCGGTGTATTTCAGTCACGTGCTTGCACACGACGACGACGACGACGGGAGTTTTCACGCCCTTCGATTTCATGGCAGTCTCCGTGGGTGTGGACAAAACTGAAAATCCTGTGCTTTTATAGGGGTTTTGGGGAATAATTTGCTATTTTGGGCGAAATGTATTAAACGAGTTGGAAAATGACATGTGTTCTGACGCACATTTTTTGTTTTGGGTTTGGGCGTGTGGTGGTGGTGGGTACAAGCACGTTTGCTCGTCCTGTGCCAAACGTCATCGCAGGATAAAGCGGTCTTCGACAACGAAAAACAGGCCGATCAAGAGCGCCATGCACAGGTCGTCCTTGCCGCCCGTTGATTTGCCGCTGATGGCCATTTTTTCCTTCTGGAATGCGTTTTCAGGGCGCGTGAATGCAAAGCCGAAGAAACTCAGCTGTTCCAGCAACATGGTGCTGGTCTTGTTGTTGCCACAGTCGACCCAGTGCTCGCGCCCGATAAAAATGCGTGTTTCGCGCAGCAGGTTGTTCATGACGCTCACGTATGCGATCTTGCGCGAGTGCGTGGTCAGAACCCCGATGCGCTCCACACCAGGCTCGCACAGGAACGTGGAGTTTGGAATGCTGTCGCGGCACTCTCGGAACAGGTGTTCGGCCTCGAATCCCAGGTTGCGCTCCACAATGATGCACACGCTGCTGCTCGCCAAATTTTCGTCGCGCGTCCGCACCATTTCTACGTGCTGCTTGAGCAACTCAAAGGTTTTGTATGGGTCCTTGGTCTGCAGGACCTCTGCTCCCAGGATCTGCCATGTGCAGAGCGAGACACGAACAATTCAAATGTATGACACGAGCAATTCATGTCGGATAGTCGCACACAAAAAAATCAAAAAGGGACCCGACGAGTGGTAGTGTTTCTGGAGGCGCGCCAGTGCGATGCGTTAAAAAAATAAAGAAGCACAAGAAGCACGGCGTGTTGCCGAGACACATGCTTAGCTTCGCGTGAAATGCCAGAGGCCGCGCAGATGCAGTCGCTGCAGATGAATAATGTGCTCTTTTACACTGTTTTCTCGCAGCACTCGTCGTTTGTGAGCATGCTGGTGCGGGAAATGATTGAGAACACGAAACAAAACTACAGCCGCTTCAAAAACACAGTGTGCTGTCTGGACAAACTGCTCGAGGTCCTGGACCGAAACACAATATGCCACTCGCATATCGTGGTGCTGTTCTTTTTCTTCCTGTCCATCGACTACAAGATGCGACACTGGATCTTGAACACGCAGCTGAACCACAAAGACAAGGTGCTCAAAGACAAGTATATTCAGAAAAAAATCGACTTTGTGCCGCGTGGTACGGCCTGCTTGTCGAAAAACATCCAGAACCCCTTTCTCGGGCAGAGCGTCGTGTTTGTACCGCTGCACCCGCACGTGGCCGTCTCTATCATGTGTACAATCTCGCAGGAAGATTTCTTTGAGCCCGTCACCATCACGCAACACATTGGCGGCCTCTCCGACGTCTTTGACAAGATCAAAACGCTGGTGGTGCTGTCGTGAGACTCTGTGGCAACATTTCGAGTGGCACACGCACACGCGCAGAACAGACAATCCCAAAAAAAAGCAGAAACGTGGGGAGCCAGCGGAAAATACCTTGTAAACGCCATAGCTGCACGTAAATGACACCATGGCAAAGTCCGAGTGCTCGCCACCGGCAGCAGGGTCGATAGTGACGAAAAATCTGGTATTGAACTCAATACGCACGGGTATTATGTCGGAAAACATCTGTTTCAAGAGAGCCTGCTTGAAACACTGGTCGACACTGTTGAAAGCAACACCGCCCATCTCTGAGTTGATTAAGTCGGGTCGATCGCTCATGATGATTTTCAGTCTGCGGTGCTTGTCGGCATCCTGCCACCTTGGAATGAGGTGTTGCATGTGCAGACTGCAAGCGTGTGTCATTGCATGTCAAGATTGCACACACTATTGGCAAATGCATCACACAAACACTGCGCGCACGCACACACCATTCGTGTGTTTTCTCGGCATCGATGCATGCTTGGCACGCCAAGGAGATCTGGATGGACTTGAAGACTGGGAGGTTTGTGAGCTGGTCGATTTTCGAGATGAGTTTCTGCGCAAGAAGGGCGTGGGCATCATTAGCGTGCCGATGTGCGTGTTTGCAGCCACCAAGTAGGTTGTAATTTTCCGCAGTGTGTTGCAGAGTGCAGCAGCGCGTTGCAGAGTGTGGTGAGAGCGTATTCGTTTCCAAGACTCACCGTGTAGAAATTCATTTCGCTGGTGAGCGTCGATATTGCAATAAACGACGTGTTTCCGATGCATAGTAGCGGCGCAACTGTCTCGTAGAAGAATCCTGTTTGTTGGTTCACACGCCGCTCGCTGTCAGTCTCTTGTGAGCTACGAAATGGGGGTTTCTTTCAACACACCGAAAGAAAAGTAATCAGTGTGAACGCAACCTGATGCACGATACGTACAACAAGGATCGCCATAGACGCCAATCCTCTGACATCGAACAAGATCCCAACCTTGCCGCCCTCGACACGAAAGAGAGCGAAGAGTCACCCACACTTACGATGTTTCGAAAAGTCTGGGCCCCAGATCTGGAGACGAAGAACGACAACACTAACTGGCAAAGGGTGGTCCTCATACAAGATAATACCGAGACATTGAATGCACTGGCTACTGCATTTGACAACACGGGTGCAAGAGTATTTTTTGACATGAATGAAAACTATAATCATAATCTCTGTTCATATTATGTGGACATTTCGAATTTTTTTGCTTGCACGACACGTGCGCACATGGTGCTCGGTGTGGCTGCTCACCAGACGAGACATAGGCAGCCTCTTCCAGTATGATAATGTCGCCACCTGTGCCTTTTGTCGTCGACACCTGTGTGTTTCATGGCGTCAGTTTTTGCAAACAGGGTGCTGCTGATGGGTATGGGCGGTTTATCGCCTGATTTCGTGTTTATATATTTCGTCTTCTATCACTATCGGCTTGTTGCCATTCGGGCGCGCGTGACGAGGTCGGGAAAACGCCCTTTTGACACTGCTTCTGCCGCTGAAACAAGCACGAAAACACGCGACTATAATTTTTATTGTATACCACACCACGAAAAATTAGATATCATGAATTTGCTAGAGCTCGAAAGATGCGCTTTCAAACGCCTTTTCGGCGAGCTCCAGCGCGGCGTTGCGGGTTTTGACACTCAAAATCATGATCGAGATGTCACGTTCCAGCTTCTGCGTCTTGGCGTTGTTGGCCTCGGTTTCCTCGACGTTGTCTTCGTGGCTGCGCTTCTTCCTCTTGCTTCCTGCCGCACCGTCTACCGGCTTGGCAGACGGAGTCTTGCCCGAAAAAACAGGCACAGCCGGCACACCCGACGCCTTGCTCGACTTGGCGTGCTTGCCGCCGGCACTGGCACCATCCTTTTTGGCACTGGGGGGCATCTTCTTGCCCTTGGACGACTGCTTGTTGGCCACTGCCAATGCCTTGGCCTTTGCAACGACACTGGCAGACTTTTTGTTTTGTGTCTTTGTCTTCTTGGACGACTTGGCAGGAGGCTTGACTTCATCTTCGGCGCCGTCGCTCATGTTGTCTTGATTGTCATCTTCGTCATCTTTGTGCATTTCACCATCGTCGTGGTCCTCCTGGTCGTCCTCATCCTCATCCTCGTCCTCATCCTCATCCTCGTCCTCATCGTCCTCGTCGTCGTTCTCGTCGTCGTTCTCGTCATCGCTCTGGTCCTCCTTGTGCATCTTGTTGTGTTGTTTCTTGGCACTCTTGTCTGGTGCGGGCATCGATGCGTTGTCAAAGTCCATCTGCTCGTCCTGGTTGTCGTCATCACTGTCAACAACTACTTTTTTTTTGGAAAGGCGCTGGCGAGAGCCAATGGAAGGCTTGGAAGAAGAGCGTCCAGCAACAAGGGCCGCAGCATCTTCTTCCGAAGACGAGTCTTCGCTCGCAGACCCAGCGGTAGCAGCAGTAGCCCCTTTCACTGTCGACTTGTTTTTGACTACCTCAGCCTCCCGCAAGGAGCCGGCAGAGTCCTTGGTGAACTTGGCGAGCGCCGGCGCGACCTCAACGTCGTTCTCTCCATGCTCATCAAAGCAGGGAGTCTCGGAGGGTTTCGCCGTGCTCATGCTTGGATGAATGTTATGAAGTCAAAATACGTCGTTTGCTCACATATTTATCGATCTCGCTTTTCGCGTGCTATTTCTGGGTCTGATATTTTCGACCACTTTTAGCGTGTTTTGTGTCGGTTGTCGGGTGGATTGGCAGTATGCAGCTGTGCTTCAAAAAAACACGTCTGTATTTCACAAAACGGTCTGTTTGTGCATAAAAGCAGCGCTGTGTGGCAAACAAGTGGATTGGTATTTGCTGGAGCTGCGTGCGAGCAATACTTTTTCCACTCTTGGGTTAACGTGTGCCGGCATCGTGGAATCCTTAAGGGATGCACCCATCATGCGGTAGATTGTGAAGAGTACAGCACGTAGCGGTGGGAACCTGTTGCACAACTGCCCGTATCATGTACACTCGCGGTAGATCTGCAGGAATCTGGCACTGGTACGATCGTGTATATACCGAAAGCCATTTCATCGAGTTTATTGAACATTTATTGGGTCAGATGAGGAATATTTTCGTCCCGTTCGTATCGTTACTACGGTCCGGCAGATGCCGTCGCATATCGGGCGAAAGTGGCACGAAAATCGGGCAAGACATACAAAATCCAATTTGCATATTTAGGGGCTGTCTCTCGCGTACAATTGCTATATAATAACCCCAATGTGCGAGAGCTACAATTCTGTGGATTGCCATGTCGGAAAAGAAACGTTCGAGGCTCCAAATCAACAATGACTTCGATATGATATATATTGGCAAAGACGGACAACCGGGTGTATTGACGCAGATTGAGACGATTGTGCAAAAGTGTCAAAAACATACCATTGCCATCAAACACGAAATCTGCCGCATTATGATGAAGCACTCTGCCGTGTCTTTTGATCTACGGCAACAACATCAAATTACCTCGCAGTTTATCATTACTCATTTCGGGAAATTCCTGAAACAAACATTGGATGGTGAACCTTTCGGGACTGGACCCGTGAACACTGACAATCATGTTGTCGTACGCCAGATTCTTGATAACCTCATCTTGATTTACCAAGAGGTCAAACAAATGTATGACGACCTTGTACGCAATACCACGACATATCCTCCCCAGGTCGTTTCGAATACCAAGCTCTCACGTAAAGACATAGTAAATACCGAACCGAATGCGCTAATGGAATATCGTGCTCGAGAAAACGCTGCGCGTGACGCCAGAGCATCGATTGATCGTGGTCGCGCGCACGCGGGTGCAGGAGCCGCTTCTTCTCAGCCGTCTTTCCAGCAGCCGTCCACGTTCTCTCAAGGAGGCTTCCAGCAGCTGTCCCCGTTCTCACAACCAGTCTTGCAGCAGCGGTCTGCGCGACATTTTCCAACTCCTGCAATGCAGCAACAAATGGAAAGTGCACAGATCCGAGATCATTTCGAGGAGAGACGTCGGAATATCCAAGATCAGCATAGTTTGGCGGCACATCCGCGCGTTGCAGGGTTTCTCGACAGTATTTTCATTGACAGCGATGACGATTATGAGTCCTTCGACGCTACGCCCACTAATCCATTTGCTGTCGTAAACTACCCGAATTTTGCGCTCAAACACGACATCGCAAGTGCCGACTTTGACGAGCAGTACGCGCTACGACTTGCGGTCGAGCGCATGAGATATCGCGATCCGAACGCACAGAATTTCGAGCCCGCGACGTCCATGCAATACTAAATGCACGCCAGCGTCGTGCCATTGCACGGTATGCTCTCGCACTGTCTCAGGACAGCCTGCTCGAATCTCGAAAGTGCAGAGATTGGATGGGTTGAAGGGAGTGGGTCGAAGGGCGCATGCTCGACGTTGGACTCACGTTGAATAAAAACTGTACGACATCCTGGACGATGTCGGGTAGAATCGTGATCTGAAGATTGGACTGCGCTGCCGTCCTTTTCTTGTGTCGATTCGCATGCATCAGATTTGTCTTTTCGAGCAGATTTGTTTTGGTGTATGATAAGTTGAGCATCATACGATAATACGCTCCATTTCAAATCTGATTTGGATTTATAATCGAGCATGATTGCTGGCCGTGTTTGTGAGTGAGTGGGTATATACACGTAGACGTATTCATGTGGTTGAGAACATATGGCACATGTGCAAAATACGTTCTTGGCACCCGGGGAAATACGAATCAATCTGCAACATGTATTTGCGATTTTTCGTCATTTTGAGGCCGCAGGCGACAGCACGATTGACTCGCTCTACATGGAGCAGAATGTGTATACGTCGCGATGCAGCGAAATGGCAATTGTAGACGACGATTTTTCCGTGCTACTCGCAATCATTGCCGAGGAAGAGATGGTGGTGCTGGACGCAGACAAGCGGTGGCTGCGGCGGTGGAACGCGCAGTTCCCACAGGGCACAGACGACACCCAGCCTGACTATACCACGTTTTTGCGCCTGAGAACGATGGCACACCACCGTGCACACTGGATCATGCGGCACATTTTCCAGAACTGCGTGCCAGAGGGCCATGCAGGCCACGGCGACTCCGTTTTTCGCATCCCTTCCCAAGCCCAGATCGATTACATGATCTTATACCACCACGTTTTTGTGCACTGGGCCGAAAACCATACGGCATTTGTGCACGAGGACGACGACATGACGACTATGCAGATGTGGAAATCCACCAAGCACCAGCTCTTTCCGCAGATTTGCGGCAGCATTGTCGAGTGCGTGGGGCGTGCCGACCAATTTTTTGCCAAACACAAATATCCACAGTATTACATCATACACGACGTGTACGACGGCAAACACCCCGACGATGCCCATCCGTATGGAAACGTTGCGCGTTACAAAAGGCTCATGAAACTGGGAACCACGCTGAACCTCAAGTGCATACGAGCGCGTTTCGAGCCGACATGCAGCATGCATATTGGTTACAACTTTTATTACTGCTGGGAACGGCCCTTCCATCAAAGCCGCCTGCTCAAAGCACAGCAGGCCGCCAGCACGGAGCAATGTATATTTCTGGAAGACTTTGAGTTTCCACGGGCCCCGGCAAAACTCTACGAGCTCAGCAAAAACGCCCATGATACTCCTCTATGAGCACGTACTAAGTGGCACGGTCTACTAGAACAGACCCATGCAAGATGCAGCGGGATCTTGGCAGATTTTTTGCCATTTTGCACATAATCGTTCTTCGCTCATGTCAAATTTGCAGAGGAGCAAGAAGAGGACAGACAGGGAGATGGTGTTCAAGTAGTTCTCGAAATCCAGCAAAGTGACACACATTGTACTGCCAGTAGCGCGAAAGAAAAACACCTTAATTCACAGTGTATGTGCTGGCAGGGGCGGCAGCGTTTCATTACAGGAAATGGCCACCAAGACACAGTGTTGTTCTTTGGTGGAAAATGAACGTCTCACGCGTCGGCACGTTTTTTTCCTGTATGCTGTGGAGGCCATGCTCTTCACACAATGGCCATATTACGCGTCGGAACACGTGTTCTCATGCACGAATCTACTGGCTCCGGTGTCACTTTTTGCTATCGGGTGCCTGCTATGCTCCTATTCGACCCTTGCCATGCATGGCACCAGCAGCACAGCGCAAGAGTTGTGGCAGTGCACAACCACTGCGCGGAAAATCGCCGCTTTGGTCTACTATTCCAGCGCTTCGTTTGTGTTTTTTGTCGCCTTTTGCACGGTGTTTTGGAGCTGTTTGGCTCGGATAATCATGCGCTCGTCGCCACGTGCTGCCTATACTGCGACAGTGCTCTACACTCTGGATTGCGTCTTTGTGACATGTGTGGTGGTGGTTGCGCTCGTGCGCCAGGCTGGGGTGTACGTTTTAGTGTACGCTTTTTATTACTTTTTTTTGCAAATGCATGCCCAAATCAACTATGTGTTTGTGCATTTTTATTTCCTGGCACTTGTTCCTATGCTCTCGTAACCGGGCAGTTCTTGAAGTGGAGTTGTGCATGCACGTTTCCGACACAGAGCCGCCAGTTTTGGCTGTAGTGCCAGACAGTGCTACCCAATGTGGCGGGGTGCCGAAACGTGCCATTGGGGGCTAAACGGGGCTATTTCTGGCGAAAATATGCTCTTGAAGGCTGGCACATAAATTGCAGCAATTTATACACACACACCATGCACGCGCATGCCGAGTTGAAAATAGTGCGCACGCCTGACAGTCCGTGCCGTCAAGCAAGTTGCACCGATTGCACTACCGTCCCACTTGCCCCGAAAAAGCCGGCGTGCAAGGCATTCCGACACCAGAACAGCGCGGCCCCCATCCGTATGGCTGCCTTGTGACGCACCGAAGGCATTGAGTAGAGGGTTTTTGTGCAAAATGAATAAACAACATTTTAAGCCACGTTTCTCGCGTGTGGAGACGATTTAGAGCACTGTGGTCGGGCACGCCTCCAGCGCAGCGGTGGTGTCGGCGTGGATGAGGGTGAGGTGCATTTGTTCGATTTCCAGTAGACTTTGTTTGATTTCTGCCATAGTGTTGTCGTAAGAGAGGCCAGTGATGTTGAGGCGAACGAGCTCGGTGAGGCGCGGTATGTCGATGAGGCCACACGCTTGTTTGGCGTGTGCGTTGCCGTGTCGCATGAGTTCCGACAGGTGGCGGAGACTGGTGTTTATGTTTTGCATGCAATATGGGTCGTCCTTTTGCAAGAAATTGGCCATGCCGAGGATGAAGATGCCAATCGACGACTTGTACGAACCCATGTCCGCGACACAGATTTTTTTGACAACTTCTGGATCCATAATACTTGGCAGTTCACGCCGTACTCGCATGGCACTCCCGGAGGACATGGGTGAGGTCACATACAGGCTGTCACAACCAGATTCCACTTCGGCAGGGGCGGCAGATTTGCCCACAGACACGGTATCGGAGGCAGATTCCACTTCGGCAGGGGCGGCAGATTTGCCCACAGACACGG
>Ga0335396_10003434_pt1 | contig 18299 bp, 20 predicted proteins | sample FRY02_FD_205743 | JGI IMG/M metagenome (GOLD analysis project Ga0335396, IMG submission 205743) | Freshwater microbial communities from Lake Fryxell liftoff mats and glacier meltwater in Antarctica - FRY-02 (spades assembly) (version 2) | ecosystem: Environmental > Aquatic > Freshwater > Ice >... | reverse complement strand
CAGGAAAACCCGCCAAAGTCGCCATCGTGGCCGTCATGCGAAAGCTCATCGAAATGGCAAATGCACTCGTCAAAGCTGATCGCAAGTGGACGCCAAAAACCGCTTGATCAAGACGGATACTTCCGATGCCGACAACCGGTCGCCTGCAGCCACGATCAACCTGGCGCGCTCGCCTTGCGCCCGAGCGCCACGATCGACCGGCTCTGGCTGGGCACCATAAACATGACCGTAGGTTTAAAACTGCGCTGAGCCTGAAGATGACCAGCGGATTGCCTTGCGCGGGCAACCGGATCGTGGCCCCGACCAGCAGGCTTGGCAACAAGGCCGCGCCAATGCTGAACATGTGGTTCACCGGCACCGGGATCAGCGCACGGTCTTGCCCGGTCAGCCCCAGACGGTTCACTGCCCCGATCGAATTGGCAAAGGCTGCCTTTATGTCGTGAAGCACCATTTCGACGTGCCGGTGGTCCCGCAACGGCGCAGCCAGATACGCCTTTTCTCGCCCTTCTGCGGGTCGTCGCTTGCGTCGAGGCGGCAGATAACCGTTGAATCGGTGGGCTGGCCCGGTTCCCGCGCAATTACCGCCGTATCGCAGAAGGCTGGCCAGCCGGGCACCTCGGACTTGACCGGCCGGGGGATCAGTGCGGCCCGTGTGCCGGTATCCAAGTTGCGATCAGCACCGCAATCGCACCCAGCCCCGCATCCATCGGCAGGCAAAGCCGCGCGGCTGTCAGCCCCTAGGCCTGCAGCGATCTTTGACCCAATCCACGCGGTCCGCAAGATTGACGCCCGAAATCTTTTCGTTGCCGTCACCGACCGGCGCCTGCCGGACCGGGTCATGCAAGGCGGAAGTCGCCATTTCGGTCCTCTTCTTGTTCAGGCGTGCCGGGCAAATGGGTCAGGCCCGGACGCGGGCAGTACGGGTCAGGCCGACCGTTCCACAAGCGCAGTGTCGGCACCGGGTTTGGTCAGAAGGCTGGGCAGGAATATCTCGGTCACCAGCAAGGGCGCCTCGAACAGGATGAACAGCGTGCGCCGCGCCCAAAGGCCCGACTCTGCCCCGTCATAGCGCCAGCGGATCAGCGGATTGAGCGGCGCGCCCGGCAAGATGTGGCTGAACTGGCGCGCGGTACAGGGACTGGGCCGTTCGCCCGCGAACAGCAAAGACCCAAGCGGCCGGTCACCAAGATCCACGATACTTGGGTGGGTGCGCAGAATATCGGACGTAAACACTGTCCTTGCCAGCAGCAACGGCTCGCCCGCATGGCCAAGGCTCACCTCGCGCAGCGTAGCCGGATCGCCGCCGGGAAAGAATCCCGCCTCGTCGTCGAAGAGGAAGCCTTCTTCCTGACGACGCACAGTCACAGTGACAGGCCCGGCTGCGGCACGACCCACGGCAGCCGTCATTGACGTTTCAAGCCCGACCCAACCCTGAACCAAAGGCGGCAATCCTTGGTCGCGTTGCGGATCGTAATTCCGCCAGTCCCCCATCATCATGAGCAAATCTTTTGGCGAAAATGAAACACTATACCGCTTCTACTCCAAAACCCGCAAGTTCTCGAGGGTTATGACGCGGAGGTTGTCCGACACCTTGTCGCGGAAGTCTTTCCACGTCTGGGGTATAATTTCACGCATCAATACAAGGATGGCGTCGGAAAACTGATTTTGACTTGGGTCGTTTTGATTGTGGGTGCTGTAGTGATGCCGAACTGCCCAAAGTCGCTTGATCGGATCAAGAGGGGGGCAGTCGGGCGGCAGATTGATTAAATGAATACGGCAGGCTGACCTTGCGAGGAAGGAGGTGACATCGGGCCCTTTGTGGCGGGCGGCGTTGTCCAGGATGACATGAATGATGCGCTTGCTGGGGTTGCGCGCTTCGATCTTGGCCAGAAGCTGCCCGGCACAGACCCCATCGACCGTTGTGGACTCGACAAAGGGCGCATCGAAAGTCTCAAGGTTCAGGGCGCCATGAATGTTCACACGACCGCGCCCCGCCGTGCTGAGAACTGCGGGATTTGATCCAACCTTCGCCCAGCCAGATGCGGACTTGGTCTGGTATTTTGGATGCACCGCACCGGGGAAGCAGACGGCTTCATCTAAAGGTATCTCATGCATCAGGCGTTCGTGTAGCGCGACAAAGGTTGCCTGCATTTGCGCTGACGCCACGCGCTGCAGGGGCCTCAGCCTGGGCTTGCGGTATTCAAAGCCCGGTCGAGCCAGAAGCTTGATGCAGTCGGAATGTAAATGTTCCACATCAAATTCAGCACTGATATGGGCTTGTATTTCGACAGTCGAGTGCCAAAAGCGTCCTTCCAGCCAAGCGCACAAACCAACCTCCTGTGTCTGCGGCAAACGGGACTCACCGCCCTTCCAGCCGTCGAAGGCAAGCGCATCCCAGCCATCTTGCCGACAGGTTTCATCCCAACCACGGATGGTATCGTCGTCCAGGTCAAGAACCTTCGCGGTCCGAGCGCAGCTTTCCCCATCGTCGAGCAGCAGGATCGCATTTGCCCGACGGGCAATAGTGTAGTCATCACGATTACGGCGCATGCAAGCCTCAAGCTCGACGCGGTCTGCCGAGGAAAGAAAGCCGGGGCGGACCATGGGCATAACTGAATCTTTCAAAACCCAACCGTCAAGACATCAAATTCGGCGTCCGAAGAACCCGGAGTATCGGTGAAAAACTTTCCATTTCAGCTGGTAACTTTTCCAAGCAGGGATTTTGCTTTGGCAACGGTTGCCTCTGCGGTGATGCCGAACTCTTGATACAGTCGGTCGATCGGGGCCGAGGCGCCAAAGCCGTGCATTCCGATGAAGCCGGACTTTTCGCGCCGCCCACCTTCGCCGAACAGCCAGCGGTCCCAGCCAAAGCGGATACCGGCCTCGATTGCAACCCGAACCGGGCCGGGCGGCAGCACGCGGCGGCGGTAGGCCTGATCCTGTTCTTCGAACAGCTCCCAGCAGGGCAGGGACACCACGCGCGTGCCGATGCCGTCAGCCTCCAGCAGATCGCGCGCTTTCAGGGCGATCTCGACCTCGGACCCGGTCGCGATCAGGATGACCTGCCGTTTCGCCAGAGACTCCGCCAGCACGTAGCCGCCCTTGGCCACCTTGTTTTCGTTGGTGTGCACGGTGCGCACCGCAGGCAGGTTCTGGCGGCTAAGCGCTAGCACCGTCGGCGTCGAGCGTGAGTTGAGCGCCACCTCCCACGCCTCGACCGTTTCGACCAGATCGGCGGGGCGGATCACGTAAGTGTTGGGTGTCGCGCGTGAAATCGCCAGATGTTCTACCGGCTGGTGGGTCGGGCCGTCTTCGCCCAGACCGATGCTGTCGTGCGTCATTACATAGACCACCGGCACCCCCATCAGCGCCGAAAGTCGCATCGAGGGCCGGGCGTAATCGGTAAAGCACATGAATGTCCCGCCGTAAGGGCGCACCCCGCCGTGCAGGGCCAGTCCGTTCATCGCCGCCGCCATGCCATGCTCGCGGATGCCGTAATAGATGTAGCGGCCCTTGCGGTCCTCGGGCGAAAACACCCCCATGTCCGCCGTCTTGGTGTTGTTCGAACCTGTCAGGTCCGCCGACCCGCCGATGGTTTCGGTCATGATCGGATTGACCACGCCCAGCACCTTTTCCGACGACGCCCGTGTGGCGAGTTTCGGCGCATCCGCCGCCGCCTGCTTTTTCAACGCTCGCAGCGCGCCCGCCAGTTTCGCCGGAACCTCGCCCGCCATCACCCGGTCGAACACCGCCCGCCGTGCTGCTGGCAAAGCTGCCAGCCGTTCGGCCCAAGCCGCATGTCCCGCAGCCCCGCGCGTGCCTTTCGCCTCCCATGCAGCCTTGATGTCGGCGGGAATGTCGAACGGGCCGTGGGTCCAGCCGTATGCCGCGCGCGTGTCGGCGATCAGTTGCTTGTCGGTCAGCGCGCCGTGGCCTTTCGAGGTGTCCTGCGCCGAAGACCCAAGTGCTATATGTGTCTTGCAGGCCACTAACGCGGGACTCGGGCTTGCCTTGGCAGCCGTCAGGGCGCGGTCGATATCGTCGGGGTCGTGCCCGTCGCACGAAAACACATCCCAACCGCTGGCGGCAAACCGCGCCTGCTGGTCGGTGATGTCGGACAGCGATACCTTGCCGTCGATGGTGATGCCGTTGTCATCCCACAACACGATCAACCGCGAAAGCTGCTGCTTGCCCGCCAGCGCTATGGCTTCCTGGCTGACGCCTTCCATCAGACAGCCATCGCCCGCGATCACCCAAGTGTGATGATCGACAATTTTCGTCCCCCAGTGCGCGCGCAGGGATTCCTCGGCAATCGCAAAGCCAACAGCGTTCGCAAGGCCCTGACCCAGCGGCCCGGTGGTGGTTTCCACCCCTGCCACATGGCCGTATTCCGGATGACCCGCAGTAATCGCCCCCCATTGGCGGAAATTCCTGATCTGCTCCAGCGTCATGTCAGTATAGCCCGTCAGATGCAGCAGGCTGTAGATCAGCATCGACCCATGCCCCGCCGACAGGATGAACCGGTCGCGGTCGGGCCAGCGCGGGGCCGCCGGATCGAACTTCAGATGGCGGTCAAACAGAACGGTTGCCACATCGGCCATCCCCATCGGCATGCCCGAATGACCTGAATTGGCCGCAGCTACAGCGTCCAGCGTCAGCACCCGGATCGCAGCAGCCTGCATCCAGTGATCGGGGTGGCGGGTGCGAAGGGTCTTAATGTCCAAGAGCGTAATCCTGCTTTGAAAGGGATTGCGGGTGCATATCACCCCCGTTGGCAAGATCAAGCACACCGCGCAAGGCCTTGGCGCCAAAGGGGCAGTCAATGCACAGCCCTTGCGCTATGATCACGCTTGACGCACATTTGGACGATTCGCACCCCCCGCGACGATCTTGGTGTGGGGATCTGACACACAGGATTGGCACGACCGGAAGGGCAGGGGATGCAAGACATCGCAGAACTGGAGCGGCGGATAACCGCGGCGCTGGAACGGATCGCCACAGGGCTGGACCGCGTGCCGGCTGCTGGCGAACCGGTTGTCGAACCTGCCGGGGATGCCTCCGATCTGACAGCGGAACTCTCGCGGCTGACCACCGCGCTCGATGAAGAGCAGATGGCCAATGCCCAACTTGCCGAACGCCTGAGGGTGGTGCGCGACAAGGAAGCCAAGCTGCGCGAAACGCTGCGAGTCCAGATCGCCAACCTGATGCGCCAGTTGGATGCCCAAGGGCTGGAACTCAGCCGTGCGCACCGCACGATGGTCCAGCAGGGTGGCCAGTTGCGCGCCCTGCGTGAGGCCGCCGAGGCGCAGGTTACTGATCCCGCACTGATCAACCGAACCATGGAAGTCGAGATGGAGGCGCTGCGTGCCACGCGCGGGGCCGAGGTGGCCGAGTTGGAAGACATCCTTGCTGCACTCGACCCGCTGATTGCCGACCCGCTGATTGCCGACCCGCTGATTGCCGACCCGCTGATTGCCGATGTGTCACATGTCCCGGAAGGAGGCTCCGATGCCAGAACTTGAAGTCCAGATCGGTGGCCGCACCTTCCATGTCGCCTGCCAGACCGGCGAAGAGCATTTCCTGCGCGCCGCAGCACAAATGCTGGATACCGAGGCCAAGCCGATTGTCGAACAGATGGGCCGCATCCCCGAAGCGCGGATGCTGCTCATGGCGGGGCTGCTGATCGCCGACAAGGCCGCCGGCAACGAAGATGAATTGCGCCGTCTGCGCGCTCAACTGGCCGAGATCGAGGCACGCCCCGCACCGGTGCGCGAAAGGGTCGAGGTCGCCGTGGTGCCGCCGCAAGTCGTCGAAACGCTGGCCGAGATCGCCGCGCGGGCCGAGGCATTGGCAGACCGGCTGGACGAACGGGCGTGATCCGGTTGTCGCTGGATCGGACGGATTGCAGGTAAAAAACACCCGGTGAACCTGCGACGGCAGGGTCAAAATTCCTGTTGTTTTCGTCAACGACCCTGACCAGAGCATTGATGTGCTGCAGATCCAAGGAAGCCAGATCCTGCCTAGCACCGAACCTGCCGGGTCGGATCGGCGCTATGCTTGGATGTCAGACGGGTCGACCTGTGGATGGGTGACCGCGCTGACCGGGGCAGCAAACTGTTGGCACCACGGGCCGGCCCGGGGGACACCCCGGGGGGCGGCCAGGACCGAGTGACCGATCCTGACCGCCTGCAAACAGAGATCAGCCGTTGGCTTCGCGGATCTTCGCAGCGGCGGCCCTGTCGTAGGTCACGCCCTTGGCCTCGAACAACTGGTCCAACTCGCCCGAAAGGGTCATTTCGGTGATGATGTCGCAACCGCCGACGAATTCGCCCTTCACATACAACTGCGGAACGGTCGGCCAGTCACTGAAGTCCTTGATCCCCTGCCGGATTTCGGCGTCTGCCAGCACGTCCACATCGGCAAATTCGACGCCCATGTAGTTCAAAACCCCCGCTACGCGAGATGAAAATCCACATTGCGGCATCATCCTGGTGCCCTTCATGAACAGCACCACATCGTTCGCCTCAATGGTGGTCTTGATCGTGTCAACGGCTTTCATCGCTCGCTCCTTAAAATCGCGTATCGCATTTTCGTGTCATCGCGCGCGGCAAGGTATGATGCCATCCGCCGCTCCATTTCCATCCGTTCGGCCATCCGCATGACGGCTGCAGGGTCGATCTTGCGGCCCGCCCGCCGTGCCTTGACCACGCTGACCAACCCGACCAGCCCGATTGCGACCATGCCCAACTGGCCCAGTGCGGCCCCGGCCATCAGTCCGGCGCCTTTGTCGTCAACGCCAGCGCATGCAGCTCGCCATGCGCGCCGTCCATCTTGCCCTTCAGGCTGGCATAAACCGCGCGTTGCTGCTGCACCCGGTTCATCCCCTTGAAACTTGCGTCGATCACCTCTGCTGCCCAGTGATTCCCGTCCCCGGCAAGGTCGGTGATGGTAATCCTGGCCTGCGGGAAGCTTTCCCGGATCAGGGTTTCAATGTCGTGGGCTTCCATCGCCATGGGGGCACTATCCTTTACAGCCTTCAGGCAAACCTAGGCGTGCGGGGGGCTGTCTGCAAGCCGGACCTGCCCGTTTCATCTGTTCAAAAATATCCCACAGGGGTGTGGGGGTGTGAAACCCCCACTCCGGCGCTGCCATCTCAGCCCACCGCCTCCGCAAAAGAACCGCGGTACAGCGCCGACAAAGCCGCGAGGTCCGCCGCATCCCCGCCAAACTGCACGACATCTCCGCCAAACCGTCCGACAACCGACACAGGCACATTTGCGGCAGCCCCAGCCCTCATCAGCGCCGCCGCATTATCCGCAGGGCAAGCCACCAGGTACCGGGCCTGATCTTCGCCAAACAGCACCGGAATCGCTGCGTCGTCAAGATTGACGCCCAGCCCGGCCCCCTCCGCCATCTCGAACGCAGCCAGCGCCATTCCGCCATCCGACAGGTCGGCGCAGGCCCCGATCAGTGCGCGGTTGGCGAGCACAAATTCGCCATGCCGCCGCTCTGCATCCAGATCGATCGGCGGCGCGTCGCCCGCCTCGATCCCGAACGCCTCGGCCAGCAGGGCAGATTGTCCCAGATGACCGCGGCTCACCCCGATCAGGACCGCAAGATCGCCTGCTGCAGGCTGCCCGGCGATCAGATCGCCAAGCGACGCCAGCAACCCCACCGCACCGATCGTCGGCGTCGGCAGAATGCCCATCCCATCGGTTTCATTGTACAAACTGACATTGCCCGACACGATCGGCATGTCCAGCGCCAGACAGGCTTCTCCGATGCCCTTCACGGCCCCCACCAGTTGCCCCATGATTTCGGGCTTTTCGGGGTTGCCGAAGTTCAGGTTGTCGGTGGCGGCCAGAGGCCGCGCGCCGACCGAGATCAGGTTGCGGTATGCCTCGGCCACGGCCTGCCTGCCGCCCTCCACCGGGTTGGCTTTCACGTACCGCGGCGTCACGTCGCTGGTAAACGCCAATGCCTTGCCTGTGCCATGCACCCGCACCACGCCCGCGCCCAAGCCGGGACTGCGCACCGTATCTGCGCCGACCATGCTGTCGTATTGCTCCCACACCCAAGCCTTGTGGGCATAGGACGGGCTGCCGATCAGTGCGCGCAAGCCTGCAATCGGAGTGATTTCGGGAACGTCGCCCAGTGGCTGCGCAGGGGGCGTTGCGACCCAAGGGCGGTCGTATTCCGGCGCGCTGGACGACAGTTTGGACAGCGGCAGATCGGCCTTCACGACATTGCCATGCAGGATCAAAAAGCGGTCCTCGGCAATCGTCTCGCCCACGATGGCAAAATCGAGGTCCCATTTGGCAAATATTGCCCGCGCTTTTGCCTCCATCTCGGGCTTCAGCACCATCAGCATCCGTTCCTGGGATTCCGAAAGCATCATCTCGTAGGCGGTCATCCCCGTCTCGCGCTGCGGCACGTCATCGAGTTGCAGCCGGATGCCAAGTCCGCCCTTGTCGCCCATCTCGACCGCCGAACAGGTCAGCCCGGCCGCGCCCATGTCCTGAATGGAAATCACCGCCCCCGACGCCATCAGTTCCAGACACGCCTCCAGCAGTCGCTTTTCGGTGAACGGATCGCCGACCTGTACCGTGGGGCGCTTTTCCTCGATGGTGTCGTCGAATTCGGCCGATGCCATCGTGGCCCCGCCCACGCCGTCGCGGCCGGTCTTGGCCCCCAGATAGACCACCGGCATCCCCACACCGCTGGCCACCGAGTAGAATATCTTGTCGGCATCGGCCAAGCCTGCGGCAAAGGCGTTCACCAGACAGTTGCCGTTATAGCTGCGGTGAAACCGCACTTCGCCGCCGACCGTCGGCACACCGAACGCGTTGCCATAACCGCACACGCCTTCGACCACGCCCTTGACCAGATGCCGGGTCTTGGGATGGCTGGGCACCCCGAACGACAGCGCGTTCATCGCGGCGATGGGCCGCGCACCCATAGTGAACACGTCGCGCAGGATGCCGCCCATGCCGGTGGCAGCCCCCTGATAGGGCTCGATGTAAGACGGATGGTTGTGGCTTTCCATCTTGAAGATCACCGCCAGTTTTGTGCCGTCCGGGCCGTCGCCGATATCGACCACCCCTGCGTTTTCACCCGGCCCGCAGATCACTTGCGGTCCGGTTGTGGGCAGGGTGCGCAACCATTTCTTCGACGATTTGTAGGAACAATGTTCGTTCCACATCGCGCTGAAGATACCCAGTTCGGTAAATGTAGGCTCGCGCCCGATGATCGCCAGCATCCGCTCGTACTCGTCCGGCTTCAGACCATGGGCTGCGATCAGGTCAGAGGTGATGGCGGGTTCGGTCATGGCGTTTCCCTGAAAGGCTCTGCTCGCGTCTTAGGTCATGCGTTTCCGGCGCGAAAGCCATCCGACCGGCCTGCGGCACAACTTTTTGCGCCAGCTTGTCAAAAAACCGCCTCGCGCCACGCCAACCCGAGGTCGCGTGGTGATCGACCGGATGATGGCACGCCGCCGCTCAAGACGGGGACGTTGGTCTTTCAAGGTATTCAACCGACGCCGCATTCCTGATCAAACACCGCAAAAAACGGCTTAACTGACCGGCAAACGATGATAATCAGCGCAATGCGAAAAAAAAGGCCGAGCAAAAGCTCGGCCAAGGTCCAACAGGGAGGTATGAAAGACTTGGATAACTAATCCGCATCTCTCGAAACTTGATTTAAGGATGTGGCGGGGCTGCAGCAAGTCCGCACGGCACGAAATCTGTGCAAACCCGTCATGCATCAAGTGCATGGCTCGGGACACATGGGTATGGCATGGCAGCGTCAGGTCATTTGTTGGCGTTTGCGAAACGAAAAGATCTCTTCCGTAACAAAGTCCCGGAACGCCGCCACCCGCTTGGAATGGCGCAACTCTTCGGGGTAGGCCAGAAATACCGGCACATCGCTGCTTTCCACTTCGGGCAACACGCGGACCAGATGCGGGAAGTCCTCGGTGATGTAATCTGGCAACACGCCGATGCCCAGATGGTTCAGCACGCCCTGCAAGACCCCGAAATAGTTGTTCACCGTCAGGGTGGATGGAATGTCATGCGCCATCAAGTCGGCCACCAGATTTGCCCCGGCTGCAACCTGCGCTGTGCCGGCATGCTGGCTGATCAGCCGATGCTGGGCAAAATCGTCCAGACTGACCGGCGTGCCGTGTTCGGCAAGATACTCGGGCGACGCGTAAAGCCGCATCCGGATGTTCATCAGCCGCCGGCGGATCAAGTCAGCCTGCGACGGCTCTTTCATCCGGATTGCCACATCGGCCTCGCGCATCGGCAGGTCCAGCACGCGTTCCTCCAGCATCAGATCGATCTTCAGACTTGGGTACTTCTTGTAAAGTTTGGCCAAACGCGGGGCGAGCCACAGCGTCCCGAACCCGGTCGTTGTCGTGATGCGCAATTCGCCAAACACCTCGTCCTCGCTGTCGCGAATCCGGGCCGCCGTGGCATCAAGCCGCTTGACCATCTGCTGCGTCGCGTCAAACAGCAACTCGCCCGGTTCGGTCAGGATCAACCCGCGTGCGTGGCGGTGAAACAGCGTCACCGAAAGGCTTTCCTCCAGCGCACGGATTTGCCGACTGACGGCGGATTGCGAAAGATGCAGCACTTCGCCCGCATGCGTGAGGCTGCCTTTTTCGGCAACCGCGTGAAAAATCCGCAACTTGTCCCAGTCCATCCCACCGCCCAAACCCGTTTTCCAACCGCAGTATAACGCAACCCGGTCTGGCGCGCGATTTGTTTCATGTGCAAATGCCTGAAGCGGCAATTTGCCTTTCGGTTGGCCTTGGTTTTGTGCGCAGCCAATCGGGTAGCTTGACGGATTGTCATCGTCTCGTCATCTTGACTGGTCACATTACGCGATTACAGCTATCACGTTACTGTCGGCTGGGGGGCCTTGATGCGCAAACACGACGTGACCCGTGATATCAGCTATGCCTCGTCTGCCCGCACGCGCGGCGGACGTGCCATGATCCGGGTGATGGAGAATGTGACGGGGCGCTTGTCCCTGATCCGCCGCGCCAAGGGATACGAACAGGACGTCGCGGGCGGGGCTAATTTCTGGGATGTCCTGGTCGAACGCTATGGGCTGTCGCTTAAGGTGACCGGGGGGGCGCTGGCCAACATTCCGGCAAACGGTCCGCTGGTGGTGATTGCCAACCACCCTTACGGCATCCTTGACGGGCTGATGATGGGGCACCTTCTGGACAGGGTGCGGGGCGACTTTCGCATCCTTGCCAATTCGGTGTTCCGCAGGTCCGAAGAGTTGAACCGCGTGGTGCTGCCGATCTCGTTCGATAATACACGCGAAGCGATCAAGCTTAACATCGAAACCCGCGCGAGGTGCCTGAAATATCTGGGCGACGGTGGCTGCATCGGGGTGTTTCCAGGTGGCACGGTTTCCACCTCGGCCAAACCGTTCTCTCGCCCCATGGACCCCGGCTGGCGCAATTTCACGGCCAAGATGATCGCGAAATCCGATGCGACGGTTGTGCCGGTATTCTTTGAAGGCCACAATTCGCGGTTGTTCCAACTGGCCTCACATGCGTCATCGACCCTGCGGTTGGGCCTGCTGATCAAGGAATTCAAGGCGCGCATCGACGAACCGGTGCGGGTGGTGGTGGGCGAACCCATCGCCTCGGCGCAACTTGAACCGTTGAAATCCGACGCAAACGCGATGATGGATTTTTTGCGCCGCGCCACCTATCAGCTTTCTCCGACGCCGCTCAGATCCTATGATTACGGTTTCGAGTTCGAGGACAAATACAAGTCGAGGTAGCCGATGGCGGTAGGGGTGTTTGACAGTGGTCTGGGCGGCCTGACCGTGCTGGATGCCGTAGCAAGGCGCCTGCCGGATGTGCCGTTCGTCTATTTGGGCGACAACGCCCATGCGCCCTACGGTGTGCGCACCCCCGACGACATCTTCAACCTGACCTGTGCTGCGACGATGCGGCTCTGGGAAGAAGGCTGCGATCTGGTCATCCTCGCCTGCAACACCGCCTCTGCCGCCGCGTTGAAACGGATGCAGGAAACCTGGGTGCCGCCGCACAAGCGGGTGCTGGGGGTGTTCGTGCCGCTGATCGAGGCGCTGACCGAACGCCAATGGGGCGACAACAGCCCGCCGCGCGAAGTTGCCGTGAAGCATGTGGCTCTGTTCGCCACCCCCGCCACGGTCGCCAGCCGGGCCTTTCAACGCGAACTGGCCTTTCGCGCAATCGGCGTCGATGTCGAGGCGCAGCCCTGCGGTGGCGTGGTGGATGCCATCGAGGCTGGCGACGCAGTGTTGGCCGAAACGCTGGTGCGCGCGCATGTCGAGGCGCTGAAACGCCGGATGCCCCACCCGCAGGCTGCTGTTCTTGGCTGCACGCATTACCCGCTGATGGAACGGGTCTTTGCCGACGCGCTGGGGCCGGATGTCAAAGTGTTCAGTCAGGCCGGTTTGGTGGCGGAAAGTCTGGCCGACTACCTGACCCGACGGCCAGAGATGTTCGGGCAAGGCACCGAGTCGAAGTTCCTGACATCCGGCGCTCCGCGTGCGGTGTCGGACAGGGCGACGCAGTTCTTGCGCAATAACGTCACCTTCGAATCGGCGTGACACCCCGCGCGCCAGACCTCTCACCTGGGTAGCCTCGGTTCTACATGCTCCAAAGCACTGGCAGGCTCGACCGACTCGCCCCGCGTGGACCACGAGATTACTGCCTCGCCGTCATCGATCGACACGATCACGCCTGAAATGCCACCCTCCTGCGTGGTCACTTCATCGCCAACGGTGAAATTGCCTTCCGCCATCGCGACCTCCAGGGCCGCGCGCGCCTGCGTGTCGTCTTTTCCACCGGCGGCACGGTAGGCGGCCACCGCGCGGTCAATCGCCGATTTCCCGGGGTTTTCTGTGTCGGACATCGAAAGTTCCTTTCTCAATTTGCCGCAGAATGTTGCATCCTTCTTCACGCGGACGCACCAACATGGGGCAAGTGTCCAGCGGCGGCCACCCGCCTTGGCGCTTGCATCCGCGCCCGGTCGGCGGCACACAGAGCGCGAGGCATCAGGAGGGACGGATGATCGCCAAAATCGCCATTCTCGGAGCGTCCGGCTATACCGGAGCCGAACTGGTGCGGCTCATTGCGTCGCATCCCAAGATGAGGATCACCGCCCTGTCTGCAGACCGCAAGGCAGGCCAGATGATGGTCGAGGTGTTCCCCTTCCTGCGCCATCTTGACCTGCCGATCCTGCAAAAGATCGCAGATATCGATTTTGGCAACGTCGATCTGGTGTTCTGTGCCCTGCCGCATGGTACGACGCAAAGCGTTGTCGCGGCGCTGCCTTCGTTTTTGCGGGTGGTGGACCTGTCCGCCGATTTTCGTCTGCGCGACCCCGTTGAATATGCGAAATGGTACGGCCAGCCGCATACCCAACCCGCCCTGCAAGCCGAAGCGGTGTATGGCCTGACCGAGTTCTACCGGACTGAGATCCGCCGCGCCCGGCTGGTGGCAGGAACCGGCTGCAACGCCGCCGCCGGACAGTTCGCCCTGCGTCCGCTGATCAGCGCCGGTGTCATCGACCTCGACACCATCTTGATCGACCTCAAGGCGGGCGTCAGCGGGGCAGGTCGATCGGCCCGCGAAAACCTGCTGCACGCAGAGCTGTCTGGTGGCACGCACACCTATTCCGCAGGTGGAAAGCACCGGCATCTGGGCGAATTCGATCAGGAATTCACAGCCATAGCGGGCCGTCCGGTGCATGTGCAATTCACCCCGCACCTGTTGCCGATGAACCGCGGTATTCTTGCGACCACCTATGTGCAGGGCGATCCGGCGATCATCCACCGCACCTTGTTCGAAGCCTATGCGCCCGAACCGTTCATCGAAGTGCTACCTTTCGGCGCTTTCCCCTCGACACGCGACATCGCAGGGTCCAACTTCTGTCACATCGGGGTGATCGGGGATCGTATTCCGGGACGGGCCGTGGTTGTATCAGTTCTGGACAACCTGACCAAGGGATCGTCAGGTCAGGCCATCCAGAACGCCAATCTGATGCTGGGGTTCGACGAAGCGGCCGGGCTGATGCTCGCACCGATTTTCCCGTAAGGGGGGCAAGATGGCAGGACTGAAAGGGCTGAAGAAACAACGCCGGGTGCAGGTCATTACCTTGGCTTTCGTGGCTTTGGCGGGGTCGACCGCACTGATCGGGTATGGGTTTCAGGACGGTATCAACTTTTTCCGCTCGCCGTCCCAGGTCATGTCCGAACCCCCAAAACCGGATGAAGTGTTCCGGCTTGGCGGTCTGGTTGAAGAGGGCAGCGTGCAGCGCGGCCAGTCCGAAACGATCAGGTTCCGCGTCACGGATACCAATGCGACCGTCCCCGTGCGTTTTACGGGTGTGTTGCCGGATCTCTTTGGCGAAGGTCAGGGCATGATCGGCACCGGCAAGATGGAGGGCGATACATTTGTCGCCACCGAAATCCTCGCCAAACATGACGAGACCTACATGCCGAGGGAAGTGATGGACGCGCTGAAGGAACAGGGCCTCTATAAAGAAGACAAACCCGACACCTGACAAGTCAGACACCGAAAACCGCCAAGCCGCAAAATTTGCCTGAAATTTTCTTTCTCATTGGCACAAATATCCCACGGGGGTGTGGGGGTGTGAAACCCCCACCGCCGCCGGCCCCGCGCATCCGGTGGCCCCGCACGCATCCGCAAGGGTTTGTTTGACAATCCAGGTCACGGTGACGGCGGGGGAGCGATCCTTGCCGGGGAACACGATGACAACCGTAACACAGATTGCAACCGAAATTGTCGCCCGCGAGGGGGGCTTTGTGAATGACCCCGACGATCCGGGCGGGGCCACCAACCATGGGGTGACGATCGGCACCCTGCGCCGTCTGGGGCTTGATCTCACTGGTGACGGAAAGGTGAGCACCGACGATGTGCGCCGCCTGACCCGCGCGCAGGCCGTCGACATCTATGTCGAGCACTACTTTTACCGCCCCGGGATCGCGGCGTTGCCCGACATGCTACACGCCTCGGTGTTCGACATGTATGTCAACGCAGGCACCAATGCGGTCAAGATCGTGCAACGCCTGCTGACCGACATGGGCTTTCCCTGCACGTCCGACGGCATCATCGGGCCGCAAACCATCCGGGCCGCGCAACTCGCCGCAGATGCCGCCCCCAACCATCTCGCCGACGCCTACGGCATCGCCCGGCGCAATTATTACTATGCGCTGGCCGAAAGCCGGTCCAGCAGCCGCAAATACGCACGCCGCAAGGATGGCGGCAAAGGCGGCTGGATCACCCGGGCCGAAGACTTCATCGCCCCACGGTATCATCTGACATCGGCACAGCATAAGGCGCGGGTGGCAAAATGGGTGTGATCGAACGACTGATCGGTGCGCCGTCCGCCGTGACGGCTTTGGGGGCTGTGGCCATCGGCCTTGCCGAAACCTTCACCCCGTCGGCCACAAGGCAAATGGAGCTGTCGGCGCAGGCGCAAACTGCGGCGCTGGAACAGTTGGGGGCAGAGTTTGTCAACAAATCGACCAACTGGTTCGATACCGTGGTGAACGGGATAAACCGGCTGCCGCGCCCGATGCTGGCCTTTGGCACGATTGGCCTCTTTATTTATGCAATGGTCGATCCGCCCCGGTTCGCCCATCGCATGGTGGGGTTGAACGCGGTGCCCGAACCGCTGTGGTGGCTTTTGGGGGCGGTGGTCGCCTTCTACTTTGGCGCGCGCGAGACGCATTATTTCCGCAACCGTTCCGCGACGCCAGTGGCCGTAACCACGCCATCCGCCCCGTCAGAGCCGCAAGAGAATAACCCTGCCCTTGCCGACTGGCGCGCTGCGCAAGGCTGACGGCACAGGGTCGGTCGGTGGCCGTCCTTGACCTGTCCCACCGGATCGGGCATTCCCCGGTTCGATGGGACAGGATTTGATCATATGAACCTCTTTGCCGACATCAAGGCGCTGGTCGTGGCTTCGGTCGATGCGATGGTCGCCGCAGGAGCGTTGCCCGCAGGGCTGGACCTGACCGCAATCTCGGTCGAGCCGCCCCGTGACCCCGCCCATGGCGACATGGCGACCAATGCCGCGATGGTGCTTGCCAAACCCGCAGGCCAATCGCCGCGCGCCATTGCCGATGCGCTGGCGCTGCGGCTTGCCGCCGATCCGCGCATCGCGCGCGTCGAAGTGGCGGGGCCGGGCTTTCTGAACCTGTCGCTGGCGCCTGTCGTCTGGCAAGGCGTGGTCAAGGCTGCCCTGACCACCGGCCCCGAATTTGGCCGCTCGACCCTTGGCGGCGGGCTGCGCGTCAACGTCGAGTTCGTGTCGGCCAATCCCACCGGCCCGCTGCATGTGGGCCATGTGCGCGGCGCGGTGGTGGGCGATGCGCTGGCGCGGCTGCTGGCTTTTGCGGGCTGGAATGTCACGCGCGAATATTACATCAACGACGGAGGGGCGCAGGTCGACGTGCTGGCCCGTAGCGCCTATGAGCGTTACCGCGAGGCGCATGGGCTGGAGCCTGAAATCCGCGAAGGTCTGTATCCCGGCGACTACCTGATCCCGGTGGGCGAGGCGCTGAAGGCGAAATACGGCGACACTTTGCTCGACAAGGGCGAACACATCTGGCTGGCCGAAATCCGCGATATTGCCAGCGCCATGATGATGGAGGAAATCCGGGGCGATCTGGCGTTGCTGGACGTCCGGATGGACGTCTATTCGTCGGAAAAGGCGCTTTACGGCACAGGGCAGATCGAGGCTGCGATCCAGACCCTGCGCGACATGGGACTGATCTACGAAGGCACTCTGGAGCCGCCAAAGGGCAAGGAACCCGACGATTGGGAACCCCGCGTGCAGACCCTGTTCCGCAGCACGGCGCACGGCGACGACGTCGACCGCCCCGTGCAGAAATCCGATGGCAGCTGGACCTATTTCGCCCCCGACATCGCCTATCATTACAACAAGGTGCAGCGGGGCTTTGATTCGTTGATCGACATTCTTGGTGCCGATCATGGCGGCTACGTCAAACGGATGAAGGCGGCGGTCTTGGCCCTGTCGGGGGGCCGGGTGCCGCTGGACATCAAGCTGGTGCAGTTGGTGAAACTTTACAAGAACGGCGAGCCGTTCAAGATGTCCAAGCGGGCAGGGACCTTTGTCACCCTGCGCGATGTGGTCGAACAGGCGGGGGCCGACGTCACCCGGTTCATGATGCTGACCCGCAAGAACGACGTCACACTGGATTTCGATTTTGCGAAAGTGCTGGAGCAGTCGAAGGACAACCCGGTGTTTTACGTCCAATACGCCAACGCCCGGATCAATTCGATCCTGCGCAAGGCGCACGAGGCGAGGCTTGTGGTGGACGATGCAACACTTGCGGCCGCTGACCTGACCCAGCTTTCCCACCCCGCCGAGCTGACGCTTGCGGGCAAGATCGCCGAATGGCCGCGACTGGTGGAAATTGCAGCACGCGGCAACGAGCCGCACCGTATCGCGTTCTATCTCTATGAATTGGCGTCGGATTTTCACGCGTTGTGGAACCGTGGCAATGACGATCCAAGCCTTCGTTTCCTGCAAGACGGCAATGCGGCAACATCATCTGCCAAAATCGCCCTTGCCCGCGCCACAAGCGTTGTCATCGCGTCCGCTTTGGGTATCTTGGGCGTCAAGCCGGTCGAAGAGATGCGTTGACCAACAGCGCCCCACCGGATACGGGCAGGCAATGGACACGGGGTGGCACGTATCGCCCCGCGCAGTGAGGCAAGAACATGGCGGAAGTCGATTTCGATTCCTACGACACCAGTGCTGCAAGGCATCGGTCTGCGCAAATGTCACATATGATCAATCTGGCGGGTGCTGCCTGTTCGATAGCACTGGTGGTCGGTCTGGGGCTCTGGGGCTACAAACTTGCGGTGCGCGATGTGAACGGGGTTCCGGTAATCCGCGCGCTTGCCGGACCGATGCGGGAAATGCCGCAGTCGCCTGGCGGCGATGTGGCCTTGAATCAGGGCCTGTCGGTGAACGCCGTAGCGGCCGTCGGCACCGCAGCGGCGCTACCCGATAGGGTGCTGCTTGCCCCGGCTCCGGTTGATCTTGCCTCCGAGGATGCGCCCGGTCTGGGCGTCGTTTTGGACCCCAATGTTCTGCCTCAGGTCGAGGTTGGTACATCAGCCATCAACCCGGTTGCGCTAAGTGCGTTCACCCCTGAAACCCTTCCTAGCATCGACACCGATGCCGCTGTCGCTCTGGCGCTTGCCGATGCGCTTGCGGTCGGGTTGGAAC
>Ga0335396_10003433_pt1 | contig 18306 bp, 17 predicted proteins | sample FRY02_FD_205743 | JGI IMG/M metagenome (GOLD analysis project Ga0335396, IMG submission 205743) | Freshwater microbial communities from Lake Fryxell liftoff mats and glacier meltwater in Antarctica - FRY-02 (spades assembly) (version 2) | ecosystem: Environmental > Aquatic > Freshwater > Ice >... | reverse complement strand
TTGCTCGGTCCGGCAAATTCGAAGACCACTCGAACTAGCGCCTCGATTTTAGAAAGTTTATTCCGTTCGCATCTTGACGCTTGGAAATCTGGAGATTCAGCGATTCCCCTGGGATCGGACGTTTTCATGGTGGAGCCATCTCGGAAATTGGAAATGGCTAATCACAGAAGTTCAATTTTCATGGTTAGCCCGCACTTCTACATGGGAGAATCGCCAAAAATTGAGAGTGACAGCCATATTCATCAAGCAAGCTCCGCGATAAACGCAGGCCACCGTGTCACCGAATTTGATTCTGACTTACTTTGCCTCAACGGATACCTTGCTTACGACCGACAACCAATTGTTGTACCACTTGAGACTGTAGGTGAAGAGATAGAGAAACTGCGCTGCCAACTGACGGAGGCAAGACCGGAAATCCTGTATATAGACGGCAATTTTATCCCCGGCAAGGCATCATACGATAGTGACCTTCTGCAATCGTTGAAAAGTGAATTTGGATTCCGTCTTTGTACGATTATCGCAGATTGCCATGATCTTCAACAACGAAGCAAGATCGCTTATTGGGGTGATGTCTCGGATTCGATCGTTGTTACAACCTTCGACGGACTCAATCGGCACTATCTGGCGTTTCAAGATAAAGATAAGGTCCTACTTGCCCCGTCGCCACCAAATAACGAAGCGCTTTGGTTCAGCCACCGTAGTAGTAAGGATATCGCTCTGGGATTTTGTGGTGGAAAAGGGCGCCGCCGAACAGACTACTTAGATTTTGCCCACGCGCACGGTGTACCAGTTACGAGTCTGTATAGAGAGGATGAAGGTCGAATTCAGCCTAATGATTACATGAGTTTTGTGAATCGTAGTCGGCTAAGTTTTACATCTGGTTATCAGGGAATATTGAATGGCAAGCGGCATGGTTTTCTCACCTACAGAATTTGGGAAACTATTCTAGGTAAATGTGTCCTACTTCACGAGACTGGGACTCCTCTGAATCATTTTCTTGTTCCGTTTGTGCACTATGTCCCGGTCGACAATGTCCATGAGTTAGTTCATTACTCTCAGTTTTTGCTAGAAAACGAGAATATCGCGAACGAGATCACAGAAAATGCACTCGCGTTCTATATGGAGCACTACTCGAGTGACAGATTCTGGACGCGTGTTCAAGATATCACAACTAAGTAAACCAGTATTAAGTTGACAATTAAGTGCAGAAAATAGTCGGCACACCTCAAAAACGCCGACCAAATCCGAAAATCGGTCTCTCAATAAACCTATTTGATGAAACTGCCAGCAACAATGAACCAAAAAGTGCTGAAGCACAAATAATGGCAAAGAATATCAGTTGCATCGGCTCGGTTCGCATTACGTTCTGGTATCGGTCGCCAAAACTACCAAGAAAGAACTGAACAATCTCTATTATTTTGAAGTGACAGAAATAGATGAAATAGGAGTACCATCCGAGAACTGTCATTGCCTTTCTCAGATAGCGTATATCCAAAATAATGCGGCTTGCGACGACCGCTAACACTACGAACCCTAAGGCTTCGGTATTTGGTCCGGAATTCATTGGCACCAGAACGAAGGTTATTAGAAGTGCGACCAAATTCGTCGCGTTTATGCTCGCAATTTCTCGAATCTTGCCGAAATTGCCAAGCTTGTTCTGAGAAAAAACCATATATGCGGATACACCAAGAAGAAAAAATTGAAATCTCGAAACAAGGCCGAGCCGGAAATATGCATCAATCGTCTTGCGAAGAAAATACACATTATCAAATACATTTCTCGAAAGGCTTAGGAGTGTAGTGAACAGATTCACGATGATAAGGCCACGAACGGCATTACCAAAGCCAACTTTTCTTATAAATGGAAACAAAGCATAATGACACACTTCCTATTCAATTGATGTAGACCCCGAAACAATGCCAACTGCAAATGCCCATGATGTGAATGAAACTGCTATGGCTATGACCACAATTGGCGAATGTAAAAACTCAGAACCGCCCAAGGATACAGTTCCGGCACTTGTCCATGCACTGCCTCGACTTGGAAACAGAACTCCTCGACAGACCTCAAGGACAATGAAAAGAAACCAAAGTGGATAAATACGGGTTGCGCTTCTGACCCAGTAACTGCGAGCAGAAAACATGACCCCAGTTCCCACGCCATAGATTGACGCTAGCAACCATCCAGAAAGTACAAAGAAGAGCTCAACGCCATAACGCCCGAGTGAAATCACATAAGCGATATTCTCGTTCGGCGTTCCGCCAAATTTGGTAACTAACGTGCCGGATGCCTGAATGGAGTGCACTGCAACAACGCCAGTGATCGCGATTCCTCGAACAATATCAAGCCAAGGATCACGTTGAACAGAATTAGTTTGCCCCCCTCCGAGATGGGTTCTATGATAAACTACTTCCACGCATTAAGTTATGCCTAATTAACGCCGCGAATATGGCTTCCGCGGGTGCGATTGTCTAAATACCAACTAATCGTATTTTTTAATCCATCAGCAAGCGGTATTGACGACTTCCAGCCAAGTGCGTTAATTCGAGAAGAATCGAGCAATTTTTGGTGAACCCCGTCTGGCATCGAAGTATCAAACTCTAAATCCAAAGTCGGTGCGACTTGATCACGAATTTGAGTCGCTAAATCACAAATTGAGATATCGATACCCGAACCTATATTGATTGGTTCTTCCTCAGAATAATTTTTTAAAAGAAATATCACTGCATCGGCCAGATCATGACTGTGTAGGAATTCCCGGCGAGGCTCACCGGAACCCCAAAGTTTGACCTTATGAGATCCCTCTTTCACTGCCTCATGCATTTTATGAATTAACGCCGGGATCACGTGACTTTGTTCGGGGTCGAAATTGTCTCCGTCACCATAAATAGTCGCCGGAATCGCAGAAATGAAGTCGACTCCATATTGCTGGCGATACGCCTGGCATGCTTTTATACCTGCCAGCTTGGCGACCCCATACCAGATATTGGTCTCCTCCATCTTCCCATTCATTAAGTAATTCTCTTGCAATGGCTGTCTTGACTCTCGTGGATATATACATCCCGATGAGAGGTAAACCAATTTATTTACAGCGTGTCGCCTGCTCGCTTCAATCATGTTCATGTGAATCATCATGTTGTCATAGATAAATTCTGCGGGCCGAGTTGAATTTGCTCTGATTCCACCGACTGTCCCTGCGGCGACGACTACGGCATCGGGCCTATTCGAGTTAAACCATGAATCGACATTATGCTGATTCCGGAGATCAAGATCACTTCTTGGCACGGTAAGAACCAAATACGAATCATCGAGTTGAAGCCGCCGAACAATCGCGGAGCCGACAAGACCTTGGTGGCCAGCAACAAATACGGTAATCTGGTCAGACATAATTAAAATTTATAGCTTCTTACCCGGAGGCCCCGCGCCTTGGCGGCAATCGCGGCTTTAATAAACGCTCTTTTCGATTCATTTACGATAATCAAAAACCCAATCCAAATTCTATCTGCGAAACCGAGTGTAAGCACGCCAACAGGTGCCCCGTTTGGCAAGCGAAACTGATGTTGTTGAGACGAACACAAAATTCGTCTAGCGTATAAAAGTCGACCGCTCCGATAGTTGCGTTCACGTGTAGACAATAGCCCTGTTGTTCGTTCAATTGATCCCAACTGTCCGGAATGAAGTCGACCATAGTTGGCCACCGTCGGAATAAACTTTGACATGTAGCCATCCATATGAAACCTCTTGGTAAATTCCAAAAATATATCGATTGAAGAATCATGTGGATCAAAATCGTGCAAGATTTTGTCGATTACCTCTCGCCTAGTACACATATTCATTTCAGGGAACTGCACACCAGTAGCAAGCCAGCGGACAAAATCCTGCCGACGCGATAGATCGGTTTTATTCAGAAGCTCTGGATAACTAACTCTACCGATGCTGCCATCTTCGCTCATATATCTAGGCAGCCCCCAGCAAAGCGATACATCGGGTGACCGATTCAGTTCTTCCACACAAGTTGATATCCATTTAATGTTGGCATAACTATCGGAAACAAACATGAACATGATTAGTTCGCCGCTCGATTTCTTTATTCCATCGAGTAATGCATTCTTCGGACCATCACCCGCTTGAATAAACTTTTTTAACCCGTTAAATTCATCCAAGGCTTCGTGGGTTCCATCAATAGAACCACCATCCATTACAATTATATCGATGTTCGGGTAGTCCTGAGCGATGATTGACTCCATTGTTGGTCTCACAAACGTAGCAAGATTTAGAGATAGACTTATTACAGATACTTTTGGTTTACACGTTTCCATATCTCGTATTCCGAATCATCGCATAGCCTTTAATCAACTCGTTAATCCCGTCTTCAAGACTTATCTGCGGCGCAAACCCCGTTGATTCAATCTTTGCGTTTGAGACCACATAGTTTCGCTGGTCTGGATCTTTGCCGATAGGCGCCTCAAGAAATGTAAAGTCAGGAATCAAACTTGCAATGCGTTCGCAAAGCTCCCACTTGGAGACGTTCGCATCAGACAAACCGACGTTATAAATATTGCCTCGCATAACATCTCTGTTCTTTAACGCGTGAATAAATACTCGAGATATGTCTCGAATGTGTATGTAGTTTCGCTTGAAATGCGACTCAAACAGCACAATAAAGCGATCATTAACCGCGCGGTGTACGAAATCATTAACCAGCAAATCTATTCGCATTCGAGGCGACATCCCAAATACTGTTGCAAGGCGGAAACTGACTGCGTTGTCGTGCTGCATGAGCATTTTCTCGACGGCAACCTTGTCAATCGCGTACTGCGAAATCGGGTGCAGTGGGGACTCTTCCGTACAAAAATTGTCTTTGTCGCCAGAGCCATACGCACTATTTGTTGTTGGCATCAAAATCAGCTGATTGGAGGAAACTAGGTCGAGCATCATTTGAATAGCGTCCTTGTTGACAGAACGCGCGCCGGCCGGGTCGCGTGCACACAACGGAGCACCGACATATGCTGCGAGGGGGATGATGGCATGTTGGTCGTGAATCAGTTCGGACATCGTTTTACGCGACCTAACGTCGCCACGGACGATCTTAAGTGCAGACGAGAAACACACCTGGGCAAGGCTATTTTGGTCATACATAAAGTTGTCAAGAACGGTCACATCGTGACCTTCGCTCAATAAGTTCGGCACCAGAATAGACCCGATATATCCAGCACCACCCGTTACCAAAACCTTCATGGTGAATACCCTACTTTGCGCGATTGAGGATCGAGCACAGTTCATCTACCTCGGATACTTTAAGGTTGGGATAATTACCCAGATAGAAACCGTGAAAGTGAATATGTTCGGTCTCTGGGAATTCGCTCCAAAATCCGTCCTTAACTATACCGCGCAAATAGGGCTGGCGTAATTGGTTGCCGCCGCCAGCGCTACCACGTCGAAATTCAATCCCACTGCTGGTCATATGAGTCATAAGCCTTTCTGTTGCTGGAATATCTGCCTCGCGAAGAACGAGATTGAGCGCGTAATTACTAGAACCTTCAAGTTTGAAGTCATTCACAAATCGGCTCCCATCAATGCAGTCTAGAAACCGCTTGTGATTTCTATTTCGAAGTTCGATGTTGCCGTCTAGACTCTTCAGCTGCGAACTTCCCAGAATGCCACCGATTTCGGTGTTTCGCATGTTATAACTTGGAAACGCAAAAATAAAGTCGGGATTCAAATCTGGATACTCGGCCTTATAGCCATCTCGAACCGTTTCGGACGTAACTTCACGAACCATTCCATGAGATCTCAGCATGCGCACTTGCTCGTACACGCTCTCATCATTCGTGCACACCATCCCACCCTCAATCGTGCTCATATGGTGCGCATAGTAGAACGAGAAATTAGATATCCAGCCGATTGAGCCCAGCTTCCTGTCTCCGTGACCGGCGCCGTGAGACTCGCAAACATCTTCAACTAGCTCGATACCTCGGCGAGAGAGTTCGTCTATCAATCTGTCAGTTAAAGCATCAAAGCCTTGAACATGCGTTAAAAATACGCAACGTGTCTTATCCGTAATGCGCTCAAGAATTGCATCAGTGCTCATGCCGAGTGTCTTCGGGTCGATGTCTGCAAATACAGGTTTAAACCCCGTCTGTAAGACGGAGGCAATGTCTGAGACCCATGTCAGAGGTGGGACGATCACTTCGCCGCCATCCGGAAACTTGAGCTTGAGAATTGTCATACTCAGAAGATTCGCCGACGCTCCAGAGTTGACAAAAACGCTATATTTCACACCAAGCCACTTCGACCATTCTTCTTCGAATTGCTTAACTCGCAACGAATGAGTGAGCATTGGATCACTTGATTGCAAATACGCGATCACCTGGTCTAAATCAGCACGCAAAATATTGTTACGCATTAACGGGAATCTAAAATCTTTTTTCATTCTAAGACTGCACGCCGATCCCTGTTATGACTGACCATTGAATCTAGCGACCACACCTGGGAACCGTCGTCGTCAAATTTCACCGGTACCCACACTTTGACCTCTTTTAGTTCTGCCTTTATCTGGTCGTGCTTGGCTGCATCGGCCAGCACATAAAAGAAGCCGCCGCCGCCCGCACCCATCAGCTTCCCGCCGAATGCACCAGCAGCGATTGCTCTTTCAAGAAGATCGTGGGCAAGGCTCGTCGCGCTATCTGGAGATATCGCCATCTTTAATTTCCAATTCGCTTGGAGTAATTTCCCTAATGTACTTATTTCCCCCTCATCCTGTAAACACTTAATAGCGACACCCGCGAGGCCAGAAACTTCATGGAGCGGTCCATCAATAGCGCCAGATTGAATCGATCCAACGACTTTCGATGAGTGTTCCGCCGACAGTCTCTCAACACCCACAAATCCAAGAAGAATGGACTCTTCTACATATGCCCGATATGTGGGCGTCATCGTCAACGGATGAACATCAATCTTGTCGAGACCAGACAATTTCATTACTTGCACTCCTCCGTATGCGGCAATAACTTGGTCTTGGACACCGACAGGCTCACGGATTACAACCTGCTCAACTTCTATTGCCTGGCGAGCGAGTTCGTGTGGCGTGATCGGCTCTGACGCGAGTTGATGCAATGCGTGCAACAATCCAACAGTGAATGCTGAACTCGAACCAATACCCGATCGTGCCGGGAGATCACCATCATGATGTATTTCCAGACCATCGTTACGTTCTAAATAATTTAGACAGGCTCGGACCGAGGGGTGCCGAATATCTGAGTTCCCCTTTACCGACTCGATCTCCGAGTACACCAGCCGTGTTTTGTGAGTTATAAAAAATGGAGGCAATTCGCGAACGGTGATATAGCAATAACGAGCGATTGCGGCTGCCACAACCTGGGTTTCATGCTGAGTAAACCACTCAGGATAATCACATCCACCGCCAAAGAGAGACAAGCGATATGGGGTTCTAGCGACAATCACTGTGAGTGCATCCTCGCACTACCCTATCTGAATCGTCTCAAGTGAACCCTTAGTGTAGTGTTCAAAAGCCGATTTCTCTGATTCGAATTTGTCGCGCTCAGACCTGTGGCACAAAACTAAGGCCTTAGTTCCATACTCCGGTATAACGGAGACATACTCCGCACTCCTAGTTGGTAGAACATCATGATTACCAGCATGAATTGTCGTGTCAATACTAATACGAGTACCGCACCCTTCTGGCATCTCCGTGCGGTGTATCAAAGCGAAGTCAGTGATGTTCACGTAACCTACTTGCGCTCGAAGATTAGGAATAGGAGCATAATTGTCTAGCACCCACTGCTTGGACAAATACGACTCTGACGGAGTAATAAATTCTTCATCGAAATTTTCGCTCTCGTAATACAAGAGAGTGTTTTTGTCAACATCACCTATTATTGGGACAAAACAGTTGAAACCCCAAGGACCTTCAACCCAAGCATCGCTGTGGGGTGTCGCGGTATTCAAGGGCCGCCCAACATTGGACATTTGTTCAGTGCCAAATTTTATTCGTATATTCGGAGTCGTACGGAATTTTGTGACAAGATGAGGGGAGTTACTAAACATCACTCTGCAAATAGTCGACCAATGCTGGAGTACCAGGTTGTATTCGATCTGGTACTCGGTCTTGGGCACAATGGCACCATTTGGCGTGACGTTTCGAAGATCTACGGCATCAACCCGCAAGTCAGATACATCACTGTCAACTAATGGGACAGCAGAAAGGTGCATTGCCCGGGCCACATAAAGAGCAACTGATGTCGACAAAAGGGAAAACAAATCGTTTGGAATTTTCCATTGAGACATCAATGGATGCGGAAGAGCCAACCCTAATTCGCCGCTAAACCTTTCCATTCTGTCAAATCTTTCTTCAATCGCCATCGTTCTCACACTCCTTTACTTGCAATAAGGAATTAACTTTTTGGAAGATTTTATGCCCACTTGGTGTCGTGTTATCAGATGCAGCACTGAATCCTGCTGCGCGCTCTTCGAGCCCCAGGACATGAACCTGTTTGCGCGATGCGTGCATGAGTTCAAACGCAATTGTTTTAGCAATTGAACAATCCTCAAAATCAGAATCCACGATTAGGCAAACTCTAGAAGCAACAACGCTCTCAAGCAATCGTGACGACGCCACAAATGGCTTCAACCAAACTTGATGAAAAATATTTACTGTTAATCCCTGTTTTTCTAGGTTCGACTGGACCTCTGCCATATTTAGCCGAGAGGCCCCTATTCCGATGAGTGTCACATCAGGGACTGGATGAGATCCGTCACTCAACTCGTAGTCCACAGTAAACGACTTGCGACTTTCACTCACATAGATGGGATCGTCGTGCTCCATCCACCAGTCAAATACATCACTCCATTCGCCTGGAGTGATCGGTGCGGCAATTGCTAAACCGGGCATACGTCCTACCATGCCATGGTGCGAACCCGAGGCAACAGGTCCAATCGATCCGTCCATTGATATCGAGCGCACCATGATTGGGCATGGAATCTCCCACATGAACTTTGATTTTGCAGCGTAATTGACGAGCGACGCGGCGTTGTACCAAAGAAAACCTTGATATCTAATCACATAAATGCAACGCCTGCCCGAAAGTGCGGCTCCGACTGCTATTGATGCACCAGCAACGTCGGCCATAGATAGTTCCACTATCCCATCGCCTTCTGACAATGGAGGGATTGACCCACCAACCCAACCGACAGCTGTTACGCATTGTCCAAAAAGTAATCCATTATCCTCGGTGAGAAGGCGTTGGGTACGCTCAGCGATCATTTCTGCAGTTGTCGTCACCCAAATACCTCGTTAATTCTAGTACTCCACAGTAACTTCATCTTTGATGCCTCGCTCTCGCCGATACTTTCTGCCTCTCCAGTTAGTCTTCTCACATCAAGTGCTTCACGAAACATTTCGCGACGATTCCACTCCGGCGATCCGTCGTTTCCCGCGCCTGCATGCCAAACATCTCGACAACAGCGAATATTAATCAGTCCAGGCAACGATCTCTTCACTTTTTCTACCGTCCGTACGATAAGCCGCGGGTCATCGCTTATATCAAACGAAGGCACACCAAATGAAGCGGACACGTCGGAGAGATTCCACGATCGGCGAGTTTCAATTTTTGTTAAAATTGAGAGATCATTGTCTTCACAAATAAATATTACAGGTGCCAACTTAGTTGCAGCGTACCCTATTGCACTCAATACATAGTCCTCTTCAGCTGAAGCGTCTCCCATAACCACCAATGTCGGCTCGCCACTAGCAATTGCGTAACCGACGCCAATCGGGACTTGATCTCCCATGAGTCCGCTATGACCCCACATCTTGATATGAGGATTATTGATTGATGCAGAGCCGCCTCTTCCACCCGTACATCCTGTTGGCAAGCCAAATAATTCGTCAATGAGGGCCAAAGGATCCCCTCCAAACGAAAGGTAGTAAGAGTGTGCTCGGTGTTGGGCGAAAATATTGTAGCCCTGGATAACCGAGGAAAGGGCTACTGGTATGTGCTCACTACCGAGCGAAAGATACGCGGGAATTTTTATGTGCCCGTTCCTAATTGCATCTGCAGCACATTTTTCAAATTCGCAATTATGCGACCATTTTGTCCACATTGCGAGAATTTCTGAATCCGAAAACCCGACTGAAAACTCGGGGTATTCCCCAATGTGCGCGGAACGTTCGTTTAATTGTCTCACGCGATAAGGCCAGATTATATTCTTTGTTACTCGGAATGACTTAATTTTTCGAGCGTTAAGAGGTTGAGGGACTCGCAGACATCGAATGACTTCCACAACCGTGTAATGGTGGCGACGCTGACGATGTCGCCAGTTGATAACACCTCTTGGCCTGGATTCGCTACCAAAGACCCACCGACGACGATAGCCGTAGCCTTGGAGCTTACATTTTCGAGCTGATCGTGTTGACTGTACGACCTTAAACGAATCTCAACTTCATTTATCAAAACTGGCGCCCTATGCAAATCCTGAAACTTTCGAAATACTTTAGTTTCGTCTGGCAAAAGAAATACGTGATCGTCACTCTCGTACGGAAGACCCTTGCGGCCGTACTGATCCTCTAGTCTGACGAGATCACGTTTATCACGTGGCGTCTCAATCTCAAGAAGAATCGCCCCTGTCTCGTCTGTCGCAGTTGATGAGTGAAACAGCCCGGGTCGTATCATTAAGCGGTCAGTAGGACCTAGCAACATTGAATCATTCAGAAACGCAACCCTAACATTACCCCTTACTACTGCCAGACCAGTTTTTTTCTTAGGGTGGCAGTGCAACGAGGTCGATTGACCACCATTAACAAACAGTGCCCATAGACCCAACTGATCGGTTTCGAGAATTGGATACTCGTATCCCCAAGGCTTCTGAACCGCAAAAACTTCGTCGCTATTGGCCCAACCTGACAAAAATGAGGAAGTCATCGTTCGAGATGGGCAATAACTGTTTCCATGAAAACTGGATTATTACGATAATGAGGAGATGTGATCAAATTGCCGTCAACCACTACTTCGGCATCAACAAATTCTGCCCCTGCGTTAACAATATCATCCTTAATACTCATATAACCAGTCATCTTTCGGCCCTTGACAACCCTTGCCGAAATCAAGACCCACGGCCCGTGGCAAATTGCTGCAATTAATTTGCCATTGTCATTCATTTCGGCGACAAATTTAAGAACGTTCAGATCTGTTCTTACACGATCTGGCGCCTCGAATCCACCGGGCAGGTATACCATGTCAAACTTGCTCGCATCTAAATCCGCAGATGAGGAAGTCGCTCTAGCTGGAACCCCATATTTCCCAAACACATCAAGGCCGGTAGATGTAACAACTTCGACAACAGCCCCAGCCTCCAGAAATCTGTAGTACGGATAAACGAACTCTTCATCCTGAAAACCGGGACCAGTAATTATTGCTACATTTTTCATTCGAATACCTTCTTTGTTTGTGCGTACTTCTCAATGGTTGATTCTCTAAGGGTAACTCCTAGACCTAAATCATCCGGAACAGTTACAAAGCCATCTTTTATAATCCATGATTCATTTAGGGTCTCTTCATAAATTGCATTTCCAGACGTGTCGACTTCAATTAGGTCCATGTCCGCGCTTGATGTTATTGCGTGCGCCGTTGCGGCTAAAAGGACTCCAGAGGAAAAATTGTGAGGGGAAACCACAATTCCGTGAGCACGCGCTACCGCAGCAATATTTTTTAACTCTGTTATTCCGCCAACTCGACCAACATCGGGCATGGCCACATCAATTGCACGCTGGGTTCCCAGTTTATGAAACCCGCTTGCCGCAAATTCATTCTCTCCAGCCGCAATTGGGATTTTAGAAATGGACCTCAGAGACCCTAAAGCGTCGCCCAAATCTGGGAGTAATGGTTCCTCCAGCCAATAGAGGTTAAATTGCTCCCACCGCTGAATTGCCTCCCGCGCTTGGCGTATGTCGTAACCACAATTCAGGTCGATCATTAGGTCTATGTCATCTCCTAGCACTTTTCGTAAAGCCGCAACCCTGATTGTCTCCTGCCGCGGAGGCATGACTCCAAGATGAGCCTTAATGCACCCATAACCCAAGTCGGCAATTCTTGTTGTTTCAGCACACAGATCCGATACGGATTCTTGCCAATAGACATCACTAGCATATGCGCGAATGCGATCACGAAAGCGACCGCCTAGCAACTGATAGCAAGGTACGCCAAGCAACTTACCCTGTAAATCCCATAATGCCATCTCAACTGCACTTACCGAAGACATGACCGAACCTAGATTTTCAAAGTAGGTTGGCTCACGGAACATCCTAAAACGAAAAGACTCGATTGCCAGAACATCCAATCCAATTATCCTCGGCGCGAGATAGTTTGAGAGCACAGACTCGATGCTTGCTGCTGTGCCAATGCCTTCGCCGAGCCCAGTCAACCCGTCCGCTGTGTGTAATCGGACGATGACATGCTCACGAACTTTAAACCCACCACGAGAGATCCGCATCTCTGATATTAAATCCTTTCGAAAGTGAAATACCTCGACCTTCGAAATTGGAAGTTGCGAACTCGGCTTCATTTAATCACGTTGTTTTCGAGTAAGCGCCTTCTTAATTTGATCTTCGTCATATCTTCTACATTCTGCCGCTGTTGAAGACCGAACTTTCTCTCAACTAATTCAAGATAGGGCTGATGGGTGAAGTATGTCTGCCATGCATCATCTCTCAGTTGCATAACCTCGGCGGCAGTGAGGTATTTGGTCGGTAGAGGCTGCGATTCGTACGAGAGAAACGCGAACCCTTCGTATGTATCAGGAAGTTTCCATCCATTTTGCTTTGCACTGAAATAAAGCGGGCTTCCAGGAAGCGCCTGACATGGGTAAATGTTGGCAAACTCGGTACATAGCTCGAGTGCAAGATCTAGAGTTTGGGCAATGGTTTCTCTGTTGTCGTCTGGAAAACCAAAAATATAATTAGCGCCTACGTTGATGCCGCTATCCCTAACCTTGCCAACAACTTCCCGAATGTTTACATCTTTGAAAGAACCTTTTGACATTTCTTGACGAACAACCTGACTGCCGGCTTCAATTCCGAGACCTAGCCAACCAATTCCGGCCTTGCGAAATTGATCAAGATATTTATCTCTGACAGTGTCAACTCGCGCATAAGCCCACATATTTAGACCAAGCCCTCTTTCGACAAGCCCATCAATTAACGGTTCAAAATAACGGCGATCGAGAAAAAACATCTCGTCAGATATTCGAACTGTTTCAACACCCATGTCCGCCAACTTCTGGAATTCATTGAGTATAAAATCTGGGCTCCAGAACCTCATGTTTCTAGAATTCGCAGAACTAACGTTGTCACCGTTATCGACACGATTGACAATGTTGATCATGCAGAAATCACATCCGTACCGACAGCCGAGCGAACTATATATCGCCGCGAACGGAGATCGCTTGGTGTGATCGTAGCCAGTGTGCCAGAAATGAGAACGATACATGTCGAGAGGCTTCTGTTTCATCGGCAGCAAATCCCATGCGTAGCCAGGAAGATCAATATCCATACGCTCTGTTGGCACGACGAACTCAGGTTCATTAAGCACAAGTTGACCGGCGACCTTATGGCCAATCCCCTTCACTTTCGAAAGGCCATCTTTAAGGTTCGTACGCAAGAGATTCTGCAGCGCGTATACCCCCTCATTGAGCAATACAAAGTCGACGAACGGGTAGGCAAGAACCTCGCGCGGTAGGGCACTGGTATGAGAGCCCACAAAACATATTGGGTATTGAGGGTGCGTCCGCTTCAACTCGGCCGCCAATGCCACTGCACCGATCATATTCGTGGTTCCGGAATTGGGGTTTTGGCCATATACAACTACGCATACAAGTTTCGGGTCTATCTCGGCCACGCGCACTACACCTTGATCGGGCGACAGACGCTCGGCGTCAGCATCAAGAATCGCTACGCCGAAGCCCTTTGATCTGCAGGCTTCAGCGAGCAACAGGGCCCATGTTGGGGGCTCAATTGCGGTGTAAAGGTCGGCTAAGTCTTGGTACGCAGCACGGGATGAATTAGGTGAGACAAAGAGCACATCTAATTGACTATTCATAGGCGATGAGTCTACACAATTACTGTGAAGCTTACAATAAGGCTTGACCAGCAACTGATGCCAAAACTTAAACTATTGTCTGGGTATGAATAGCAATCCCCCTTTAGTCAGTATCCTCATGCCAGTTTTTAACGGTGCGGCATTGCTTGAGCGTTCACTAACTTCACTGTTACGACAGACCTACCAGAACATTGAAATAGTGATTCTAGATAACTTATCAACTGACGCGACTCGCGAAATATGCGAACGCTTTGCGGTAGAAGATAAACGAGTTCAATACCACTTAGATACTCGGCAACGAATTACTCACGATGCGGCAAATCAACTTGCAGAATTTGCCAGAGGAGCATACTGCTTTGCTGCCAGTGATGATGACCTCTGGGAGCCTTCATTCATTGAAGCACTTATAACGCCCATGCAGGAAGACCCTTCGATAGACCTTGTGTTTTGTGATTGCATGTGGATTGACACCGATGACGTTGTTTTTGGGCGGCGATTTCTTAACCGACATGAACGAACTACCTTAGGTAATGGCCCATTCCGCTTCTGGTGGACGTACCTGATGAGACGCAATGTCGTACCAGTTATTTTTGGACTTTATAAAACAAGTGCGTGGCGTGCGAGTATCCCGTTTAAGACGTTCGACATATCGATTGCAGACGTCGACAATCTGTTTGTTCTCAAGTTTGCTGCCCAAAATAAAATTGCGATCGTTCCGCGAGTGCTGTTCAAGTACAGGTACCGCGACCGAGATATCAAGTCACTAGCCAATGTGCCCGACTTTCGCGGCAAGGCATCAAACCTCAACCTTTATTTATACGCTTTGAGACATCAGGTGCGATTCACGAACGAAATTTTTGCTGTACTTTCTGCTTCAAAATTTTCATTCCGTGAGAAAGTCCTCCTGAGACTCCGCGTCATTTACAGTTTTGGAATACAACTGTTGGTTAAATACTGGGTCTCTCGATTACACACTGCACTGATCAATCGAAGTCGGAGTAATGCCCTGTCAATGAAGTTATCTTCGATGCGAAGTGCGCATATTATTCAACAGTGGAAGACATCTACCGACGATCAATTCAGTAAGAACAATTAAACCAAATACTCCGAAGTACCGTATCAATATCATTTGGCACCTACCATTTACAATCTTGACCTCGTGAGGCGGTTTATAAAAATATATGACATAATTGAACATCGTTTCTAGGGCAGGATAAATCTCTGATTTCTCAAACGTGCTGATTCACTCCCAGAAATTTGTGGGCCGAATTGCGAAATGGGAAGTCCCGAGTCTGGAATGCTCGGAAGAAGACCGCACCCACTAAATACTGCGTAAAACAAAAGGCGATCAAAATTTTCGGGCATTACGCCCCGATGCAAGCCGTACGGGTCAGAGATAAAGCCTGACCCACGTACACCCACCATCTTGGCGATATCACGATAGAAAACGGACTCAGCTGATTCATGGCTCCAAGGCGGATTAAAAAAGTCAAGTTCACATCTTGGGTCGGCATTTGATTCATCGATTCGACGATCACAAAAAACAGGATCAATTGACTGCACAATATACTCGTGATGACCACTTAATAAGTCGACGTCTGATAGATATAAATAAAATGAAATAGAACGAAAATCGTTGTGATCTCGATGAAATTTGGAAACACCCCCAGGGCTATGCCCAGGAAAGGTCCAAAAAAGGTTCACCGCTTGAATGGTTGGAGGACACCCCAAGTACAAACTCGCGAGTTCCACCAACCGCCCAGAGTTCGCAGCCTCCATTAAGTATGGTGCTTTCAAAATTGTATTCGTTGGATAGGACGCGTAACCGACTTCACTTTGCCTGATTAACTCGAGAGATGTTGCCGAACCAGCTGACTGCACGAAATCATGGCCTGGTGAGCATTGCTTGTCGCCCAAATAATGAATTACGTCCGCTACTTCTTGAACTGTTAGGACCGTTCCCAAGGAGAGCACACCGCGTTTACGAAACTCAACAAATTGGGTGTTTTTTTCGGGCTGTAACTCAACAACTCTGTTATTAGCGACAGAACCATTATTGACGTATTCGGCAACAATTTGTGCATATGTTGCGCGAGTGCGTGGATTTATATGCCAAAGTAGTATCCCTAAAACTCTTTTGGAAAAATCTGAATCAAGTTGACCAAAACCGGACTCTTGCCCAGAAGCGTAAGAAACCAATTGCAAAACTATGCATCGTTTGTCGCTTTCCGAGCACTTTGTCGTTTTGCCAATGGCATGCGCCTCTATCTCCGCAAGTCGCATCCAACTTTCACCACGATACACACCAGTTGCCATTTGAGTGTTTAGATAATTCCAAATTGCCGACGAATTTGCTCCACACAAAATTGCCGCTCGCAAAAGTTTCATTGACTTTGGAAGTCCAACTACTCGATAAGATAAATGAAAACAGATAGTTATGAGTAATCGCATTGGGGCTAAAACTACGGTGACAGCCAATCTAGACCGACTCACATTTAGGTATAGAAGTACACGAGATACAAGTTGTCTTTGCAATAAATAGTCAGACATTTCAATCTTTACTGATTTTCCACAAAGATGACTACAGCGTCGTTCTGGATTATCATTTTATATTGTGGACCGTAAGTTCGCACAAACCTTCCTAATTTCCTTATCGTCGGATAATCTCCAAGTCCGACGAATGCCCTTGCGTCATCAATGATAATTAAATGATTCTTTATGCGATGATTGAAAATAATCTTAAGTTCTTCTAATATGGGTGTATTTTTTGACCCTTTCGCTGTGTCAAAACCGCAGTAGTGGGCATCAAGATAAAAAGTCCCGGGTTGACCAAGATCAGCAAGAATCAAGGGGAGTACATCAACACTTGAGCCGTGTAAAACAGTAACTTTCGGGGTTTCTTTAAACCGCTCTCGAGCTTTGGCAAAGAGATTTGGATCGAGTTCTATCGTAAAACATCGATCGAAATAGGGGGCTACTTCAAAGGTCGTATTTCCACGCCATGTTCCTGTTTCAATAAAGACAAGTCCACCATACATGTGTGACCATCGACGAATGTTTTGGGGCTTTTCATTCGCTGTGGGCTCAGAAATGTAATGGGCTTCGATTAAGTGTTCAACAATTCTGATATATTGAGCCACTGCTCGAAACTTTACAATTAGTTTATTCATTTAAGAATCGTACTATAGCATTTTATGCTCTGCATACCCAATAAGAATAGGCGCTTTGGATCATGTCAGAAAAGCCGTTTTCACGATTAATCAAACGTCTTAAAACATAATCCAGCAGTGGAAAATTTTGGCCGAAGACCTGGACAATAAGAAATCTTGTTTTTTAATATGCCAAATTGCTAATTGACTGTTTTCGACCAACAACCAGCAACTATTTCTACTTCACCTAGTAGTTCGTAGACGGCCAACGCTACGCCAGGGTGAAAATAGTCGCCTTTTGGTGAACTAACGAAATCTTGGTTAAGAACTAATTTGGCAAAATCTGCAAGTTCTTTCGTCGGCTGTAACTCAAGGTCGTCACCGCACATCGTGCCACCGGGTTTTAACACCCTCAAAGCCAACTGGATGTCGCGCTTGACATCTTCGTAATAATGGCTACCATCAATGAAAACTAGATCGAAAGTCTTTTCGCCAAAAAAATCGATGTCTCCGGAACGTCGTATCACTGTGATTCTCGGCGAATCATTCAGTTGCTCGGCCTTGCGAACGACACGTAAAGTGTTTGCCATCGCGAAGTACGAAATCTCGTTCATGGTTCGATAGAAGGATTTTTCTAGATCGACCTCGCTTACATACTCACACCATGTGTCCAATAAAACCAGATTCATGCGTCTACTTAAGCCGTCGATGAACAATTTCGTAGATCCTTCACCAAACCACGTCCCTATTTCAAGAACATTCGCTTCTTTCGGCAAACCGGAAACTAGACTTTTGAGCCGCTCGCCACGCAAAGCGACGAGTTGCGACTTTTTTGGAGCCACTACAGAGATCAGCATGTTCTCAAGATAGCCATTTTCTAGCAATGCTTTAAAGCCACCCAATACCCGGAGTACCCCGAAACGCAACTTGTGAATTTTGGAGAGCGCATTCAGTATGGACTGAAGCAAACCAGGTTTGATGCAGTGTCCATAATGTGGCTGGAGGGCCACAGGAAGGGAGACTGCTGTTATGGCACGTCCATCGAA